>WNGG01006977.1_pt1 | contig 12538 bp, 9 predicted proteins | sample 5400661 | NCBI WGS metagenome assembly WNGG01 (sample SAMN13153372, study PRJNA577476) | soil metagenome | isolation source: 100 cm soil or saprolite under Garry oak tree replicate 1 | place: USA:California | collected 2016-06-15 | reverse complement strand
GGTCGCCGTCCCCGTGCCGAAATGAATCGTCGGCACGTCGACTGCAGCAAGTATGCGCGCCGAGTACGGCGCCACGAACTCGTCGTAGTCCGACGGGGTGAGCGCACCGACCCACGAGTCGAAGACCTGAATGACGTCGGCCCCCGCGCGCGCCTTCGCCGCGACGTAGCGCACGAACGTATTTGCGAGCTTGTCCATCAGCGCGTGCCACGTGTCGGGCTCGCGATACATCATCGCCTTGACGGTCGCGAACTCGCGACTCGGCTTCCCCTCGATCAGGTAGCCGGCGACCGTGAACGGCCCGCCGCAGAAACCGATGACGGCCTGGTCGTCGCGCAGTGCCGCACGGACGAGCCGCACGGCCTCGAGGATCGTCGGCACGGATTCCTCCGGCTCCGGGACGACAAGGCGAGCCACGTCGATGCGGGTGCGGATCGGGTCGGCGATCACGGGGCCGACGTTCTCGACGAGGTCGACCTCGACACCCATGCCGAGGACGGGGAACATGATGTCCGTGAACATCACCGCTGCGTCGACGTCATGACGGCGAACGGGCTGCAGGGTCACCTCGGCGCAGAGCTCCGGCTCCGCGACGATCTCGAAGAGCCCGTAACGCTTGCGCAGCTCGCGGTACTCCGGCAGCGAGCGGCCGGCCTGGCGCATGAACCAGACGGGCGTGCGCTCAACCGGCTCCCGACGGCACGCCCTCACGAGAAGCGGTTCCACGCCACGTAGGCTAGTCCGGCTCTGGAAGCCGTCGGTGACCATCCCGTTCCTGCCGGCCCGCTCGCGGTGCGCTGGCTCGGCTACGAGCTGGACCCGCCGCAGGCGGGAGCACTGACCCACGCACGGGTCGCCCTCGAGAATGCCGGCACCGCGCCCTGGCGCGGCCTGAACCTGTCGTACCACTGGCTGGACGACCGCGGCAACCCGATCCTTTGGGACGGCCTCCGCTACGAGGTGGGCGCCGCACCCGGCGAGCGCATCGAACGAGAGCTCGACCTGCGCGGTCCGATCCCGCCCGGCCCGTACCAGCTCGCCTTCGATCTCGTCGACGAGCGGCGCTTCTGGCTCGCCGAGCTCGGCAACTATTCCCCGCAGCTCGACGTCGAGGTCGCGCCTCGCGATGCTGCGGCGGCACGTGCCCACCTTCCCCCGAACGCCGACCTCGATCCCGACTGGGAGGAGCGGGTCTATGCGGCGCACACGGAGGGATACGCAGCGGTCGGCGGGTCGATCGATGCGCGGCGGCCGTCCGCAGAGCTCGAGCCGTATGCGCCGGGCGGCGGGCGCAATCCCGCGTTCGCGCATCCCCTTGTCCTACCTTCCTTGCTCCCACCGCTCGAACCGAACACCGAGGTCGCCGGCCTCCCGGCGTGGCAGCCCGAAGGCGACGAGCCCTGGGTCTACGACGCCCGGATCAGACTTCGACTGCGATCTGGTCGTCGACGCGGTTGAAGACGAACGCGCCGAGCGCGAGAGCGAGGACAGCGGCGACGACCGTGTAGACGGTGTCCCCGAGCCCGGGCAACCGGCCGTAGAACAGGGGATCCCGCAGCGCCTGGATCAGCGGCGACAAGGGGTTCCCCCAGTGGATGAGGTCGACGACCCAGTCGCGCCGCGCGATCTGCGAATTATTGAGCGGATAGAGCACGGGCGTCAGGAAGAAGAGCGGTAAGAGCAGCGCCGAGACCAGGAACTCGAGGTCGCGGAACAACACGTTCAGCGATGCGATCGCGAGCGCGAGGCCACACGTGACCGCCACGACCGCGAGCCCAAGCGGCAGCGCGAGCCACTCGGTTGCGCGTACGCGCGGCAGCAGCGCAAAGTTCAGTGCGAGCAGGACGACGAGCATGACGCCGAAGCTGATCAGGTGCGTCGCGACGACGGAGAGCGGCAGCAACTGTCGCGGGAAACGCGTCTTCCGAATGAGATTGGCGTTGTCGAGCATCGACCTGGACGCGGCCTGCACGGAGGTGGCGAAGAAGATCCAGGCCGACAGGCCGACGAGCAGGAAGAGCGCGTAGTGCCCTTCCGATCCGAACGGCGTCTTCCAGAGGACCGAGAACACCAGCAGGTAGACGGCCATGAGCAGGACGGGATTCGCGAGCGTCCAGGCCAGGCCGAGCAGCGAGCCGCGGTATTTCGCCTGGACGTCCCGGCGAAAGAGGTTCCCGAACAGCTCGCGGTAGCGGACGAGATCCCCGTATACCGTCGTCATGGGCGCGGCCTAGTCTAGAGGCGGCCTCACATGGTGCTTACAGCCCTTCGTTACGCTTCTGCTCCGTGAAGGTGCTCGCGGCGATCGCTGCATTTCCCGCCGCGGCCGCGGCCATCTGGCTGCTGCTTCGCACCCCGCTCGCGACGCGCCTCGCGGCGGCGCCGCGCGAGGACCGCTGGCACGAGCGGACGACGCCGATGTTCGGTGGGATCGGGATCGTCGCCGGCCTCTTCACCGGAGTCGGCGTCGCCATCGCGGTCGGCGCGGCCCCGGCGAGCCGGGAGATCCTGGCGATCCTGGGCGGGTGCGCGATCCTCTTCGTCGCAGGGCTGCTGGACGACCTCTTCTCGCTCGGCCCGATCCCGAAGCTCGCCGCGCAGTTCGCGGCGGCCCTCCTGGTGATCTTCAACGGGCTGACGATCTCCGGCTTGATCTCGAACGACGTCCTGGCCGGAATCGTCGCGCTCGTCTGGCTCGTCGGGCTGACGAACGCCTTCAACCTGCTCGACAACATGGACGGGCTTGCGGCGACGCTGGCAGGGATTGCGGCGGCGTTCTTCGCCGTCGACGCCGTCACGGTGCACAAGAACCACGCCGTGCTGGCGCTCGCGCTGGCGCTGGCCTTTGCCTGCGCGGGCTTTCTCCCCTTCAACCTGCGGCTGGGCAAGGCGGCGGCGGTCTTCATGGGCGACTCGGGCAGCCAGCCTCTGGGCTTCGCGCTGGGCGCGCTCGGCCTGACCGCGAGCTGGAAGGTGGCCGGCACGACGGTCGCAACACTGCTGCTGCCGATCCTCGTGCTCGCGGTCCCCATCCTCGACACGTCGCTGGTCACGATCGGGCGCCTGCTCGACGGCCGTCCCGTCTATCAGGGCGGACGCGACCACACCTCACACCGCCTCGTCTATCACGGTCTCTCGGAGAAGCGCGCCGTCGTCCTGCTCGCCGTGATCTCCGCCGCGCTAGGGGCGACCAGCCTCTTCTATGCGGTGCTTGACAACGCGTGGTTCACGCTAATCGGGGTGCTGCTCACTTTCGCGCTGCTCGTCCAGTTTGCGAGCGTGCTCTCCGACGTGGAACGGACGCCGGGCGTCGCCGGTGACCGTGGCTGGCTGCGCACATTCGTTGCGAATCCGCGCCGGCTCGTCGAGTCGCTCGTCGACTTCGCGCTGATCACCGCCTCCTTCGCCGTCGCGTATTACCTGCGACTGCAGGGCGACGGCAGCCCTTACCAGCGGCACATCTTCCTCGTCTCGATCGCCGTCGTGCTTGCCGTCCGCTACCTGGCGTTCATCCCATTCGGCCTCTACAGGGGTGTCTGGCGGTATGCAGGCGCACGCGATGCGGCCAGCATCGTCGCCGCGGTCGTGGTGTCGGAGGTCGTCGCGTACCTGATCCTCGATGCCACCCAGACCTGGGGCCCGTTCCCACGCAGCGTCTTCATCATCGACGCGCTCGTCTGCACGGTGCTGGTCGGCGCCTCACGCTTCTGGGAGCGCGCGTTCGTACGCGGAGTCTCCGCGCTCACAGGACGCGGCGACCGTCACCGGACGCTCATCGTCGGCGCCGGCCGCGGGGGCCGCAGCCTCCTGCGCGAACTGCGCGAGACGGCAGGGGAGCAGGTGGTCGGCTTCGTGGACGACGATCCGCAACTGTCGCGGCGACGACTGCAGGGGGTCCCCGTGCTCGGGGGGACCGGAGAGATCGAGGGCGTCCTCGCGCGCGCGCAGCCCGACACCGTCCTCGTCACGATTCCCGACGCCCCACGCGAGCGCCTCGGCCTGGTCATCGACGCCTGCGCGCTCGCGCAGGTGCCCTGCCGCTTCGTCCGTCGCGACACCGACCTCGATCCTCACGCCGTCCTCGGCGCGACCGCCGACTGAATTTACGATGACCGTCGTGACTGCGCGGACGACGCCGGCCGAACAGACGCTGGCCGACCGGCTCCTGGCGGCGGTGCCGCTGCTCAGCATTTTTCTCTGGCTAGCGATCGTCTATGTGATCCAGGCCTGGGCCCACAAGACGCCATGGCTCTTCGGCGACGAACTCGAGCTCACACAGCTCTCGCGCGCGATCGCCGACACCGGCCACGCGGCGCGGCGCGGCGCGCCCTACTCCTTCACGACGCTCTGGACCTACGTGCTCGCACCGGTGTGGCTGATCGACAACCTCCATGCCGCGTACGCAACCGTGAAGTACCTCACCGTGATCGTGATGACGGCGACCGTCTTTCCTGCCTACGGGATCGCGCGACTGTTCGTCGGCCGCAGACCGGCGCTCTTCGTCGCGGCAGCGTCTGCCGCGATTCCCGCGGTTGCGTACTCGTCGATGATCGTCGAGGAGCCGTTCGCGTATTTCTGGTCGACGCTGGCACTCTTCCTGATCCTCCGCGCGTTGATCACACCATCCCGCCGGTGGATCGGCGGCGCGGTGGTGGCGTCCCTGATCGCGCCGCTGGTGCGTGGCGAGCTCGCCATACTCCCGGCGATCTTCCTGCTCGCCGGAATCTTCTTGCTCTGGCGATCGGACTACGCCTGCCGATGGCGCAGGGGTTGGACGAGCTGGGACTGGGTGGGCTTCGCAACCCTCGTCGTCGGTGCGGTCGTGATCGTCAGCGCGGTGCTCGGCCACCGGTCGCTCCAGTGGAATTATGCGACCCGCCTGTACAAGGGTCGCATGCTCGACCTCGGCCTGGACGCCGCGGGCGCGTTGACGATCGGCCTCGGGGTACTGCCGGTGGTGGCAGGACTGGCAGTCCTCTGGCGCACACCCGACGAACCCGTGTCGTACGCGCTCCGCGTCTTTCGGAGCGTTCTGCTCGCCGCCATCATCAGCTTCGGCCTCTACACCGCGGTGAAGTCCACGTACGTTTCGATCACCTTCGGCACCTACACGTACGAGCGCAATCTCATCTACCTCGCGCCACTCTTGTTCACGGGCACTGCGCTTTGGCTCGAGCGTCGCCGCCTGCACCCGATCGCGCTCGCAGCCTCGTCGGCTTTCGTCCTCGTCCTGATCCTGACCACGCCGTACGACATGGGTCAGGATTTCTCCTACAACGCCCCGGGTCTCGCGATCTTGCAGCAGGCGAATCGCTACCTGCAGATCGATCCGACAGGCGCGAAGATCGGACTGCTCGCCCTGCTCGGCTTCTCCATCGTCCTCCTGCTCGCGCCGCGCTTCATCGGCCGCGGCGCGAGATGGCTCGTGGTCGCCGTTGCAGCCGCTGTCGTCGCGTGGAATCTCACGGCGGAGATCTCCTTTGCTTCGGCGTCGAACCGCGCTTCGGACCGTTTCGAGGAAAACATCCGTGCGCCGTTCACCTGGGTCGACGACGCCACGGGCGGAGCGGCAACGCTCTACATCGGCCAGCAGATGAGCGATCAAAACGGCGAGTGGCTGCTCGAGTTCTGGAACCGGTCGATCAAAGCAGTCTGGAGTCTCGACGGGACCGCGCAAGGACCCGGTCCGTTCCTGACACCTGATCAAGGAGCGTCGGACGGCGCGCTCTCACACGACCCGGGCTACCCCTACGTCGTCGAGGAGGAGGGAATCGAGATCGTCGGGAATACGGTCGCAACGCATCTCCATCGCGCCGGCGGCGGACTGGAGAAGTGGCGGCTGGTCAAGGTCGCCCCGCCGTTGCGCCTCCGCGGCTCGGTGGTCGGCGTTTTCTCCGACGGCTGGACCGGCGCGTTCAGCGCCTACACGCGCTATTCGAGCCAGGGCAATCGTGCGGGACGAATTCGAGTCATCGTCTCACGCGCCGCGTGGGGTGGGCCGAACAAGACGGGGCACGTCACCGTTGCGATCGGGCCAATGGTCATCGGCGACGACAAACAGCCGCATCTGGGCAAGCCGACCGACGTGAAGCGGTTCGATATCCACAGCAAGGAAGAGATCCCCGTCGTGCTGAACGCACCTGGGCCACGCTTCCGCGTCGAGGTGACCATCACTCCGACCTTCGTTCCCCTCGAGCTGTCGCCCGATCAGTCGGATCGGCGCCAGCTGGGCGCCAAGGTGAGCTACGTGTTCTTGCCGCCGCGGAAAGCGGCGCACAAGTAGCTGAAGCGCATGGTGAGCAGGAGTTGTGCGATCGGGCCACTCCGCTCGAGCGCATAGAACACATTCGCCACCGGTCGCGGTAACGAGAAGTGCTGCGGCGAGAAGAACGGACGCAGCTCCAGTTGATCGAAGCCTGCCGCGCGCACGTCGGCGCCGACATCGTCGACGCGGTATTGCCGCGGATTCAGGTCGAAGACGAACTTCCGCTCGGTGTACCCGGCTACGCGGCGGAAGAACGCGGCGCGGTCCTTCGCGTAGTAGATCGCACGGAAGCAGGTGGTAGCTGCGACAGGCTCCGGCGGCTCGTAATCGTTGAGGTCGCCGAGCACGACGTCGCGTCCGCGCCGTTGCGCGGCCTTGATCATCTCCGCATTCGCATCCAGGCCCACGTAACGCAGACCAGGCAGGTGGTCGGCGGCCGCCGCGTCGCCACAGGCGAGATCCAGCACGGTGTCGCCGCGTTCGAGCGGTGGGCCCAGGCTCAAAACGAGCTCTCCACGGTGGGCGAGGTAGGTCGCCGCATCCGCGTAGGCGATCTCCGACCAGCGCTCAGCCCGCGCGTCGTATTTCTCCACCGTCATCGGAGCGCGAAGAGCCTTTCCGGATGCTTTCGCAGGAAGCGAAGCATCGCATGTAGGTGCCAAAGGTTCCGGCGCGTGAAGAAGTGTTTGTCGATCACGGCCTGATATTCGTGGTGGACGACGGCACTCGGCACCCACCAACGCTCCCAGCCGGCCTTCATCGCCCGATAGCTGAGGTCGATGTCTTCGACGTAGAGCTTGTATCCCGAATCCCACCCGTGAATCTCCTCGAGCATCGTTCGGCGCATGAGCAGGAACGCCCCCAGCATCGTGTCCACCTGCAGCGGCTCGTCGTCGGGAGCGTCGAGGAGGTAGTGCCGCGTCTGCCAGCGTAACGGTGGAAAGAGCGACCGCAGCGGGGTGCGCCGCACAATCGTTCCGCCGACCGTGGGGAAACTGCGCCGCGAGGCCTGAAGCGTGCCGTCCGGATTGATCATCTTCGGCCCCACGATGCCGCAGCGCGGATGCGCATCGGCAAACGCGACGAGCTCGGGCACGCAGTTCGGTTCCGGGACCGCATCTGGGTTCGAGATCACGACGTACTCGCCACTGGTCGCGGCGATGCCCTTGTTGACGTTGGCAGAGAAGCCGAGCGCATGATCGTTCTCCACTACGCGTGCGTCGCCGGAAAACTTCCCCAGCCGGCTCCCGGGGCCATTTGCGACGACGACGAGCTCGTCCACCTGAGGACGCAGCGCGGGGAGCGAGGTGCGCAGCAGGCCGGCCTCAGCGGGCCCCGTGGCAACGAACACACCTGACACTTTCATGCCGCGAGCACGCTCCGATAAACGTCGGCGGTGGTCCGTGCGGTCTCACGCCAGGAGAACCGCTTGGCCCGTTCGAGCCCGGCCGCTGAGAGTCTCGCCCGATCTGCGAGTGCCCGGCGCACGCCGTCGGCGAGGTCGTCCGTGAAGATCGCGGCGTCGCCGGCGACCTCCTGCATCGCTCGTTCGGGCGCGGCCACAACGGGCGTCCCGCAGGCCATCGCCTCGACGACCGGCAACCCGAAGCCTTCATAGCGCGACGGGAAGACCAGGCACGCCGCCTGCTGGTACAGCCGCACCAGCTCTTCCTTCGGTACATACCCGCGCACGTCCGCCCCACGACGCCGGAGCTCGGCCACGAGCTCCTGGTCCTTCGGCGGCCCGACCACGATGAGCTTGCGCCCGACCGCGTTCGCGGCATCGATCGCGGCCAGCGGCTGCTTCCGCGGCTCGATCGCGCTGACGAAGAGGAGAAAGGAATCGTGCTCGCCGGCGGGCACGAAGGCGGGATCGGGCGCAAGCGGCGTGACGACGATCTTGTCCGCAGGCGTCCCGTACAGCTCGATCAGATCGCGTTTCGTGCGCTCGGAGATCGCGAGAACGCGCTCGGCCTTCCGCACGGCGCGACGCACGAAGACCTTGAAGGTCGCAAGGTCCCAGAAGCCGAAGACACTCGGATCCCTTTCCCAGGAGAGGTCCTGCACGGTGACAACTGCGGGACATGGGCAACGGAGCGGTAGCGCGTGGATGAAGTGCGCGACGTCGGGTCTGAGCCGCCGCAGCAGACGCGGGAGCGTGACGGCCATGCGCAGCTCCTGCGAGCGCGCGGGAAGCTGCACCGGCTCGATTCCCGCGGGAACGAGCTCCGGGTCGCGCGTGACGGCGACGATGCGAAGATCTTCCGCGACCGCAGGAAGCTCACGCAGCAACTGCGTGACGTACGTCTCGTCCCCGGTGCGGCGGCGTCCCAGGACGTCGGCGTCGACGAGCACGAGCGGCCTGTCCCTCATGCTGAGGCTTCCCGGTACACCTCGACGGTCGCCGCGGCTACGTCATCCCACCGAAACGCGCGTGCCCGTTCGAGCCCGCGCGCGATGAGCGTGTCACGCTCGGTGGCCGCGCGTTCGATGCCGGCTGCGATCTCCGCGGGATCGAGCGCATCAACGAGAACAGCCGCCCCGTCCGCGACCTCCTCCATCGCAGTGCCCCGCGTGGTCACGACCGGTGCGCCGCACGCCATCGCCTCCAAGACCGGAATGCCGAAGCCCTCGTAGAGCGAGGGGTAGGCGAAACAGGCTGCACCGCGGTAGAGGCGCGCAAGCTCGGCGTCGTCGACCTCGCCGAGCCAGCGGACGCCGTTCCCGCGAATGTCGACCCCGCCCCAGCCGCGCGCGCCGACGACCCGTAGCTCACGGTCCGTACGGCGGACGGCTTCCACGAGGCGGTCGAGGTTCTTGCGTGGTTCGAGTGTTCCGACGGCGAGAACGTAGTCGCCGTTCTCGGCCGGACCCTCGCGTGTGAACTCGTCGCCGACCGCGTTCGGCACGACCCGGATCTTTTCAGCCGGCACTCCGAGCAGCTCGATGAGCTCGCCGCGTGTGAACTGGGATACGGCGATCACACGACGTGCTGCACGGAGGACGCCGGGCACGACGCGCGGACTGTACGTCCGCGTCCAGCGGTTGAACGTCTCCGGGTGCCGAAGCACAGCGAGATCGTGCACAGTGACGACGAGCGGCAGCCGCGAGCGCAGAGGGCCACGGTACGTCGGACAGTGGAGGACGTCCGCCGCGCTTTCCCGTCCCACCAGGAACGGGTACCAGACTCCATCGCGCGCCAGGGTCGACAGGCGGCTCTTGCCTCCGAACGAACGGGTCGAGACGGTTACGTCGTCGCGCCCTTGCAGCTCACGCATCAGCCCTTTTAGATAACGCGCTGTTCCCGCACGGGTCTGGGCGAGCGGGGAGACGTCGATCGCGACGCGCATCACAGCGCGTCAGCGTAGCTCCGCAGGTGAACACGGCCCGTTTCGAGCCAGTCGAAGCGGCGAGCATGAGCCAGGCCGCGTGCGACGAGCTGCTCGCGCTCGGCCCGCGCCCGACTGATGGCCTCGGCAAACGCTTCCGGGCTCTCCGGATCGGCGCGAACGGCGGCGTCCCCACAGGCTTCGTCGAGGGAAGGGTGCGAAGAGACCACGCAGGGGACGCCGCAGGCCATCGCCTCGATGATCGGGATCCCGAAACCCTCGAACCGCGATGGGTAGGCGAAGACTTCCGCGCCGCGGTAGAGCGCCGGCAGCTCCTCGTCGACGACATAGCCCTGGCCGCCCTGGCCGAGCGACAGCAGGGTGAGCTCGTCGCCGAGCAGTCTCAGAGCGGCCTCGGCGACGCCGCGGTTCTTACGCCAGTCCTCGTTCGCGGTCGTGAAGACGTACGGTCGCCCGGTTTCGTGTCGCTCACCGTCGGGCCGGTAGCGAGCATCGACGCCGGGATACGCGACCCGGATGCGCTCGCGCGGTATCCCGAGCCGCTCGACGATGTCGTTCGCCGTGTACTCCGCGTTCGTGAAGACGATGTCGCAACTGGCTGCGGCCCGAGCAGTTGCGGTATGCATGCGCACCGTGCGTGGATGGAGCCGTTCGGGGTACCGCAGCGGACCGAGGTCGTGGATCATCGTGGCGCGGACGCGCGGACGCCCCGGCGGGACCATCCAGTCCGTGAAGTGCAGCACGTCCGTGTGGCCGAGGAAGCGTTCTGCCGGCGGGCGCCCCAGCCGGCTCCAGGCCGTCCGCACCGCGTGGCCGAACGGCACCGTCGCGATGCGCCGCTCGACCGCGAGGTCCGCGAGTGTCGAGTCGAGCAGCTTGCGCCCGCGGATGCTGACCGGGCCGAAGGCGACGAGCTCATGCGAGCCGTCCGCCACTTCCGCCATTCCCCTCAGCGCACCGAGGATGTAATTGCCGACGCCCGTCCGCGGATGCGAGAGCGGCGTGACGTCATAGGCGATCCTCACGGAGCGGCGTAGCGGAACTCGAGGAAGTGCACGCCGAGCACACGCGGGTCTGCCGGCCCGGGGACGGCAGTGGGAGTGACCGTGAAGACGGCGCGGCAAACCCCGTTGCGCGCGTGCAGCGGGACGGTGAGAGTTGCGTCGTCGTTGGAACTGAAAGTCACGCTCCGCCCCTCAGCTCGCACGGTCTGCGGACGGGTGATGAGATTCGGGTCGCGCCTCATTTGCGCCGTGACCGCGCCGCCCGCGCAGCGAAGCCGTGTGTACGTAACGATTTTCCCGGACCAGGTGTCGTTGGGATAGAGGCCGTCCACGCGGTAGCCGATGCGTACGAGACCGTCGGTTCGCCGCAATGCCATCCCCTTCAGCTTGTCGCGCGCGACGACGGGGCCGGCGAGCGGCACGCTCTCCTCGCTCAGAACGTACGCATGGCGCACCGGCTTTCCGTCGGCGAGCAGCACGCCGTCGGCCCGCTGCGCCACGTGAGTCTCGGGCAGGCCGCCCATCGACGGCTGTCGCAGGTCATACACCGGCCCGATGCTGCGGTTGTAGAACTCGTTCTCCCAGAGCGTGTCCGGATGGAAGGTCGGATTGTTGCCGGAAAAGACGAAGGCGACGTCGCCGTTCCGGCCGACCGCGGCATCGATCCAGTCGCGCCTCGCCGTGATGCCCTGGTAGAGCGCACCGACCGATGCCTTCGGGAACCCGTGGTCGAAGCGCTCGATTCGCTCAGTCGCGAACGCGAACCAGAGGAGCACGACCGCCGGGAGAACAAGCGCGTAACGCGGAGAGATGGAAATGAAGAGCAGGCCGATCGCCGCAGCCGCGGCGACGACCACGATCGGAATCGTGTCCACCCCGACGACCGTCTCCTGGAGCCACCAGAGCGGTAGCAAGGCAAGGGTGTCCGACTCCGCTGAGATATCGATGAGACGGTGATACGGGAGGGCTCCTGGAAGCGCGGCGGCAAGCAGCACCGCGGTCGCGGCTGCGCGAGGAGGCCTCGGCATGCCCCGCTCGATCCACGCGAGGAGGGCGATCAGGAACAGCGGTGCGACGTAGAAGAGGTTGCGCTCCTCGACGCGCGGCGAGAGCGCCGACGCGAAGGCGCCGACCTCGAGCAGTAGCCAGGCCGTCAGCGGCAGTGCCGCCGCGAGAAAGACGCGGAGCGGACGATCGAGTGACCGGCCGACGAAGGTGAGGAGCACGAGCGCCGCAAACGGCGCGATGCCGAGATAGAGGTCGAGCTCGGCGACGTGATAGAGCAGCCACTTCACCACCTGGTCGGGCCGGTAGGTCGCATGGCCGGTGACGCTGTAGCTGCCCAGCACGTCGTACGGCGAATGTCCGCGGAACAGTTGGACGGCGAGAACGCCGACGACTCCCGCAGCCAGCACTCCGTAGAGCACGCGAAAGTCAGCGAGCATCCGCAGGCGCCGGCGGTCGAGCCACGCCAGGAGGAGAGGCGCCGTCGCGACCGCCGGAACGAGCACGATCGCCTGCGAGCGGGTCAGAAATGCGAGCACGCAGACTCCGAGCAGCACGAGCTGCCGCTGGATCGTCGGACGCTCGAGCGCGAGGACGAGCGCAAGTGCCACGCAGACGAAGAGCGGATAGAAGACCGTCTCCGTCATCAGCGTGCCCGTGTACATCATTGACGGCACGGCGACGGCGAGCAGAGCGGCGAACAATGCGGGGATCGGCATCAGGACCCGCCGTGCGAGGAAGTAGACCGGGATCGCCGTCAGCGACATGAGCACCGAGCCGATCGTCTTCGCCGCGGCGTAAGCGTCCGGGACGGTGTTGAACACACGCCAGGCCGGCGCGATCAGGAGCGGATACACGACGCCGTATGCGCCGCCGTGCACGTCGCGGATAAGGAAGTGCCCCGTCTGCGCGAA
>WNGG01010959.1_pt1 | contig 12541 bp, 17 predicted proteins | sample 5400661 | NCBI WGS metagenome assembly WNGG01 (sample SAMN13153372, study PRJNA577476) | soil metagenome | isolation source: 100 cm soil or saprolite under Garry oak tree replicate 1 | place: USA:California | collected 2016-06-15 | reverse complement strand
CCCCAATTGACGAAGGAGTAAAAAAATGGGTCATGTGACACGTATACTCTACTATGTAAAGGATTATACTCTACAAAACAGTTGGAACTGTACATTGTGGAGATTTGCTCCAAAGAGTAAGAAATGAACAGTGTCTTCACTTCACACTCGTATTCAAACGACGGAATAGCCATTCTGCTACCAAAGGAGGTACGACCATGACTAGCTACCCCTCTGTGCGTAATCGCAACGTATCATCTCGAGACGCATTCATTGCTGTGCTTCTCCTGGCTCTTATTACTATCTTAGGTGGGTGCGGCTCTTCCACAGCGCAGCCATCTGGGCGGACTCCGAGCCCCACAAAGAAGGAACTTAAGGGCACAATCACTGAGTTCCCTCTCCCAACATCCGACAGCGCCCCTGCTGAGATCATAACAGGACCCGATGGCAACCTCTGGTTTGTGGAGGGTGGGAGCAACAAGATCGGACGCATCACTCCCAGCGGCACGATCACCGAGTTCCCTCTTCCAGCATCCCACAGCGCCTTTGACGCGCAGTATGGTGCGGGGATCACCACCGGACCCGATGGCAATCTCTGGTTTACAGAAAATGGTGCCAACAAAATCGGGCGCCTCATGTGAGGTGTACGGTCAGCCACACCATATCGATGCAGGTGAGAGCCTATGTGCTCATTTTTCTGCAGAAGGGTGGCAATCTACTTTTAGGTGCGTGAGAAAAGAAAGTGGCGTGATACCCTGATCGAGGTATCTTAGTCTAGATCTGTATTGTCACCCTACTGGAGTGACACCCTGCATGACCCTCCTGCCAACTTGCCTCGCACCACGCAATGAATTGGCGTAGATCGCTCAGATAGTTACGAATTGTGACAGGACTCATATCCTCCGTATGCTGCAAGAACGCCTTATACTGGTTCAATGCCTCCATACCAGCACGAGAGATATTTGGTTGGCCTACTCGTTTCATGGCATCCTTCTTTCAAAAGCATTAGCAGACATACAAAAACGAGGTTATTTGGAACATTAGCAGACATTCCTGAGCATCAGTATAACATATCCACATCTGCTAATGGCCTTTAGCAGATGCCGCTAGAGATAACATCGACAGGTAATGGCAAGCTGTTCCAAATTTTAGAATTCCACCATTTCAGGGCAAGACCATCTTGCCCTTGACTCGCTTTAGTGGAGTCAGCAAACGTAGAAACTCACTTGCCTTGTTGCTCGAAGGTGACAGGGACTGACGAATCCCAGGGAGGAATGCAGCCGCTGTTGATTGTTAAACGCCTCCAGGTACTCAAAAATGGATTGGCGAGCCATAGAGGTCTTGATACCATATCAAAATTGTGTCAAGAGAGAAAGAAAAGCCGATTAGCCAAGTCTGAACGAGCTGAAACGCCTTCACGGTTCACGCCGTTATACGGCATTCGATATGGCATCACTTTTTTCGCCCTTGTTCCAACTGAGCTTGAAACCACTGCACCACTCGCTGCCAGTCCTGATCAGGAATATCAGCATACCTGGGAACCCCAAACGCCGTTTTGAGACTATCATAAATAGTACCATATGGTTTACCAGTTAGCTCGTGCATTTGCTGGACATACTTTTGTACTGCGCGCTGGTGGTCAGATGTAAGCGTTTGCGGACCCAGACGCTCCAGTATTTCAGGGATAAGGTTGGTCACTTCTTCAAGGCCCTCTAACCGAGATTCGACGCTTCCACGCCAGACTTCGATATCATGCTGCCAGTCAATCCAGAGCACCATCTGCCGGTGATATTCGCGCCAGGCATCAAGACCCGCATCATCAGCTGGTGCCACCGGTTTCGTAATCTGCTCTACCGGCACGAGCCTTGCCGGCGCCGCCACCTCTTTGGGAGACTGCGCCCAGGTGTAGAGGACATCAACCACCTCGCGCTGGTAACGCAAGATTTCCGGGCGAATCTCCTCGCGTACTCGTTTAGGATCGATGCCCGCCAGCCAGAATGGAACGGCATGCAGAATGAGCACCGCCATTTTTTGAGAGCCGCCGTCAGTCTCGACCTGTGCAAAAATAAGGTCTTCAGAGATCGCTTCTGTACGTCGAATGCGTTGTGTTTGCGCAGCTGTATCAATCTGGAGATTTTCACAGAGGAAACGAAGGACTACACCTGGCTGTCCATCAGGCAGGCGCACGACAACGATAGGTTTGCCATAAAATGTGAGCGTCTGTTGCTCAATTGGAAGAAAGTCTTGCTCTTCGTTCAACATGCACCTCGCAAGGGTAATGTATGATGCATTACCCTTTTTACTGAAAACGGAGCGCGAAGGCCGCATTGCACTTCATGCATGGGGTCGCTGACTATGCCTCTCCATTCTTCTCTTCGACCAACGCGCTTTTGATAACACCTTTTCCGGATAAAAGCTTGGCCGAGGGCTAAAAGTTGAAGACCTCTTCGTAAATTCAGGGCGGTCCCGCCCCAAAGCACGAAGCGGAAGTCTCCTTCTAGTATAGAAGGCCATGCTCATGCCTACCTCACCAAAATTCACGAAACACTCACGACCATTCGTAGGGTCCCTGACAACACACCTCTTCAAAAGGGACTGCCATGATGGCACACCCTTTCCTTGGTCATAACTTGCCAGGTGGGAAGCAGGAAAAGTGAGAGCAACGGAAAGGCCGGTGGGGATCGCAGACCCGCCATCGACAGCATGCGTACTATCAAGCAGCCACCAGGACGATGCCGCATTTCCACTTTTACCCACGCTTGTTCAGAATAGATGAGGGAGACCAATTACGCTATGAAGGAGGAAAACCGCATATGCTCCCCCGCGAAACCAACGGCGACCCCTATACACGCACTCAGCTGGACTACCACGCGACCGTGCGCGAACTGCCCAGCGGAGAGCGCCCGCGCGAGCGCCTGCAGCACTTCGGCCCCCAGGCGCTCTCCGTGGCCGAACTGCTTGCGATCGTCCTGCGCACCGGCACCCGCGGCGATAACGCCCTCGAATTGGCCAACAAGCTCCTCGCGAAATATGGGGGACTCCCTGGGCTGGTGCGCGCCGACTTCCGCGAGCTGTGCACCGAGCACGGCATGGGGGAGGCCAAGTCGGCCCAGGTCAAGTCGGCCCTGGAGATCGGGCGCCGGCTTGGCCTGATGCACATAGACGCCAAGTACAAGGTCCGCACCCCGGCGGATGCGGCGAACCTGGTGATGCTCGACCTGGCCTACCTCGATACCGAGCAGATGCGCATTCTGCTGCTGGATGCCAAGAGCCAGCTGGTCGAGAAGATCAGCAGCTACCAGGGCACCGCCAACAGCTCGGTTCTGCGGGCCGCGGAGGTCTTCCGCCCGGCCATTATCCGCAACTGCCCTGGCCTCATCCTCTGCCACAACCACCCCAGCGGCGACCCGGAGCCGTCACCGGAGGATATCCAGACGACCTTGCAGCTGGTGGAGGCCGGGCGCATCCTCGACATCGAACTCGTCGACCACATCATCATCGGCAACCAGCGCTTCGTGAGCCTGAAAGAGCATTTGAAGTGGGAATAGGTTGGAGCTGACGCAACCTGGCATACGCGCACTTGGCCCGCAGCGGGCACTGCGGGCAGAGCGGTCGCCGGGCACGACACACGAGCGCCCCGAAATCGAGCACCGCCCAGTTGACCTCGAGGCTGCGCTTACTCTTCACCAGACGAAGGGCGAGCGCGTGCAGCGAGCGTCGGGGCCTCGCCTCAGCGGGCTCGGATGATCCCAGGAACCGCCCCAGGAGGCGGGCCATGTTCACATCGAGGAGTGGCTCAGCCCGTCCGTAGACGATGGCCAGCACCGCGCTCGCCGTGTAGGGGCCGATACCAGGCAGGCGCTCCAGCTCCGCGCGCTTGCTGGGAACGATGCGGCCACGCCCCTCGATCGACCGCGCGAGCTGCTGGAATGCCAGCGCCTTTTGCCTCCAGAGCCCGAGCGGCCTGAGCTCGTTCTCGATGCAGTCCAGGGGCGCGTGCGCGAGGGCAGTCCACGACGGGAAGTGCTCGATGAATCCGGGATAGGCCCGCGCGACTCCCGCGGCAGTTGTCCTCTGCAGCAGGATCTCCGCGACAACGACCTCGTACGGTGTCCTGCCCGGTTCGCGCCAGGGGAAGGTGCGGCCGTCGCAAGCGAACCAGGAGAGGAGCCGCCCGCGCAACCAGGGAATGTGCTCGACCGCCTCAGGCGCAAGCTCACACGGTGCGCGAACTGGCTGTCCCACCAGGCTCATTCCTTCCTCGATAGGGAGCTGTCTCACCATCGTCACGGGTGGGGCTCCCTGCTCGCTGGTTTGCTTCTTGGGTAGAAACCCTCCTGCACGAATATTCGGACACCAGGGCAACGATCCGATGCCGCACCAGCGGCTTCGTCACCACCTGCTGCGCGCCCGCCAGGCGCGCTTTCAAGCGGACCAGGATCCCGTCGTGCTCGTTGAGGAGGGCGACAGAAACCATCGGGTGGAAACGCGCTTCGCCTCTGAGATACTTCAGCACCTCGAAACCGTCCATTTTAGGGAGATTCAGGCCGAGGAAAAGCAGGTCGGCAGGGCCATGCCGGGAGAGAAAGCGCAGCGCCTCCAGCGAGTCATCGAAGCAGGCGACCTGGTGGCCCTCGCGATGGAGGATGACCTCGAGGATCTTGCGCGAGGTCGGCGAAGTGTCCAGCACTATGACCCTCTGCTGCTCTCTCACAGAATTCCTCCTTACTGCCTGGCCTTTCGTTTCCTCTCAGCCGCCGTTCCCGATCTCCACAGCGAGCGTAGCATGCCTCCCTCATGCACTCCTCACATGGTCGTTCACCAGGCGCATACGCCTGCTCACGACTCGCTCACGACGTTTGACAGGGAGGGAACACACGCACCATCCGTGACCGGTGAGGCGATGCGCGTGGAATGAGAATATTCCTTTCCCGTCTTTAGCGGTCTGGGAAGAATAAGCCGGGGGGGGAGGAAACGAGACGACCAAGGGACGGGAGCAGGAGATTCGCTTCACGAATTGCTCACGAAGAATCACGACTTTCTCGTTCAGCCAACGGGCGCTTCTGCTATAATCGGAGCTTGCATGGAGGATAGCATCAATAGCAGGGCGTTCAGGGACTCGTCGGTAGGCCTCGTACCCCCTTGCTGATCAAGCCAGGGGATTCGAGAGAGGAGACTCGCAGCGATGCACAGTACAATTGAACACGATTCAGCGGAGCATCCGTGGATGCGGATCACCACGCTGGGTGAATTCGCCGTGGAGCGGCTCGTTCCCGCTCCCTTGCTGGCCCCGAATGAGCCGCCGCGCTACGAGCTCGTGGCGCGCAACGAGTGGAGTAGTCGCGGGCCGGCGATGGCCCTACTGAAGGTGTTGCTATGCCGCCCCAACCGCCGGGCGTCCAGGGATGAACTCCTCGAGGCCATCTGGCCCGACCACGAGGAGTTGAATGCCGCGCATGCGCTCGACTCCGCGGCATCCGTCCTTCGGCGACACATCCTGCGCACGGGCGAGGTGGGAAGCCTGCTGCTCACGCTGCGCAGCGGCGGGGAAACGGTCTTCAAACTGGCCGGGCAGCAGCACCTCTGGGTCGATGCCGATGCGTTGCTCTCACTCGTGTCGAGGGCGGTGCGGGCGGAGTGCCAGGGTCAGAACCCGCTTCCCCTGCTAGAGGAAGCGTGTGCCCTCGCCGGGGGCGAGTTCCTCGAGGACGACCTGTATGCTGCGTGGGCACAGCCACGACGGCACACTATCAACGGCGCGCGGCACCGCGTGCTCTTCAAGCTGGTCGACCTCTACCTCGAAGACGAGCTGGTCGGCCTGGCCGAGGAGCTGCTCTTCGCCGCTCTGGAGGAGGACCCGGCCGACGAGGACGCCCTGTGCCGCCTGATGGTCATGCTGGTGGAGCAGGAGAGGCGGCAGGAGGCGCTCCAGCTCTACCAGTACACCGAGGACGTGCTCCAGGAGGAGCAGGCCGAGCCTGCCGTCTACACCCACGAACTCGCGCGGCGCATCCGGCAGGGGCTGGTCTTGCGGGAGCGGGGAGAGCGTTACCCCGCGGTGGGCGAGCGGACTCCAACTCTGACAATGTGGGATGTACAGCCAGGCCAGGGGAAAGAACACTGGGATGGTTTTGGCATGAAACAAGCTCGGCTGGCGATCGTGGCCGCTCCATGCAGAAGCCAAACGGCGTCCTCCTATCAGTATCGTCCACTATGCCACCGGTCTCGGAGACAGCCAGCGTTCCCTCGTAGCTGAACCTGGCGTTGGTCTCTCGATTGGGCGAATACCACAAACACCTGTCTCCCTTCGGGACAAGAGCGTGCGAAGGACTATCATGGTTCTGCACCTGGCAAGGCAATTTCACGCGTCTGCTCCTCCAGCGACCAATCCGCGGGAGGCTTGAAGGCAATCGCATATGGTAGCGCCTGTTCCGGCCAGGTTTCCTCGGTCGGTTTGCTGACGACGTTATAGAGGGCACGCAGGGTTGGCACAAACAGCTCCGCCGTTTCCTGCATCAGCAGCGTTTCCTGCGCTTTCGTGAGGCGGCGCTGCGCCAGTGGCCTTGTGCGGGCGACGCCCCCGGCGTGCACGTCCTCGATGCCCGATCCGTTGCGCCAGTGCTCGTTGAGGATCCCATTGGCAAGGGCACGTGTGGGATTGACGAGGATGCGCGCCTTCTCTCGTTCCAACCACTCCGACCCGAAGTCTCGCACAAAGGCCTCCATCAGGTAGCGTCTGCCATTGGCTGAATTGATGGCGCTGAAGGCCCGGAAGCGGTTGTGATACGTCGCCCCGTCGAGCTGCGCTATGGGAAAAGGGAGGCATTGGATGGCAGCCCTGACCAGCTTGCGGAAGTGCTGCTGGTCGGCCCGCATGAGATCGATCCAGCCGGCCAGGGCCGCTGAGGCCTCGATGTTGATGCGCGCCATCTCCCCGTCGCCGACGCAGCTGACCTCCGGTTCGTACGCGGAGGTCCACTGCGGCAGGTCGCCCTTGGCCAGCACGGCGAAGTACGACCCCCAGCGCAGACACACCGCGACGGTCGCGATCGCCACTTCACCGAAGTGCAGCCGGGACTTGGGTGGAGCCTTCTGACCTCTGGTGGCTTCCTCTAAATACGAGAGGACCTGGCGGTACATGGTGGCTTGCGGAGGCGAGACGAGGCGATAGGGTATTAGATCCCCTTCAACGCGTTCCTGCCAGGATCCGGCGTCAATAGTGAGATGATCGTTGACTTTGATCGCTATGGAATGCTGCGGCATCTGTTCATTAACCCTCTCCTCGATAATTTCTTCATGGCATCTAATTTAAGAGCAGTTGAAGCTTTCTCATCTTCACTCCTCATGGTCTCCCAGATCGTTGCCGAGCCGCTTGTTGATCTCCTCTACCGCCTTGCTTCTCGCTGCGAATAGCGGGACGAACTGAGCGTAGGAGGTATTCCTTCCTATCCGCACCAGCTTCCAGCCCTCCTCCACATCCCGATACAAGAGCAGATAGAAGCCGTTCCAATTGCGGTAGTGCCCAGCTTTGCGCTTGTAGGGACGGCGTGCGAAAAAAGAAGCGACGATGTGAGGGAGCGGCGCCATGACCTTTGTATCCATGCGGCAAAAGTTGATCCCTCCCACGTCTTCCCGGCCATCCACCAGCAGGCGCTCCCCTTCGATCCAGGCAGAGAGGAGCGCCAGGGCCTCGGCCGGAACGTCGGAGCCTTCAAGCGCCACTTTCGTCAATGCGTACTCTTCGCGCGTGAAGTAAGGCAGCTCCCTCAGCCGTTTCTTCCTCCTCTTCTCCGTCTTTGCTTGCCCCGCACCCTACCACTTCCCGGCAGGATCACGCTCACCTGCGCGCCTTTGGTCAGAGAAGCCCGGTGCGGCTTCATTGCGGCTGCGGTTTGTGCGGCCATCGCGTCCTCTTGGTGTTGCGTACGGATGAGCCAGTCCTTTCGTTCCGGAGGAACCGGGCACCAGCCTCCCTCCTCGGTAATACCATAGGGAGCCAGGATATCTAGGAGCTCTTTCCATCGTCCCAGCCCAAACACGTCCACAGCTTGCCCTCGTGCCCCACTAGAAAGACTATAGATGAGATCGTCGGGTGCCTTGCCCTCGATGCGGGTGACGAGGAACCAATTCTGTCCGCTCTCGAGAGAGGCGGCGGCGAAGGGACTCTGCGCGATGGCATCGATGAGCGAGCGGGGTGCGCTCCTCGCTTGCTCGTATTCCCCGTGTGGATACAGATCCCGAAACCGCGCCTCATCGTCTTCATCGCGTAGGTCATAGACCAGGTCGTGGCTGTGGTCGCCAATGAGGACTTTGTGCTGTTTGACGGCCTGGATAAACGCCTCCATCCAGCACGGCGACGTTTCAATCGAAAGACAGGTGGCGTCAGGCGCCAGAATCACCCCGATCTCACCCTGTTGCACGTCTTGGAGTAATCGAGCAAACGTCTCACGGCACTCGCCAAGCTCCTCGTGATAGGCGAAATGCCTCACTTTGCCGTCGTGCTCTGCCGCATACATCGCTGCCTTGCGGCTATGGTCCGCATGCTTTAAAAAGTCCAGATCCTTCATCGTCTCTTCCTTCTCATCGCTCTTCCTGTTCCAGGGAGGCGCGTTCGTCGCGCGTCCCTTACCTGTGTACTCGCCTAAGCCTTCCCGCCAAGCCGTTCCGGGGACTCAAACGACGTAACGCGGCAGCCATGCTCACATCTTACCCGTTACCTGCGGCGCCTCTTTTTTTGTTTCTTTTTCCCCCGCCGCTGCAGATGAGACCTGCCAAGCGTACCGTACCCGAATGTACCGCCCGGCGGCGCGAAGCCGACCTCCTCCGCCGTCACGATGTCGCCATTGAGGACATCCAGCAGCTGTCTGAGCCAGGCCTGCGCCCCCATATTGCGTACATGCACGACATTAACGTCGACCCACATCTCCCGCTCGATGAGCGGGGGATGTTCGACGGCGAATAGCGGGTCGATGTTGACGGCCTGGAATGGATTGATCGGCTGGTCTGGGGCATCGGCCTTACCCTCCAGCACGTCCAGCAGCTGCTTGAGCCACCGCTCGCTGCCCATCCCCTCCATCAGCGAGGCATTTGCCCGCACCCACTCAGTCTCGTCCAGAGGCGGCTCATGCTCCTCGGTCAGCTGGGGGGCAACGGTGATAGCGTAATACGGATTGATGATGATCCGCTGCAGATTGTCTTCCGTGAAGCTCGGCACGCCTGACTTCCTCCTTGTCGGGAACGCTATTCAGCTCACTATCGCCTGTACGCTATTCTCTGGCAACAAGAGAAAAAGGGAAACGGGGCTCTTGCCCGCCCCCTTCAGTAATGGTAGCAGATAAGTCTCAGCCCTGGCTCACGAACTTTCACGAGATCCTCACGAAAAAAGGGGCAAAGCCATACCTTGATATGCCAGTTCGTCTGCGCTTCACGCAGAGGCACCTCATAGACCTACAAACAGCTAACAAGGATTGGCTGGAAACAGATTCGAGTAGGGAGTCACGTCTCCGCGATGGTGACATTGGGCTGCACTAGGGAAGAAAGACTCGCAGGTGTTCGACTGCCTTGTCCATCCTCCATCCACATCTCAGTTCTCCCATCGCTTTTGATCTTTGGAAGATGGAGGTAGACTACTACTATTTCTGAAGTTTTCCGCGAAACCATGCTTCCCCATCTAGGCTGCTGACAGGCCGAAAACTCAAAAATGCGGCGGGCTTCCTTTTCCCTCAAGCTCAACTCCCTGCAAAACCATGGTCTCACGAATCTGCAAGACCATCGGTAAAATGACATTCCAGCGTATCTCCGAAATGAAACGAGATTCCATCATAACTCCGAAAAAAGTAGAATCAGCTATTGCTCCTAGAAAAGCTGCTCTTGTTCTTCGCCGGGCAGCCCGCGACCGGCTTTCCTGAACAGCTCACGGAACCAGCTTTGTATCTTGCTCCAGTCTTCTTCCCGAAGCTCTTGATACCGAGGAACCTGAAACGAGGTATAGATCATGCTCCAAATTGTTGCATGAGGCTTGTGCGTGACCTTGTTTAGCTCAGAGACATAGTATTTCACGACATTCTGATGGGTTGGTGTGATGGTGGCTGGCGGGAGCTGTTCTAGGATAAGCGGCACAACAGCCTCCAAGCTTTCTAGTCTGTTCTCCACTGATCCACGCCATTCTTCCAGCGAGATACGCCACGCAGTAAAAGCAGCCATTTGTTCATAGTAATGTTGCCACTGTGGCAGACTTGCATCTTTATCGGGAGTCGCTGGCTTTTCGATCGGTTCTGACTCGATGAGTCCAGCGCGCCCCTCTATCCTGATGGATTGTGCCCAACGATAAAGAGCATCAACCGCATTGCGCTGGTACTCAAGGATTTCCGCTCGTCGCTCGTCGCCTCTGTCCGTTTAATACGCTGAATTTGCGCTGTCACATCGAGATGGAGATTTTCACAGATCCAACGTAGCACCACACCATGATCACCACTTGTTAAGCGCACCGCGATGAGCGGTTTATCGTGAGAAGTAATAGTGCTTTGCAGGTCGGGGACGAGTATCTGCTGAGCCTGATTCTCTTGTAGAACCACAAACATACCTCATCTCATTGAAGCCGTTAAGGGGGTTGTACAGTACAATTCCCTTACCCTCTTTCTTACTTCTAGAATTGCTGCCTCTTCAAAGCAAAAACGGAACTGAGTATAGGAGGAGTTCTGTCGTATGCGCTCCAGTTTCCAGCCCTCCTCCAAGTAGTCGTTCCCCTTCGATCCAGGTAGAGAGGAGGGCGTTGGCCTCGGCCGGAATGTCCTGGCGAGCAAGAGCTACTTTCGTCAATTCATAATCCCCGTTTGGGGAGAAGCGGTCAGAGAAAACGGCGGGCATCCTCCTTCTCCAGCTATGATATCAGACACAACTTATCGCTGGCTCACGAAAATTCACGAGACATTCACGAGCACCTGGGCTCGCGCTCTGAGCAAGTTGAGCGAAATGCACCGAAGCAAACTGATCAGTTCTGACACATCCTAGTCAATATGCATTCTCCCTCATCCCTCAGGTTCTTCAAGTGTCTTTAAATTAAGGACGCTTGTTTGATGTTCTGGCCGATGACGCGGGATGTTCGTGAGCATCCCGTGAAAGTTCCTGAGATGTGGAAGAGGTCCGCCTGTTATCATAGCTTGAGAAAGGCGCAAGCGCCGCGACGCGCGCACAAGAGAAGGAGGAGAGCCGTACAATCAATGCCGCAACACGCGCCAGTTCCGATCTACATTCACATCGACACGCAAGAACAATGCTCTGGCATCCCCGCTCTTCTGGCCGCCATGCCGCAGGTGCACATCCAGGTGACCCCTCTCTGCGTGGGCGACTATGACGTAGGCGGCGATCCACGCCGGATCTTCGAGCGCAAGACGGGGAGTGACTTTCTCAGCAGCTTGGCGCAGGGACGCTTGTTTGCGCAACTCACCGCGCTGCGGAAAAGTCGCTTCTCGCCCATCTTATTGCTGGAGGGGGACCCTCAGCGCGTCAGTCACTCCCAGATGCGTCCTGAAAGCATTCGTGGGGCGCTGACCTACATCACAGCTATCCTGCGCGTGCCGGTCCTGCCCAGTCGCGGACCAGTAGATTCGGCGCACTTGATCTATGCGGCAGCCAAGCAGTGCCAGGTCGGGCACGCGGCCCACAGCTCCGCGGCTCACGGACCTGCGGCAGGACGGCGCCGGGCTACTCAATCCGAGCAGCAGATGCAGATCGTATTGTCCCTGCCAGGCATCGGCAGGGTTACCGCGCGTGCTGTATGTGCGCGATTTCGCAGTTTGCATGATCTGTTGAATGCTGACGCCGCCCAACTTTCGACGGTCCCCGGTGTCGGGCCCTCGCGAGCCGCTGCGCTGGAACAGCTGCTGCATGCTGCCTTGCCAACATCACACGATGCGCTCAAATCGAAAAGAGGGGAAGACATACAAATGCAGGGCCCCTACAACATAAAGGAGCACGAACTCAACTAACCAACGGCATGAGCAGTTGCTCGGTGGTTCCATCTTCCACCGTTTTTCGCTGCTACCGTGAGAATAGTTCCCTACTCTATCGTCAGTGGCTAAAAGTCCAGGCGGGTCGGGGCGGTGCTGCTCACACGACAAGCTGGTTGAACGTTGGCGAAGAGCACCCTACTTCTGTGCGGAGAAGGGCTTCATACTTTTTGAAGCAAACCAGGAGGCAGACCGCACTTCTGCCTCTTCCCCAAGAGCTGGAACATACCGAAAGGAGGGCGCCTGCGGGCGGCGATGTTTATGATCAACAAAGACAACACTTCCTCAATCACGCCGGCCAGTACCGCGATGGGTATCCTGATGGACAGCGAGCTCATGCTCCTTGAGGCTGTCCAGGGGAAACGCGTGCTTCGCTCGCTCCTGCTCCCAGCTGACGTGAGCGAGCCAGGTGGCCTGCTGGAATCCCTCTGGGATGCTGGTCTCCACTCGGCCTGGGTGATGCCAGCCACGACACTCTCGCGGACCGCCACCTGTTCCTGGCTTGAGCAGGCGAGCAACCGCTGGGTGGTGCGTGTCCATCCCGATCCACAAGA
>WNGG01010746.1_pt1 | contig 12542 bp, 13 predicted proteins | sample 5400661 | NCBI WGS metagenome assembly WNGG01 (sample SAMN13153372, study PRJNA577476) | soil metagenome | isolation source: 100 cm soil or saprolite under Garry oak tree replicate 1 | place: USA:California | collected 2016-06-15 | reverse complement strand
TTCAGGCCCCCTCGACCACCAGCACGTTGGCGCCGGCGGCGGCGTCGCGGGCCGCCGGGGTGACGATGGCGCGCGCGGCGACCCGGATGGTTCGGCCCTCCCGAAGTGCCCGGCGTACATCATCTTCCGAGACGAAGTCCACGGCGGGTGGAGAAGCCACGGGGCTAGCGGCGGGTGGGGGGGCCGGAGCGCGAGAGGCGGCGGTGGACGTCGGCCCCAGGCGCTGATCGACGAAGGCGGCCACCTGCTCGCGCAGCGGGCTCGCCGAAGCGCCTGCCCCCGCCGTGCGGCCGCGGGCCTCCCTGGGCAGCTCGTAGGCCAGGCGCTTGATGTTGATGAGGTGGAGCGGGGTGATGTTGTCGGAGGTGATGTTGCCGGCATACGCCCCGCACCCCAGGCTCATGGAGGGGGCCAGGCCCGTCGTGTAGCCGGTCGCGCCCATGGACGTCTGGCTGTTGGCGATGATCCGGTAGACCGGCTTCTTCAGGGCAAACTCGCGGATGACCGCGTCGTCCCGGCTGTGGATGCCGAGCGTGTGGCCCGTCCCGCCGTAGCGCAGGAGCTGCAGGCAGCGCTCGCAGCCCTCGTGCCAGTCCTTCACCACGTAGAAGGCGAGCACGGGGGAGAGCTTCTCGATCGACAGCGGGAAGTCGCGGCCGACGCCGGCCAGCGGTGCTATGAGCGCGCGCGTTTCGGGCGGCACCTTGATCCCGGCCTTCTCCGCGATGTACGGGGCGGGCCTGCCGACGATCTCCGGGTTGGCCAGCCGCTGCGGGGTGACGACCACCCGCGAGACCGCCGCCACTTCGGCGTCGCTCAGGAAATAGGCGCCGTTCTTCTTCGCTTCCGCGATCACCTGGTCCTTGATCGCCTCGTCGCAGATGAGCGACTGCTCGGACGAGCACAGCGTGCCGTAGTCGAAGGTCTTGCCGTCGAGGACGTTCTTCACCGCCTTCGGCACGTCGGCGGTCCTCTCGACGTAGGCCGGCACGTTGCCCGGTCCCACGCCGAAGGCCGGCTTGCCGGACGAGTACGCCGCGCGAACGAGGCCGATGCCGCCGGTGGCGAGGATGACGCCGGTGTCGCGGGCCCGCATCAGCTCCTGGGTGCCCTCGAGCGACACCTCGGTCAGGCACAGCAGCGCGTCGGGGGGCAGGCCGGCCCGCACCGCCGGAGCGTGCATCACGTTCACCGACTCCAGGATGCAGTTGCGCGCCGAGGGATGCGGGCTCATCACGCACGCATTGCGCGCCTTGATCGAGATGAGCGCCTTGAAGATCGCGGTGGAGGTGGGGTTGGTGGACGGGATCACCGCCGCCACGACGCCCATCGGCTCGGCGATCTCGACGACCCGTGTCTGGGGGTCCTCGCGCAGGATCCCGACCGTGCGCAGCGGACGGATGTAGCGGTAGACGTCCACCGCCGAGAACAGGTTCTTGGTCGTCTTGTCCTTCGTGTTGCCGAAGCCGGTCTCCTCGTGGGCGAGGCGGGCCAGCCGCTCGGCCTCGGCCCGCGCGGCCTCGGCCATCGCGTCCACGATCCGGTCGACCTGCTCCTGGGTGAATTCCTTGAGGGCTTCGGCGGCCTTCTTCGCGCGCGCGGCAAAGCTCCGCGCCTGCTGGATGGAGAGGAGGTCCTTGTCCTCGATGGCCATCGCCTTCTCGGCGCGGGGTGGCTACGCGCCGCTCTTCTTGACGCTCGTGGGGGAAGCGGCGGCCGGAGGCAGAACCTTTTCCACCTCCTGATGCGGCCGCGGGATCACGTGCACCGAGACGAGCTCGCCGACCCGGCGGGCGGCCGCGGCGCCGGCGTCGGTCGCCGCCTTCACCGCCCCCACGTCGCCGCGCACGTGCACGGTCACATACCCCGCCCCGACGTACTCCTTGCCGACGAGGAGGACGTTGGCGGTCTTGACCATCGCGTCGGCGGCTTCGATCGCACCGACGAGACCCTTGGTCTCGACCATGCCCAGCGCTTCCATGGACATCGGGCTCTCCTTCTCGCGGCGGGAGGGGAGTCTACCACGTTGACACCGCGCGCGCCCATCCGGTATTGTTCACGGGTTTGTCCGACCAGCGTCGTGCACACCAGAGTCCTAAGGAGATTTCAGCGATGCAGCTCGGTCGTTCCGGGTGGAAGATCCTCGTCGCCGCGGTGGCGGTCCTGGCCCTCATTCCTGCATTCAACGCTTGCCGCCGCCGGAAGCCGGCGGAGGTCAACGACATCGTCCCCTCATTCACGGTCAACCGTCCGCGCGCCCCGCTCGGCAGCGCGGTCGAGATCACCTACAACTGGAAGGTCGAGCCGTCGGCCAAGAAGCTCGGCAAGGACTACCGGGCGCTCGTGCACTTCCTCGACTCGCACGGCGTGATGCTGTTCGACGACGACCACATGCCCACCCCGCCCACGACCGCGTGGGAGGCGGGCAAGACCTACAGCTACACGCTGACCAAGTTCATCCCCATCTACCCGTACGTGGGCGAGGCCGAGGTCCGCATGGGCCTCTACCGCGACCGCGAGCGGGTGGCGCTCAAGGCCGAGGACACGGGGATGCAGGAGTACAAGGTCGGCAAGATCGAGCTGCTGCCCCAGACCGAGAACATCTTCCTCGTCTACAAAGAGGGCTGGCACAACCCCGAGTCCCGCACCGAAAACCCCGGTCTCGAGGTGACCTGGACCAAGAAGGACGCCCTTGTCTCGTTCAAGAACCCCAAGAAGGACGTCATCGTCTACCTGGAAGCCGACACGAACTCCAAGGCGTTCGACGCGCCGCCCGTCCTCACGATCGCGGTGGCCGGGAAGACGGGCCTGGTCGTTCCGATCGACAGCTCCGAGGTGTTCCTCAAGAAGATCCGGGTCAACGCCGCCGACCTGGGCAACGACGAGTGGGTCGACCTGCGCCTGTCGATGAACCAGTCGTTCGTGCCCAAGCTCAAGGGTGTGAACGCCACCGACGACCGCGAGCTGGGCCTGATGGTCTACCACCTCTACGTGGGCGAGGCCGACAAGCTCGGCGGCGTCCAGAACGTGGTGGATGCGGTGCCCGTCAGCCTGCCCGCACCGTCGGCCTCGCCCGCCCCGGCCAAGGCCACGGCGACTAGGCCGGGAGCGAGCCCGGCGGCCAAGGCGAGCCCGGCGACGAAGGCAAGTCCGAAGGCGCCCGCGCCGAAGAAGCCGTAAGGGGGTTCTCCGTTCCCTCTCCCCCGCAGGGGGAGAGGGTCGGAGTGAGGGGGAGTCAGTCCTTCCCCTTGATCTCCAGATCCAGCCGCAGGGTCAATCGCTCGAGACGCCCGTTGCCGGAGAGCCTGACCGTGAGCGCCTCCGGCACCGACTCCTCGCTTCCGTCCACGTCGAGGCCGAGGTGGAGCTTCAGGGCGGAGGCGTCCTTCAGCAGGGACGCGGGCACCTCGACGCTGGCCTTGCGCTTGACCTCCTGCCGCGCGCCTTGCTCGGGCACGAGGAGGTCATGCAGCCGGCGCTCCACCTCGCGGCTGGATCGGGTCGTGTGGCGGGGCGCGGGCGCGGCCGCCATCGTGCGCAGCTTCTCCAGCTCCTGATGGATGTCGACGCGCCCCTTGGTCGGGACCGCGCGCACCGCGTGCTTGTCGGTGTCCTCTTCGGCGAACTCGAGGGCCACGTCCTCGGCCGGCGGATCGGGAACGAGGTCGGCGAGGGCATGGGATCCGGCGGGCGTGACGGCCACCCGGGTTCCCGGGATGGTCGGCGAGGTCGGCCCGCCCGGCTTCGTGCGGCTCTCGTCCATCAGCCTTTTCCGGACCGACGAGATGGCCAGCCTCGAGATCGTCTTGAGCGTCTCGAACACGCCGATGCCGTGCAGCGCGGCCGCCTCGAAGTAGGGCGCGCCGCCGGCGTTGAGGGCCTCGGTGAGCTGCTCGACGGGGAGGATGTTCCTGAGGTCGCGCTTGTTGTACTGGAAGACGATGGGCACCTGCTGGGAGCCCTGGCCGAGCTCGGTCAGGTTGATCCCCAGGTTGCTGAGCGACTCGAGGTTGGTGTCCAGGGCGGCGGCCTGGCTGTCGGCCACGAACACGATCCCGTCGACACCCTTCAGCACCAGCTTGCGGGTCGCGTTGTAGAAGACCTGGCCGGGCACCGTGTAGAGCTGGAGCCGGACCTTCATGCCGCCGATCACCCCTACGTCGAGGGGCAGGAGGTCGAAGAACAGCGTCCGGTCCGTCTCGGTCTCGAGGCTGACCATCTCGCCGCGGGACTGGGGAGCCGTCTTCTGGTGGATGGCCTGGAGATTCGTGGTCTTACCGCAGAGGCCAGGACCGTAGTACACGATCTTGGCCGTCATCTGCATGGTCGTGTAGTTGAAGAAGACCACGGTGGGGCGAGTTTAGCACTAGAAGCTTATGCCGGCCCCCGCGGAGAGCCGATGGTCGATCGGGATGAGTGGCGTGCCGGAGAGCCCGATCTTGCGGTACTCGACCTTCAGCACGAGCAGTCCCACCTTGACCTTCGCGCCGAGGATGCTCGCTCGCAGCACGCCGGTGTCGCTCAGCGCGCCGAGGGTCTGGCGGAACAGGCCGATCCCCAGGCCGCCGTAAGGGGTCAGGAACCCGATCGGGGGAGCCAGGAGCGCGCTGCCCGTGAACGAGGTCATGTTGCCGTCGGGCGTCTCTCCCGGGATGCGCGCCGCTTCGGCCTCGAGGTTGACCACCTGGAACCAGGTCGACGACAGGGTCGCGCCGTATCCGCGGCCCCACGACTCGCCCGGCGACGGCCAGGCGGCGAAGACGGTCGCGTCTCCCGCGCTCGACGCGGGGGCGGACCCGAGAGAGAGGGCGAGCGCGACCAGGACGGCGCCGGGTCTCCAGCGTTGCATGGCTGTAAGTCTATACCAGGAAATGGGTTAAATCCAAGGATCAGACAGCGTTGACAGGCCCCCGGGCCGGACCTAGAATCGGTTGTCGTCGGGCCGCCTCCGCCGTTTCGACCTTCGAACCTGGCCATGATTGCCTACGTCTCCCAAAGCGCCTTCTGGGGACTTCTCATCTCCGCGGTCGAGGTCTACAAGCGCGAGTGCTTCGGCCTGCTGATCGGCTATCGGGATCGCAGGGGTCCCGAGCAGCGCTACATCATCGAGCACGCGGTGCCGTACCAGAGCGCCGGGCGCCGCCATCGCACCGTGGTCAGCAATCCGCGAGCCCATCGCCGCATCGACCGCTTCCTTCGGAGCATCCCGCAGATGTCGGTCATCGGTGACTTCCACTCGCACACGATGTGGGGCTACAGCCGGGCGGCCAGCAGCCCGAGCGAGACCGACCTCGAAGGTATGAAGTCCGAGAACGTGTACGTGATCATGAGCGTCAACGACCGGCTGCGCGAGGTGCCGTGGAGCTACAACGACGACGGCTCGCTCTCCGGCACGACCGACGATCATCACTTCCGCCTGACCGCCTACACCGTGACCCACGCGAGCGAGCCGCGCCGCCTCGCCATCCTCTGTCCGTACGCGCTCGGCTTCGGCGCCCGCCCTCTCCGGGCGATCCTGTAGCCCGCGCGCATTCGCGTACGCCCCCAAACCCGCTCGGTCGCGAGTGAATCGCTCGCTCGCTGCTTCTGGCCGAGCCGCAGATGTGGCATGCGCATTGCTACACTTCTTTCAGGTCCACGAATACAGAGGAGGTCCGGCTTATGAAAAGTCAACGGGCACTGCTCGGAACAGTGGCCATGCTCGCCTTGGCGCTGGCGCCGGCCTGCCGCCACACGGCCGAGGGCGCGAAGGAGGATGCTCGCGAGAACTCCGCGGCGGCGAAGGAGGAAGGCCGGAAGGCCGTTGACGAGGCCAAGGAGGCGGGCGCCAAGCTGAGCGACCAGGCCGGCGACGCCGCCGACAAGGTCGGCCAGGCCGCCAAGGACGCCGGGCAGACGATCAAGCGAGGCGCGAAGCAGATCGCTTCCGAGGTCAACGCCACGAAGCAGACCGTGGACGTGAAGGCGGCGCTCATGGCGGACAAGAACGTCGACGCGTCGCACATCGACGTCGACACGAACGCGGCGACGAAGACGGTCACGCTCAAGGGCTCCGTGCCGACGCGGGCGCAGAAGGTCGCCGCGGACCGGATCGCGCGCGACAAGGCCGAAGGCTACCGGATCGTGAACCAGCTCACCGTCAGCAGCCGGCCGTCGGGTCCGCCCAGCGACTAGCGATGAGAGGGGCGCGCCGCCAGGGCCTTTAACGCGGAGGACGCAGAGAACGAACCTAGAGGGCGCGGAGATTCAATGGCGTCTCCGCGTCCTCGAACCCTGCTTGCCTGTCTCCGCGACCTCCGCGTTGAAAGGCGCGCATCCCCCGCTCCATGAGGCAGAGCTACGCCTTCTTGCGGGGGCGCTCGGGGCCCAGCTTGTTGTAGAGCGTCTTGGGGTCGATGCCGAGCGCGCGGGCGGTCTTGCCGCGGTGGCCGTCGTTCTCCTGCAGGACCGTCTCGATGTACTCCTTCTCCATCTCGGCGAGGGTGAGGCCGGTACGGACGGCCGCCGACTTCCAGTTCTGGTCGCGGACGTCGAGGGGAAGGTCCTCGGCCTCGAGCGTCTCGTTGGTGGTCAGCACGCACGCGCGCTGGATGAGCATCATCAGCTCGCGTACGTTGCCGGGCCACGAGTACTGCTGCAGCGCCTGCAGCGCCCGCGGCGAGAGCTTCTTCTGGGGCGCGAAGCGGTCGAGGAAATGGCGGGCGAGGAGGCCGACGTCGCCCTTGCGCTCGCGCAGGGGCGGCATCCGCAGCGTGACCCCGTTCAACCGGTAATAGAGATCCTCGCGGAACTCGCCGGTCTGGGTCCCGTGCTTGAGGTCCTTGTTGGTGGCCGAGACCACCCGCACGTCGCTCCGCACCGGTCGCGTGCCGCCGACGCGGAAGAACTCCTTGCTCTCGAGCGCCCGCAGGAGCTTGATCTGAACCGACGGCGCGATGTCGCCCACCTCGTCCAGGAACAGCACGCCGCGATCGGCCACCTCGAACAGGCCCGGCTTGCGCTGCAGCGCGCCCGTGAACGCGCCCTTCTCGTGCCCGAACAGCTCGCTCTCGAGCAGGCTCTCGGCCACGGCGCCGCAGTTGATGGCCACGAAGGCCTGCTCGGCGCGCGGGCTCAGCCGGTGGACGGCGCGGGCCACCAGCTCCTTGCCGGTGCCGGTCTCGCCCTGGATGAGCACCGGCAGGTCGGCGGGCGCCACGCGCTGCAGCGTGGCCAGCAGGTCCTTCATGCCGGGATCGTCGGTGACGAGGCCCGAGTCGGCGTCGTGCTGGCGCAGCCTCACCTTGAGCGACTGGTTCTCCCGGCGCAGGCGCGACTTCTCGGCCGCCTTCTGGACGAGGACCTCGATCTCCTCCATGCGGGCGGGCTTGGTGACGTAGTCGTAGGCCCCGAGCTTCATCGCCTCGATCGCGGTGGCGACGGTGGCGTAGCCGGTGAGGACGATGGCCTCCATGGGCAGGTCGTCCTCGTGGATCTGCTTGAGGATGTCGATGCCGCTGCCGTCGGGCAGCATGAGATCGACGAGCGCCACCTCGAAGTCCGACTGCTTGAGCTGCTCGCGTCCCTCGGCCACGGTCTCCGCCGCCACCGCCATGTGCCCGCGGGCCCGCAGCTCGTCGCAGAGGACCTCCGAGAGCGCCTTGTCGTCCTCCACGATCAGCATGCGGACCGCGCTCGTCTCCCCCATGAGCTTCAGGCCCTCCGCGTCTCCGCGCCCGAGACCGGCAGCACCAGCGACAGCCGCGTGCCCTTGCCCAGCTCGCTGTCCACCCGGATCTCGCCGCCGTGGGAGGCGACGATGCCGTGGCAGATCGCCAGCCCGAGGCCCGTGCCCTGCCCGACCGGCTTGGTCGTGAAGAACGGGTTGAAGATCTTGTCGAGGTGCTCCGGCGCGATGCCGGCGCCGTCGTCGGCGACAGTCAGCACGACGGCGTCGGCGCCGTCGCGCCGCGTCTGCACGTCGACGTGGCCGCCCGGAGGCGTCGCGTCGAGCGCGTTCATGAGCAGCGCGATGAGGGCCTGGCGGAGCTGGCCGTCGTCGGCCTTGATATGGGGCAGCCCGGCCTCGAGCTGGAGGGAGAGCGCCACCTGCTTCAGCTTCATCTGGTGGCCGACGAGGTCCGTGGCCTTCTCGGCGAGCGCGTTGAGGTCGGTCACCCTCGTCTCCGGCCGCCGGACGCGGCTGAACTCCAGCAGTGCGCTGATGATCTTCTTGCAGCGGAAGATCTCCTCGTCGATCGTCTTCAGGTAGCGGGGAAAGTTCTTGAACGCGTCGATCGCCTTGAGGCGCGGGTCGTCCGCGACCTTGAGCAGGCTCTCCGCGCGGAGCGCGATCGAGGCCAGCGGCGTGTTGATCTCGTGGGCCACGCCCGCGGCGAGCTGGCCGATATCCGCCAGCCTCGAGGCCTGCTGCAGGCGCTCCTGCTGCTCCTTGAGGTCGTTGACGTCCTTGATGATGACGACCGCGCCCTGCAGCGCACGGTCCACGTCGTGGTACGGCGAGGCCGTCACCTGCTGCACTCCGGGAAGGCTCTCGAACCGCACCTCCTGGGTGCGGGCGATCCCGTCCGCGAGGCTCTGCCGGACGGGGTCGGCCGAACCCGGCCGCGGCATCCCCAGAAAGGCGGAGTACGGCGCCCCCACGATCTCGGCGATGGGAAGGTCGAGCACCCGCGCCAGGCCGAGGTTCGCCCGCACCACGACGCCGTTCCGGTCGAGCAGGGCCACGGGGTCGACGATGGCGTCAAAGGTCCGCTCCCACTCGTTCTTGCCCTTGAGCAGGTTCTCGACGAGCCGGAGGTGCGGATGCTCCTGGGTGCCGGAGCTGACCAGCAGCGCGAAGGGAGGACTTTCCGGACGCTCGGCCACCTGGGCCGCCAGCCGCGCCGCCTCGGGCGCGCTGGCGACGACGACGGCCAGTCCCACCTGCGCCGCGAGCAGCGCGTTGAGGTCCTCGAAGAAGATCACGTCGACGCCTCGGCCCCCCAGGTCCGAGGCCCAGTAAGCCCCTTCCGCTCCGCTGCCCAGGATACCGACGCGGAGCCGATCCGGCTCGCGCCCGTCGGACATGCGCCGGAGTGTAGCACGGAGGTCCGGAAGGTGTGGGATTTCTTCCCACAGCGCTGTCATCCACAGTTTTTGTGGAAAAGCTGTGGATCGAGGCGTGAAAAGAAGCAAAAGACGCCCGCGCGCCCGGATTGCACACGGTTGCAGCAGCGCCGTTACTCGAGCGTCACCTTCCGCGCCTTGCGTCCGGACTCCGGCGGGCGAGGCGCCCGATCCATCCGCTCGAGCTGCCATCTACAGAGGAGGATGATGCCTTCGAGGACCTGCCGCCGGACGAGCCGGAGCCTTTCCCGGTCGATTCCCGCCTCCTCCAGCATCTCCGAGACCATGCAGCACGGTCGCGTGGCCTTCGACTCACGAGCCATGGGCCTCCTTCTCGCCGAACGCCACCCTGAGCCGCTGGTCGGCGAACGCCGCCCCGATCAGGCGCCGCGCGGCCAGGCTGCGCGGGAGGAGGACGTGGCGCCGCTGGTTGTCCACCTGCACCACCAGCTCCTCGCCGCGGGTCCAGACCTGGATGCGGTCCTTCTCGGCGAACGGCAGCCGGATGTACAGCGCGTAGCCTTTTCCTTCCTTTTTCACCTCGACGGGCTTCTCCTGGAAGAAGACGGCGGTGGGATCCGACTCCCCGAAGACCTCGCGCGCAAAGACCTCGAGCAGCGGCAGGCCCACCATCTCGCGGTCGAACAGGCGCGCCTCGAAGAACGGCAGCGGGTCGAACGACTCCCGCGCCTCGGCCAGGTGGCCGGCCGAACAGGTTCAGGTACGTGTAGAGCCGATGCGATTCGTTGATGACCATGCGCTCCGGGTTCAGCACGATGCGGATCGACGAGGTCCGCGGGTCCTGGAGCAGCGGGCTCATGCCCTCGAGCTGGTCGTAGACGCGCTTGACCGCGGTGAGCACGTCGTCCGAGGGGAGCGGCATCGAGGTCACGCGGCTGGCGACCGGCCGCACCGAGCGCAGCACGGTCTTCTGGATGGGGAAGATCCGCTTGAAGTAGAAGTTCAGGATCTCGGGCACACCCAGCATGCGCACGGTCTCGCCGGTGGGCGCACAGTCGATGATCACGACGTCGTAGGCCTTCGACTCGGCGAGCCGCTTGACCCGCAGCAGGCTGAACAGCTCCTCCATCCCGGGCAGGATCGCCATCTCCTCGGCGACGGCCTCGTCGACGCCCTGGAAGGTCATGAAGCGCGTCAGCCACTCCTGGATGACGCCCCAGTGGCCGGCTAGCTCCTCGTTGACGTCGATCTCCAACGCATCGAGGCGCGGAGCAATGGGCGTGGGCGAGCCCTTCACGGGAACGTCGAGGGCGTCGGCCAGGCTGTGGGCCGCGTCGGTGGAGACGACGAGCGTCCGGTGGCCGAGCGTGGCCGAGCGCACCGCGGTGGCGGCGGAGAGGCTGGTCTTGCCGACCCCGCCCTTGCCCGAATAAAGAATGATGCGCATCAGCGGCGAGCCGGGGCGTGAAGCTCGGCTTTGCTCGGCCGGAGGCGAGGCCGGGCGCGGCCGCCGCCAAGGACCATCTCGCCGATCTCGGCGAGGCCCCGCAGGTCGTGGACGTCGGCGTCCAGCTCGGGCACGAGGATGAGTGGCTCGGTCACCTCCGCCTCCAGCCTCGCGATCCCGCGTCTCTCGCGGCGGGCGACGCGCGACTGGTCTTCCATCAGGCGCAGAAGTCCACGGGCGAGCTCTGCGTCGACCGCCGCCGGCCGGCGGGGGGCGGGCCCCGACTCCGCGAGGGGATCCGGATGCAGGCGGTTCACGACGAGCCCCACGAACGGCATGTCCTTCTCGCGCAGGCGCCAGTAGAAGTAACGCGCCTCGTCGAGTGTCGTCCGGGCCGGGCCCGCCACGAGCACGAAGCCGGAGTCCTCGCCGCGAAGCAGCTCATGGACCTTCTCCGCCCGCTCCTTGAACCCCTCGTACATGCCCTCGAAGGCGAGGAAGAACTCCGAGAGATCCTGCAGGAACTGGAGGCCCAGGAAGCGGTCGGCCAGCTCGAGGGCGAAGGCGCCGGTCCGCGTCGCGACCTTGAGCGTGAGGCGGCCGGCGACGAAGTACGGCCGGAGGAACCAGCGCAGCACGCTCGTGTCCAGGAAGCCCATGAGGCGGTCGGGCGCCTCGAGGAAGTCGAGGGCATGGCGGGTCGGCGGCGTGTCGAGGATCACGAGGTCGAAGCGCTCGTCGGCCGACAGCTCGAGCAGCTTCTCCATCGCCATGTACTCGTGGCTGCCCGCCAGCGCGGAGGAGACCTGTTGATAGAAGCGGTTGCCGAGGATCCGGCGGCGGGCGGCCTCGCTCGAGGCGTGCTTCTCGACGAGCGCGTCGAACGTGCGCCGCGTGTCGAGCGTCATCGCCCACAGCGCGCCTTCCGCCCGCGGCGCCAGGCGCGAGAGGTCCAGCCGCCGCGGCCGGCCCTCGAGCGAGGCCAGCCCGAGGCTGGTGGCGAGGCGGCGGGCGGGGTCGATCGTGCACACGAGAACCCGTCTCCCCTCGAGCGACGCCTGGAGGGCGAGGGCGGCGGCGGTCGTCGTCTTGCCCACGCCCCCGGAGCCGCAGACGACCAGCACGCGGCGCTCGGCCAGCGCGGCGGCCAGGGCGCGGGAGGCGCCGGTGGGCCTCACGCCGCCTCGAGGCGACGGGCCAGCCGCTCGATCGAAGCCGGTCCGATGTCCTCGTCGAACAGATACGGCAGGCTGACCATCGGCAGCGGCAGCGCGCGGCGCAGGAACGCCTCGTAGAACCGGGTCAGCTTGCGCCGGCGGAGATGGCGGCGGGCCGCGGCGAGCGCGGAGTGAAGGCCCACGCCCCGGGCGAGGCGGCCGGCGGCGCCCTCGGCGGCCAGGCGCAGAATCTCGGACTCCTGCTCGCGCGTGAAGCGGCGCTCGTGGCACTGGTTGAGGACGAGCGCCGCCGGCCGGATTCCCAGCTCCTCGACCGCCGCGCCGTGCAGCTCCTGCGCCTCGACCACCGCCATCTCCTCCGGGATAGTCACCAGCACGAGGGCCGTGCGCTCGACGTCCTGGAGGAGGGCGAGGATGCGCCGGGCGTTGTGGCCGATCGGCCCGACGGGCACGGCCCGGGAGGCGGCCAGCGGCACCTTGAGGAACGACAGGCCGTGGCCGGTGGCGGGGGCGTCGACGACGATCAGGTCGTAGCGGGGCCGGGAGGAGAAGCGCGCGGCCCGCGCCTCCTCGAGGACCATGATCTTGCCCAGCACCATCAGCTCGGGCAGGCCGGGCGCGGCCGCGAAGAAGCGCCGGTAGACGGGGCTCTGCAGCACGCGGCGCGCGAGCATCTCCACGCGCACGACGCCGCGCACGTACTCGTCCATCACCGCGGCGGGATCGAGGTTGGCCGTGAAGAGGCCGGGCCGCACCTCCTGCTCGCGGCCGCCCCCCGGCGCCGCGCCCAGGTAGCGGGAGGCCTCGCGCGGGGCGTCGATCTCGACCATCAGGACCCGCTTGCCCCG
>WNGG01006970.1_pt1 | contig 12544 bp, 11 predicted proteins | sample 5400661 | NCBI WGS metagenome assembly WNGG01 (sample SAMN13153372, study PRJNA577476) | soil metagenome | isolation source: 100 cm soil or saprolite under Garry oak tree replicate 1 | place: USA:California | collected 2016-06-15 | reverse complement strand
GACGCGCTGACGATCCACTCTCCGCTCGTTTTGCTCGAAGAGGACGAGCTCGACTTCTACCGCTCCCGCGCGTTTGCGCTGAGCTCGCTCCGCGGTCGTCCGCTCCTGCGGGCAGGGGAGGACGCCGGCCGGCTCCGCGACGTCGTGCTCGCACCGGACGGAGGGCTGCTCGCCGTCGTGGTCGACCCAGGCGGGCGCATCCCGTTCGACGAGACGTTGCGGTTCGCTCCCCAGCGCCGTTCAGCCGCCTGAATCGCTAGGCTCGCCGACGTTCATGGAGCAGCGGGACGCCGCAGTCGCCCCGGGTCTGCGCGCGCGCGCGTCCCGCGCCCTCCGCCAGCGCCACAACTGGGCGCAACTGGCGAAGTTCTGCGTCGTCGGTGCGTCGGGTTACGTCGTGAATCTCGGCGTCTACGCCGCGCTCTTGAACGGCGCAAACCTGCACTACACCCTCGCGGCCACCGGGTCGTTCGTCGTCGCAGTGACCAACAACTATCTCTGGAACCGCCTCTGGACCTTCCGTCATAGCCGCGGCCACTTCGCCTTCCAGGGGCTGCGTTTCTTCGTCGTGGCGCTGATCGCCTATGCCGGAAACCTCGCGATCCTGACTGTCCTCGTCGAGGTCGGCCTCGGCAAGATCGTCTCCCAGGCGATCGCGATCGTGCTAGTGACGCCCGCGAACTTCGTCGGCAACAAGCTCTGGTCGTTCCGGAGACAGCACTGAGGCTGATTTCCGGCGTCGTCGTCGCGGTCGCCGGCCTGGCACTCGTCCCGACTGCAGCCGCCGCGCCCCCTTTCTCCAAGGCCAAGCAACACCTCACACAGCGACGCGCGATCGCGATCTTCGTCGCAAACGACAAGGTCGCGGACTGGCTCGACCGTTACCCGCGAAACCGGCGGAGCACCGACGCGACGTACGAGCCCGACTCGTCGAAATGTGGCTTCGGCGCGCAGGGCGGCTGCTGGAACGTGAGCGTGTCCGACAAGAAGGCCGGTGAGATCGCGAAGGGAAAGGTCGACGACGTCACGGCGGTCGTGACGGAGGCGTGGACCGGGCCGCAGGTCGCATGGACAATGGCGCGCGGGGGCAGCGGCGCGTTCGGGGGGCCGCGCATCAACAGCCTGGGCTACTGGCTTCCGTTCTGCTTCGTGTTCCTCCTCGGCCTCGCCGACCTGCGCCGCCCGTTCTCGCTCCGGAACCTCGATCTGGTTGCGTTGCTGTCGTTCTCGGTCTCGCTCCTCTACTTCAACCGAGGGGACATCTTTACGAGCGTCCCGCTCGCGTATCCGCCGCTCCTGTACCTGCTCGGCCGCTGCCTCTGGATCGGCGCGCGCGACCGGCCGAGCCGCGGCGCGCCGGTCTGGCCGGCCTGGGTCTTGATCGGCCTGGCCGTGTTCGGTGCCGGGTTCAAGATCGGGCTCGACTACCGCGGCGGCTCGAACGTGATCGACGTCGGTTACGCCGGCGTGATCGGCGCGCAACGCATCGCTGCCGGGGAGGTCCCCTACGGAAACTTTCCGGAGGAAGACGACCTGAAGGCGTGCGGGCCGGCGGACTCGGCCGGGGAGATCAGAGACCGCATTCAGCACAACGGTCGTTGCGAGTCGGCGAATCCACTCGGCGACACCTACGGCCCGGTCGCGTACGAGGCGTATCTGCCCGGTTACGGGATCTTCGGCTGGTCGGGCAAGTGGGACAAGCTCCCGGCCGTGAAGTTCACCTCGGTCCTGTTCGACTTCCTCTGCCTGCTCGGAATGGGGTTGATCGGCTTACGCTTCGGTGGGGCGATCCTGGCCGGTGCGCTGGCGCTGGCGTGGTCTGCGTTCCCCTTCACGACCTACATCCTGATGTCGAACACGAACGACTCGATCGTGCCGGTGTTTCTGATCTGGGGCTTCTGGCTCTCGACCTGGGCGTGGGCGCGAGGGGCCTCGGTTGCGCTGTCCGGGTGGACGAAGTTCGCGCCGCTGATCGTCGCTCCCCTCTGGCTGACGTACCCGGGGCCGGTGCGGCGCCCGCGGCCGGCGCTCGCCTTCGCGCTCGGCTTCCTCGTGGTGACAGTCATGGCGTTCTCGATCGTGCTCCTTGACGGGCATCCGATCGAGGCGACCAGAACCTTCTTCCACAACACGCTGAAAACGCAGATCACACGTGAGTCGCCGTTCTCGCTCTGGGACTGGGCGCAGTACCACGCGCGCGGGCTCCCTGACCTGCACGTCGTGCAATGGGTGCTCGAGGGCCTGCTCGTGCTCGGTGCTGTCGCGGTCGCATTCTTCCCTGCGCGCAAGAGCCCGCTGCAGCTCGCCGCCCTCACCGGTGCGCTGCTGATCGGATTCGAGCTCGTGCTGACGCACTGGTTCTACCTCTACATCCCGTGGTTCTTCCCCTTCGTGTCCTTCGCGATCCTTGTCCCGCGACGCGCTTCCGCCTGAGCGCACGATCGCCGTCGCCGCGTTCGCGGCGGTGGCGCTCTTCGTCGGCACGTGGACGTTGCTGCACCACGGCTTCTACCGGCACAGGCAAATCCTGGACACGCCGGTCTACCAGCGCTACGGCAACGAGATTGCGCACGGGAAGGTGCCGTATCGGGACTTCGCGCTCGAGTACCCGCCCGGCGCGCTGCCGATCTTCGCGTTGCCGGGGCTTGCGCAGCCCGGACAGGGGCAGGACGTCAAGCCGGGCTTCCGCCGCACGTTCGAGACGCTGATGTGGATCTGCGGCGCGGCGGCGCTGTGCGCCATGGCCCTGGTGTTGCGTGAGCTCCGAGGAGCGGTCTGGACGCCGCTGCTCTTTGCAGCCCTGGCCCCGCTGGCGCTCGGCTCCGTCATCCTCAGCCGTTTCGACCTGTGGCCGGCCGCGCTCGCCGCCGGAGCGACCGCGGCGCTCGTGGGCGGCCGCTTTCGCATCGGCCACGCGCTCCTCGGCGTCGGAGCGGCCGCGAAGTTCTATCCCGCCGTGTTCTTGCCGCTCACCTTCGCGTACACGTGGAAGCGCCGTGGACGGCGCGAGGCGTTCGTCGCTCTCGGGCTGGCCGCCGGTGTGTTCGCGGCGATCTTCCTGCCGTTCGTGATCCTCGCGCCGGGCGGCGTCTGGCACAGCGTCAGCGTGCAGCTCGGGCGGCCGTTGCAGGTCGAGAGCCTCGGCGCCGCGCTCCTGATCGCAGCGCACCACCTCTTCGGGCTCGGGGTCACGGCCGAGACGAGCCACGGCTCCCAGAACCTCGCGGGGACGGCCGCCGGCGTCGTCGGCGTCGTCTCGACCGTCGTCCAAGCGTGCGTCCTGGTGTGGATCTGGATCACGTTCGCGCGTGGGCCGGCCACGGCGGCGGCGCTCGTACGTGCGAGCGCGGCTGCGGTGTGCGCGTTCGTCGCGTTCGGCAAGGTGCTGTCGCCGCAGTTCCTGATCTGGCTGATTCCCGTCGTCCCGCTCGTGCGCGGGCGCCGCGGGTTGTGGGCAGGCGCGCTGCTCCTCGCGGCGCTCGTGCTGACGCAGGTCTGGTTCCCGTTCCGGTACTTCCGGCTCGCGCTCCATTTCGAGGCCGGTTTGTCGTGGGTGCTGCTGGCGCGTGACCTGCTGCTCGTTTCGCTCGCGCTCGCGCTCGTGCCGCCGCCTCACATCCGGCGGCGCCCGCGCGTTGAAGCATCCGCGTGAAGCTCTACGACTACGCGGCGTCCGCCAATTGCTACAAGGTGCGCCTGCTGCTGGCACAGCTCGGCCGCCGGTACGAGCGCATTCCGATCGACATCTTCGGCGGCGACACGCTGACCGACGAGTTCGCCGGTATCAATCCGGCCCGCTCGACGCCGGTGCTCGAGCATCCGCCCGGCCACTTCCTCCCGGAGTCGAATGCGATCCTGCTCCACCTCGCCGAAGGAACGCCCTTTTTCCCGCGCGACCCCCACGTCTACCGCTGGCTGTTCTTCGAGCAGGCGGACGTCGTTCCCGCGATCGGCGGGCTCCGCTTCCGGCTGATCACGGGCCGTCTACAACCTGATGAGCCGGATGCGCTGCGTCGCCGGGCCGCCGCACACGACGTGCTCGCGCTGCTCGACGCGCAGCTGGCCGGGCTTGAGTTCTTCGTCGGTGACAGCTACACCGTCGCCGACATCGGCATGTACGGCTACGTGCATGTGGCCGGCGAGGCCGGTCTCGAGCTCGGTCCCTTCACGGCGCTGCGCGAGTGGCTGGCGCGCGTCGAAGCACAGCCGGGATTCATGAACGACCTCGAGCCGTATCCGGCGAACGCGATGGCCGGAGCCGGCCGCTCGATCTACGACTGACGCACGGCGTAGAGGCGCCACTCGCCGGCGATGCCCTTGAGCTCGTGCGCGCCGCGATCCTCGAACTCGATGCCGGAACCTGCGACGAGGTCCTTGACGGTCTGCGAGACGAGCACCTCTCCAGCGCCGGCGTGCGACGCGACCCGCGCCCCGGTGTGAACAGCGATCCCCCGCACCGCCTCGCCCGCGAGCTCCACCTCGCCGGTGTGCAGGCCGGCACGGACCTCGAGTCCGAGGCTGTGCACGGAGTCGACGATCGCCCTCCCTGAGCGGATCGCGCGCGCCGGCCCGTCGAATGTCGCCAGAAAGCCGTCGCCGGTTGTGTCGACCTCTTTCCCGCGAAACCGCTCGAGGTCGCGCCGAACGAGCTCGTGATGGCGCTCGAGCAGGTCGCGCCAGCGGCGATCGCCAAGCTCTCGGGCTCGCTCCGTCGACCCGACAATGTCGGTGAACAGCACGGTGGCCAGCACCCGTTCCGGCTCGGCCGGTTCACGGACGCCGGTGAGGAACTCGCGGATCTCATCCATGATGTCGTCGCCGTCGATCCACGGGATGTGGGTATCGCCGGGTAGCTCGATGTATTTGGAGTCTTTGATCTTCCGCGCGAGCCACCGTGCATTTTCGACGTCGCAGACCTGGTCGTCGACGCGGTGCACGATCAGGGTCGGTGTGCTGATGGCCGGCACCACATGCCGGACGTCGATCTCGAAGGCCATGCGCATGAAGGCCACGGCATCGTGAGGGCTCGCAGACTGCACCTGGAGCCGACCGAAGAGTTGGCGGAGCCGCTCGTCGTCCCCTTTACCGGGGGCGACGTAGGCAAGGATGTCGCCTTTGCCCCACCGCTCCACGATGTTCTCGATCGTCATGTACTCCTCGAACTCCTCCCTGGTCGCCTCGCCCCAGGGCCAGTCGTCGGTCGTCTCTTCCTTGACTTCCGCCCCGCAGAGGACGAGGGCCTGCGTGCGCTCGGGATACGTCGCGGCGAACAGCATCGATAGCGGGCCACCTTCGGACACGCCCTTCAAGACGGCGGTCTCCGACCCGGCGGCGTCCATGATTGCGCGGATGTCGTCCATTCGTTCCTCGAGCGTGCCGATCCGCACGCGATCGGATAGGCCCATTCCGCGCTTGTCGAAGGAGATCATGCGGGTGAACGACGCGAGCCGCTCGCAGTAAGCCCGGTATTCCGGGATATCCCAAAGCACCTCCAGGTTCGTCAGCGCCCCGTGGGCGAGCACGAGGTCGAGCGGTCCGTCTCCAAGCGTGCAGTACGCGAGATGGATGTCGCCGTTGGCCGCGTACCGGATCGGCGGTGCGCTCACTCGACCGGAACGCGCACCGCTTCGCAGCTCGTCGCGCGTCCGTCCGCGCCGCACTCGACGAGCACGCCTTCGATGCGCACGTCGCCGGACGCGGTTTCGAAGCGCACGGGCATGGCCGTGCGCATCTGGCGGATGGCGAGGTCAGCCTGCACACCGATAACGGAGTCGTGCGGGCCCGTCATGCCGGCGTCGGTGATCGCAGCAGTGCCGCCGGGCTGAACGCGCGCGTCGTTCGTCTGCACATGTGTGTGCGTGCCGATCACCGCGGTCACCTTGCCGTCGAGCCAGCGCGACATCGCCACCTTCTCGCTCGTCGCCTCCCCATGCATGTCGAGGACGATGATCGGCGTGTGCTTGCGGGCCTCGTCGACGAGGTCGTCGACGACCTCGAAGGGATTCACCGGCGGGTTGATGAACAGCGATCCGAGCAGGTTGATCATGGCGACGTCTCCGACGACGATCAGCCGCTTGCCGGGCGCACGTGCCGAGAGGTTCGCGGGACGCACGACGCGTTCGCTCTCCTTCAGGTACGGAACGATCTCCCCGCGACGCCACACGTGGTTGCCGAGCGTGATCGCGTCCGCGCCTGACTCGAGCATGCGGTCGGCGAGCTTCGGCGTGATGCCGACGCCGTCGGCGAGGTTCTCGCCGTTGAGGATGCAGAAGTCGACCCGCAGCTCTTCCTTGAGCGCTGGGAGCCGCTCCTCCACGGCGCGACGGCCGGGCACGCCGACGACGTCGGCAATAAAAAGGATCTTCATGTAGCCCTGATCTTCTCTGTTCCCCCGAGCGAAGCGAAGGCCTAACTCATGAGCCGCGGAAAATGCGAAGCATTTTTCGCGGGCTAGGGGAGAGTCAGTGTCGCCGCGGGGCGGAGCTCGATCGAGACGTGGTTCCCCGCGTCCTGCGTGTATTTCGCCAGCGCCTGCCTCTCGACCCCGGAGAGGTCGACGACACGCCCGACCTTCGTGCTCGACGCGGCGATCGTGGAGCCGACCGTGAGCGCCGGATCCGGCGTGAGGTGCGTGAGCGACACGACGAGCGACGGAGCCGCGGACGGTTGGATGTCGATCCGCGACCCGTACGCGCGTCCGTCGAGGATGTAATCGGAGATGCCGACAATCGTGCCGTCGACCGGCGCGTACACGTCCGTTCCCGGCGTCGCGCCGACGTCGAGCACGGCGGTGTCGCCGCCGCCCAGCTGGAAGTAGACGAAGCCGCCGCGGCCGCCGCCGAAGATCTTGTGCGCGAGCCGCGACAGCACTCCCTCGTTGCCTTGGTGGCCGAGCGGAGTTAGCGGCAACACACCGTCGCCCGACGAGTGGTAGCCGATCGCCGTGACGCGGCTCTGCGCCACCGGGAGCTGGATGCGGAGGCCGTTGTGGAGGGCGACGGTCAGGGGAGTCGGCGGGCCGACGGGCAGCAGCCGGCTCGCGGGGCCCGGCAGCGCCTGCGAGGCCTCGCGGGTCGCTCCCTGCCCGAATGCCGTGATGAAGAGCGTTCCGAGCAACGCCCCGGACACCACGGTCAGCACGGCGAGCCGCCGCATCCGGTGTTGGGCAGGCCGCGGCCGCCGATGCGCGCGCGCCGCGGAGGCCTGGCGGGAGGGGGCCGGCATCGGCGGGACCGTACCAACCTTTGGTCGTTTTGGCGGCTCGACCCAGAGCTCGGCCGGGTCGAGCGCAAGGCTGCCGTCGACGCTCCGCGACCAGTCCCAGTCCCAACGCGGTGGCCGAAGAGGTACGACGACGGCTGTACGATCATTCGCATGCCCGCCCGGGCGGCGAAGATCGAGATCCCGCGCTGGATCCAGCTGGTCGGGCTGCCGATTCTGCTGTTGTTTCTGTGGGTGGTGGCGGGCGCGGTCCGTCACGTGGTCTTCCTCTTCCTCGTGGCCCTCCTGATCGCGCTGCTGCTGAGCCCCGTTGTCAGGGTTGTCCAGAGGGTCCGCCTCCCCCGCGGCTTTGCAGTCGCGCTGGTGTACCTCGTGTTCGCGGTTGCGTTGGTCGCCGCCATCGGGGCGCTCGGGACCGTGCTCGTCAACGAGACGAAGACGGCCGCGAAACGGGTGGATTCCTACTTTACGGACGTAAACGGACAGACCGGCCAGGTCGACGCCGACCGCGACGTCGACCGGTTGCAGCGCTGGCTGAACACGCACAGCCTCGGCTCGATCCATGTGCAGAAGCGCGGCCACGAGGTCGTGCGCAAGATCCGCAAGCACGACATCGGCAAGTACACGAACAAGGTCGTGAACTTCCTCGAGGGCGCAGCGATCTCGATCGGAAAGCTGCTCTTCAGCGCGATCGTGATCCTGGTCGTGTCGATCTACATGCTGTTGGACTTTCCGCGGTTCGCGCGCGCAATCGACCGTCGGTTCCCGCCGCATTCTGGATCGGACTCGTTGCTCGTGCGCATGGAGCGCTCGCTGGTGAGCTACGTGAAGGGACAGGCACTCGTGTCCCTGATCATCGGCACGAGCGCGGGCGTGGGCCTGTGGGTGCTGGGCGTCGTCGGCGCGCTGCCGCACGGCCAGAAGTACGCACTTGCGTTCGGTGCATTCGTCGCGATCACCGAGCTGATCCCGTACCTCGGGCCGTGGCTCGGCTCGATCCCGCCGTTTGTCTACGCGTTCGTCGTGCACCCGCTGTCGGCACTGTGGGTGGCGTTGCTCTTCCTCGCGATCCACCAAGTCGAGGGACACGTCGTCGTGCCGAACGTGATGGGCAGCGCGCTGCGGCTGCATCCGCTGCTGGTGATCTTCGGGCTGCTCGCCGGCGCCGAGATCTACGGGCTGCCCGGCGCGCTCATCGCCCTGCCGCTGCTCGCGGCCGGCCGCGCGATCTGGGAGTTCTTCGCGGAGCGTGTCGAGCTCGAGCCGTGGGAGAAGGGCGGCGCGCCTCCCGTCGAAGTCGAGCTGGAAGAAGTGCCGCCTCACCCGCCGCCCGCGGCTGCGAGGCGTTGACCGAGCCGCTGCTGCAGGCGCGCGGCGTCGCGCGCCGCTTCGGCGCGCAGGTTGCGCTGGAGCCGACCGACATCGACGTCCGCGGGGGCGAGTCGCTCGCCCTGATCGGCCCGAACGGGGCGGGCAAGTCGACGTTGCTGGCGATCCTCGCCGGCGCGCTCGAGCCGAGCGAGGGCCACGTCGAGCGCGTCGGCGGCGTGCGTGTCGGCTGGGTGCCCCAGCGCCCGGCGCTCTACGACCGTCTGACCGCGAGGGAGAATCTGGAGTTGTTCGCGCAGCTCGAGGGAGAGACGAGCGCCGCCCGCGCTGCCGAACGGCTGCTCGCCCGGTTCGACGTGCCCGCCGACCGTCCCGCTTACATGCTCTCGGTCGGAAACCGGCAGCGGCTGAACGTCGCGCTCGCGCTGCTCGGCGACCCGCGCGTGCTCCTGCTCGACGAGCCGACGGCGTCCCTCGATCCGGGGCAGAGGCGGCGGTTGTGGGAGATCGTGACCGCGCTTCGTGATGACGGCGGGGCGGTCGTGTTCGTGACGCAGAACCTGGAGGAGCTCGATCTCCACGCCGACCGCGTCGCCGCGATGCAGCAGGGCCGGCTCGTGCTCGCGGGCGTCGAGGAGGTCTTTTCGTGAGACGTGTCGTGCTGCTGCTGCGCAAGGACCTGCGCGTGCTGCTGCGCTCGCCGCTGCTGCTGGGCGTGCTGATCGCCTACCCGCTGCTCGTGGCGGGGCTGGTCGGCCTCGTGGCGGGATACGGCAGCTCGAAGCCCCGCGTCGCCCTCGTGGACGAGGACCACCTGCCGCGCGTTGCACACGTCGGTGGACAGAGCTTCCGGATCCAGGATGCGATCGACGAGGTCGGCAAGAACGTGCACCTCGTGCGGATGGATCCGGTCAAGGCACGACACGCTCTGGCGACGGGTCGCGTCGTGGCGACGCTGACGGTGCCGCCGGGGTTCCTGGCCGATCTGAGGAGCGGCCTCCACTCGCCGTCGCTCGTGTACCAGACGACGCGCGGCGGGATCTCGTCCCGCGTCACGCAGCAAGTTCAGGCGCTCGTGTACGCGCTCAACCTGAGGCTGCAGAGGGCGTATGTGCGCACCGACCTCGGCTACGTCCAGCTGATCGTGCGCGGCGGTCGCGCGACCTTCGCCGGGAAGACGTACAACGTGCTCGGGCTGGCCCGCATGGGCAAGCTGCTGCAGCAGCTGCCGCGTGGCCCGCAGCGCGACCGCATCGCGGAGTTCGCACGCATCGCCGGAGTCGCGCTCACGCAGACCGGCAGCCTGCTCGCCGCGACGGCGAGCCCGATCGGGCTCGAGCGCGCCCGTGAAGCGTCGAGGAGCTCGCTGCTCTCGGCCCAGGTGCAGGCGTACGCGCTCGCGCTCACGATTACGTTCCTGGCGCTGCTACTCGCGGCCGGGGCGATTGCGAGCGAGCGCGACGAGAATGCGATCGGCCGCCTGGCGCGAGGGCTCGTCTCGATGGGCGAGATCGTGTGGGCGAAGGTCGCCCTCGCAGCGGTCGTCGCGCTCGCGCTCGGGCTTGTGATCGCGCTCGTCTTCGGCGCGATCGTGCAGCTCGGCGACGTCGTCGGGGGCGAGCCCTGGGCGCGGCTCCCGCTGCTCGCCGTCGGCCTGGCGATTGCCGGGGCCGCCCTGGGAGCGCTGGGCTCGCTGCTGGGCGCGCTCGCGCGTGACGCCCGCTCGGCCTCGCTCGTTGCCGTGCTGGTCGTGATGCCGGTCGTCTTTCTCGGGCTCGTCCCCCGCGAGGTCGCCCCGGTGGCGGGCTGGATCAGCGACGCGCTCCCGTTCACGCACGCCGTCCGCTACTTCGCCTCCTCGCTCTACGACGCGAGCCCGTGGCGTACCGTCGGCCGCGAGTTGCTCTGGCTCGTCGGCCTGGGAGCCGTCTTCGGTGCGCTGGCCCGGTTGGCGACGCGTAGATTGTTGGCATGAGCGCGTTTCCGGTGACACGCCTGCGACGGCTGCGGCGCACGAGCGGGATCCGCAGCCTCGTCCGCGAAACCCGGCTCGATCTCGACGATTTCGTGATGCCGCTCTTCGTCGGGCCCGAGGCGTTCGCGAACGACGACCTGCCGGGACTCGCACGGCACTCGGTCGAGTCGGTCGTCGCCGAGGCCGCGGAGCTCGAGCGTCTCGGGGTGCGCGCCGTGATTCTGTTCGGCATCCCCGAGGAGAAGGACGAGGAAGGTTCGGGCGCCTACGACGACGACGGGATCGTCCAGCGCGCGCTGCGTGCGCTCGACGGGAGCGGCCTCGTCCTCCTCACCGACGTGTGCCTGTGCGAGTACACCTCACACGGACACTGCGGCGTCATCCGCGACGGCGAGGTCTCGAACGACGAGACGCTGGAGCTGATCGCGCGGACGGCGGTCAGCCACGTGGACGCCGGGGCGCACGCCGTCTGCCCGAGCGACATGATGGACGGCCGCGTCGCCGCCATTCGCGAGGAGCTGCCCGACACGCCGATCGTGGCGTACTCCGCGAAGTACGCGTCGGCGTTCTACGGGCCGTTCCGCGAGGCGGCCGAATCCGCGCCCGCCTTCGGAGACCGTCGCGGCTATCAGATGGACCCCGCGAACGTGCGTGAGGCGCTGCGCGAATGCGAGCAGGACGTGTCCGAGGGCGCGGACGTTCTCATGATCAAGCCGGCGCTGCCGTACCTGGACGTGATTCGCGCCGCGCGCGAGCGGTTCGACCTGCCGCTCGCCGCCTACAACGTCTCCGGCGAGTACGCGATGGTGAAAGCAGCCGCGGCGAAGGGCTTCCTCGAGGAGCGGCAGGCGGCACTCGAGTCGCTGACCGCGATCAGGCGCGCGGGCGCCGACCTCGTCGTCTCCTACTGGACGAAGGAGCTCGCAAGCTGGCTTTGATAACCGCGAAAAATGCTGCGCATTTTCCGCGGGTGGGGTTAGTCCCTTCGCTTCGCTCGGGAGGATGAGCAAAGGCATGGGTACACGCGTCCTTCGGACACGCAGTGAGTTGTACCGCCGCGCGCTCGAGCTGATTCCCGGCGGCGTCAACTCGCCGGTGCGCGCGATGCGCGCCGTCGGCCTCGACGAGCCGCTCTTCGTGCGCCGCGGCGAGGGCGCGTACATCGAGGACGTCGACGGCAACCGCTACGTCGACTGGGTGATGTCCTGGGGCCCGCTCCTCTTCGGCCACGCCGACCACGAGACGGTCGCCGCGGTCGTCGAGGCGGTCGAGCGCGGAACGAGCTTCGGGGCGCCGACAGAGGCCGAGGTCGAGCTCGCCGCGGAGATCGTCGATGCGGTCGCGTCGGTGGAGAAGGTACGACTCGTCTCGTCCGGGACGGAGGCGGCGATGAGCGCCGTGCGCCTGGCCCGTGCCTATACCGCGCGGGATCGGATCCTCAAGTTCGCCGGCTGTTACCACGGGCACGTCGACGCCCTGCTCGCGAGTGCGGGCTCCGGCGTCGCAACGCTCGGACTGCCGTCGAGCCCCGGTATTCCGACGCGCGTGACCGAGCACACGATCGTCTGTCCGTACAACGACGTCGACGCGGCCGCCGCCGCGGTCGCGCGGTACGGCGAGGGCCTTGCGGCGATCATCGTCGAGCCCGTCGCCGGGAACATGGGGGTCGTCCCGCCCGAACGCGGCTTCCTCACCGCGCTCCGCCGCCTCTGCGACGGCTCCGGCGCACTGCTGATCTTCGACGAGGTGATCACCGGCTTCCGGGTCGCGCGAGGCGGAGCTCAGGAACGTTTCGGAGTCACGCCGGACCTCACCATCCTCGGCAAGGTCGCCGGCGGCGGACTGCCGCTCGCCGCCTTCGGCGGGCGCGCGGAGATCATGGACCGGCTCGCCCCGGGGGGCGACGTCTACCAGGCGGGCACCCTGTCGGGTAATCCGCTCGCGACCGCGGCGGGGCTCGCAGTGCTGCGGCGCCTCCGCGACGCGCACGTCTACGAGGAGCTCGAGGCCCGCGGCGCA
>WNGG01020345.1_pt1 | contig 12545 bp, 11 predicted proteins | sample 5400661 | NCBI WGS metagenome assembly WNGG01 (sample SAMN13153372, study PRJNA577476) | soil metagenome | isolation source: 100 cm soil or saprolite under Garry oak tree replicate 1 | place: USA:California | collected 2016-06-15 | reverse complement strand
GCTCGGTCTCGAGTACAGCTGGCGCACCCTGGCGTCGCGCCGCGACCACGCGCCGATGCGCCGCCGGCGGCGCTCACCGGTCGAGCTCGCCGGTTACCTGCTGGTGATGCGCGTCGGCTGGCTGCCCTCGGGGTTCGAGGCGCCGCGCGCGACCCGGCCGGCGCCGCAGCCGGACCGTGAGACGGTCACGCGCCAGTTCCGCGAGGCGGTGGACGGCTTGCTCGTGCTCGAACGGGAGCTGCTGCCGGCCCGCGCGGCGGACCTGTTCGCCAGGCACCCCGCGCTGGGCGATCTCACCCTTCCCGAGTGGCTCCGCTTCCACGAGTGGCACTGCCGGCATCACGCGAAGCAGATTCGCTCGCGCCTCGCGGCATGAGTCGCCGCAAGAAGCCCAAGGTGACGGTGCGCGTGCCCAACCCCGATGCCCCCGTGAAGGAGCGTCTCAAGACGCCGTCGCACAAGGTGCACCGCTCGAAGAAGGCGTATCGCCGGCGGGAGAAGCACCCCGGCGACGAGGGGGAGGGGCGGGGGGAAACAAGCTAGAACTGGAACCCTGCGGCGACGTTCAAGTGCTGCGCGGTGAAATCCCCGCTACTGTAGGTCGTCGTGAAGCGGCGGACCTCGACCCCGAACACCAGCGGCCCGCTCGGCCGCAGATCGATGTGGCCCGCACACACGACGTTCTTGAGCCGGCCCTGCGCGACGCCCGTGGCATTGCGCAGGTCGTCGTCGTTGGGGTCGTCGATGCCGCACCCGGCCCCGACGGTCAGCTCGTGTATCGGCCTGAGGTTGAGCTGGCCCCATCCGCCTTTGGTGCGGACCGGCGCACCCAGGGGCCCGATGTTCTGGCCGATCCCGCCGCCCCCTAGCCCTGCGAGCGCTTGCCCCACGAACGCCTCGCCCAAGATCTCCAATGGCCCGAGCTTGATGCGGAGGTCGGTGGTGGCCGCCCGCGACTGGATGAGGGTGTCGCCGCGCGCCAGCCAGCCGAGGTGGCCCCCGATGGCGAATTCGCTCGGGTCGTCGGTCGGGCCCCAGCCGAGCCGTAGGCGACCCTGGAGGTACGGCCGGCGGCTGCGCTCGGCGGAGTCGGGATGGGTCACGACGGAGTCGCCCTGGGGCCGGCCTTCGCTCGGGGCGAGCGCCGCCGCCTGGACTGCGAGCCGCAGCGTGTAGCCCATCTCTGCCGTGACGCGGACCTGCGGCAACCACAGCCACAGGTTGCCGGCGCTCGCGAAGTCGGGAAACCCCACGGACGCGAGCGAGCGCGGGCTGCGCTCCGCGGCGAGGGGCGACTCCTGGCCGAACAGCAGCTGGGCTTGCGACCACGAGATCGTGCCGACGGCGCGGCGCAATCGCAGCAACGGGAAAGTGCGGCCGCCCGAGCTCGGGGTCTGGCCGCCGAAGAAATCGGCGTCGATTTCGCCTGAGAAGGTGCCGTGCAAGACGCTGGAATCGGTGACGAACACACCCAGGCGCGTCTGGCGGATCGCCGCCCCGCCTGCGCCGACCGGCGCGGTGTCGGGCAGCACGAACTGCGGCACGTCGCTGTTGTTTACCGGCGCGTTGTTGAAGAAGCCGTTCACGAGCGCCAGTCCCGAGAGCTCGACGGTGCGCTTGGGCGGTTGCTGCGCCGCGAGCGGCAGTGTGGCGCCGGCGAAGACGACGAGGACGAGCCGCGTGCCCCGTGCCACGGAGCGCTCCTGGCGAGGGAAGTAGCAATACAGTAAGCTCCACGCCCGTGCACGCAAAGTGGCGGATTACCGCACTGCTCGTACTCCTCGAACCTCACCCCCCGTCCCCCTCTCCGCATGGCGGAGAGGGGGAGTTAGGGGGTGAGGTCAGTGGGCGAGTGACTATCCGCGAGAAGGACCACAGGCCGTCCTCTGATCTGGGTGACGCGGTCGTGTACTTGGACGGCGGCGCGCCGGCCCCCCCGCGCTCGCAGTCGTTCGAGATCGCGACCAGCGACAAGGCGTTCGTGCCGCACGTGGCCGCGGTGCCGCTCGGCTCGACCGTCCGGTTCGTCAATCACGACCCGTTCGATCACAACGTCTTCTCGGTGAGCGAGCCCAACCAGTTCGACCTCGGGCGCTACGGACGAGGGTTGGCGAAGAGCCACACCTTCGCGACTCCGGGCTTGGTGCGCGTGTTCTGCAACATCCACCCCCGCATGGTGGCGTTCGTGCAGGTGTTGGCTACCCGCTATTTCACCCAGCCCGCCGCCGACGGCAGCTTCGCGATCGCGGGCGTGACGCCCGGGCGCTACACCGTGCACGTCTGGCACGAGCGCAGCCCCGAGGTCGCCCGCGAGGTGACGGTGGGGGCGAACGGCGTTTCCGATGTCGCCATCGAGCTCGACGCCCGCGGCTTCCGCTGGATTCCCCACAAGAACAAGCACGGCCAGGACTATCCCACCAATGCCGGGCGCGAGCGGTACTAAGCCGATGCGCTTCGGGCTGGCGACGAGGATCTTCGTCGGCTGCGCCCTGCTCGTCGTCGCCGTGCTGGGCGCGACGTTCGGCGTCACCACGCTCCGCGCCAACCGCACCGCCGACGAGTCGATCCATCGGGCCCTGGTCACCACGCGGCGCGCGGTGACCGACTACCTCGGCGCGCGCACGCGCACGCTCGCCGGTCTGAGCCAGGTCTCTGCCCGCGTGCCCCAGTTCCGCGAGCGCCTGCTCGCCAGCCGCGAGCGCGCCAACGTCCTGGATCAGGCCCAGGAGTACCGCGACCTGATCGGCGCGGCGTGGATCCTCGTCACCGACGACCGGGGTATCCTCCTCGCCCGCACCGACTACCCGGGGCAGTACGACCTCGACCTGTCGCGCGGCGCGCTGATAGGGGGCGCGCTGTCGGGCAGCCAGACGCAGGGCGCCTGGCTCGACGACGTGGCGCACAAGCTCTTCATCGCCGTGGCCACCCCCCTCGCGGCCTCTGCCCAAGCGACCCCCCAGGGCGTGCTCGTCGCCGCCTACGCGCTCGACGACTCGCTGGCGCAGGCCGTGAAGCAAGCCACGAACTCGGACGTGGTGTTCTTCGCGCTCGACACGTTGAGCCATCCCCTTGTCGTCGGCAGCACGCTGCCGCGGGACGAGGTCGCCGCGGCGCTCACCGCCGGGACGGACAGCGCGGCGTTGGCCCTCCTCTCGGGGAGGCCGAGCTGGCCGCGTTCGCGACGCTGCGGCGCACCATGGCCCTGGCGCTCGGGCTCGGCGTGCTGCTGGCGCTCGGGCTCGCCTTCGGGCTCGCTCGGCACATCGCGCGGCCGGTGCAGCGACTCGCCCTCGCCACGCGACGCGTGCAGGACGGCGACTACAGCGTGGACGTCCTCGTCACCTCGGGGGACGAGATCGGCGTGCTCTCCCAGGCGTTCAAGAGCCTGGTGGAAGACCTGAAGGAGAAGGCGGCCCTGGTCGAGTACATGACGTCGGCATCTGCGGGGATGGCGACGCAGCCGCTTGGGGCGTTGCCGGCTCCCAGCGGGGACCTGTTGCGGCCGGGAGCGCTGTTCGCCAACCGCTACGACGTAAAGGAAGTGCTCGGCATGGGCGGGATGGGAGTGGTGTATCGGGCGTTCGATCGCGAGCTGCAGGAGCCGGTCGCGATCAAGACGCTGCGCCCCGAAGCGATGGCGGGAGAGACGGTCGCGCTGGAGCGCTTCAAGCAGGAGATCCGCCTGGCGCGCAAGATCGCGCACCGCAACGTGGTGCGGACGTACGACCTGGGCGAGGTGGGCGGCATGTACTACCTCACGATGGAGTACGTTGAGGGTACGTCGCTCAAGCAGCTCATCACCTCGCGCGGCAGGCTGCCGATCCCCGTGACGCTCACCGTCGGGAAGCAGCTGTGCCGGGCGCTCGAGGTGGCGCACGAACAGGGCGTGATCCATCGGGACATCAAGCCCCAGAACATCGTCGTCGAGCCGAGCGGCTTCCTCAAGGTGATGGACTTCGGCATCGCGCGCCTCGCCACCCCGGCGTCCGGGAAGGGGCTGACCAAGGAGGGGACGTCGATCGGCACGCCCGACTACATGTCGCCCGAGCAGCTTTCAGGGATGGAGCTCGACGCCCGCAGCGACTTGTACGCGGGGGGCGTGGTGCTGTTCGAGTGCGTGACGGGGCGCGTGCCGTTCGAGGCGGAAACGACGTGGGCGCTGGTGGCGAAGCACCTCGAGGAGGAGCCGCCGGACCCGCGCACGGTCAACAGCGAGGTGCCCGAGGGATTAGCCCGAATCATCCTGCGGGCAATGGCGAAACGGCCCGCCGACAGATACCAAAGCGCAGGGCAAATGCATGATGCCCTGGCGGACCTAGGGTAGACGGGTAGACGGCTAGACGGGTAGCGGCTCGTGGGCATTAGGGGTTAGGCGTAGCTTGTCCTGATCCCTCTGCACTGTGCACCGCTACCCGTCTACCCGTCTATCCGTCTAAACTAGACTCCTGCGAACCACGGATATCCTTGGTCTTCCCAATAGCCCCCCGGCCGCCGGTCGGTAAACGTCATCGAGACCAGGTATTTCGTCATCTTGTATCCCAGCTTGGTCGGTGAGTACAGCCTCAGGGGCGCTCCGTGGGTCGGCGGCAGCGGCTGGTCATTCATTCCATCGGCGAGAATCGTCTGCGGGTGCAGCGCGCTCGCCATGTCCCAGCCGTTCGAGTAGTCGGAGTCGAACGACAGGAACCGGATGTACTTGGCCGCGGGGAGCGGCTGGCACCGCTCGACGATCGCGGCGACGGCGACTCCGTGCCACGTCGCGATCGCCGTCCACCCCTCCACGCAGTGGTGCTTGACGGTGTAGGAGGTGCGCGGCATCCGCAGGAGGTCGTCGAGCGTGAGCACCAGGCTGCGGCGCACCAGTCCGCCTACGGTGAAGCGCCAGGCGGCGGGATTCGCGAGGACGGGCATGGTCTGCGAGACGAAGTAGCTCGGCAACGTGCGCGAGCGCTCGGCGGGGTCGTAGGTCCGCGCCAGGCGCTCTCTCGAGAACAGGATCTTCTCACCCACCCAGTCGTTCAGCCGGCTCACCGCGAGGAGGCGGGGGCGGATCGCGTCGCCGCCGTCCCAGCCGCACGCCGCCACGAGCGAGGCCGTCCCGGCCCCGGCGGCGAGCTTGAGGAAAGCGCGCCGGTCAGTCATGGCTCGGGAAGCGGCCGCGGTAGCGGCCCGAGAGCATCGCCCGGAACGACGCCGGATCGACCGTGAACACGAGCACGACGTGCGCGATCGTGAAGGCCACAAAGACCCAGACGGTCCAGAAGTGCCAGTAGCGGGCCGCCTGGAATCCGCCGAACAGGGTCGTGAGCCAGGCAAACTGCAGCGGCTTGTAGATGGCGAGCCCGGTGAATACCGCCAGCACGCCGAGCACGAGGATGCTCGTGTAGGCGAGCTTCTGGAGCGGGTTGTGCTTGCCCTGCAGCGGGTGCTCCTTGCGGAGGCGCAGGTAGTAGCGCGCCATGGCGATCGCGCCCGGCAGGTCGCGCGGCCGGAACACGAGCGCGCGCCACTCGCCGCTCGCCGCGAGATAGCCGCCGTAGGCGAGGCCCGCGGTCACGAGCGGCCACATGAGGGCGAAGTGCCAATTCAGGGCGCCGGTCAGGGCGCCGGCGAGCCAGCCGCCGAGGCGGCCCCAGGCGGGGAAAGTGGCGTTGTCGAACGGGTTCGGCAGGAGGGGGCCGCCGCGGTTCCCGAAGCGGGCGTATGCTTCGTAGATCTGTAGTCCGCTCGTGATCATGCCGGCGAGAGCGGCGAATGCGACCCAGTGGGTGACCCGGACGATCCAGTGATGGCGGAGTGGAAAGGGACTGGCGGGCGCCGGAACGTCGGGCATGACGCGAATATATTTCGGCGCATGCGGTATGCAATCATCGGGGCCCTCGTGCTGGTCGCGTCATGCAAGGCGCGCCGCGAGTGGGATCGCGGGGAACGGTTCGACACCACGGACGTCGCGGGCATGCTGCCGCTGCGCCGGGAGTCGACCGACCCCTTGCTCGGGAAGCCGCGCACGATCGTCGAGCCGACGGTCGTCGTGTTCTGGCTCCACGCCGCGGACACGCTCCAGGACGACGACCGCGCCGACGCGTTCGACGACCTGCGCTATTACACCGCGGCGGTCGCCCCTGCCCTGCGCGCCAACAACATCGCCCTCCTCGCCACGCGCGCCGACACCGTCTACGTGACGCTCGCCGGCAAGCAGCGCCGCACGATCGTGCTCTCCGGGCTCGATTACCCCTACGGCTACGTGCTCGTCGATCCCGGCGGGCCGGAGCAGATCCTGACGGGAGTCTACTCGGACGACGATCTGCTCGACGAGGCGCGTGCCTACTTCGATCTCCCGGACGCTTCCGGTCCCACCGTCCCCAAGGCCACGACCTGACTCTGGTGACGCCTCCCACGACTGACCTGTTGCTCTCGGGCGGCGACGTCCTGCTCCACGAGGGTCAGTGGCGGGTCGCGCGGGCGGACGTGGAGGTGCGAGAGGGGAGAATCTGGGCGGTCAGGGGGTCGGGCGGTCGGGCGGACGGGGAGCAGAGGCCGCTCACGGTTCGGGACTGCTCCGGCTGCCTCGTCATGCCGGGACTCATCCAGGCTCACGTGCACCTGTGCCAGACCCTGTTTCGCGGGCTGGCCGACGATCTGCCGCTCGAAGCCTGGCTGGCCCGGCGCATCTGGCCGCTCGAGTCAGCCCACACCGACGAGTCGGTGTACTGGTCGGCGATGCTCGGGGCGGCGGAGCTCTTGTTGGGCGGTACCACCGCCATCCTGGACATGGAAACGGTGCGGCACACCGGCGCCGCGTTCGCGGCGCTCGAGCGCATCGGGATCCGGGCGACGGCGGGAAAGTGTCTGATGGACGCCCACCCCGAAGGCGCGCCGCTCGACCTCGCCGAGTCGACCGACGGCGCGCTCGCCGAGGCGCAGCAGCTGGCAGAGCGGTGGCACGGCGCCGCCAACGGCCGGCTGCGCTACTGTTTCGCTCCCCGGTTCGCGCCGGCTTGCTCGGGGCCGCTGTTGCGGGCAGCGAGCGATCTGGCGGAGCGGTTCGGCGCCCAGCTGCATACCCACGCGGCCGAGACGATCGTGGAGCGCCAGACGGTGGCCCGCTCGACGGGGTTAGGAGAGATCGCCTATCTCGAGAGCGTGGGGATCACGGGGCCGCGCGCGGTGCTGGCCCACTGCGTCTGGGTCGATGCGGAGGAGATCGCCCGGCTCGCGGCGCAGCAGACCAACCTGGTGCACTGCCCGTCGTCGAACTTGAAGCTCGGCAGCGGCATCGCCCGGGTCCCCGAGATGCTGGAGGCGGGATGCGGCGTTGCGCTGGGCGCGGATGGCGCGCCCTGCAACAATCGACTCGACGTGTTCGCTGAGATGCGGCTCGCCGCCCTGATCCAGAAGCCGCGGCTCGGCGCCGAGGCGTTGCCGGCCGGCGAGGTGCTCGAGGTGGCGACCTTGGGAGGAGCGGACGCGTTGGGCCTGGGGGACGAGCTCGGCTCGATCGCCGTGGGCAAGCGCGCCGACCTCGTGGTGCTCGACCTGCGGGGCCCGCACCTCGTGCCCGCGAGCGGCGACGTCGTCTCGCACCTCGTGTACGCGGCGCAGCCGAGCGACGTGCGGGACGTGTTCGTGGATGGGCGGCCGGTGGTGCTGGGAGGGGAGCTCCTCACGGCCTCGCTCGACGAGATCGTGCGCGAGGCGGAGCGCCGCGCGACCGAGCTGCGGGGGCGGGTGGGAATGGGGTAGGCGGCTCAGCCGCCGCCCGGCGCATCCCCGTTCGTCTGGAGGCGCCGCATCGTTTCGGCGAGCTGGGTCGCGGCCGCCGCCAGTCGGCGCGACGTCGCCGTCACCTCCCCCAGGGAGGCGAGGTGCTGCTCGGTTGCGGCGGACGCCTGCCGCGCGCCCGCGGCGGCGGTGTCGGCGCCGGTCGCAGCGTCGAGCATGCGCCGCGTCACGTCGCGGATGCGCCCCGTCTGCCCTTCGGTTTCCTTCACAAACGAGGAGGCCAGCCCGACCGTCGCGTTCAGGTCCGCGAAAATCGCTTCGAGCGCCTGCCGCACCGCCGTCGAGACGGCGCCAACCCCCGCGGCGGTGCGGCGCGCCTCGTCCAGCGCCGCGACGAGCGCGGTGATCTGGTCCTGGATTCCTTTGATCCGGCCACGCACCTCCTCGCCCGCCCGCGCGCTCTGCTCCGACAGCTTGCGCACCTCCGCGGCCACGACCCGGAACCCGAGACCGTGCGTCCCGGCGCGCGCCGCTTCGATCGCGGCGTTCAAAGCGAGGAGCTCGGTCTGGCTCGCGATGCGGGTGATGCTGTCCACGAGCTTGCCGATCTCGCGCGAGCCCTGCTCCAGCGTGCCCGCGGCCCGCGACACCTGATCCATGTGCTCCACCAGGGACGTGAGCAGCTCGCCGGCGCGGGCGATCTCGCCCCCGTGACGGCGCGCCTGCTGGGCCGTCGCCCCGATCTGGCGCTCCGCTTCCTGCGCCCGGGCGTGCAGGGCGGCGGCCACACCGGCGGCGGCCTCGGAGTCCTCGCGCCCCTGACTGATCAGCTGACGCTGCCGCTCCGTGCCCTCCGAGACGTGCTGCGCCGTGCCCGAGATCTGGCCGGAGCCGGCTTGCAGCGCATCGGCGGCGGCGGCGAGCTGGCGCACCGTGGCGGCGACCTCGCCCGCCTGTCGCTGCGCTTCGCCCACCGTGTCGGCGATGGCTTCCGTCATGCGGTCCACCGTCGCTCCCAGGTAGCCGAGCTCGTCCCGCTCGTCGTCCGCGACGCGAGCCGTGAGATCACCCCGCTCCACCTGCGCCAGGACTTCGCGCGTGGCGCGCAACCGCGCCACGATGCTCGTCAGGGTGGGAATGATGGCGATGCACACGAAACCCAGGACCAGGATTTCCTTGGCAAAGACGAGCCAACCCCATGCCGCGGGCGCGAGCGCCGTGACGAAGGCGAAGCCCACGACGTTCAGGCCGAGGGCCTCCCACGCTTCGGCGGGCCCCAGGTGGTAGGCCGCCTGGAACGGCGCGATCAGGTAGGCGGCGAAGAGCAGGTCGCCGCTCGAGCCCACGGCGTACGCCACCGACGAGATCAGGGCCGTCCCGATGGCGAGGTTGGCGTGCGCGTACCAGGTGCGAAACGGCCTGTCGCGGGCCACCCGGAAAATCGCGTAGTTTAGTCCCGCGAAACAGGCGGAGAAGGCGAGGATGAACCACCACGAGATCGTCGTCAGTCCGACGAGCCGGGCCACGGCGAGCAGCAGGATCCCCAGTCCGACGATGCGCCAGCGTGCCCGCGTGTTGGCGAGCACGTACTGGCGCCGCTTGGCGCTGAACTCCTCCGTGAGCGCCTGGCTGTGCGATGGGCGGGACGCCATGCCGGGAAAATGGCCGCCGCGGGCTGCGAGGGGTAGAGGGCGCGCCCCGTGATCGCACCGGTGCTGCTCGTTCTCGCCGCGACCCTCGCGACAGCCGGCCCGGCCGACTCCGCCGGCGCCGCGCTGTACCAGGCGTGGTGCTCTCAGTGCCATGGGAAAGACGGTCGCGGCGTCGCCGCCACACAGACCCGTCTCTCCGTCCTTCCGGCGAATCTCGCCGACTGCCGGGTTTCTACGGCCGAGACCGACGCGCGCTGGACGGGCATCGTGCGGGACGGGGGTGCCGCGTTCGGCCTGTCGCTCGACATGCCGGCGTACGGCGGGGCGGCTACGCCGGAGCAGCTGCGGGCGGTGGTGCGCTACATCCGCTCGCTGTGCCGCGAGCGCGGCTGGCCGCCGGGGGAGCTCAACTTCCCGCGGGCGTTCCTGGCGGAGAAGGCCTACCCTGAGAACGAAGCAGTGATCAGCCTGCACGGGCGCGAGCAGCAATACATCTACGAGCGCCGCTTGGGCCGGCGGGCGCAGCTCGAGGCGAGCGCTCGCACCGTGCTCGACTCACTCGACAAACCCTTCGACGGGGTGACGGCGGCGGTGAAATACGACGCTTGGTACTCGAGCGAGCGACGGGCCCTCGCGAGCGTGGGCCTCGAGGCGACGCCGCCCGTGGGCCGTCAGGATGCGTGGGAGCTCGAGCCGTTCCTCGCATTCGGTGCGAATCCTCGCTCCACCCTTGCCATTCAGGGCGAGGTAGGGACGACATGGGAGGAGGGCTCGGGGGTCACGGGGTTCTCCTACATGCTGGGCCTCGGTCCGCAGGTCGGCCGGTTCGCGCCGCAGCTCGAGGTGGGGGGCACGGTGCCGCGATCGGGCTCGGCGACGCTGGTCTTCGTGCCCCAGCTGTGGTTTCAGCTGTCCCGGCTGGGCCATGTGGCGGGGTCGATCGGCGTCGCGCTCCCGGCCCGCGGGCCCGAGCCGCGGCATCCGCGGCTCACGGCGTTTCTCTTGTGGGACTACGGCGACGCGGGCTTGCTGCGGGGGTGGTGACTACTCCCGGAACAGATAACTGGCCTTCAGGAAAAATCCGTCCGACGTGCGGCTCAGGTTCTGAAACCGGAACGCGTCGGGCTCGGTGAGCGACGCGCCGTAGCCGAGGAAGAAGACGGTGCCGGGCGTCGGCTTGTAGGAGAACAGGACGTCGCCGCGGAAGGCGTTCGTGACCACGGGGCCCGCGACGCTGCCGTTCACGAGCAGCGGCTGGCCGGTGCGCGGGTCGAGCAAGGCGACCTGATCCTGCGCGACATACTGCCCCACGCAGCGCACGAAGATCGCGCGGGTGAGCTGGTACTCGACCTTCAAGCGCGGGATGTCGGCGGTCGAGAAGCGGCTGCCGTCGCGCGCCCGCGTAAGCCGCTCGTGGACCCAGCGCGCCTCGAGCCGCAGCGACGGCGTGGGACGCAACGAGGCGACGGCGATCAGCGTCACCTGGCGGCCCTCTGCCGCCTCCGGGAAGATCGCCGTGGCCCCGTAGGCCGCCGTGGCGCTCCCCGACACGGCCCGGTTCGGCGTGTTGATCACGAGCGCCACGCCCGGCAGGTGGTAGAGGCCGTGCGGCAGGACGAAGGGAGCCGCACCCACGCTGTAGTTTGAGTACGCGGCGGAGTCGAAGCTGAAGTGGTTCAGGCTGAGCGACAGGTTCAGCTGCGCGCCGCCGCGCAGGTTCGCGATCCAGAAGTTCTGCAGCGTGTCTTCGATGGTCCCCCGGCGGCCGAAGTCGCTGTAGCGCCAGATCGGCGCGAACCCGACGATTGTCGTCAGCTGCTGGACCAAAGCGCTGGGGCGGCCGTACCAGCTGAAGCGGTTGAAGGTCCGTCCGGCGACGTAGTCCACCCGGTTCACAAACCCGCTCGTATCCTGGAAGGACCGCTCCACGCCGAGCAGCTCGAAGTGGTTACCGTACGCGCGGCCGGTGCGGTCGCCGAAGGTGACTGCCCACAGCTTCCCCGCGCGGCCGCCGCCCGCGTCCCGCGTCCAGGCCCCCGCGAGCTGTACTTGCGAAAACCAGATGCCGCGCCACACCACGCGCGCGTCGCCTCCCAGTACGCGGTTGTAGGCAGCGCCGTCGAGACGGTCGGTGTAGACGAGGCCGACGGTGGACGTGGGGCCGAGGTCGTGCCGCAGGCGCAGCATGTTGTACACGGGGTTCGCGCCCGTGGCGGATTGATTGCGGTCGTCCACGGCGCCCAAGTAGGCGATCCCGGTTCCCCCGACCTTGCCGGCCAGCTTGGCGCCGAACACCGGCTGGGCGATGCGACGGGTGTAGATGAGCTGGTTGGGCGTATCGAACTGCTCGAGCCCCTCCAGGAAGAAGGGCCGCTTCTCGGAGTAGAACAGCGCGAACCGCTCGTTCAGCGTCACCTGGCCGACGTCGGCTTCCACCTGCGAGAAGTCGGGGTGCGCCGTCGCCGTGACGCCCAGGTTCTGCGTCACGCCCCAGCGCAGGTTTCCCGCGACTTCGGGGGTGCCGCGATAGTCGTAGCCCGCCGCGGCGGGAGCGCCGTCCACCTTGGTCGTGAATTCCGGGGTGACATCGAGCACCAGACCGCGCCGCAGCTGGGTGAGCCCGACGGCGCGGCCCGACTGGATCAGGAAGCTCGCGTTGGCGCGCACGGCGGGGGTCCAGGTGTCCTCGTAGCCCGAGTGCTGCACGACGCGCACGACCTGCAGCCCCCAATCCTGCGGGTCGGCGCTCTGGTAGCGGAGGCTCTTGAAGGGGATGCGCACTTCGACCTCGTAGCCCCAGGGGGTGAGGTGGCCGCGCGACTCGTAGACGTAATCGGGGTTCAGGTCGATCGTTGCGTCGAACCTGCCGCCGGCGCTGGGGCCGCCGGCCGCGCCGGCGCCCACGCCGTCGCTCCACACGCCGTCCTCCTGCACGCCGAGGGCGTTGACCGCGAACAGCATGGCGCGCCGGTGATCGAGGTAGGTATCGAGCAGGATCTCGACTCGGTCGTCGGCGTCGATGTTGTCGCGGTCGGCGAGGGTGGCGCGCACCACCCTGCCGTGCGGCTCGAACGCGCGGATGCCGAACCAGATGGCATCGGGGGCATACCACACCAGGACTTCGGTCGAGTCCTCGGCGGGGCGGCCGTCCACGGGGCGGTACTGTGAGAA
>WNGG01032694.1_pt1 | contig 12546 bp, 8 predicted proteins | sample 5400661 | NCBI WGS metagenome assembly WNGG01 (sample SAMN13153372, study PRJNA577476) | soil metagenome | isolation source: 100 cm soil or saprolite under Garry oak tree replicate 1 | place: USA:California | collected 2016-06-15 | reverse complement strand
AACGCAACGAGGCCAATCGCTCCCAAGGTCGCGCCTGGCCGCGTCGAGCGCCGCAGCCTGCCGCCCCCGCGTCGTAGTCGCAATTCCGGCCGCCTGTTTTTTCTTTCTCTCATGCTTTTCGATGAGTGTCGCGCTCGCGGGAAAAATCGCGGGGAAGGCTAAGAGTCCTCCAAGCGCTGGACCAAACAGGTGTCTGAGAACTGATTAGGGGAGTACTCTACAAAATACAGCGTTCACGGTATGTCTTTATTGTGGGTGTGAAGCTACATATGAAAATCTATAACGACTGTCTGGGGAGCCTCGTCTTATGCGCATTTTGATCGCGGACGACCACGATGTGGTCCGAACCGGATTACGCCAGCTTTTGCTGGAACGCCGGGGATGGGAAGTCTGCGGCGAAGCAAAAACGGGCCGCGAAGCTGTCGCAATGGCTCTGCAGACAAAACCCGATGTTGTCGTGATGGATATCGGAATGCCGGAACTAAATGGTCTCGAAGCTGCCCGCCAGATTAGAAAAGGCCTGCCGAATACTGAAATCGTCATCCTTAGCCTTCATCTCTCCGATGACTTGGTCTATGAAATCGTTCAAACTGGCGTCCGCGGTTATGTTCTGAAATCTGACGCAAACCGCGATCTGGTAAATGCCGTGGAAGCGCTCGGAATGCACCGCACATTTTTTACGGCGAAAGTTTCCGAAATGATGCTGGATGGTTTCTGCAACCGGAAGCCCAGAGCAGGGCAGGACGGCGTTGCCAGAGATCGACTGACGAGCCGTCAACGAGAGATCGTACAGCTCCTTGCTGAAGGAAAGAGCAGCAAAGAAGTTGCGGTGGTCCTCAATATCAGCGTGAAAACTGCTGAAACGCACCGCGCCAACATCATGAGAAAACTTGAGTTGCATTCCGTGAGCGAGTTGGTGCGATACGCTGTGAAAAACCAGATCATCGAAGTCTAATGAAAAGGGAAAAACTCAGGGCCATTCGCGAGGCGGTAAGGGCCTCACGTGGAATTCCGATCGCCCTTTTTGGTCGTCCACTTTTGCTGGCCAGTTACCAATCGAGCAGATGGGCGGTCTTGAGGCTACGCGCGCAATTCGAAAAGTTTGTCCCGAAGTTAAGATACTGCTTCTGACGCTCCATGATTCGTTGGAGTGGGTCGAAATCGCGCTGCAAGCGGGTGCACGCGGCTATTTGCTAAAGTCGGATACCGAAGGTGAATTGGTTCGCGCGTTGAATGTTGTGGCAGGAAACGGAATATACGTAAGTCCTAGCCTGGATGCGGATCGGGTAAAGAAAATCATCGTGGACATGGGGTCGACGGTATAGCGAAAACTCGTTTGGCGAAACGACATCGCGGGACTAGCAAGACCTTGGGCTGCGAAGGTTGAGCTCCAGCCACATACGTAACCGGTTGAGCCTACGACTATGCCGAAATTGTTCGCGAGAGTTATCGCCAGACAATGGATTACTAGACTCCTAACGGCGCCCGCCTCCCACGGCATCGAGAGTCCGGCGGCACGCCAAATCGGTCCTTTCGTTACGGAAGATGCGTGTCCTGCGCTTATCCTTTGCGTAATCCACAACAAATTTATGACAGCGGCAACGCGTTTACTGGATGCAGCGACATTCAGAGGCCGTATAGAACCCTCGCTAAGTGCCGATGCAAATTGATTTTCGGAGTAGGAGAGTCAGCATGAAACGAACGGAACAAGGCGGCGCGACGACCACCACGCCCGCCCAGTCAAAGCCCGGGCGCGGCGCAAAGGAAATCGGCAACGACGGCTTGGCTGAAATAACTAAGGCCGACCTCGGAGCGATTCTTGCCGGGCTGCAAACGATGCGTGACGGTGACTTCTCCGTTCGCCTGCCCGGCGTGTGGACCGGTGTAGGCGGAAAAATTGCCGATACCTTCAACGAAATTGTGATTGCGAATCAACGCATGGCAAACGAACTGAAACGCGTCGGCCATGTGGTCGGTAAGGAAGGCAAGACGAAAGAGAGGATACGTTTTTATCAACCGCGCGGTGATTGGGGCGAAATGGAGGTGTCTGTCAATGCACTGATCGACGATTTGCTCCGCCCAACCACCGAAGTAACCCGAGCCATTGCGGCGGTTGCCCAGGGGAACCTCGCGCAAACAGTCCAACTGGATGTGGATGGCCGCCCACTCCAGGGTGAATTCCTGCGGTTGGCGAACATCGTCAACACCATGATTCAACAGCTCAGCGTCTTCACCGCGGAAGTAACGCGCGTGGCGCGCGAAGTTGGCACAGAAGGCAAGCTGGGCGGGCAGGCGAAGGTGCCAGGAGTTGCAGGTACGTGGAAAGACCTGACAGATAACGTGAACCTGATGGCCAGCAACCTGACCGGTCAGGTCCGTAACATCGCCGAAGTAGCAACGGCCGTCGCCAGTGGTGACCTTTCTCGCAAGATTACCGTGGATGTCCGCGGAGATATTCTTCAGCTGAAAGAAGCCATTAACTCGATGGTTGATCAGCTGCGCTCCTTCGCTTCCGAAGTGACTCGAGTTGCCCGCGAAGTTGGCACTGACGGCAAACTTGGCGGTCAGGCAGTCGTGCCCGGTGTCGCCGGAACTTGGAAGGACCTCACCGATTCCGTGAACGCGATGGCCGGAAATCTTACCGCGCAGGTTCGCAACATTGCAGAAGTGACTACTGCAGTCGCGCGGGGCGATCTTTCACGCAAGATCACTGTGGCTGTGAAGGGTGAAATTCTGGAGCTCAAAGACACGATCAACACGATGGTGGACCAGCTGAACGCATTTGCCGGAGAAGTGACGCGCGTGGCGCGCGAAGTCGGTACCGAAGGTAAATTGGGTGGCCAGGCGGAAGTACCCGGGGTCGGCGGCACCTGGAAAGACCTGACGGACAACGTGAATTTCATGGCCAGCAACCTGACCGGCCAGGTGCGCAATATCGCGGAAGTGGCAACGGCAATCGCGAGCGGAGACCTTTCGCGCAAAATTACAGTCGACGTCCGCGGCGAAATTCTCCAGCTGAAAGAAACACTAAACACCATGGTCGACCAGCTCAATCGCTTCGCCGGCGAAGTGACGCGCGTGGCGCGTGAAGTGGGCAGCGAAGGCAGACTGGGCGGTCAGGCGAACGTTCCCGGCGTTGCGGGAACATGGAAAGACCTCACAGATTCCGTGAATTCCATGGCCGGAAATCTCACCGCTCAGGTTCGTAACATCGCCGAGGTGACGACGGCTGTTGCGAAAGGCGACCTCTCCCGAAAAATTACGGTGGACGTAAAGGGAGAAATTCTTGAGCTCAAGGACACCATCAACACAATGGTCGACCAGCTCAATGGCTTCGCTGGAGAAGTGACGCGCGTGGCACGCGAAGTGGGCACGGAGGGAAATCTTGGCGGACAAGCCAGAGTCCCTGGCGTTGCGGGCACGTGGAAGGATTTGACGGACAACGTCAACTTCATGGCGAGCAACCTGACGGGTCAGGTCCGCAATATTGCGGAAGTGGCAACAGCAGTGGCACGAGGCGACTTGTCCCGCAAGATCACGGTGGATGTGAAGGGTGAAATTCTGGAACTGAAGAACACCATCAACACCATGGTGGACCAGTTGAACGCCTTCGCAGCGGAAGTAACGCGCGTGGCGCGTGAAGTGGGAACGGAAGGGAGGTTGGGTGGTCAAGCACAGGTACCGGATGTCGGTGGCACGTGGAAGGACTTGACCGACAACGTGAACTTCATGGCCAGCAACCTGACTGGTCAGGTTCGTAACATCGCCGAGGTGGCGACGGCAATCGCCAGCGGAGACCTTTCACGAAAAATCACGGTCGATGTGCGTGGCGAGATCTTGCAGTTGAAAGAAACGCTAAACACGATGGTGGAGCAGTTACGTTCGTTCGCCGCGGAAGTGACGCGTGTGGCGCGCGAAGTGGGTAGTGAAGGCAGACTGGGTGGCCAGGCCAACGTGCCTGGTGTCGCCGGAACGTGGAAGGACCTCACGGATTCCGTGAATGCGATGGCCGGGAACCTTACCGGCCAGGTTCGCAACATCGCCGAGGTGACGACAGCGGTTGCGAAGGGCGATCTTTCGCGCAAGATCACGGTGGATGTGAAAGGTGAGATTCTGGAATTGAAGAACACCATCAACACCATGGTGGACCAATTGAACGCCTTCGCCGGCGAAGTAACCCGCGTTGCGCGCGACGTCGGTACGGAAGGCAAACTGGGTGGACAGGCACTGGTCCCCGGAGTTGCTGGAACCTGGAAAGATCTTACCGACAATGTGAACGTGATGGCTGCAAACCTTACCGAACAAGTGCGCGGGATCGTCAAGGTCGTAACCGCGGTGGCCAACGGCGATCTTACGCAAAAGTTGACCGTGAACGCCAAGGGCGAAGTTGCGGCACTCGCGGAAACCATCAACAATATGACACGAACGCTTGCCACGTTTGCCGATCAGGTGACAACCGTTGCGCGTGAGGTCGGCGTGGAGGGCCGACTCAGCGGCCAAGCCAACGTTCCTGGAGCGGCGGGAACCTGGAAGGATTTGACCGGTAACGTAAACTTGTTGGCTGACAACCTCACGAACCAGGTTCGCGCGATCGCTGAAGTCGCCACGGCAGTAACCAAAGGCGACTTGACGCGTTCCATTCAGGTCGAGGCGCGCGGCGAAGTTGCCGAATTAAAAGACAACATCAATACAATGATCGACAACCTGCGCCTGACTACCGATCGCAACAAGGAGCAGGACTGGCTGAAGACAAACCTTGCGCGCTTCACAGGCATGTTGCAAGGACAGCGTGACCTCACAACCGTGGGCCGGCTGCTCCTTTCCGAACTCGCTCCGCTCGTCAACGCGCAGCAGGGCGTGATCTATCGCATGGAGGTGGACAATTCTCCAGGCATGGCTTTACTCTCGTCCTTCGCCGACAACGGTGAAAATGGCCACAAGAAGCGTCTGGACCTGGGGGAAGGCCTCGTCGGGCAGTGCGCCGCGGAAAAGCGCCGCATGCTCATCACGGAAATGCCGCCACATGCTGTGCCCATTCGTTCCGGCCTATTCCAGGCTGTTCCGCGAAACATCATTGTCCTGCCAGTTCTTTTTGAGGATCAGGTCAAAGCGGTCATCGAGCTGGCCTCTCTAAGCGATTTTACTGCTTCGCAACTCGCATTCCTTGAACAGCTGACTTCCAGCATCGGCATCGTACTCAATAGTATTGAAGCTACGATGCAGACCGAAGGACTGCTTGAGCAGTCGCAGCAACTCGCCACTGAGCTGCAAACGCAACAGAGAGAACTTCAACAAACCAACGAGCAACTCGGGCTAAAGGCACAACAGCTCGCTGAACAGAACGCGGAAGTGGAACGCAAGAACCAGGAAATCGAGCAAGCGCGTCGGGCACTTGAGGAGAAAGCCAAAGAACTCGCTCTGACCTCCAAGTACAAGTCAGAATTTCTTGCTAACATGTCGCATGAGCTCCGCACTCCGCTGAACAGCATTCTAGTGCTCGGTCAGCAGCTTAGCGAAAACCCAGAAGGGAATTTGACGCCGAAACAAGTTGAGTTTTCGCGCACTATTCACGGAGCGGGAACCGACCTGTTAAATCTGATCAGCGATATTCTCGACTTGTCGAAAATCGAATCCGGCACCGTTTCCGTCCAAGCCGAAGAGGTATTCTTTGCGAGTTTGCTCGAAATGATTGCCCGGCCCTTCCGGCACGAAGCGGAAAATCGCCGGCTTACGTTTGAGACGTTCGCCGACCCTGCGCTGAGCCAGAGCTTGGTAACTGACGCGAAACGCCTCCAGCAGGTGCTCAAAAATCTCCTTTCGAATGCCTTTAAGTTCACCGAACAAGGGCAAGTGCGTTTGTCCGTTTTGAAAGCGCAGGGAGGCTGGACTATGGGCCATCCCATCCTGAGCAGGGCCGAAACCGTCGTCGCTTTCGAAGTGGCGGATACTGGTATTGGCATCCCGGTTGAAAAACAGCGCATCATTTTTGAAGCGTTCCAGCAGGCGGATGCGGGTACAAGCCGGAAATACGGCGGGACTGGTCTCGGTCTCGCAATCAGCCGCGAACTGGCAAACCTTCTCGGTGGGGAAATTCAACTGCGCAGCGCGACAGGATCCGGCAGTACTTTCACGCTTTACTTGCCTCAAATGTACGCTGGCCCCACTTCTGGCAGTCCTGCGCACGCCCCGATACTTTCTATGTCGATGCCGCCCGTGATTCTTACTCCTCAAGATCGTCACGTGGAGCGTGTACCACTCGGAGGCACTGTCGTTAGTGCGGGAATTCCAGCCGGTTGCGGTATCTCTGGACGTTTTTCTTCCGGATATGCTCGGGTGGACGGTTTTTAATCACATGAAGCTCGATCCAACGACCCGTCATATTCCTGTGCAAGTCTTGACCCTAGACGAAGACCGCAGGCATGGTTTATCGCGCGGGGCGTTTGCTTTCTTGACCAAGCCGATCAGCCCGGAAAACCTGGAGTCCGCTTTTGTCAAAATGAAGGAATACGCCGCACCTCGCCGAAAACGGCTACTGGTGGTGGAGGACGATCCGGCGGAGCAGTTCAGCATTCGCGAGCTTCTCGGTCATGACGATATTGACATTGAGATCGCGCCGACAGGCGCTGCTGCGCTACAGGCGGTTCAGGAAAAAACATTCGATTGCATGGTGCTGGACCTCCGATTGCCCGACATGTCTGGCTTCGAAGTACTCGAACAACTCAGTCAGCGGAAAGGAACAAGCGACTTGCCGATAGTTGTTTTCACTGGGCGCGAACTTTCGCTTGAGGAGGATATTCGCCTTCACGACTTGGCACGTAGTGTTGTTGTCAAAGACGTGGAATCGCCCGAGCGCCTATTGGACGAAACCTCGTTGTTCTTGCACCGAGTTATTTCGGATTTGCCCCTGGAAAAGCAAAAAATGCTCGATCGGCTACATCATTCCGATGACGCTTTGGTCGGCAAAAAGGTGCTGGTCGTCGATGACGACATTCGTAACATCTTTGCGCTTAGCAGCGTTTTGGAGAGGCGCGGGATGACCGTACTTTCCGCGAGCACGGGGCGGGAAGCGATCGCACTTCTGGAAACGACCTCCGACGTGGCAATTGTGCTGATGGATATCATGATGCCCGAGATGGATGGATACGAAACCATGCAGGTTATTCGCCAGAATCCGGCATTTCGAAGACTCCCGATCGTCGCGCTCACCGCTAAGGCCATGAAAGGCGACCGCGAAAAATGCCTGGAAGCCGGCGCCTCTGAATACCTGGCAAAACCTGTCAATACCGAACAATTACTTTCAGCTCTACGCATGTGGCTACATCGCTGATGATGAACAAACTAGGCGAGCGTGCTATGACCACCACAATTCCTCCAAGCCCGGTTAACATCCTGATGGTCGATGACCAACCCTCCAAACTTCTCAGCTACGAAGTCATGCTGGGCGAGCTGGGCGAGAACTTGGTCAAGGCGAGTTCGGGGCGCGAAGCACTGGAACTGCTGTTGAAAATGGACTTCGCCGTCGTGCTCATGGACGTCAGCATGCCCGAACTGGACGGGTTTGAGCTGGCGGAAATGATTCGCCAGCATCCACGTTTTCAAAAAACCGCGATCATCTTCATTTCCGCCGTACACCTGACGGACGTCGACAGGCTCAAGGGTTATGAACGAGGCGCCGTTGACTACATTTCCGTTCCGATCATTCCCGAGTTATTGCGCGCGAGGGTTAGTGTGTTTGCTGAACTGCACCGCAAGGCACGGCAGTTGGAAGTCCTCAACCAGGAACTTCGCCGCTTATCTCATAGTTTAATGATGGCGCAGGACGAGGAGCGCAGGCGAATCGCGCGCGAACTGCATGACGGTCTCGGCCAGGACCTCACCGCTGCGAAGATGATGCTGGGCGCTCTGATCCAGCCACATCAACCCACCTCGGCAAAAGAACAGGCGCTGATGGAAGCGAATGTGATGATGGATCATGCCATCAAGCAAGTGCGAACAATATCGCACCTGTTGCATCCACCTCTCCTGGACGAAATGGGCTTGCTCTCCGCACTGCGTTGGTATACCGAGGGATTTGCAAAGCGCAGCGGCATAGAAACTACGCTGGAAGTACCGCGCGAGTTTCCGAGGCTAGGTCCCGAGGTGGAGACGGCAATTTTTAAGATTGCTCAGGAGTCGCTCACAAATGTCTTCCGGCATTCGGGTGCGCGACGGGCCACCGTCAAATTGGAACAACTGAACGGTCAAGTGTTCATTTCGATTGCCGATGACGGGAAGGGGATTCCAAAAACTCTGGCAGCGCAACAGCCGGGCAGCTACGGAATTGGCCTTATTGGAATTAAACAGCGCGTCGAAGAACACGGTGGCCAATTGATTTTGCAGAACCGAACACCCGGGACGGTCGTTGAAGTCACGATACCAGTCAAAAACGACCGCAATTACCCCGTTGGCGCTCGCAACTCGAATTTCTAAAATTGCACGGTGGACGCGCGCGGTCCATTTCAGGCTTGCGGCGCAATCTAAATCGACCGCTTTCCGCCTAGATGCTCTTTCATCTTTCTCCGAGCGCGAAAGATTCGGGTCTTTACTGTCTGCAACGCGATTCCTTTCCTGGCCGAAAGCTCTTTTTGCGTCCACCCTTCGACAACGTACAGAACAAAAGCTTCCCGCAGAGTCGGCGAGACGGATGCCATCGCTTTCGACGCCAGCTCTCTGGAAATACACTGCGCTTCCGGGCTAATTCGCTTGCTGGGCCTGTCTATCGATTTTCCTGTATTTGTATCGCAGGCTGAAGTGACGCGCTGCCTCTCGGCCGCAGAGGCCCGCAGCTTCATCAACGCCTCGTTAATCGTGATCTTGGTAAGCCAGGTAGAAAGCAGCGACGTTTCACGAAATTGTTGGAAATTTATAAACGCCTTAACCAGCGCATTCTGTACATTGTCCTCGGCGTCCGCAGCGTTGCGCAGGATGCGACGTGACGTGGCAAGAATTCGTGCTGAATATCGACGTGCTAGAACATCGAATGCCTCGCGGTCACCGCCTCGCGCCCGACGGAGCAAGTCCATCTCGCAATAGACAGAATTTTGAGTCATTGTCATTTCCTTGAGGGCTTACCCAGTTCTATGCCCGACCATGGTCGAGGGCTATACCCGCAGTTCCCGGGAACGCTGGTGCCAAGCATTTACCTCCAGCGCGGGTCACGCCGCCCACGCAGTACAGGATTCGACGGATTGATCGCAATCGGAATGAACAACGATTTTGCAATAAATCTAAAAAGACGCTCCTGGAAAAAAACCTATTGCTTAGCGTTTTCGTACCTGGAAATCGTTTTTAGGATGTGTACTCGCCTCCATCCGTCTTTTTTTGCAAAATTTACCGTTATTCAAGAAGTAAAATCTCCTCTGCGAACCCCAGTAACCAAGGAAGGTACGGCCAGTGGCAATAATAAAGGAATACCGTTCTCCATGTACTGCTGCCGCAGGGTGTTTTGCGGGCACGTCCGCCATGCCTGCCACCTACATGAACTACCTGATTCCTGATGCGCCGCCGAACAGTTTTTAATAAAGTTATGACAAACAGTACGGGTAGTAAGGGCTGCCCACGGTGTGGCTATGAGTCAGTCGCCCGATCCCATCGGCGCCTTTTGGAGAAGTTGTTTTTGGGGTTTTTTCGCCTGACTCCGTTTCGTTGCCAAGGATGTGACGCTCGCTTCTATCGACGTAATACTTCCGTCGCGCACCAGAATAGCTCCGCGTCCTCGCTGCTTTCGCGTACCTGACCCCCAGGTCGCCGCGTAATTTCACAAAATCTCGATGGTTGGGAGTGGCTTTGCAATCGCGAAGCTAATTTCGCACCACATGCAGCGCGATGAACCTCTTTCTCGGAAAAATCCTGTATCGACTGTGCGATTTTGCTGCTCGTAGAGTCCGTTAGATCAGCCCAATTTCTACGGAGGATTCTGATGGCTAAACAGGCATTACGAGAATTATACATCGACGAATTGCGGGACCTTTATGACGCTGAAAATCGGCTGGTAAAGGCCCTCCCGAAGCTTGCGAAGGAGGCGCAATCACAGGAACTGCGTTCTGGCATCGAGGAGCATCTTGAGCAGACCAAAGGCCATGTCGATCGCCTTCGTCAAATCTTTGAATCGATGGGCGAAAGGCCGGGCGGCAAAAAGTGCGCGGCGATGGTCGGACTCATCCAGGAAGGGGATGAAATGATGGACGAAGAGTTTGAGAACGGAGTCAAGGACGCCGCTCTCATTTCCGCCGCTCAGAGAGTGGAACACTACGAAATCGCGGCGTACGGGTGTGTGAAGACCTGGGCCGGACTTTTGGGCGAGAAGGACGCGCAAGACCTCCTTGAACAGACCCTCAACGAAGAAAAGGAAGCTGACCACAAGCTCACCGAAATTGCACAGGAGATCAATGTGGAGGCAATGAGCGAAACGGAAACAACTGAATCTGGATCTGAATCCGAAGAGGAACATAGGCCAGTAACTCGTTCCCGAGTGACCACCTACATCGAATAAGAGGAGAGAGAGCATCCTCTCTCCTCTCTTTCTTCTTTCCCGCCATTAAGGCACCGATCAGATCTATCAACCGAGGCGTCGTCTCATTCCCTCCTATACCTTACTGGATGTTCGTGGGTCCTCTACGCTAAGACGAGTATGGTCTGTAGCACCGGCGAGCGGTACAAAATGGGGTGCGGCTGCTGACGGGACGCTAAAACTCAGGGCCGGTGGGGGAGTCGTTATGAGGTTAGGACCATTTCTTTTAATCGCGATTCTACTTCTCCTCGCGTGGGGAGGTGGATTCTTGATGTTTCATGTTGCGAGCAGCTTAATCCATCTGCTGCTCGTTCTCGCCGTCCTTTCATTCCTCTTTCTCTTCTTGAATGGTCGACGCACCGTCTAGGCGGGCAGAATTCGAGCGATTACGACAATGAAAACTGAGACGCACTCAAAAAAGCACGAGCACGAGAATGTCCGCGACTCCGAGGTCTTTCGGAAGCGTTTGCTTGCCGAACTGAGAAACTTCCAGGATCGCGTGGCACGGGCCCGCCAGGAATTGCCGATCGACTCCGACCCGGACGACGAGGCGGGCATCGCTTCCAGGAGTGCCCATCGCGAGGTCACCATGGGAAATCTGGAGCGCGACCTTCAAGCCATCGTGGAAATCGAAAGAGCACTGCATCGCCTGGACGCCGGACAGTATGCGACATGCGTGGTGTGCCAGTCGCGCATTTCGGATGCCCGGCTCAAGGCTATTCCGTGGACAAGGACTTGTATTCAATGTGCGGGGCGTGGCAATCACTTCGCCGGTTCTCCGTTACAACTCAACGCTAATCTCGCTCACTGATGAATCAATCTCGTCTCCGAATAAGCACAACCGTTGAGGTTGCGGACAAGGCGAATTATCTGGTCGTCGGGCTGGCCGGCGTACAGGCCTGCGAGATGGTCGCTGTTTTTCCTCGAATTAAGACCCGCTGCGGCTCCCGAGCCAGCAGATTCGATAAATGACTCATCGCAGGATTTGCATCAGCCAGGAGTTTGACAAACGCCGTAAGGGGTACTGCGAGAAATAGTCCGACCACTCCCCACAGCCATCCCCAGAAGAGAAATCCGATCGTCGCTGCGACGGGTCCAATATCCAATCGTGAGCCGACAAACCTGGGCATCAACAAATTTGCCGAGATTAAGTGAAGAGCCATAACCGTCACAACAATTACCGCAAATGGAGTCACGCTGTGAAATTGAAAAACTCCCGCCATCAGCGGAATTACGAGCGCTATCACGATCCCCAAAAAAGGAATCAGGTTCAGCATTCCGCTCACGGTCCCTAACAGAATTGCTGGAGCCAGCCCAATTTGCCAAAACACCGTAGCGGTTATTGCCGACATTAACGCCCCGATCACTAAATTCCCCGCGACATAGCTTCGTATCATCGCGTTCGCGCGAGAGATGACGCGATCAAAATCCATTTGCTTGCCGGCACCGGACCTAAGAGAGAGATAGATCTTGTCGCGAGCGATCAACAGAAAAAAGGTCAAGAAGGGAACGACTCCGGCGATAAACAACGCTCCCCACGCCGATCCCACGCCTCTCGCCAAATAACTTGCCCATGAAGTCGACTCTCTAATTCGAACTTCAGGAACTTTCTTCGGTTCCGCTTGGTTCGCTAGTGTTCCCGCGGAGTCCCGCACTCTTTGTATTTTGCTGCTGATCGGAGAAAGCGTTTCGGCGATCCGGCTTACGTAGCGCGGAAAGTCGTCAAAGAAATCTGCCAACTTTCCGTACGAGAAATAGGCGATCGATCCAAAAATTAGTACGCCGAACAGAACAAGTGATGCGGCTGCGAAAAATCTTGGGATGCGAGCCCTTTCCAGTACCGCTACCACAGGATCTGCCAGAATTGCCAGAAATGTCGCGACCACCACGGTGATGCAGACAGAACTGGCGAAATAGCAAAAAGCTATGAGCAGCAGGGTCAGAATTCCAGATAACAGGTGAACGCCTTGCCTCAGGACAGCAGGGTCATGCGAGAC
>WNGG01010276.1_pt1 | contig 12546 bp, 9 predicted proteins | sample 5400661 | NCBI WGS metagenome assembly WNGG01 (sample SAMN13153372, study PRJNA577476) | soil metagenome | isolation source: 100 cm soil or saprolite under Garry oak tree replicate 1 | place: USA:California | collected 2016-06-15 | reverse complement strand
TGAAGAAGAGCCTGCCGGGTGCTCTCCAGATGGTCTATAATGCCGCGAAAAAAGCAGGTCCAGAGGGCAGCGTGCCATTCAATAGAGCCGTCAGTGACATGATCGGTGGGCAGCGCTCGCTCCAGTCCTTCCTCTCTTTAACGGGCAGCCACATGAAGACCTTTGCCTCCGATTCCAAGGCCATTGCTGCTGCTATGGGTCTTTCTAAGACGGCATTGCTAGGCTGGGACGTAGCACAGAGGAATGCAAATCTGCAATGGGAGAGAGGCAAGGCCGCCCTGCAGGGGCTGCTTATCTCGATTGGCCTCCAACTTCTTCCCTACGTGACGAAACTTGAGGCAGCCATTGTGCCGCTCATCGTCCAGTTTACCAACTGGTTTACCACATCAAATGCTTTGCAAGGTGTCATAAAAACCGTCAGCGAGGTGATTTCCTTCATGGCACCTGCTGTAATGACCGTGGTAGGGGCCATTGGTCAGTTTGTGGGGTGGATTGCCCGCGTCGTTACCTCCCTGCACCTTGGCAATGAGGCTATGATTGCCTTGAAAGGCGTCGCTATCCTGCTGGGTGTGGCGCTGCTGCTCGTCCTGGTACCATTTATCGTGCTCGGGGTCGCTGTCGTGGCGGTGATTGTGGGGATTTTGCTGCTCATACGCGGGGTAATTATTGCCTTCAACTGGCTGAAGCAGGCAGGGGCTGATGCCTGGGCCTGGATACGAACTGCTGCCATGAACACATGGAACTGGCTCAAAACTGCCTGGGGCAACATCGGCGCGTTTTTTAGTGGCGTGTGGGCCAGTGTCAAAAGTACTGCAACCTCTGCATGGAATGGAATCACGACCTTTTTCAAGGGCGCCTGGGAGACGATCAAGGGCATTTTCAAGGGCGGCGTCGATGCTGTCGTAGGCTTCTTCAAGTGGCTGTATGACCATAACTATTATTTCAAGAATCTAGTAGATACCATCCGTTCAATTGTCTCGGGGGTCGTGTCCTGGTTGAAAACGGCCTGGGATAACTCGGTCAAGTGGATAGGTCAGCGCTGGGCAGATATGAAGGCACTGGCAACCACGGCATGGAATTTCGTCAAGGGCGTATTTCAGGCAGTATGGGGCTGGATATCGGGTATTCTGTCTGCGCTGTGGGGCCATATCAGCAGTTGGTGGAGTACGACGTCATCTGGCGCGAGTAAGGCTGCCACCGATCTGTGGACCAAAGTCAAAGGCGTGTTTTCCTCTGCCTGGAGCACCTACATTGCAGGCCCTTTAAGCACGATCTGGAACAATTTCTCCACCTGGGCCTCGGGTCTGTCCAAGGCAGCCTGGCAGTGGGGCGTCAATCTCGTGCAGCAACTGATTAACGGCCTCATGTCCATGCTAGGCCAACTCCTTAGCGCCGCCGGGCAACTCGCTGCCCAGGTCGCGAAAGCCCTCGGTTTCCACAGCCCTCCGTCGGTGGGGCCAGCCTCTGACAGTGATATGTGGGCACCCAACTTCATCAAGATGTTTGCAAGTGGACTGGTCGCTGGTATCCCACAGGTCGAGCGTGCCATGGCACTCCTGGCCTCCTCCATGGGCAGTGGCTACAGCGGTTCGTACTCGCTCTCGGGCGCCTCCTTCGGTGGCGGGCGTTATCCCACCAGCGGCGTGACCGTCGTCCACAACCACATTGTCGTCATGCCGCCTGATGTGAAGCTCGACGGCGCGAGTGTGACTGACAAGATCATGCAGCGGGCAGGCACAGACGTGCGCAGGCACGGCGGGCCAGTTCGATGGGGTTGATGTCATGCTCACAGTTCAGGTAGCAGGCGTGTCCTATATCATCGATGAGCCTGCCTTCAAATATTCTCCCAAACTCGCGGAGCGTTGGAAGTGCCAGATTTACATTTGGGACTACACCGGCACTGTCTTCTTTCCCTACCTCGCGAAAGTCACCGTCACCGACCCTGTGCTTGGACGTCTCTTCACCGGCTTTGTCGCGGCAGACATCCAGGACAAGACGAACACCTACCCAGACCCGACGACACTGCACCAACTCGATTGCTTCGACCCGCGCCGCTTAGCAGAGAACCGCACGAGCATGAGGCAGTACACCACACCGACGTATGCTGGCAAGATCGCGGCGGACATGATCGCTGACGTGCTGCAGTACGAGGGCATCATTGCCAACTACGCCACACAGTTTGTCACCACACAAAGCGACTGGCAGAACAACGGTACGCTCTCGGGTGCAGTGGGAGCCGCCACAATAGGCGATGGGGACTTAGAACTTGCCAACACCGGCAGCCCGGTTACCGCCTCTTATGTAACCCAGGCCAACTGGGCAACGGGCACCGCCGTCACCATCCAGGAAAATAGCGATGGCACCGTCGAGCTCATCGGGGCGATCACGCCTGGACTTTGCCGGAACGTGGAGTGGGAACTACACCATCGAGGTCGATATCAACGTGCAGGGGGATGTGCCCCGGCGCGGCGTCACCTGGCAGACGACAAACTTCGGCAACGGCGACGGTGGCTATGGCTACGCGGTGGAAGTCCTCTCTACCAGTATCGAGATCAGGCGCGGCACCAATTCGAGTGCCGGCGGCACTTCCACCCAACTGGCATCACATACCTTCAGCCCCAAACTGGCGTATGGCTGGTATAGACTGAAGGTAGTCAAGAGCGGGAGCACCTACACCGTCTCCCTTGCCGGGGTGCAGTACCTGTCCGTGACTGATGCCACCTATAGCGCCGCCGGCTATATCGCACTGCGTAATCGCAATGGGGAAACGAACGTCAGCATCACCGACCAGTATGACAACTTCGGCGTGATGCAATCAAAAACGGGCACCTGGACGTCTCCTTCGACGAGTATCAACAGCGTGGCCACCGTGGCTTACAGTATCATCACCTGGGACCAGAGCCTCTCTGTAGGTGCCTTTCCACTGGTACAATCATCCATCGATGGGGGAACGACGTGGAAGACGTGTACCAGCGGCGCCTTCCTCCCACTGCTGGGCAAAGGCTCCTCTGGCACCGGGAAAAGCGTGCTCATCAAAGTCAGTTTTAGCGTCACCAGCACACAATTTATGCCGATTATCCGCAACCTGGTCTGGACCGTCTCCGGTGGCTACGTGGCATCAGGGACCAGGACGACGGTGCCTCTTGCCATTGATTATATGCAAAGAGCCAATCAAAGTGGCTTTGGTACTGCCTCAGATGGGCAGACCTACACTAAATCAGGCACCGGGACCGATGCGATCAGTGGGAATGAAGCCACGATCACCAATACGACGGGGGATGTGTACGAACGGCTTGGCTCAAAGACGGCAGCCGATAGCGAAGCCTCGACGCGCTTTGAACTCTCCGCCTCGACCATCTTTGCCGGAGTGTGCCTGCGCTTTACTGATAGCAATAACCTGTACCGCTGCATCTACAACAATGGCACGCTGAAGCTAGAGAAGCTGGTGGCAGGTGTCCTCACCACGCTTGCCAGCGCAAGCGTTTCGCCGTTTTCTGTCACCTGGAGCAGGCTGCGCCTGCGCATTGTCGGAAGTACGTTATATGGTCGCATGTGGCCTGATGGCATAGTAGAAAGCACATCGTGGATGCTCACCACCACCGATAGTGCCTTTGCCTCCGGCGGCTTTGCGCTCTTTGCTAACGGCACAGGCGTGGCTTCCTTCGATGATTTCAGGGTGACGAGTTACCCTGATCCCGCGCTTGCCCTGGAGCCTGTAGGCAGACTTGGCAGTTCTGTTGTCGGCTGGAACGCAAATCTTCCCAGCGCTGCGACCACCCTTGGCATGTTCACCTCCCTGCGCGGGGACGGCTCAGACTGGGTAGATATATCTGCACAAAACGGCGGCAGCATTTCAGGGCTCTACCCCCAACCTGACCCGACCATTGATGGCTTTGGAGTAGATAGTCACCTGCTCTATGATTCGTCATTTCAAGGCTATCAGGGCTATGACAACCCTATCCGGCCAAACCAATCAGGATGGGGGACTGCTTCCGATGGGCAGCCCTGGACAGAACTCACAGCATCTGGCGTTACCTTTGCAGTATCCTCCAATGAACTCACGGCCACAGGCTCAGTCAACGCCTTCGTGCAGGCGCTGGGCAGTAGTACGCTCTCAGATTGTGACGTGGCAGCTCGCCTGGCGTCCACGAGTGCGAGCGATGTGCTGGCCGTGGCCTTTCGTATCACTGCCTCCAACACGTATTATTTCGTCAGAATCGGTGGCGGCACCCTCGAGATCCGCAAAAGCGTGGCAGGGGTCATCACCAGCCTGGTCAGCCAGGTCTTCACCACCACGGCCAACACCTTCTATCGTGTACGCGGGCGCGTCATTGGCACCACGCTGCAGTGCAAGGCCTTTGTCGACGGTGCCAATGACCCCGGATGGATGTTATCCGTCACTGATAGCGCCATTGCCGGTCCGGGCCAGTTCGGGTTACGCCATGCGCTGAATGCAGCGGGTAACACCGCCTCCTCTGACCAGTTCTTAGCCGCATTTGTGATCTCGGGGGAGGCGCCGCCTGGACCTGCTATCAGTACCTGGGACACGACCAAATCGCGCCTTGTGTTGCAGGGCGGCACCAATGCGCTGGTGCTACAGCGGGGAGTCAGCCGAGCCGATATCGATGTGCTGACCACCCTTGACTATGCGGACGCTGGCGGCCTGGTGTTCCGCATGGTCGACTACTCCAACTTCTACGCGCTGGTGATTGCCGATGCCAGTTCCAGTGTGGGCACGCCTAACCGCGTGACGCTCTACAAGTACGTGGCAGGGGCTGCCACACAGTTGGCACAGGCCACCATTGCCTTCACACGCAACACGTTTCGCAATCTGCGTGTATCCATGCTCTTAGGCCAGATTACCGCGACCTTCGATGGCGCGGCGCTGCTTTCCTATAACGATGCTTCCCCCCTTAGCGCGGGCAATGTGGGCTTCTATCAGAACGGCGGGCTGACTGGGGCGAGATATTACCAACTGTGGATCCAGCCGCAGGGAGACAGCCTCATCAATACCTACGTCTACACGAAACAGGCGCCAGCCACCACAGACTCAACCGTGACGCCACAACTCCTGGACATGACCGTGGCTGTCTTTAATCCCAACATCGGGCCGGGGGCGCTTATCCCGGCAGTGGATTATCGACACCAATTCATGGATAAGGTTGGGGATGATCTGGTCAAGCAATCAGTAGATTACTCCTGGTATATCGATCAAAACTTCCAGTTTTATTTCCGCAAGAGAACAGCCATTCCCGCGCCGTGGGTACTCTATTCCCTGCCCTTTGGCGTGGCAGCGGCTGTCGATTTGGAAGCGGATAGCAACCTACAAGTCACCGTGGCCAACGATCTCTATCGCAACCGGCAGACGCTGACGGGGGTCATCAACAGTGGGATCTTCTCCGATACCTTCATCGGAGATGGGAGCAAGCAGAGCTTTACCTTGCGTTACCCGGTTGCACCGGGCACCATTCCTACGATCTTGCTGAATAACAATCCGCAATCGGTAGCACTCAAGGGGCAAAGTGGGGCGCAGTGGTACTACGCGGTGGGTGATGCCACCATTGCCCAGGATACAGGCGGCGTGGTGCTCATCTCGACCGATACGCTTTCTGTCCCTAACTACACCGGGACGTTTACTGATACCATTACTATTGATAACGTGGCAGCGCAGCAGGCCCTTGCGGTGGTCATGGGCGGGACGGGGATAGTGTATGGTACGGGACTGTATGGGACGGGGCTCTATGGTCTTGCCCCCACCAGCACCGGCATTGTCGAGAACGTGGAGGACGTATCATCGCGCGCCATGAGCTACGCATCAGGGCTGGTCTATGCCGGGCAACTGCTTGCCCGCTGGTGTATCAACAATGCGCGGACTATGACGTTTACGACGCTACGGAACGGGCTCCAGGTCGGGCAACTGCTCCCCGTTTTTGTGCCGGAGGAAGGTATCTGGGATGGGCAATTCTTAATTACAGCTATCGATCCCATTACCATAAAAACCCAACCAAACGATACCATTCAATATAATTTCCTGGTCACTGCCTCGGAATTGCCTCCGATAGCCAGTTGGTCTAAACTACTAGGAAGCGGTCTGTTATTCACATAAGAAGGAGAGCGATGAGATTACATCAACCTGCCACCTTGAAAGAACTCATGAGGCAACTTATTCTTTTTGCGGTCATTGCAGGAGGGGCAAGACAACACAACGAAGTTGATGTCATGCCGAGGACTAGCCTCAATGCGACTCACAGGAACCGTATGTTCCAGATGGAAGATGTATTTCCCATTGTGCCTCTCAAATTTGGTAAAGCAATAGTAGCAAGCGTAGTGCTGCTTCCTCAATTTCTCCTGGATTTGAGAAGCTGTCACTGTTCCTGGAACCGCTTTCTCTCGCATTTTACGAGCACGGGAACTTGCTTGCAGCGCTATCCTCCCGCGCTCAGTTTGCCGATAGAGGCGTCTTTGTGCAAGATTGTACTCATGATGTGCATAATAGCGGATTCTGTCGGTAGTGGCGCGGTATTCTCTCCGCGTCTTTCGGTAAGTTGCAATGTGTTCTTTGTGGATTCGATAATATGCTACCTGCTGCGCCTTATAAAGCTCTGGATGGGACTTCCTATGGTATGCTCGGGCCTTGCTCTGACATGTTTTGCAGACCGTATGGAATCCATAGCGACCAACGGGATTCCTGGAGAAGTATTCTTCTGTAAGCGGCTTAGAGGCAGCACACCTGCTACACATCAGAGAGAGAGGACAGGTAACACGAGGAGGAAGGGTCTTCACTTTGTGATATCTTGCGGTGTGTTCTACTTTGACACACTGTTTACACCTATATGCAAAGCCTCCATCTTGCCCACTGCTTACATAAAAGAAATCGGAAGTCAAAGGAAATTCCGCTCTACATCCAGAGCAACGCCTGTACCCTTCCTTTGCCCGATAACGTGGCTGTTTTATGCGCGTACAGGTTTTACAACGGGACGAGAGGCTATCTTTCTTTGCTCTGTTCACATAGAAAAACTGGCGAGTGGCAGGGAAAACCTCTCTACAGTAGTGGCATTGCTTGAGTGGGGTAGAATCCGCATCCATGCGGCTAACTGCCTTTCGTTATGGCCTTGTCTTGTGTGTTGCCAGGGTGGCAAGGCTACCATCCGTTCGGCCTGGATAGCTACTCCAAGCCTAGGCAACGTGCTTATTATATCATTCTTTCTATTCACGCAGATAATGGAAGCTCTTTGGGAGTGGCCTGTTACTATCATGAGAAGGAGAGGAGTACATTATGTCACGATTACCCGCTGTCAGCGGCGATGCGAACGCTTGGGGGAGTATCCTCAACGATTTTTTGAGTGTGGCGCATAACAGTAACGGCTCGCTGAAAAACCTGTTTATCAACCTCAAGGACTATTGCAAGATTGATGGCTCAACGGACGATAGTATAGGTTTCACCACTGCCTACACGCTTGCATCCTCGCTTGGCATGGGGCTCTACATGCCTGGTGGGACACTCGTGAAGGGCAATGATACGCTGCTCTCCAATGTGCCGATTGATCTTGGCGGGGGGACGATTAAGCTCAAGAACGGGGCGAATACTGACCTATTTAGCGCCCAAACAGGCAGTATCAATCTCTCGGCAGCGTTTGGCTCAGGCCCAGTAGGCACGCTCTCTGGCTTTAGCATTAGGAACGGAACGCTTGACGGCAATAAGGCCAATCAGACGAGTGGAACGAGCTACCCATTGCGGTTTTATGGCTATAAATTTCTCCTTCGTGATCTAGAGATCATCAACGGCTATAGCGGCCCTGCTCTCATTGATTGGAACGGCAATCTCGCCGAGGGGATGGAAGCGGTCATCGATCACGTGACGTTTCGCGATAGTAACGGCATCGGCCTGCAAATAGGCGGCCCACACGACTCACGGCTTATCGATGTGCTGAGTTTTAATAATGGCTCGCATAATTTCCACATCTGCCCAAACGCGACCGGAATACTCTCTACGAATTGCCATGGCTATCTCAACCCAAACACAGCGGGCATTGTCGATTGGCTGGTTGAGGCAAATGGATGCCAATTCGTGAATTGTGTTGCTGAAGGCTCCTACGTCTGCGATCTCGCGATTATCGCCGCTGGCTGTTCCTGGGTCGGTGGCAACATCTACGCCTCAGCACCAGGCTGGACGAGTGTGGTCGGTATCCAGCTTGGACAGCGCTCAGGACAAACGCCGTTTCCTGGCCAGATCAATCAATCAGCAGGAGTCACGACGGCCATTGTTGCAAGTGGCTGCATGATCCAAACCATGATCTCCGAGTGCCGTGGTGGCGCGATCAGCTTTCAGAACGAGGCGTCCAATACCATCGAAGCAAATGTCTATCAGACCGTAGGAACAGCGCTAGTTGGTCCGAATACCCCGCTCATCAGCGGCGCCGACAACTACCGCATTCGCGTAAACGGGCTCACGCCAGATGGAAGTGTTGGCAAATCAGGCGGCATGCAGCTTGTCACCAGCGCGTTTAACGGATTCCTGATGTTCGACCAGGCCGGGAATAACACATTTGACTTCAACGCGAACAATGCGATATTCCTGGTCGGAAATTCCGGTCACATCCAGGGCTTCAGCGATGCCTTTTTTAGCACACAACAATTTGACCTGGCCTGCGCCAACGGGAATATCTGGACGAATGGCTGGCTAGCTACCGGACAAAGCGCCACAGCACCTGATCCAGGTGCGAGCGGCACCGTTGCGACAGCCAACGTTGGTGAGGCGCGGGTCAACCCATCGGGCGCATCACGGGCTGGCTGTATTCTGGCAGTTGGGACACGGGCAGGGCAAGAAGTGTGGGTCGTGAATGAACACGCAACGAATACCATCTCATGGGCAACAGAAGCCACATCCCACATTGCCGGTGAGGCGGGAGGAACGTTCGTGCTTAATGGAAAAAGGGGACAGAAGTTCGTATGGGATTCAGGCATTGCGCTCTGGGTGAAAGCGAGTTAATGAGGGAGCTTATCATCCTCGCTCCGGTGTGAGGTACAATAGAGGAGAACTTGTATTCTAGGAGGCCAATCATTCTATGCAACAATACATCTTAGTCACAAAGAACAGTACCAATATCGTCAACCTTATGTCTGGTTATGCGAACGCCAATAACATCTTTAGCGATGCCACACGGCGCGTCTATGTCTGGACGAACAGCACAAGTGATGATAGCGATAATCTTTCCAATCTGCAAGAGCAGGGGGCCATCCTCGGGCTGCTCAGGCTTCCGGAGGAGGTATGAACGTACTCCAGTTGGTGCTGACCATCGTGTACTTCGGCTTGCAGTTTGCGGTCGCAGGTCTGTTATTCTTGATTTTCCGCTCTATCAATAGTCTCTTGCAAAAGCTGGTAACGCAGGTACTGGAAAACTCTGCACGCGGCATAACAACGCTAGAACGCGCCACGGTCACCATTGACCGGCTCTCAAAGTTACTCGCTGAGGTAGAGTTAGAGAGGGTGAAACCGCCGTCATGAGTTTTTCGGATCTCGTTCCTTACCTCTCTGCCCTGATTATGCTGGTGACCCTGGCAGCTGCCGCTCTCGGCTTTCGCCCGGCGCTCTTTAAGGCGGCGTCTGATATCAAGGATTCGGTAATAGCATCGCAGAAAATAGAGATCGAGGCGCTCTCACGGCGCGTGAAGACGTGCGAGGAGCAAGCCAGCCGTACCAAACGGGAACTCTATGCCGTGGGCTATAGCTTGAAGCAAATGGGCTTTTTCATCACGCTTGAAGACGGCTTTGTAAGTGTGTTCGATGTGAGTCAGAAGGTGACTCGCACGACGCAGATCCGACCCCTGCACAAGCTGGATAAGCCACCGGACGACGACAATGGCGATGAGACACAAGCGGATGCATCGTAGCATCCCTACACATGAAAGGAGGCAATTTATGTCCTTTGGACTAGATTATGTAGCCGGGCCTTCAGTCGCGGATCTGAAAGCGATAAGGGTAGATGGGAATCCAATCGTCTTTGTCTGCCGCTACACAGGGTACTTTTCAGGATACGATATAGCGCATCCTGAAATTCCACAGGGGAAAGTCCTCACGCCAGGGGAGGCGGCTTCTCTGAGCAAAGGGGGCATAGCACTAGTGAGTAACTGGGAATGGTCTGCAAATAGAGCGCTTCAAGGGCATGACGCTGGCGCATGGGATGCTAGCATAGCGCAAAGGATACATCGTGCCTGCGGAGGGCCATCTGACCGGCCTATCTACTTCTCAGTTGATGTCAATGTACCAGAGCCAGAGGTGATTGCCTACTTTCAAGGAGTTGCATCGGTTCTAGGCTTGCATCGCACAGGCGCGTATGGCTCGTATGCTGTGCTGCATGGATTATTCAATGCGAGCGCGATCACGTGGGGCTGGCAGACCTACGCCTGGTCGGGCGGCGTATGGGAACCGCGAGCCCATATCCAGCAATACAGCAATAACATGTCACTCGGCGGCCATTCCGTTGACTATAACCGCTCGATCAAGAGCGACTTCGGACAGTGGTTCTTTGGCCAGCATATCACCCCACAGGAGGAAACGATGACCCCACTGACAATACACGACGTGAAGCAATACTTCAAGGCCAATGCAGATGGCTCCTGGACCCGTATAGACAGCAAAACCGGCACGCCACTGCTGGATAGCCTGAATAAGCCAATCATCCTGAAAGGCGCTATCCTCTCAGATTGGTGTGCCCATGGCACTGACGCTCTGCCTGATATTGGGTTGCCGGAGGGCAATGAGACGCAAGTTGATGCGAAAAATCATCCTGAGATCGTAGATCAGCAGTTTGAACGCTGCACCCGCCGTTATGACCCCCACCACGTCAAAGACAGCCCACGAGGCGCGGGGGTTGTCTACAGCACACATATCGAGCAGTTGTACAGCGCAGAGACGAAGCTGAACATGGCACTCGACCAGCTCGCTGCTACACAAAAGCAACTGGCAGCAGCGACAGCAACCAGCCCTGAATCGCCCTATGTGGCAGCGGTGAAGGAGGTAGACGTGCATATTAAGGCCATTGCAGCGGTGATAGATCCGCTCGCGGTGTAAGGAGGGGTTATGGAGAGATTCTTTGAGGAATTGCCAGCGCTCATTGTAACCGTACTCTTGCTAGCCCTGGTGGGATTGCTACTGCTGACAGGTACGGTGCCTGTTAGTAATCCCTTGATCGACATTATCACGGCGATTGTGATTCCCTTCTGGTTTCTCAATAGCGCCTTCAAGTGGCAACCCAAAGCACCAGCACAGCCGCAAAATAACACGGCCCCGGTGGAGGCAAAGTAGCAGGGGTGTGCTATACTATTCGCAAATCGCCCCGCTTTTTCCGCAAAAACCGATTTGCGGAGAGATTGAGGGGACTGCAAGGCGATGATCGTAGCCCTGGGTGCCCTTGCCCTGACGGTTACATTGACTCCGCCCCGTCGGAGGGGACTGCAAGAAGGAACTGGGTAACTTCTATGACCAGGCAGCGCTTATTGCAATGCCCCGCTTCGAGGGGACTGAAAGAGCGGTTATCCACAAAAAAAAGAAGCCTCCCGTGTGTTGGGAGGCTTCTTTGTGCGAAGTGAGACCGAACCGTGGTGGGGTGTCTGCTATGCGACCGGCGCGTTGACCTTCAGTATGGCATAGAACGAGTCGTCATCCCTGGACAAATCGCGCACCTCCACGAAATAGCGCGTGTTGGTAGCACACCCTACGCTGGCCGCGCCCAGGAACACGAAGCGGCCCAGGCTGTCAGTCTTGACCGTGCGCCCCTCGAAGTTGTCTTTGTCGCAGCGCGGTAAGAGGTCAGAGAAGAGTACCAGCGTGTGGAAGGCTGGCAGGTTGTCACCAACAATATCGAACTTGATATCCGGGCCCGTCACGTCATGCGGGATGAGGTGGACGTGATGTGCAAGCGAGAACGGCGCGGCCTGGGTCGGTCGCAGCGCAAAGGCGCCGGTGGCGACGAGGACGAGAGCCAGGGTCACAACGATGAAAGCGAGACGCTTGGGGAATTGAAACATCACAAACTCCTTTGAAACATATTGTCGTCAATATAAAACAAGTCCTGCACAGACAACCAGCCTGACAGGACATCCTACTGATGGTAGAACGCACGAATCACAGATGAGTAACGCTATGGTACTACCCTCCTGCCCACTGAAAAAACCAACTATATACCACCACTACCACCACGACGATGAGCAGCCAGATAGCCAGGTTGCGTATCCTATGAGCGGTCACGATTGGTAGACCTCCCAGCGTGACACCTTCCACTGGTCATCGAGTGTCTCGTAGGGGTAGCGCTTTGCAAGATCAGCAAGCACCGTCTCTAAGCGATCAGACCGTGAGAACACCCCAACGCCCCCATCATAGGCAGAATAGAAACCAGATGACTCACGTCCGATAGAGAGCGCATTGCCCATGTGATGTGCTTTCCAGTCGCCATAGATGCCGTATTCTTGTTGCGCGATGATAAGCGCTTCGATGAGTTTCATAGCTTCCACTCTTCTTTCATGCGTTTTAGGGAAGAGAGCATACGT
>WNGG01008495.1_pt1 | contig 12549 bp, 12 predicted proteins | sample 5400661 | NCBI WGS metagenome assembly WNGG01 (sample SAMN13153372, study PRJNA577476) | soil metagenome | isolation source: 100 cm soil or saprolite under Garry oak tree replicate 1 | place: USA:California | collected 2016-06-15 | reverse complement strand
TGCTCGATCCTCGAGCTGACCGAGGACAAGTGCCACTGGCCGATCGGCGATCCGGGCCAGGCGGATTTCTTCTTCTGCGGCGGCAAGGCGCTCATCGGCATGCCCTATTGCGGCTATCACGCCCGCGTCGCCTACCAGCCGGCGGGCGACCGGCGCCGCGACCGGCGACCCGCGCGGGCGTAAGGAGCGCGTTTGCCGCGGCAGGGCGGCAACGTCGGGCGAGCGTGCGCACGCATGGCCATTGATTTTGCTGCGTTATTTCGGGAGTTCGTTTTGCAAAAATATAGCCGCACGTTTTGAAACAGCCTCTCAGGCTCAACGCGTGCCGAGAGGATCCCACCCCCAGCGCCGTTGCGCGACGCACCCTCGGGGAGGGATCAAACAAGCCGATTCATGGATTTAATTTTTAGTGAATGCCGCAACGGCGCGGCAGTAAATGGCCGTTAACCTGGCATCCGACGGGAGGAATGGCAAAAGAGGCTGGTCATGAAAAGTCTGATCCTGCGTTTCCTGAAGGAAGAGTCCGGCGCGACGGCGATCGAATACGGGCTCATCGCCGCGGGCATTTCGGTCGTCATCATCGTGAGCGTCAATGCGCTGGGCACCAAGCTGAACAACACCTTCACCAACATCAACTCGCAGCTCCGCTGAGCCACGCGCGACGTCCGGGTCAGCTCACCCTGGAGTCCACTGCTGTCTGACACTCGCGGTTCCGGCGCCCGCAAGCCCGGAACCGCTTTTTTATGGCCCCACCGGCGCCGCCTCCGCCCTTCCCTTCGGGGAGGATGATCAATCGACCTTCGGAAGCGTCGGGTCCGGGGTCAGGACAAGCGTGAAGTGCCCCATGACGTCGGCGCCGAGGACGTAATGGAATTTGGCAAAGCACGTCATGAGATCGCGCTCGTATTTGGCCACCCGATCGACGCGGCAGATCAGGAATTTCGCCGCCGCCGTGACGCTCTCGCGATCGATGATGCACAGGACGCGCATGTCGGGATGGCGCGCGAGATGATCGAGCACGGTCGTGATCAGGGTCGGGTAGCCGGGATGCAGCATATCGTCGATCGCGATCACCCCGTCCGCATGCAGCACGGCATGCGCCAGCTCGAGATCCCTGGTCAGGCATTCTGCGTCATGCTCGCCGTCGACGTGGATGAAGCGCGCGGCGCCGCCCGGGAGTCTGGCGCGCAAATCGGCCGGCGCGATCGTGCGGGTGTCCGCCTTCCAGGCCGCGTAGCTGGCATGCTCGCCGGGCCTAAGCAGCAGCGCCATCGCGACGAAAAAGCGGCCCTCGAATGTTCCGATCTCCAGCAGGTCGCCGGTCATGCCGAGCGCCGTCTGCCGGCGGATGACATGGCCGCAGATCGCGGCGGCGAACCGCGAGGACATTCCCCGCATGCGCCGATAAGGACCGGCGAGAAAAGCATCGAGGGCGCAATGCCCGCTGGAAATCGCGATCACGGCGCCGCCTTGAAATCGCGGAACACCATGTCGGGCGCGCTGGTGTTGTGGCGCGACGGCACGAGCCGCCCCGCCCACAGCTCCGCGGCGTTCGCGAAGGAAAAATCCATGACCGGCGATTTCATCCAGGACCGGCCGCCCCCGGCGCGCCAGCCGACCTGGGCGACGTCGGCGTTGCCCTCGGTCACGAACATGGAGCGCACCGCCGCGAACGGCTGGTTCGCAACGGGAGCCGCGAGCGCGGCGTCGAGCACGATGCGCTCCTGATCGAGCTTATTGACGCGCAGCGTCGCGCTGCCGCCGCGCGCAAAGGTCAGGCGGAACGTGAGGCTCGCCGGATCGAACGCGACCTCGCGGATATCGACGAACGGCCGGCCTTCGCTCTCCACCGGTCCGAGCAGGAACGAGGAGCCGTAGGCGCTCCAGCGCAGGTTCGCCGGCGGCAGCGGGCGCGCGCGCCAGTAGCCGTCCGCCGGATAGAGCACCAGCACTTCGTCGGCGCGTCCGTCGCGCCAGGTCCACAATTGCAGCAGGTGAAAGCCGGTCTCGACCCGATCGCCGACCCGCACCGGCACCTGGTTCGGCCGCCAGAAGCTCGGGAAGGTGAGACCGACGAGCCACCATTCCTCGGTTTCGTAGATGGTCAACCGGCGTTTTTGGAAAGTGTAGGCCGGGTCGGCCGACATGTCGCAGTTGGTGAAGTCGGGAGCCCAGCGATCGATCAGGATGGTGCCGATGTAGGCCGGGTGCACCGCCTCGATCGTGAAACTGCGCGCGGCGGGCGACACCAGCTTGAGATAGACGTTGTCCTTTTCGGCGCACAGCGTCGGCTCGCTGGCGTTGACCACGTCGACCGCGAGCGGTTCGGCTGCCGGCGCGGCGACCGGCGCGCCGAGAGCCGTCAATGTCACAACCGCGGCCGCACAAAACATGCGCCGCGACGCGTTCGCCTTTACGCAATTCGGCATTCCACCCTCGGAACGCGCTGTAACGCTGGTGTTAGGTCATTCATTCTTCTCGGCTTCGCGCCTGCGAGTCAAATTCGCCAGCGCAGCACGCGCGCAAGCTCTTCGGGCACCGCCACGACGTTAACGATGACGTCGGTGTCGACGGCGATGGCGAGTGCGCCGACGATCGAGGTGGCTGCGCCGGCGATCACCAGCGCGCCGAACACCTCGTGCCTGGGATTGAGCCATTTGGAGAACAGCAGTCGAAACACCAGCGACAGCTGAAGCAGGGGCGCGACGAGCATGATCGGGGCGACCGCGAGCGCCGAGTAGAAGAAGCCCTGCGCCAAGGCCACGAGCACGCCCGAATAGACGAACCAGCGCAGGTTTTCCCGCTTGAGCGCGGTTACCTCGCGCCACAACGGCGGCCACGCCAGCGCGACGGCAACGACCGCGGTCGCCGCGCCGTAGGCGATCAGTCCCGCCAGGATTCCGCTGGTGGGGCCGGTGTGCTCGAGCGCAAACCGCGTCATGATCGGCGTCGTGCCGTAGGCGAGCGCCGCGACCGACGCGAACAGGTAGCCGGCAAGATAGCGCGGGACGAAGACACCCGCCGCGGCGGACGTGTCGTCCGCCGTGTCCGGGTTGCGTGCGGTCGCGGCGATGTCGGCCGGCACCAGGGCAACCGGCGCGCCCGGACGCTGCCACTGGGTGACCAGCGCGCCCGCCAGCATCACCATGCCGCCGATGATTTGCAGGACGCTGCACGGCTCGCGCAGGACGGCGACCGCGAGGACGAGCGTGACGACGACCTGGAGCTGGACGACCGGCCCGGTGATGTTGACCCCGGCGGCCTGGTTGGCCCGGTAATTCGAGTAACGTCCGATGAGGAAATGCAGCAGGCCGACCGCGGCCATCCACGCGATGGAGGCCGGCGGGAACGACGGGAGCCGGGCGATTTCGCCCGTTGCGATCGCGACCGGGAGGAAACACGCGACGCCGATCGGAATCGTGAGCGCGGTGCCCTGGCTCGGCGAGCCAGTCACCACGCCGCGCCGGGCGGCAGTGATGTTCAACGCAAAACTTGCCGCCGACAGGATGGACAGGATAGCGCCGAGCACGGGTGACTCCAAGGATGGAGCCAACCAATGCCCGATATCGCCGCCCACGCCAAGCTTACTCCGACCTCATCCTTGAGGCGCGAGCGAAGGGACGCGTCTCTCGAAGGATGGCCACAGACTCGGGCGCGCCGTCACACCACGACCGCCGCGCGGCATGCGATCGCTGCCTGCCTCCGCTTCTCCGAAAAAAGGTCCGGGCGCGCTTACTTGGCGCGGAGCTGCCCCAAGGCGCTGACCCAGTTCTCGAGGTGATAGGTCTTGGCGATCTTGCCGTCTCTGATGGTCTGAATATCGATAGCCATGATCTTGAAGCTCTTACCGGTGTGGGGCGCGCCAAAGAGCTCGCCGGCGGGTGTGCCGGACACCTCGCCGCGCACAATCACACGGTCGCCGGCGACCAGCACTTCCTTGATCTCAAACGTCATGTCGGGGATGGATTTGGAAAAATTTCCAATCACTTTGATCGACGTGTCGCGGCCCCAGCATTCGCCGGACAAATAACCCGAGCAGGATTCATAGTCGGCGGTGGTGACTTGTTCCTGAACAGTTTTGACATCGCCTCGACCAGCCACGTTGAACAAGCCGTACCACGGCGCAATGGCGGCGCGGGCCTGAGCTTCGGTCAGAGTTTGTGCCGAGGCGGCACTGACGCCGGTCAGCAAGACAGCCGCAAGGGCGAGTTGGGACAGGTTTTTCATGGCTTCTTCCGTGCGCTGATGGAGTTGAAAAGGCCCCTAGTGATGGGAGCTATGTAGGTCAGCATATATAGTATTATGATGGTCGCCATACAGATTGGCAAGTGGTATTTTCGCGCATGGCAAAAGCTCCTGATTCTAAAGAGAAAACGGTCGTTGCCGCGGCCAAGCTGCTTCGCCGGCAGGGATATCATGGCACGGCCCTCCACGATATTCTCGAAGCGGGAGGGTCGCCGCGCGGATCGCTGTATTTTCATTTTCCGAACGGCAAGGAGGAAATCGGCGCGGCCGCCTTGGCGCTCGCCGCAGAAGGGGTGCGCCGAGCCATCGCCCAAGCGGCCGAGACGTCGGAGAGCGCCGAGGTCTTCCTCACGCGCATCGCGCGCGGCATGGCGGCCGACCTCGAGCGCTCCGACTACAAGGAGGGTTGCCCGATCGCGACCACCGCGCTGGAAACCACGGCGCAAACCGAGGTCCTCGGCACCGCGGCCCGCGATGCATTCCAAAAATGGGAGCACGAAATCAAACGTGGACTGGAGCGCTTCGGCATGCCTCCCGATGACGCGGATCTGGCCGCCACCATGGCGCTGAGCCAACTCGAAGGCGCGTTACTGCTCGCGCGGACCTACCAAAACCTCGAGCCGATGCGTCGGGCCGAGAATGCGATGAGGCTCCTGGCGAGTGCCCAACGCTCGAAATGAGCCGAGCGTCATATGGTCCTCGCCCGCGACGCCGGCCGGCGGCGATGTTCAACGCAAAACTTGCCGCCGACAGGATGGACAGGATGGCGCCGAGCACGGGTGACTCCGAGGATGGAGCCAACCAATGCCCGAGATCGCCGCCCTCGCCAAGCCTGTAGGACCTCCTCTCGAGAAAGCTAACCGCGCTCGGAGGCACCGCCTTCGTTGGGCGCAAGCAGATGCGGCAAGGACGCGGATTCGATCCGTCGCAGCCGGCTGGGCTCAAGCTCGCCTGCCGCCTCGAGCACCGGATACGCCGCCGAGCAGATATGCGAGTGAATGCGCTTGAGATCGCGCACGACGTCGAGGTGCAGCGAGGTCGTATCGATGCTCTCGGGCCGCCCCTCGCGCAGGCGCGCCAGATGGTTTTCCGCCACGGCGAGCTCGAGCGAACGAAGCTGGGCCTTTTCCTCGACCAGCCTGCGGGCGATCTTCACGTCGCCCGACATGAACACGCCGAAAGCGAGCTTCAGATTTTCGATCACGCGCTGATGAAAGTCGACGAGTTCCGCCGCCCCCTCCTTGGAGAACTGGTGCTTGTTCTTGATCTTCTTCGCCGCAAGTTCCATCAGGTTCTTGTCGATGATGTCGCCGATGTGCTCGAGATTGATGGTGAAGGAAACGATCTCCATCGCCCGCCGCCCGTCCCGTTCGTCGAGGCTCTCGCGGGTGATCCTGGTGACATAGAGCTTGATCGCCTCGTCGAGTCGATCGACGGCGTTGTCCATGCGGGACAACTCGGCGACCAGCTTGCGGTCGTCGGTCATGAGTGCGGTCATCGCCTGCCGCAGCATCGTCTCGACGATGTCGCCCATGTGCAGCGTCTCGCGCGCCGCGCAGGCGAGCGCGACCGAAGGAGCCTCGAACGCCGTCTCGTCGAGATAGAGCGGGGCGGCCGGGTCGGGCTTCTTCTTCCGGTCGGGCAGGATGCGGACCAGAAGCCACGCGACGGCATCGAGCGGGCCGATGAAGGCCAGCGCAAGGACCAGATTGAACGCAAAGTGGAAATCGGCCGCCATCCGCCCGGCATGCGGTTCGAGGCGCGACAGCGCGTCGGCCATGACGCCGAGGAACGGGTAGGCGAGGGTGACGCCGATGATGCGGTTCATCAGGTTTCCGACCGGGAGGCGGCGGCTTGCCGGGTCGTCGAACGTGCCGCCCTCGAACAGCGGATTGATCGCGCTGCCGAGGTTGGCGCCGAGCACGAGGGCGAGCGTCGCAATCGGGGAAATGAAATTCGAGTAGGCGAGCGACATCACCAGCAGGACGACCGCGACGCTTGAATGCGCCGCCCAGGCGAGCAAGGCGGCGATCACGATGCACAGCCCGGGTTGTCCGCCCAGGATGCCCAGAACGGCGCGCATCTCCGGCGCGGATTCCGCCGGCGCCAGCGTATCGACGAGGATGTGGAGCGCGAGCAGCATGAGGCCGATGCCGACCGAAACCCGCCCCAGATCCCGCGTGCGCGTACGGACCCCGCGCCGGAACGCTACGACGCCCGCCAGCAGGAAGAGCGGGGCCACGGCCGTCACGTTGAAGGACAGCACCTGCACGATCAGCGCGGTGCCGACATTGGCGCCGAGCATGATGGCGAGCGCCGGCACCAGCGATACGAGCCCTCCGGCGGCGAACGCGGCGACCATCAGGCCGGTCGCCGTGCTGCTCTGGAGCAAGGCGGTGACGGACAGGCCCGCCAGGAACGCGCTGAAGCGGTTGCACAGCGCGACGCTCAGCATGCGCCGCAGATCGGAGCCGAACGCGCGCACGAATCCGCTGTGGACCATGTGCAGGCCCCAGAGAAGAAGCGCGACGCCGCCCAACAGGTCGAGAAAGACGATGCTGCTCATCAATCTATTCGAGTCCGCGCGAAGGCGCGGAGATCATACAGGTAAGGCCGGGCAGGCTCGACTCAATACGTGCCGGCCACGGCTCGCTTCCGCGCTAGACTGCCCGACGGGAGACCAGCATGGCGCAGCCGTTCGTCGATCCGTGCGGCGCCGGCGTGATCCACGCCGAGCCGTGTCCGCGCGAGCTGGGCCGCGAGGTCCCGCTGCCGCGCCGCCGCGTCGTTCTTGCCGCCTGCGTGCTCGCGTCGTCGATGGCGTTCATCGACGGCTCGGTGCTCACCGTCGCGCTGCCCAGCCTGCGTGCCGCCATCGGCGCCGACCTCGCCACCGTGCAGTGGGTGATCAACGCCTATCTGCTGGCGGTGGCCGCACTGACGTTGATCGGCGGCGCGCTCGCCGACGCGTACGGCAAGGCGCGCATGCTGTCGATCGGTTGTCTGCTGTTCGGCGCGGCATCGGCCGCATGCGCCTTAGCGCCTTCGGTCGGCTGGCTGATCGGCGCGCGCGTCATCCAGGGAACCGCCGCGGCTTTGCTCACCCCGGCGAGCCTCGCCCTGATCGGCGCCACCTATCCCAAGGACGAGCGAGCCGGCGCGATCGGCGTATGGGCAGCGGCGTCGGCCCTCACGTCCGCCGCTGGGCCCCTCGTCGGCGGCTGGTTGACCGGAAAATTCGGATGGCAGGCGATATTCTGGATCAATCCGCCGCTTGCGGTCGTCGCGGTCGCTCTGCTGTGGCGCTCCGCGCCGGCGGACCGGCGCGAGCCGCGCCGCTTCGATCTCGTCGGCGCCGGCCTTATCGCCCTCGCGCTCGCGGCGCTGACCTGGAGCTTGAGCCAGATCGGCCGGAGCGAGCCTCACGCCGCGAACTCATTCGCATTCGGCACGGCGGCTGTCGCCGCCGGCGTGCTCGGTCTCGCCGGCCTCGGCGTCTACGTCCTGTGGGAGCGCGCGAGCAGCCATCCGATGACGCCGCCGCGCCTGGCGGAGAACCGCGCCTTCGTCGGGCTGAACGCCGCCACGCTGCTGATCTATGCGGGGCTCGCGATCATGTTTTTCCTGCTGCCGTTCGAGCTCGTCGACCGCCGCGCCTTGTCGCCGGCTGCCGCGGGCCTTGCTTTCCTGCCGTTCGCGCTCGGGGTCGGCCTGCTGTCCCGGCTTTTCGGCGGCTTGGCCGATACGTTCGGCGCCCGCCGCATGCTCGTCGCCGGGGCGATCGGCGCATCCGTCTCCTACGTCTGGATGGCGCTCGCCCAGGGCGCCGCGCTGATCCCCGGCGTGATCGCGCCGCAGGTCCTGCTGGGGATTTCGTTTGCCGTGCTGGTGGCGCCGCTGACCGCCGCGGTCATGTCGAGCGTGACGAAATCCGACGAAGGGCTCGCATCCGGCATCAACAATACGGCAAGCCGCATCGCGCAGCTCGCCGGCGTGGCGCTGGCCGCCGGCCTCGGGACGCTGACGTCGGGTTGGCGATGGGGATTGTTCGCCGCCGCCGCGCTGTCGGCGGCGGGCGCCGTGACGACGGCGCTCGAGGTGCCGGCGGCTCCGGTGAAGCGGCGCGGCGGCTGACGCGGCTTGCCGGCGCGCTTGCCGACGCCGCGCCGCACCCTCACAGCAAATCCGCGACCGCGGAGTGATACTGCCGCATCGCGGCCAAATGGTCGGCCGTCGTCCGTCCGGCGATGCGTTTGTGCGGCAGCCGGCCATAGGTGCTGTTGACGGTCACATGGGTGACGCCGGCGGCCTTCCAATAGGCGAACTCCTTGCGCCAGTCGGCCGGGCCGCCCTCGGCGGTGGAGACCCAGACCTCGAGGCCGACCGTGCCGGGATCGCGGCCCTCCTGCTCGACGTAACGGCGCAGCTTGGCGAACTCGGCCTTCGCCTGGTCCCCCATCGGATGCGCCAGCATGGTCCAGCCGTCGCCCCACTTGGCGATCCGCCGCAGGGTCGCGTCCGCGTGGCCGCCGAACCACAGCGGGATCGTGCGCCGCGCCGGCAACGGGTTGATGCCGGCGTCGTCGATCGTGTGCCACGTGCCCTTGAAGCTGACGTGCGAGTCGGCCCACAGCGCCTTCATGACCTTTATCTGCTCCTCCGAGCGCCTGCCGCGATTCTTGAAGCTTTCATTGAGGCCGACGAACTCGACCTCGTTCCAGCCGACGCCGATGCCGAGGCGGAACCGCCCGCCCGAGAGCACGTCGAGGCAGGCCGCCTGCTTTGCCACCAGCGCGCTCTGGCGCTGCGGCAGGATCAGGACCTGGGTCGAGAATCCGATTTTCTGCGTGCAGGCGCTCAGAAAGCCGAACAACACGAACGGGTCGTGGAAGAAATCCTTCGAGGTGTTGCGCGCCCAGCCCGGGCGGCTCGCCACGTTGACGCCGAGCACGTGATCGGGCGCGCCGAGATGGTGATAGCCGAGCGCCTCCGCGGCCTGGGCGAAATCCCGCACGGTCGCCGGATCGCCGTGGATATCGATCAGCGGCAGGGCAATGCCGAGCTGCATGGTTAGCCTCCCTAATGAGAACGGGCGTCGACTCGGTCAGCGTTTGTAGAGCCCCATGAGGGCGGCCTTGGCGAGCGTGTTGAAATTGAGCTGGAAGCCGATGACGGCCGCCGACGTGTCGGCCTTCACCGGCAGGCCGTCGACGCCGACCGCGAACACCGTGAACAGATAGCGGTGCGGGTGGTCGCCCGCCGGCGGGCACGGGCCGCCGTAACCCGGCGCGCCGAAGTCGGTGCGGGTCTGCAGCGCGCCCTTCGGCAGCTTCGGGCTCTGCGGATTGCCGGCGTCGAGCGCCAGCTCGGTCACGTTGGGCGGGATGTTCACCACCAGCCAGTGCCAGAACCCGCTGCCGGTCGGCGCGTCGGGATCGTAGCAGGTGACGGCAAAGCTCTTCGTTCCCGCCGGCGCGCCCGACCACGCGAGATGCGGCGACTGGTTGTTGCCGGCGCAGCCGAAGCCGAAGTCGGCCGAGAGAATGTGCGCCTGCCCGAGGTAATCGCCGTCCTTGAAACTGTCGCTCCTCACCGTGAAAGCCATGGGTCGTCTCCCTCGAGTTCAGGCTGAACGCCAACGGGATAATTATGGAAGGAGGTCAGTAGAGCAATTTTCCCCATGCCGGACAACCGCCGCATGCCGCTGCACGCCGGCTCGAAGGATGGCAGCGACTGCGTCCGTGGCCATGGTTCGAGACGCCGCGCTGCGCGCGGCTCACCATGAGGGTTTTGTTCGATTTGCTATTCGCCTTGCGCCCTCTCACATGAGCGCAGCGACATGCGGGTCGCTGTGTGGAGAGTCAGGCCCGGATATCGCTTCGCTCATCCGGGCTACGACAGCTTCGCCAGCGTCTCGCAAATCAGTCGGCGGCAGTCATCGAGCGCGTCGGCCACGCGGTTGCGGGCGCGCACGAGCTGGGTCTCCAGCATCCAGCGCGCTTCGCCGTCGGGCAGGCTCGCCAACTGCGGCACGTCATAGAGCGACGGGATCATGGTCCCCTGCGGCGTGTGGCCGTAGGGGTCGTGCCCGTAGGCGCCTTTCGACGTGCTCGCCAGAGGAATCAGCGCACGGGAGAGTCTTTTCATGCAGTCGTTGAGGATGCCGGCCGCGGCCTCGTCCTTCTCTCCGGTTTCGTAGCGTCGCCGCCATTGCCGCGCGGCTTCGTCGAGTTTTTGCGCCGCCGCCCGGAAGGCGCGCGCCCGCTCCGCTGCGGGCGCGAGACCCGTGGCTTCGGCCCCGGGGGCAAGCTGATCAAGGCGCTCGATGAACTGATCCGCCACGCTGACGAACTCGAACGGAAGCACGACCGCCGTGCACAGCTCCCACAGATAGCTCGCGTAGATCTGCAGGTGCACGGCCATGTAACCGAAATCGAGCTTGTCGATGGTGTTCTCGAGCGAGTGGTGCCACCAGCCGAGGCTGGCGAGCGCCGTCTGCTTGAGCTCGTCCCTGGTGTAGGCGCCTTGCGCGGCAAGCATCGGAACGCCGAGCCCGAAGAACGACGCATCCCCGTTCTTGACGGCGCGGTGCCATGCAAATGGCCGGTTGCCGAGGATGCGTTGCTCGATCGTCTGGTGAAACCGCTTGAGCTCGACATTGGACGCCGCGCTCCAGCGCGTGGTGCCGGCGCAGGCGGGCTGGTCGATCTGCAGATAGGCGACCGCATGCTCGCGCAGGCGATCCCAGTTGCGGTCAGCGAACCAGGAGGAGCCGATCATCGTGCCGGTCTCGTGTCCCGTCCAGAACCCCAGCACGAGGCCGCGGCGGAGGCGGTCGCTGCGCTGCCGGAAGACCCGCGCCAGCTCCATGATGCAGGCATTGCCGGCGGCATTGTCGGTCGCCTGCGGGCCGGGCCAGGAGTCCTGATGTCCGCCGACCATGACGAAGTCGTCGGTCCGGCCCTTGATCTCGCCGACCGTGATCTGGACCGGGCGCCAGACATTCTCGACGTTGGCGCGGAACCACACCCGCACCGGCCCGGCCGCGAGCATCTCGCGCAGCTTCAGGCCGGCGGTGCGCGCGACGCCGACGCACGGCAGGGTCGCCATTTCGCTCTTGAAGGTCTCGGGCGTCGGATTGCCCCACGCCGGCTTGACCGAGCCGAACGGCACCGCCGTGTTCCCGGGATGGCCCCAGTTCATCATCACGCAGCCGCTCGCCCCCATCAGGGCGGAGATGCGCTGCTTCTCGTGGCGCGCCGGCTGATAGGAAAGCTCGGACAGGGTGATCCTGCCGGTCGCGTCCTTCCCCGCGTAGTCGTGGAACGCGCCTGACGCGACGTCGAGAAGTTCGCCGGCAATCCCGTCGGCAAGCGTGGGAATACTGTGGCCCAGCGTGTTGGCCTCGATCGCGATCTCGACCGGCGCCAGAACGCGCATCTCGGCCTTGTCCGGAAAGCTGACGAGGCCGGGCATCTCAAGGACGCGCGCCGCAATGCCCTCCCCGGTCAGCGCGGCGGCGCTGTACTGCGCCATGCGCCTGGCGTTTTCGGAGCCCGCGAGCCGGGAGGGGATGTTCGCGGTTATGTGTTCGACATGGGCACGTACACGATCGGCCGATACGTCTTCAAGAACGCTTGCTGACGGCATTTTGTCCGGCCTCTCTCGTATAGAAAGCGTGCCGGCATTCGGACGTGAAAATCCGTTCGAGTCAACGGCTGCCAAATTGGCGCTCGCGCCGCTAGAAATCAAATCCAGGGGCTCTGGCTGACGAGCTGATCTTCGACCACAGCCTATGTGCGAGTTGATGCCTGGCTAGGAGAATCAGCCAATAGAGACGCTGGCTCCGGCCGCCCGTGATCAGCTCGCAATGCTCAGCCCTAGGCAGGCCAAGATTCATCACCTTGTCCGACCAGTACTGAAGGATAGCCGCACGAAGAGACGCTTGGTTCATGTCCGTGCTAACATGATCCCGCCAGCCCGGGGCGAACTTGTCAAATTGGTCATGCGCGGCAGATGTGTAGCGATCGGCATTGCGTTGGAGATCGGAGAGGCTGACATGCACGATGATGTCAATGCGCTTGAGCTTGGCCAGGCTTTCGAACAGGTCGAACGAGAGGGCCGCGAGGTTGTGCGGATCGAGAAATGCAAAGTGCAGGCCGTATTTGTTCAGACCTCGTACGATTTTTGGCATCGCCGAGCTTGCAGGACCCGGGATAGCGTGAACCGGCGCATCAAGGGGCGACAAACGCTTTTCTGCTGCTGCCAACAATTTTTGATCCGCATCCGAGATGTTGATCGAGG
>WNGG01006964.1_pt1 | contig 12550 bp, 10 predicted proteins | sample 5400661 | NCBI WGS metagenome assembly WNGG01 (sample SAMN13153372, study PRJNA577476) | soil metagenome | isolation source: 100 cm soil or saprolite under Garry oak tree replicate 1 | place: USA:California | collected 2016-06-15 | reverse complement strand
CGAACGCTGGCGGTGAACCGCGCCTGATAGCCGCAGCGACGTAGGAGCGGAGGCTGTAGGGCGTCGGCTGCAGGCGGTTGTTCGGCCCAGGGCCACGCTGAAGACTTTGGACCAGCCCGCCCCCTTGACCAGACTACTCCTCTCTCTGGTATGGTTATGCTGCCTCTTGCGACGGAGCGTGCTTCAAATACGCCAGAATCTCTGCGTTGACACGCTCAATTTCTGCCAGGTAACTGCTGGCCATCGCTTCGTAGGCTTCGGGGGTATACGTCTTCCGCGCGGCAGCTAAGATGCGCTCGAAGCGCAACACATACTCTTGCGCTGCCTGCAGTTCCACATCATTCTGTATCATGCTCCACTACCTCCACAATGCCACGCCGCTGCAGGTCACGGCGCGTCTGCCAGCCGATGATTACATCTTCCGTGTCGGCAAAGCTCGTTTCGGCATTGACCCAAAAGATCCTTGCGCCCAACTCGCTTTGGGCTGTGCCGTGTCGGAAGAGGCGCTGTGCTTCAGGCAGTGCCTCACGCGGTTGAAAACCGCCCCGCATCACCAGAAAGATGTCCACGTCACGCGGGTTGGGCTCAAAGGTGCGTCTTTTCCGCCCTCCCACCAGCAAGTGCTCTCGCCAAGCGCTACACTATGGCCTCTCTCCGTATGGCACGCTCCTCGTAGGCCTGTTATGGACGGGGGCGGTCTATCCCTCCTGCAAGACGGCTTGTACCGTCCCCTTCCCTCTACAGCGGTTCCCCTCGGATATATGACACTACAGTTCCACAGAGCGAAGGACGACCCTCCTCCTGGGAAGGGCCGTAGCACATGCGACTGGGAACCGCTATAGTTGGGCTCTTATACCGATTACAGACGCTTGGTTAACGAGCTGACGCCTGCGAGATGCCATTGCGGTAGGACGGCTGGTTACCCGACCGCCCCACACAGCTCTCGGCAGCCAGGACGACTCTACACCGTCAGCGGCTCGATCTTGACGGTGCGCCCGTGCGTGGCCGACTCGATCATGGCCAATGTCACCTGCACGACGCGCAGGCCATCGAGACCAGTCGCAGCCGGCTCGCGATCGTCGCGAATAGCGCCGTGGAAATCGACCAACTCGTCGATGAAATTGGCCAGGGGTTGCAGGGGATAGACTTCTGCCTTGTGCACCGTCTCGCTGACGACCTCGAGGGCCCCCTGGCGTCCCTCCCACAGCGCCGCTCTGGCGGTGATGCGGCCCATACTGCCATAGACCGTGAGGTCGTTGCGCGAGTCGGGCAGGCGTCGGCCACAGCACATGGTGCCGAGGGTGCCCTGATCGAAGCGCATGGTCATGGTCACCAACTGCTCCAGAGGCCGCTGTGCCGTCTGGCCGTCAGTGAGGGCAGCCACCTCCGTTACTTCCTGACCCAGTACAAACCGTAACAGATCGATGACATGGACCCCCGTGCCCATCATCGTCGAGGCACCACCGATCAGCTCCGGGTCGTCCCACCACTGCCGCAGCCCACTGCGTGACGGTGGCGCCCCCTGACCGCGCACGCCAAAACCCCACTGGCCCTGGGCCAGGGCCACTGTCCCCAGCACGCCCTGGGCGATCAGACGCTGCGTCTCACGATGGGCGGGGTGCTGACGTAGATGGTACCCCACGCCCAGCTTCACCCCAGCGTCCCGGCAGGCGCGCACCATAGCCGCGGCGTCCTCCAGCGTCGTGGCCATCGGTTTTTCGACCAGTACGTGCTTCCCGGCTCGTGCCGCAGCGAGCGTCTGCGCGGCATGCAGAGCATTGGGCGAGGCGATGAACACGGCCTCCACGCGCGTATCGCGCAGCAGTGCCTGCACATCACTGTACGCCGCTGTGGCACCATGTTTCTGGGCAAAGGCTTCCGCGCGACTCTGGTCCCGGCTGTAGACGGCCACCAGCTCCGCCTCTGGAGCGGCGTTGAGCGCTGGCGCAACCTTGAGATCGGCGTGCATTCCGGTGGTGATGATGCCCCAGCCCAGTGTCATGCTGCCCCTCCCTCAGGTACAAATGTGTGGCTGACCTGGCGTAAGGCCAGCCAGGCCTGGTGGTACCGGTGGAGTCGCTGGGCGTCTTTCTCCGTGACAGTGCTGAGGCGGCGCATATCCATTTTGTCTTCAAGATCGGCCAGTTTGACTTTTGTGGCGATGGGGTTCGTACGCACGCGTGCGATAAACTCGTCGTACGTCTCGTGCTCGCGGTGCGTTAAACACTCGACGGCCTGCACGACCTCGTCTGAGAAGCCTGCCTGCCGCAGTCCGTCCAGCGTCCAATCCGTGTCTTCAACCACATCATGGAGGATCGCGGCCATCATTTCGGTCTCGGAACTCATCCGCAACATCATACGAAGCGGATGCAAAATATACGGGGCACCAGCTTTATCGAGCTGTGCTTGATGGGCCTGTGCCGCAATGGCGATGGCCTTTGCCAACGTTGCCATAGACTCCCTTCGCTACTTCTGCCGTGATGATGTTCCCGCCGAGATGCCCATCCCAAGCTTGGCTGGGCTCTCCAGGATTATAGAAGACAAGGCCGGCAAAGCAAACTTACTCCTCCCCGGACGTCTGACTCTTTCCTATCCTGTAGAGACTTCGCTGTCTGGGAGCGACGTATGCAGATCACTATGCAGTGCATCCCATTTCTTGAGGTAGGCGTCGAGATATTGCCGACCATGAGCTATCAGGTCAGTAAGGTACCGGTGCAGATTGGTCTCTTCTGCATCTGCCTCATCTGCAGAGATAAGACCCGCCAGGCGCACAGTACGCAGCCAGAGCAAGAACGTCGTAAGAGCATCAAACTCATTGTACGCAACAATGCTGGGGATGTCGCCTTGCAGCCATAGATCGATCATCTGCTCACCGGATAGATCGATTTTACCCGGAATCCGAGCCGCACACGCGAGTTCGTGGAGAGACGGGGTACTGCGACCCCAGCCACCATAAAGCTGCCGCAAGTCTACGAGCCAGTCACTATAGCGTGTGAAGTAGTCGGTGCCTTCCCACGGCTTATCAGGCCTGGCGCAGAAGTCGCGGGCCGTCACACCACACACCGCGGCGCGCTGCAGCAGGATCGGCATATCAGCTTCAGTGATATTAAAGCCGACCAGTTGGGGCTTAGTCTTCCCAATGGTTGCAAGGAATCGCTGCAGCAGGTCAGCTTCAGGTAGGGCTGGAGCACCGTACCTGGGCAGTGAGGCAAGACGGTGTGACACACTCCCATTGTCATCTTTGCGGCGTATTAAAGCTGCAACTGAAACGACGCGGCAGAGCACCGTCTTGAGGTAAGGCCGCGGCTCTTCCTCCGAAGCGCCTCCTGCACGATACATATGATGCAGCACGTCGAGGTCGGTAACCTCTGGCCCGAGATCATAGACGCGCCTACCTGTTGGAACGTCAGGGATCCACTCTGCATCCACCGCCCAAACCTCGTTTGCTACGAACTTGATCATCGTCCCTCCGTGTGCTTCCATCACGGGTACGAGTGTACCATCCGCCAGGTGGATAACGCTGGGCATGCGCTGCGCCCGGAAGCCACAGCGTAGTGTAGGTTCTGGTATCGACTAGAGAGGACTATAACACGATTTATCAATGAAAAACACAATGATGACCGGCAGGAGCCACCAGCCTCGTGACACCAGGGGAAAATCGCGCCCGGCATGCCCTGACCAACATCCAGCTTGTATTGACACACCTGAGGAGGGGCCGTAGTATATACGGCAACAATCCTATGACTGGCAAAAGTCAGCGTGTCACAGGCGCTGCCTGTGCTCAGGGAAGCTGGTGCAAAACCAGCGCTGCCCCGCAACTGTAAGCGGAACGAAATCTGCGGAGACCACTGAGGCCTCTCACCTTGGGAAGGCGCAGAGAGTAGGGTGAGGCCGCAAGCCAGGAAACCGACTGACTGCTTGACTGAAGAAACCTTTCGAGGGGAAGGTGGCAGCAGCGTGTCTTGCCCCCAAGCACTCGATACGGGGGTTTTTTTGTGCTGATCGCTTCAGGCTGACCCCTTGCCCGTCGTCAATGGGCATGCATCGCCCTACAGAGGAGGCACAGCTATGAAGCAGCGGCGCGCCAGGCCAGAGCCAGCTCTCGAGGCCCTGGCTCTAGCTTTTGTGGTACAGGTCCAGGGGAGTTGGACCCAGGAAGCGTTACAGGGCTGGCGTGCGCAGCTCGCACAGCAGGGGCACACGCCAGCAGACCATGAGATCGAGGCAGCGCTCGCCCGGGCTCGGCAACAGTTCTACGAGGGCGCGGCGCACTTTTTCCTCTGTATGGGACGTCCCTGTCGCCAACGCCAGAAGTTTGTAACGTCTGACGAGGAGCTACCGCGGTTAGCAGTGGAAGCGCTCCTCACCCTGTCCACCACGGAGTGCCAGGGACCCTGCAAACAGGCCCCCGTGGCTACCCTGCGTGTCGGGCAGCGCAGTGAGATGTTCGCCCAGTTCAGACAACAGGCCGACTGGCAGACCGTACTGGATTTCGCCAGGCGGGCCGCGTCAGCCAGCACCCTGCTTATTGATCCGGGTGCGGCACAGCCCTTCCAGTTCGATCCCGTGCATGACCACGACAAGGTCAGTGTCCCACTGCAGAAGCTGGACTTCCTCATCGGGCATTTTCAGGGCGAAGGCGAAGAGGTCACGGTGACCGGTCCCAGTTCCTTCCTGAAGGAAGTGGTGGGCGCGTGGGAAGCCGTTGGGCACTGTCTGACCCTGCGCATGGGGGTGACCTACCCGCTGGCAGATGGCCGTAAGGATACCCATACGGCCTTTGTCGCCATTGGTGTGAACCCGACTACTGACCATATCGAGGCCCGTGCCTACACCGATGGCGGCAACGTGCACGATTTCTACCTGCGGCTCGAGGGCGAGACGCTCATGTTTGACGACCGGCCGCCAGGGCATCTCGGAGTCGAGCGAGCCCGCAAGATCCTGCGCCCGACCACGGATGGGTTCGAAGAGCGTCTGGAAATTGACCGTGGCGGGGGTCGGTTTGAGCCCCATTACGTTCTTACCATGCACCGTGTCGCGTCGGCCACGCGCAGGAGTGAGGCATAATGATCGTCTTTGTCACCACTGCCGATACCGAAATTCTCGCTCTCAGCCGTGCGGCCCGCGACTTGCCCCCAGGGTTCCCGCCTCTCAAGGCAGTGAACCCGGTACGGTTGCCGTCTGACCTGGCCCCAGAGACGCTGGCGGCTGGAGCGTCGATGGTGCTGGTGCGGCTGCTCGGAGGGCGGCGCGCCTGGGAACACGGTTTTAACGGTCTGGCATTGTCCTGTCGACGCATGGGGATACCGTTCCTGGCCTGGTCGGGCGAACAGCACGTTGATGCCGAACTGACCGCCGCCTCGACGGCCCCTGCCGCCCTGGTCGGCGAAGCCTTTACCTATCTGCAACACGGTGGCGTTGAGAACCTCAAGCAGTTGCTGCTGTTTCTCTCTGACACGCTGCTCATGACCGGCTACGGCTTCGAGCCCCCGGTGCCGCTGCCAGAATACGGCCTGTACCACCCGGCCTGTCCCGAGCAGGTGTCCCTGGAGCACTATCTGCACCAGCGCTGGGAGGCGCGCCGGCCGTCAGTCGGGGTGCTGTTCTACCGCACGCACTGGATGAGCGGCAATCGGGAATTCGTCGATGCCCTGATCGAGGCGGTCGAGCAGCAGGGGTGTAACGTCCTGCCCGTGTTCTGCTACAGCTCGCGCAGTGCCGATGGACCACCGGCAGCTTTCCAGGAGCTGCTCCTCGATGCGCGCGGCAAGCCCCGGGTCGATTGCCTGCTGAGTACGCTCAGCTACAGCATGGGGACCCTGGCAGTACAGGGCGTCACCATTGCTGAGGGTTGGTCGGTGGAATTTTTAGAGACCATGAACCTGCCCATCATCCAGGCCGTCACCTGCACCAGTAGCCGCGCTGAGTGGCAACAGAGCGACGCTGGCCTGACGCCCCTCGATACCGCCATGACCGTGGCTATACCCGAATTTGACGGGCGGATTATCGGCGTGCCGGTTTCCTTTAAGGAAGTGGTGGCAGAGGACAGCGCAGTGGGCGGGGCGGTCACCAGATATGTCCCCCTGCCTGACCGGGTGCACGCGGTGGCCGGCCTCGCCGTGCGCCTGGCGCGCTTGCGGTACAAGCCGAACGCCGAGAAGCGTGTGGCCGTGATGTTCAGCAGCTACCCGACCAAGGCAGCCAGGATTGGCAATGCCGTCGGGCTGGATAGCCCGGCTTCGCTGATGCACTTGCTCGACGCGTTACGGCAGGCGGGGTATGACCTCGGTCCAGACCCGCTGCCGCCGGATAGCGATGGCCTGATGCAGGCGCTGATTGCCAGCGGCACCTACGACAAGGAGTTTTTAACTGAGGACCAGTTGCGTGGCGCGGTCGGGCAGGTGCGCACGACGGACTACCAGCAGTGGTACGCGAGCTGGCCGGAGGCGGTACGCACGGCGCTCGAGCAGGCCTGGGGCGCACCCCCAGGCGAGGTGTATCGCTACAATGGCGCGGTGATGGTGGCCGGGTTACGGTTCGGCAATGTCTTCATTGGCATTCAGCCGCCGCGCGGGTTTGGGGAGAATCCTATTGCCATCTACCACAACCCGGACTTAGTGCCGTCGCACCACTACCTCGGCTCCTACCACTGGCTCCGGCACATTTTCCAGGCCGATACCATTATACATATGGGGAAGCATGGGACGCTCGAGTGGTTGCCAGGGAAAAGTATTGGGCTATCGGCGGCGTGCTACCCGGACCTGGCGCTGGGCGATGTGCCCCTGATCTATCCGTTCATCATCAACGACCCAGGCGAGGGCACGCAGGCCAAGCGGCGCGCCCATGCCGTCATCGTCGATCACCTGATCCCAGCCATGATGCGGGCGGATGTGTACAACGACATCGCCCGCCTGGAACAGCTCATGGATGAGTACTATCAGGTGCAGACGCTCGATCCCTCCAAACTCCCAGCTATCCAGGCACAGATCTGGACCCTGATCGTGCAGGCGAATCTGCACCATGACCTGCATACGACGGAAACGCCTGACGATTTTAGCCATTTTCTGCTGCATGTAGATGGCTATCTGTGTGAACTCAAAGATGCCCAGATCCGCGATGGGCTGCATACGCTAGGCCAGACGCCGGTGGACGAACAACGCCTCGGCCTGCTGCTCGCCATGCTGCGGCTCGACAATGGTTCGGTGCGCAGCCTGCGTGGTGCTATAGCTACGATGGCGGGGATAGATTATCAGGCCATCCTGGAGGCCCCGGGAGCGCGCTACGCCGGTTCCCTGCCACCGTTTCTGGCTGATTCCGCCCTGCCCGTGCATACCCACAGCGACGTCCTCGACCGTCTGGAGCAGGTGGCGCGTATGCTGCTCGAGCACCTCGCTGGAGACAACTGGAACCGCACCGCTGTAGACAACATTGTCGCCCAGCAGCTTGGCACCCCGGACGCCGAAGTGGGCCGCACCCTGCGGTTTGTCTGCGAGGTTATCGTGCCACGCCTGGAGCGCACCCCAGACGAAATCGCCAACATCGTGCGCGCCCTGCAAGGAGAATATGTCCCTGCAGGCCCTAGTGGCGCACCAACGCGTGGCCTGGCGCATGTCCTGCCCACTGGACGCAATTTTTATTCGGTCGACCCCAAGACGCTGCCGTCCCAGATCGCCTATCAGGTCGGCACCGACCTGGCGCATGGTCTCCTCGCCAAGTATCTGGCCGAAGAGGGTGCCTACCCGGAGTCGGTAGGTATTGTCGTCTGGGGCACCTCGGCGATGCGCACGCACGGCGACGATATTGGGGAAGTGCTGGCCCTGCTCGGGGTGCGCCCGGTGTGGCAGGCGGAGAGTCGACGCGTCACGGGCCTCGAGGTCATACCGTTGGCCGAACTCGGCCGGCCGCGTATTGACGTGACCCTGCGTATCAGTGGTTTCTTCCGCGATGCCTTTCCGAATCTGGTGCACCTGATCGACGCCGCCGTGCGCATGGTGGCAGAGTTAGACGAACCCCCGGAGCACAACTTCGTGCGCAAGCACTATCTGGCGGAGTGTGCTGCCCATACGGCGGCAGGCGTGGCGGATGCCGAAGCGCGCTCGCGCAGCCTGTACCGGGTGTTTGGCTCCAAGCCTGGGACGTACGGTGCTGGCATCCTGCCCCTGCTCGACGAGCGCAACTGGCGCAATGACCGGGACCTCGCCGAGGTCTACGTCGCCTGGGGCGGCTACGCCTATACCCAGGAGACGTACGGTGCGGAGGCGTCGCGTGAGTGCAAAGCGCGCTTTGCGGAGATGGCCATTGCGGTGAAGAATCAGGACAACCGCGAGCACGATATCTTCGATAGCGACGATTACATGCAGTACCACGGCGGTATGGTGGCGACCGTACGGGCCCTGACCGGGCGCAACCCGAAGGCATACTTCGGGGATTCGAGCGATCCGAGCCGCTCGCGCGTGCGGGAGCTGGCCGACGAGGCCCGCCGCGTGTTCCGCACCCGCGTGGTCAACCCCAAATGGGTGCAGTCGATGCAGCGGCACGGCTACAAAGGCGCCTTCGAGATGGCTGCGACGGTGGACTACCTGTTCGGCTACGATGCCACGGCGCAGGTGATCGAGGATTGGATGTACACCCAGCTCACCGACCAGTACGTCCTCGATCCACAGGTACAACAGTTCTTTCAAGACAAAAATCCCTGGGCCTTACGCAATATCATCGAGCGCCTGATGGAGGCCGTCCAGCGCGGCCTGTGGGAACAGCCCGACCAGGCACAGCTCGAGCAGATGCGACAGGTGTATCTGCACCTCGAGGGCGAGCTGGAAGATCGCATGGATACGACCCAGCCGCGCGGGGGGCAGTGAGGACTTGCATGGCATTTGGGGGCTTCGTCACTCTGGCAACCTACCCCAGTCTGCGGTAGTATGTACCATCCATTGCCCTTAGGAGACGCACGCATGAAGAATAAAATCTACCGGACTTTTGATGCGGCAGTCGCTGACATCCCCGACGGCTCGGTCTTTATGTCCCCCGGCTTTGGGGGCGTTGGCTTACCACGCAACATCCTGGCCGCTGTGCATCGTCAGGGCGCCAAAAACCTGACCGGTATCTCCAACAACGCCGGCACGATAGACGCGAAAGTGGATGTGGGCACCTTGATTGCCGCCGGCCAGGTGAAAAAGATGTACTGCGCCTTTACGGCCCCAACCCACCCTTCGCAGGTGACGCCATTTTCGCGCATGTACAACAACGATGAGATTGACGCGGAACTGCTCCCCCAGGGGACCCTGGCCGAGCGGATTCGCGCCGCCGCCGCCGGGATCGGCGCCTTTTACACCCCGGCCAGCGTCGGCACTGAACTGGCCGAAGGCAAAGAACACCGAGAGATTAATGGCCGGATGTACGTGCTGGAGTATCCCCTCCACGCCGACTACGCGTTCATCCGCGCCTGGAAGGCTGACACGTTCGGCAACCTGCAGTTCCGTCTGGCCCAACGCAATTTCAACCCCATTATGGCTATGGCCGCCCGCGTCACCATTGTCGAAGTCGAAAACGACATCGTGGTAGCGGGAGAACTGGAGCCGGACCAGATTCATGTCTCGGGAGTCTACGTGGACCGCCTGGTGCGTATACCGCCTGCGCCTGACGGTATCTGGGACTGAGAGCCCACCAGCCAGCACTATGACGGCTCAGCAGCGGCGGATGGCCCATGCGGAGCACAAACGGAGGATATGACAATGCCAGAGAAGCCGAGACTGGAACGGCAAGCGATGTGCGATCGACTGGCGATGGAGTTCCAGGACGGATGGATTGTGAATCTGGGCGTGGGTATGCCTACCCTCTGCTCGAACTACGTCGACCCCACCAAGGACCTGGTCTACCACTCCGAGAACGGCGTCATCGGCTACGGTCCCCTGGCCGCTCCAGGGGCGGTAGACCGCCATCTGGTCAACGCTGGCGGGCAGCACGTCACGGCCGTACCCGGCATGGCGATCGTCCACCACGCCGATTCCTTCGCCTTGATCCGCAAAGGCATGTTGGATGTGACGGTGATGGGGGCCTACGAAGTGGCGGAAAACGGCGACTTCGCCAACTGGCGTATTCCCAGCCGCAAGGGCGGTGGCATTGGCGGCGCCATGGACCTGGCGGCCTGTGCCCAGCGGGTCTTCATTGCTCTGGAGCACACCACACGGGATGGCCAGCCCCGGTTGCTCAAGCGCTGCACGTTGCCCATCACGGCGCCGGGAGTCGTCAAACTGGTGGTGACGGACCTGGGTCTGTTTGAGGTGACCCCCCAGGGCTTTACACTGCGGGAGCACGCCCCGGGCTGGACTCCCGAGGAGATTCAGGCGCTCACCGAAGCCAGGCTGCGCATCGCTGGCGACCTGCGGGAGTTCCGCTTCCGTGACCAGCCCTGACAGGCGACATCCACTGTCATCTCTTGGTTATCTCTTGCTACAATTACTTGACGTCTCATCGGGGGGCTGCTAAAGTCCTCACTATACTAAAGGAGCGTCTAGACGGCTACCGCCAAGAGGAAAAACTATGCCTGACATCCCAACGAGTAAAGAGGCAGTCATTCTCAAGCTGCTGTCCGAGGGCGACACCATGCTCTGCCTGGACGCACGCCATACGGGGGTCCGTGTGCCTCCTCAGCACGCCAATCATCATGCCCTACGACTGATCTTAAATCGCACTTTTCCGCAACCAATCGAGGTCACGGCTGAGGGGGTGAGTACGAATCTGTCTTTTAACGGACGACGCTTTGCCTGTTCCATTCCTATGGAAGCCCTGTGGGCGGCATTTAATCCCCAAACTATGCAGGGCATGATGTGGCCAGACAGTATGCCGGCAGAAGTGAAAGCTGAATTCGCAGAACGCCAGCAGCAAGCCGTCGTATCACCGCCAGTCCCCCCGTTCGAGGCCGCTATAGCGGCTCCGGAGTCACGGGGGCGGCTGCGGAATATGACTGGCTTAGGGACTGGCTTAGGGAAGAAAAAGACCGACAACGATGATGAGGAACCACCACGCCAACGGGGGCATTTACGCATTGTCAAGTGAATGGACTCGCCTTGCCCCCTGCCCTCACTCTCCCGGCCTGGTGAGGGCAGGGGTGTGTTTTCCCAGATGCCCTTCTGGGCGTATTGTGGTGCGACTGACAGCAGCGCACGAGTCTATCTGGGTCAGAGTTCAGACCCAAACCACACCCAAATGAGTACTATCCCCCTCCATACCAAAGCCAGAGGCGCAGAGTTGACAGGGCGATGTTTTTTTTCTATGCTGGGCGGTTGGAACAACCGTGGCCAAACCTGATACTCTATTGTGCGCATGTTGAAACCCTCCCATGCATGACTTATGTCCGGGGGCTTGAAGATGAATTCTGAAGAACCACATCCAGTCCAATACCAGGAAGCCGATCCGGTCCTCGCTCCCTCAGAGGCCGTCGCAAGCCCTCGCAAAAGGCGGCGTTGGTGGCCCTGGCTGCTCGTACTGGGCCTGCTCGGCGTGGCAGCCTATGCTCTGCTCCCACGCCTGAGTCAGACCGAGCAGTTTGCGGCGTGGAGGACGTACCTCCCCCAGGTGGTTACTACGGCATACGATAAGCTCATACATCTGGGTCAGGGGATGCTACAGGGCAGTAAGGAGGCGGAAAAGCCAGGCACGAGCGGCAAGGCAGCAGGCACGCCAGGCGCGAGCGGCAAGGCGGCAGAAGCGCCAGCAGGCCGCCCTGCTGTCCCTGTGGTGACCACGAAGGTCAGGCAGGGGAACATGAGCATCTATCTGACCGGGTTGGGTTCTGTAACGGCCCTCAACACGGTCACGGTGCGCACCCGGGTTGACGGGCAGATTGTCAAAGTCGCCTTCCAGGAAGGGCAAATCGTCCGCCAGGGGGACCTGCTGGCGGAAATCGATCCGCGTCCATCAGGTGCAGCTCGAGCAGGCAGAGGGGCAACTGGCCAAAGACACAGCCCAGCTGCAGAACGCCAAGATCGACCTCGAACGCTACAAAGTCCTGCTGGCGCAAGACTCCGTCGCCAAACAGCAACTGGACACCCAGATCGCCACGGTGCAGCAGTTCGAGGGCGTCATCAAGAGCGATCAAGCGCAGATCAACAACGCCAAGCTGCAATTGACGTACAGCCGCATTACCGCCCCCATCCCCGGGCGCATCGGTCTGCGTCTGGTCGACCCGGGCAACGTGGTGCGTGCCAACGACCCTAACAACGGCATGGCTGTGATTACGCAGCTCCAGCCCATCGCGGTGGTCTTCAACATTCCGGAAGACGACCTCCCCAAGGTGCTCACCAGGATGCGCACCGGGCAGCCATTCGTGGTCGAGGCCTATGACCGCAATCTGACCAAGAAGCTCGCCACTGGCACGCTGCTCACCATCGACAACCAGATCGATCCGAACACGGGCACAGTCAAGTGCAAGGCCGTCTTCCCGAACGAGGATACCGCCCTGTTCCCCAATCAGTTCGTGAATGCGCGCGCCCTGGTGGACACGAAAAAGGACGCCAGCATCGTGCCCAGCGCGGCGGTCCAGCGCAGTCCA
>WNGG01011257.1_pt1 | contig 12551 bp, 15 predicted proteins | sample 5400661 | NCBI WGS metagenome assembly WNGG01 (sample SAMN13153372, study PRJNA577476) | soil metagenome | isolation source: 100 cm soil or saprolite under Garry oak tree replicate 1 | place: USA:California | collected 2016-06-15 | reverse complement strand
AGATCGGGTCGCCGGGTCGGTACTGCACGCCGTCGATCGGGGCCATGCCGTCGCCACCGGCGTCGTGCCAGCCGCGGATGCGGTCGTTGATGTCGCACACCACGAGGCGGTCGCCCACCAGCCAGGCGGGTGGGAACACGCCGCGAGCGGCCATGGCGCGGGCGAGTTCGATCTCGGCGAGCTCCTGGCTGGGATAATCCCCGACCGGGGCGGTGTCCAAGGTGACGTGGTAGCGGCCCCGGTCCACGGTGATGTACCCGTCGGCGTCGTCGGGGGTGTCCTGCCACTCGTGCAGGACCGTGTCGGTGACGTCCTCGGCGAGATGGCGCAGGCTCTCGCCCAGCAGTGCCGCGGCGCCGTAGATGCGGCCGACGCTGACGCGGATGGTGGCGCCGCCGGCCCGGATGGTCAACCGCACGTCGCCGTGCGCGTCGCGGTCGACGCCGAACTCCGGTGCAGGATCGTGCAGCCTGATCTGCACGGTCATCGCGTGTCGCCGTCCCGGTCGTCGAGGTAGCTGGCGGCGACCTCCCGCACGTGGGTGCGCACCGCCGCGGACACCGCAGCCAGATCGGTGGCGGCGCCGCTGAGGACCGGGTCACCGGCCACGGCGTCGCCGTCGAGGCCATCGACGAGGTTCACGTCGACGACGACCACCTGCACATCCCGGGCGACACCGGTGTCGCGGTGGGTGCCGTCGACGAAGATGGTGTGCTGGTTGGCCCGCTGCGGGTGGCGGACGGTGACCACCTCGACCCGATGCTGCGGCAGCAGCCCGGCGCGGTGCAGCAGGCTACGCTGGGCCTCGGCCCAGGTCAGGTCGTAGTGCCCGTCCTGCAGCTTGGTGCGGGTCGGCCAGATGAACAGTTGCAGCGTGGCGTACGGCTCGTTCGGCGTGCCTTCGCCGCAGTCGACCAGCAGCATGAGTTCGGCGGGGTAGTCGCCGCTGTCCACGCGGATCGCGGACAGCACCGGCCACCGTAGGTCGCCGACGTGCGCGGGCACGGTAACGGGTGTCATGGCTCCTCCAAGGCAGTGGTTGATCGTGCGGTGGGCCGCCTGGCCCGGTGGCCAGGTCCGGTGTTGCGGCCCGTCGGCCCACCAGGGGACGGATGCGGTCCGTCAGCCGTCAGCCGGTCGGCGGCGGGTCAGTCATCTGCGTCGTGCAGCAGGGTGTGGGCCCGTGCCGCCAGCTCCCACTGCCGGCCGCTGAGCTCGTCGAGCCGCCCGTGCACCGCTTCCGCTGCGGTGATCACCAGACCCTCCAGTTCGTCGGCGGTGAACGCGGCGCTGATGCCGACGAGCACCACGGCGGCGGGGTCCGGCCCCTGCGTCGGCGATGTGCCCTGCTCGTCAAGGTGGGCGGTGGCGTCGATGATCGGCGCCAGCCGTTGCGCCAGGTCGGCATAGGACACCGCCTGCTGTCGGGCGAGGTGGGCGATGCTGCGGTAGCCGCCCGGGGTCGGCTCGACGTTGATCGAGTCGCCGGCCGGCGGCGCGGGTGTGTTCGGCCGGTGCCCGCCGGCGTGGGCCTCGGCGGCGGTCTGCGCCCACCGGTCGGCCGCCACGCCGAGCACGTGGTGGATGGTGCGCAGGTCCGCGACCGGCAGTAGCAGCGGGACCAGGTCCCGGCTCGGGCTGGGCAGCCACGCCACCCCGTCCGCGGCGAGGGGGTCGATGTCGCGGCGGCGCAGCAGCGGGCGGCTGCCGTCCGGCTCCGGTGCACCGTCGCGGTCCGGGTCGTAGATGAGGATGCGGTTGCCGCCGGCGGCCTTGGCGCTGTACAGGGCGGCGTCGGCGCAGCCGCGGGCGTGGCCTGCGTCGAAGCGCACGTCGGGGTCGCCGCTGTCGGCGCTGTCGGCGCTGTCGGCGATGCCGACGCTGGCCCGCGGCTGCATGCGGTGCCCGGCGATGGTGGCTCGGCCCGCCAGCGCCGCGCCGATCGCGGTGGCCAGGACCGTCGGGTCGGTGCCGGGGGCGAGCAGGGTGAACTCGTCGCCGCCTTGCCGCACCAGGCAGCCATTCGCTGGTACTGCGGCAGCCAGGCGGGTGGTGATGGTGGTGAGGTACTGGTCGCCGGCGGCGTGGCCGAGGCTGGCGTTGACCGCGTGTAGCCCGTCGACGTCGATGAGCGCGACCGTCATCCGGGTCCGGTTGGCGGTGGCTGCGATGAGCATCGCGTCGGCGACGGCCCGGTTGGGCAGGCCGGTCAGCGGGTCGCGGCGCGCCTCGGCGACCGCCGCCCGGCACCGGCGCCGGTAGCGGATCGCGGCGGCTGTGTAGGCCACCGCGTAGCTGCCGGCGCTGGCCAGCGCGGCGGCCTGGGCCAGGAGTTGGTGGCCGGACAGGACCGCCAGGATGATAGCGGCAGGCAGCAGCAGCACGCCGACGGTGGCCGCCGCCACGACGCGGTCAGCCGCCACCGGGTGGCGTTCAACGAAGGTGTCGCATGTGGACACTGGTGTGCTCCTCACATGATCTGGTTTGGGGGCACGGCGAATGGCATGACGGCGGCCGGCAGGGCGCGCGGGTCGCGTGGCCCGCAGCGCCGAGCCGGCGGCCGAAACGCCGGGAGTGCGCCGCCCATCGGGTCCGCTACGCGTGGTGAGCCGGACGGCCCGTAGGCAGCGGCGGACGGCGGGTCAGGGACGCACCCGCATGACGGTCCGCGCGGAGATGTCGACCTGGGAGCCGGCGGCGTAGGTGACGGTGCGGTGGCGGGTCGGTCAGCGGCGGTCGCCGCTGAACACCTGCGCGTCGTCGATCTCCCACGGGGCGGCGGCGTAGCCGGGCAGGCAGGTGATCGACCGGGACTGCAGGGCCTGGCAGAACGCGGCGGCTTCGCTGTCCGGCCAGTCCGGGTGTTCGCAGGACTGGTAGAGCGCATGGAACAGGTAGGGCTCCTCCCATTCCTGTTCGTCGTAGCGGTGGTCGACGCTGCGCCGGTTCTCGGCCAGCAGCATGGCGCCGACCCGACCGGCGGAGGCGTGGGTGAGCTCGCGTCGCCGCTGTCGCGCCTGGTGCTGCAACTCCTCCGACGTCCAGCTGCCCCGGTCCGAGGCGGCGTCGATGGCCGGCCAGAACCAGACCAGCGGGTCGCGACCGTAGGGCTGCTCCAGGCGCAGCCCGGCGGTCAGCATCGCGTCGATGTGCACTGTGGACACCACGAACGCGCTCACCGGGCCGCACCACGCTCGCGCGGCCGGCGTGCCCGTACCGCCCGGCTGGGCAACCCGTGCTCGATCATGGTCGCGGCCAGCCAGGTGGCGTGGTCGCGGCTGTCGCAGGCGACGTGGCACAGCGCGCCGGCCGGGGTGACGGTCACCTCGGTGATCCGGCTGGTGGTGCGGTGCGCGAGCTGGAAGGTGATCCACCAGTCCACGCCGCGGCCGGTGGCGAACACCATGACCTCGTTGACTGCCACCACGTGGCGGGTCATTGCGTGCTCCCCGCGCCGGCCGGGTCTGCGCCGCCGTCGTTGCCCGCCTGGTCGTCGCCGCGGGCGGAAAGCCGCGCCGGCGGCTCGTGGTAGGCCGGCCAGTGCTGGCGCAGCCAGCGGGCGAGCAGCCGGCGCACGTCGGCGGCGACCGCGCCGTCGAGGTCCGGCGGCAGGTCGGTCGTGGCCGCGTCCGGGTACGCGGCGTGCAGCGCGGTCCTCATCGCCGACAGCGCCGCGGCGACGGCCGCTGCGAACCGGGCCTGCGCGGCGTCGGCCTCCGCGGTCACCGCGATGACGAGGTCGACGACCTGCGCCGTGGTGGCGTCTTCCGGTACCGGGATGCCCCAGCTGTCGTCGTGCGGGCCGATGCCGAACTCGTCAGGGTCGGCGAACGGGTTCGTGCGTCCTGGACCGGCGAAGTAGCCGGGCCCGGCCGAGGCCGTGAACCGCACATCGCCGTCGCTGTCGAGCGTTTCCTCGCCGGTGTACAGGGTGGCGGTGCCGCCGCTGCTGTCCAGGACCCGGGTCGGGATGCCGCGGGCGGTGACCGCGCCGGCGACCGCATGTAGGTCGATCCGGTTCGGGAAGCGGCCGACGTTGAACGCGGCGCGCAGGTCGGCGAGCAGTCCCGGGTCGATCTGTTCGGGTAGGTGCAGGTCCCGCCGGACACGGGCCTCGGCCCACAGTTCGTCGTCGGTGGGCGGCGGGGTCCGGTTGATGGCGCTGGCCTCGCCCCATGCGGTGATGAGGTCCAGGTGTTGCACCCACCGCGGGTCGTTCGGTTCCATACGGTTTCCTTCGGTGTTGGCGTGACCGTGCGCCAAACACCCCTGCCGCGGCGCACCGCGAACCACCCGGGGTGTTCGGCACGCGGCCAGACAGCAATAAGCAGGTTGAAGGTCAGGAGCCGGCGGTCATCGAAGTCCCCGGCCGGCAGGGCAGCCGCGCGGGTCGCTGGGCGGCGGCACCGGTTGGGCCAGGCGCCTCAGTCCCGGGTCGCGGCGAGCAGCGTTGCCGCCAGCGCGGCAGTCTTGGTCGCGGTGCGGAAGATGGAGACGGCGTTCTGCTCGATGTCGGCGATGCCGTCGAAGCGCTCCTGCGGGGTGAACCGCAGTCGCGCGTGGGGTCCGACTCGAAACGCCGGCAGGTTGCTGTGCTTGCGGGCAACGGCGTCCCCGGTCGGGATGCCGTACTCAGCGAAGTCGGTGAAGTCGAGCCCGTCGATGGCGGTCTCCTGGTTCCCGGTGCAGACGACCACCAGGTCGTAGGTGCGGCCGTCGATGAGTCCGGCATCGGGCAACGCGACCGGCTGCACCCGCCGACCCACGACGGTCAGGCGCCGCACGCCGAAACGGTCTGGCCGCAGGTAGCGACCGATGGCCTGGTACCGGCCGCGGATCTCCTTGCGCCACTGCTTGCAGCCGGACGGCAGGCCGAAGCTGTACCAGTCGATGCGCTCCACGCTGTCCAGCGCCGCGGCGGCCATGAACGGTTGCGGCCCGATGCCCAGCAACGCCTCGACGGCGCATTTGGCCGAGTCGCCACCGCCGACGACCGCGGCGCGACGCACCCCACGCAACGGCCACATGGTGGCCATGCGCTGCATGAACTGGACGAAGGTGAGAATGGTGGTGCCGTTGGCCACGTCCTGACCGATCGGATCGCCCAGTCCCCGTGCGTCGATGACCCGCCCGGCGGCCAGCCGGACCCGGTCGGCGATGTCGATGTCCACCCCGGTGGTGTCACCGGCCACGGCCCGGACCGTGGCGTTGGTCACCACGTCCGCGTACTGCGCCAACGTCAACCGGATCACGAACGCCAGGTCGGTGTTCGTCTGGTACTCGGCCATGGACGCGTTGGCCGGCTGGATCGGCGCGCCGGGCAGGTAGTTCAGGGCTGCCCCGCGGTCGCCGGCCAGTCCGATGCTGCCGGCCCGGTTGCGGGAGTTGAGGTAGAACGTCGGCCGGGTGGTCATCGCGAAGACGCCACCAACCCGGTTGCCGCGTTCCAGGACCAGCGGTTTCGGGTATCCGCTGCGCACGCGGGTGGTGGCGTACACCGCGGCGTGGAATCCGCTGCCGATGATGACCTCGCGGTCGCGGCTGCTGGAACCGAGGGTGTCCTGTCGGCGCTGTTCATCCGACCAGTAGCTGTCCAGGACCTGGTCGGCGTAGGCGCGACCGGCCGGGTCGAGGGCAACGCCGGTCAGCTGCGCCGCCAACGTGGTGGAGAACTCGGACTCCCGTTGCATCATGGCCCGCATCCCGTCGGATACAGCGGGCTTCAATGCGACGGCGGTCAGCAGAGACTCGATCGGCGCGGACGGCTCGACGTTGTCGTCCATCGGTGATGACGTGTCAGGCACGGTTGGTTCCTCCCTCGAAGTTCAGGGGTTCACCGGGAGGCCCGCGCCGGGCGTACTCCATCCCGGGTGCGCCCCGGGGATGGCGGCACGCGGCCGGCGCGGTCCCGGAAGGGGTCACACGGGTGGGTCGGTCTGGGGCTGGCGGCTACCAGTCCCAGGCGGGTAGGTCGTCGACCTGGTCAGCGTCGGCGTCGAACCGCACGTAGTCGCAGCCCCGGGCCCGGGCGTAGTGCTGGATCGTCAGCACTTCGGGCGGCAGGCCGGGGTGCTCGTCGGCGTGCGCTTGTGGGTCCGGTGGGACCCACATCAGCCAGCCGTAGGTGAGGTGGTCGGCGATGACGCCGTCCTGGCTGGACAGTCCGTGACTGCCCAGGTGTTCCGGCAGGTGCGCGGTGGACAGGTCCAGGAAGCGGCGCACGGCAGCGTCGCCGGGCTGGCCGCCGGTACTCACCGGACATCGCCGCCAGGGGCGCCGGCGCCGTCGACCCGGTCGCAGGCTGGCATGTGGTCGACGATCAGATCGGCGATCTGGTCGTCGGTGGGTATGGTGTCGAAGCATCCGGCTTCGGTGAGGTCCTCGCCGGTGTCGACCCGGTGGACTTCGAAGCTGCGACCACCGCTGCGCCAGACCAGTTCGCGGACGGTCACCGGCAGGGTCGCCACGGTGCGGACACCGTGGTCGATCTCGTTGACGATGCGATCCATGGTGTGCGGTTGCCTCCTTGGTTGCTGAGGAGGCCGGGCGATGCGGGTGCGTGGATGGCCGCCCCGGCCCCGAGATCTGCGGGGTGACCGCCAGTGGGCGGCCGGGGTGCGGTCGAGTGGGTGGGCGGCTCAGCCCACGAGGGCGGTCGCCAGGTCGCGGGCGACGCCCTGGGTGGGGCTGGTGCCCAGCCCGAGCCGGCCGGCGATGATCGGTCCCTGCCGGACCGCCGCGAGGGCGGTGAGCAGGTGCCGGCGTCGCCAGCCGAGCAGGGCGCCGGTCAGGTCGGCGCCGTGTCGGGTGTGCTGGCGCAGGGCGCAGGCGAGCCCGTCGGCCTGTTCAATGCCGTTGTTGAAGCCGCGTGCGGTGTGCGCCCGGACCGGGGCGAGGGCGTCGCCGAGCAGCACCGCGTGTCCGTCGCCGACCGGCCAGGCCATCGTCGTGGGCGGGTCGATGTCCATCACCGGCACCGCCATCCGGGTGGTGGTGGCGTGCACCAGGTCGGCCAGGTGGGCCGGCAGGTGCGCGGTGGCGTGCGCGTCGACGTGCGCCCGCGCGGCCGGGCTGACGTGCTGCGGCAGGACGAAGGTCCGCTGCCGGGGCGGGGCGCCGAACCAGTTGGTGTACTGCTCGGTAGTGGCGTTGAGGGCGAAGATCCAGTCGCTGCCGGCGGGGACCGGCGCGATGTTGAACTGCAGGCCGGGGCACGGCTCCCAGCGTTGGAAGTCGTCCAGGTCGCCGGGTCGGGTGGTGGCGGTGCCGCGGTGGGCGACATACCCGGCGTAGTGCAGCCGCCGGTCGGGGTCCAGCAGCCGCCGGCCGATCGAGGCGCGGCCGTCGGCGAAGGCGACCAGGTCGACGCTCTCCCGCTGGCCGTCGGCGAAGTCCAGGACTGGTCCGCGGTGGTCGGCGCTGATGCCGGTGACCCGGCGCCCGTAGTGGACCAGGCCGGCGGGCAGCCGGCTGGCCAGGGCGTGGTGCAGCAGGGTCCAGGTGGTGAACCGGCCCGGGTACTGCCGCTGCACCAGCCCGTCGTCGGCCGGGCCGTAGCCGCGGAACTGGGTGATGGTTTCGAAGCCGAACTTCACGTATTCGTGCTGCGGGATGCCGAGGCGGTCCAGCACGTCCAGCGCCGGGTGTTCCAGGGACAGGATCCCGCCGGTCGCGGTGGACAGGTCCGGGTTGGCCTCGTACACGGTGACGTGGTCGAAGCCGGCCTGCAACAGCAGCAGCGCGAGGACCGGCCCGGTCAGCGAACCGCCGACCACGGCGATGCGCGGCTGGCGCGCGCACAGCAGCGGCGCGGCGGCGGCGGGGACAACGGTGCGGGTCGCGGCCGGGTCAGCGGCCGGGTCGACGGTCGGTGCGGTGTGGTAATGCCGGTGGTCCATTGCTGGGGCTCCCTTTCGATGGAGTGGGGGAGCCCGGACGCGGCCGTGTCGGCCGTGCCCGGGCTGGTGCGCGAAGGTGCGCGGTGTGCGGTGGCCGGGCAACGGCCGAGAAACAGGTGCAACTTCGATCCGGTACCGCCACAGCGGTGGCAGGTGCCGGGTGGTGCCGGGTCACCGTCGCTGCGGTGCACGGGCAGGTCGGTGACGGATGCTCTACCGCGTCGCGGCGATTGATCCGTCAGGTGCCGCCCGGGACCGGTGTGTCCCGGCGGCACGGATGGGGTGGTGGACCTGGTGGTGGGCTACAGGTCGATGAGCTGTTCGCGGCGCAGTCCCGCGAGCAGTGCCGCCAGGGCCTGGCCGGCGCGGGTGTGGTGGCCGGTGTCGGACTCGCGCTGCACCAGGCGGGACGCGTCCTGCACGAGTGCGGCCAGCAGCGGCTGGTCGGCCAGGTCCGTCGTGGTGATCTCCACCTCGGGCTCGTCGACGACGGTGTGCTCGTGCTGGTACCCGGTGAGCAGGTCCGCGAGGTGGTCGCCGACCCGGCCGTGCAGCAGCGACGGGTCGGCCGCCACCTCGGCGACGCTGCGCCGGGCCGCGTCGGCGACCTGCTGCAGCGGCAGCCGATGGCGGTAGGTTTCGGTGAAGGTCCAGGTGATGGTGATGGCGGCGCCCGCGTCGACGGTGCCGCCCTCGGCGGTGGTCATGCCGATCGTTCCTCCCTTGTGGACAGTCAGTGCGACGCCCGTGGTGGGCTTGGTCAGGGGATGTCAGGGGTGGCGGTGCTCGTGGTCGCCGGGCGACGCGAGGTGGGTCGGGTCGAGGGCGATCACCGGGAACAGCTCGTCGGGCGGGACGCAGCCCTGCAGGATGCTGTCCGGATAGGCGATGAAGCACTCGACGCCGCGGCTGTCGCAGCCGGCGCACTGGACCAGTTGCAGGGTGCGCGGGTCGATGAGCAGCGCGCCCTCGTCGATGTGCCGGATGGGGCGGATGGCGAGCACGGTGGCCGGGCCGGTGTAGCCGCCGGTGCGGGCGAGGATGTCGCCGGCCACCACGAAGCGGTCGCCGAGCCACAGCCGGCTCACTGGAGGTGGTCCTGCCGGTTGCCGGCCGCGACGTCCGTGCCGACCTGTTCGACCCACCAGCGCAACCCGCTGCCGTCGACCAGGTCGTGGGGTTCGCGGTTGTCCTGGCGGCGTTGCCGGGACGCGCGGACGTGGAGCCGGCTGATCGACAGGATCCGGGCGACCCGGATCAGATATCCGGCGTAGTCGCTGCCGTCCGGGTAGCCCTCCGCGTGGTTGAGCCGGTCGACGCCGCGCTCGATCCGGCCCAGCACTGCGGCCATCGCGCGGGCCTGCCCGGCGCTCTGCACGTCGAACGGGGCGTAGCGCACCCGGGCTCCCCAGATCCCGGTGGCCGACAGGCCCGGGCTGCCCTCCACGTAGGCGGTCACCTCCAGCCCGTAGAACGGGGCGCCGGTGGCGATCCCCCGCTGCCACGCGGTGATGGTGTGCAGCTCGCCGCCCGGGGTGTCGATCACCACGGTGGCGACCAGCCGGGCCTGTCCGTACTCGTCGGCCAGGTGCACGTACCAGGCCAGCGGTGGCCGCCTCGGTGTGGCCACGTCGTGCTCCTCTCCTATCGGGTCCTCTTGTCGGCGCTGGGCCGAGTCCCGCGTGGCGGTCGGCCCCGCTCGCGTGCCTCATGCCGCGGCCGGCTGCTCGTCGTCCTGCGTGCCGGCGCCGCCGGGCAGCCGGCGGTGGCAGACCCGCGTTACCGCGTCGCCGGTGCCGAGGCTGTGCAATGCCTCGATGGCGTGGCGGCCCTGGCCCGGGGTGGGCCAGCCCTGGCCGAGGAGCACGCCGTCGGCGGCGAACGGCACCCAGAGCACCGACCGGCGCCCGGGCCCGTCTTGCACGATCCGCGCGACCCGGCCGAGGACGTCTCCGGTGCGGTACAGCACCCAGCCGCGCCACGCCACCTCGGGCACCTCCAGCCAGTGCCACTGTGGCGTCGGATCGGCCTCGGTCGCCAGGTCCACCCCGTACTGCCTGAGGCACGCGATCATGTGGAAGCGGGTCATCGGCGGCATGGTCCAGTGGTCGTATCGCCGCCACAGCCGCCCGGTCGGCGCCAGGTACTCCGGGCGGCCGTCGTCGGCCGGCGCGTCCCGGTGGAAGATCAGGTCGCGGGGCGCGTGATCGGTGCGCGCCTGCGCCAGCTGCTCCCCGATGTAGGCGGAGGAGCTGCCGATCGACTGACCCAGGCGCGCAGGTACGGGTAGTCGACGTCCTTGTGGCTGGGCATGGCCCGTTGTCCTTTCTCGATCACTACGGCTGAGTGATCGCCGCGGTCGCTCGCGCCGCGGTGGCGCGAGCGACACGGTCGATCCATCAGCCGGTCGCCGCGGCGGTCTTGGACGCGTTGGCGAGCGGACGGCCCTGGCCAGGCGTGGACACCGGGACGGTGATCATGCGGACCGGGTCGGGTCGCACCTGCACGTCGAGCAGGAACATCCACCGACGCTGGCCCCGGGTGACGCCCACGCGCAGCACGTCGCGGTGCAGCTCCAGGTCGTGCGGTTCGTCGGCGGGGTCGTCGGCCCGCCACTGCAGCCGCAGCAGATCGCTGGGCCGCAGCAACCCGGCGACCGACTGCCACACCTCGTGCAGTTGGGCGGCGTCGATGACGGTGACCGCGCTGGCGCCGGGCAGTTGGTGTTCGTGCCAGCGCCGATTGGCGTCGAAGCCGGCGATGTCGGCGGCCACGGCGATGCGCCGGCGCCGGTCCAGGCGGAAGCCCTCGGGGAACAGCCGCTGCTCGCGGACGGTGTAGATGCGCAAGTCGGCGAACGCGGCGGTCGTCAGGCTGGCGTCGATCCAGCCCACGCCGTCAGGGCTGCTGTGGAAGGTGACGGTGTCCGCGGCGCGCAGCGCCTGGACGTCGTTGGGGTACAGCAGGCCGACCGGGTCGTCGTCGATGGTCGGCTGGTCGGTGGGTTCGGGCTGTCGGTACTCGGCCATGGTGGATGCCTCCATCAGATGGGGTGCGGGCCGGCCGGAGCGCGTGCGCCGCCCTGCACGACGCCGGCCTGGGAATGTGGTGTGCGGCGAACGTGCTGGCGGCTGATGCCAGCGGATGCGCTGGCGTGCGCGGGTGTGCTGCCGGCGGGCACGGGTGATCGGTCGGCCGGCGCGCTGGCCGGTCGACGTGGTGCCGGGGTCAGCGCTGTTCGGGCTGCCGACGCGGCGGCGGTGCGCGCTCAGACGCCGACGGTGACGAGCACGTCGTCGGGGGCCGCGTCGGCCAGCTGCACGGTGGCCTGCTGGACGTGGTCGAGCAGCGCCTGCGGGCTGGCGGCGGCCGGGTACAGCGACGCGCCGGTCCGCATGACGACCAGGACGTCGCCGACCACCCGGCGCAGGCTGTGGTACGTGACGTAGCTGTGCCGCCCGGCTCGCAGCAGCGCGGACTCCACCCGCCCCGGTCGTCGTGACCCGACGCGGGCGGTGGCCGACCAGCCGTCGTGGCGGGCTCCGGCTTCGCGAGCGGCGAGGGCGCCGGTCGCGACGAGGTCCAGCAGACGCAGCGGCCCGCCGGCGCAGCGGATCGGCTCCGCGTCGCTGGGCGCGGCCAGCAGGGTACGGGCGCGCGGCGAGGTGGGCGTGGCCAGCAGCCGCCGCTCGGGCCGCAGGTCGTCGTCGAACAGGCAGGCCAGGGTGGTGCGCCAGTCGGTGATGCCGAGGTGGTCGGCCGGGTACCAGAACGTGACGGTGCGCAGGGTGCTGCCGTTGGGCAGGTTGATGGGCACGGTGATGCTCTCCGTTCCATGGGTTGGTTGGTGGTGCGGCCGGAATCCGGCCGGTTGGGTACTGCCGCGGGTAGCGACGCCAGGCCCAGCTGCGCGGGTCACCCGCGGATCTCGCCGCTTGGTTTGTGCGCAGGGCCGGACAGCACATGCCGGCCGGGCCACACGTGGGCGCATCGGCCGGCTCGTCGTTCCTGGTGCGGTGTGGACGGCACCGGGCTCAGCTGCTGCTGGGGTGCGCCGACGCGTGGTGCCGGGTGAGGGTCATGGTCCAGCCGTCCCGGGCGAGCTGAGCCGCCTCATGCGCGCCCAACGTCCGGAGTGCGGCGCTGATCATCTCGGCTTCTTGCTGGATGGCGGCCGTGCGGGCGAGGTACTCGTCCCGCTGCGCGAAGACCCCGAGGCCGACGAGGGTCAGGTGCGCGTCGTGCAGCCGGGCGTTGTCGTCGCGCAGGCGCTCGATGCGCATCATGAGCTCGCTGATCCGGGGGTAGCGCGGCAGCGTCCGGTACCGGCGTAGCAGACGCCGCCGGTCGGTGTGCTGCTGATCGGCCCGTGTCGCGGTGGCCGCGCCGTCCTGCCGGTCGTCCGGCGGGGTGTGCCCGGTGGTGGGCCGGGCGCGGCGTCGCCCGATCGCGACGGACAGGCCCGGGCCGGACAGCAGCACCGTGACCGTGGTCGCGCCGGCCAGGTAGGCGGTCCGCAGCTGGTCCAGCAGCGGGTTGCCGGCCGGCTCGTCCAGCGGCAGCACGTGGGTCAGTGGGGTCGCTTCGGTGCGCAGCAGCCGGACCTGCTCCAGCCACGGCGTCCCGGGCGGGCACTCGTCGGCGAACGCGGCC
>WNGG01016548.1_pt1 | contig 12552 bp, 12 predicted proteins | sample 5400661 | NCBI WGS metagenome assembly WNGG01 (sample SAMN13153372, study PRJNA577476) | soil metagenome | isolation source: 100 cm soil or saprolite under Garry oak tree replicate 1 | place: USA:California | collected 2016-06-15 | reverse complement strand
CGCCGCCGCCAACCACGACGATGCGATGCGTGCGGGCTAGCTGATCCGCTGCGCCCGTCCCGGGCCCGCGTAGTGCAGGATCCATCGCTCGCTCCTATGGCTCCAAAACTCAGCGCACGAGACTTAGCGCACGAGACAGGGGCGCTTATTGTCGAACGTCCAGCCGGGGATGAGATACTGCATTGCCATTGCATCGTCGCGTGCGCCGAGGCCGTGCGATTGGTAGAGCGCGTGCGCTCGCTCGATTTGATCGAGGTCGATGTCGATGCCCAGTCCCGGGCGTTCCGGCAGCGCGACCACGCCGCCGCGGATTTGCAACGGCTCCTTGGTCAATCGCTGACCGTCTTGCCAGATCCAATGGGTGTCGATTGCGGTGATCCGGCCTGGGGCCGCCGCGGCCACATGCGTGAACATTGCCAGCGAAATATCGAAATGATTGTTGGAATGCGATCCCCAGGTCAGGCTCCAGTCGCGGCACATCTGCGCCACGCGCAACGAACCTTGCATCGTCCAGAAATGCGGATCGGCGAGCGGGATATCGACCGACTGCAGCACAATGGCATGACCCATTTGCCGCCAATCGGTCGCCACCATATTGGTCGCCGTCGGCAGGCCGGTCGCCCGGCGAAATTCCGCCATGATCTCGCGGCCCGAATAACCGCGCTCGGCGCCGCAAGGATCTTCCGCATAGGCGAGCACGCCGTGCATTCTGCTGCACAGCCGGATCGCCTGCTCGAGTGACCACGCGCCGTTCGGATCCAGAGTGATCCGCGCTTGCGGAAAGCGCTCCGCCAGCGCGGTTACCGTCTCGATTTCTTGCTCACCGCGCAGCACGCCGCCTTTTAATTTGAAATCTTCGAAGCCGTAATGCGCATAGGCGGCTTCGGCGAGATGCACCACGGCTTGCGTCGTCAAAGCCGCATCGTGGCGGAGACGAAACCAATCGATCTTGGCGTCCGGCTGGGCCCGGTAAGGCAGATCGGTCTTGTTGCGGTCGCCGACAAAGAACAAATAACCGAGCATCTTCACGGCGCTGCGCTGTTGTCCTTCGCCGAGCAGCGCCGCCACCGGCACGCCGAGGAATTGACCCAACAGATCAAGCAGCGACGCCTCGACGGCGGTCACCGCATGAATGGCCACGCGCTGGTCGAATGTTTGCAATCCCCGTCCGCCGGTATCGCGATCGGCGAAGCTTTTGCGCATCGTGTTGAGAATGTCGTTGTAGGTACCGATCAAGCGGCCCACGACCAATTGCCGGGCGTCCTCCAATGTTTGCCGTATGTGCTCGCCGCCGGGCACCTCGCCGACGCCGATATGGCCGGCATTATCGCGAACAATGACGATATTGCGCGTGAAGAACGGCGCGTGCGCGCCCGATAGATTGAGCAGCATGTCGTCGTGGCCGGCCACCGGGACAACACGCATCTCGGTGACTTTTGGCGAAGATGACAGATAATTGTCAGGCCGGATCGTCATGAAAATCCTGCTGTGCGCGACTCTAGCCGCAAGCACTCGATTTTGCGACCGCTTGTCACCAAGCTTCCGGCGCGTTTTGTGGTCTGGCGCTTCCTGCTAACATCGCGCCTGGAGCGGATTTGCAACGAAATCGATGACCATGAAAGCGCTGGTTTATACGGAGCCGAACGTTCTGTTGTGCCGCGAAGAACCCGAACCCACGCCCGGCAACGATGAGGTGTTGGTACGCGTCGAAGCGGTCGGGATTTGTGGCTCCGACATGCACGCCTATCACGGCCACGATTCACGGCGACCGCCGCCGCTCGTGCTCGGGCACGAAGCCGCGGGCTCGATCGTCAGCGGTCCCGATCGCGGCGCCCGCGTCGCCGTCAACCCGCTGGTCCCTTGCGGTGTGTGCGACTGGTGCATCGAGGGCCGTCCGCATCTTTGCCCGTCGCGCCAGCTGCTTTCGGTGCCGCCGCGGGCCGGTGCCTTTGCCGAGCTGGTGCGGGTGCCCGAGCGCAACGTCGTCAAGATTCCCGATGGCCTCGACAGCGCGAAAGCAGCCCTGACCGAGCCTTTGGCGGTGGCCTATCACGCCGTCAATTTGGCCGCACGATTGTTGCAGCGGCCGATCGCGGCGAGCCGCTGCCTGGTGCTTGGCGGCGGCGGGATTGAGCTTGCCTGTGCTTTGGTCCTGGCGATGCATGGCGCTTCCGACGTTCACATTGGCGAACCCAATGCGGCGCGCCGGCGGACGGCCGAGCGTGCCGGTCCGTTCCAATGCTACGCACCCAATGAGGCCGGCCAGCCGGTCAAACTGTCGATGGACCTGGTGATCGACGCGGTCGGCGCCGCCGCGACGCGCGCCGCGGCTTCGCGCCTGGTCAAACCCGGCGGTGTGATCATTCACGTCGGCCTATTGCCGGGCTCGGAGGGTTTCGACGTCCGCAAAATCACCCTGCAGGAGATCATCGTCGCCGGCACCTATTGCTATACGCCGCTGGAGTTTCGCGAGACGCTCGAGGCCATTGCCGCCGGCCGGCTCGGGCCGCTCGACTGGATCGAACAGCGGCCGCTCGCCGACGGGCCTCGCGCTTTTCAAGATATCGATGCCGGCCGCGCCGCCGCCGCCAAAATCGTGCTGCGACCGTAACATCCAGCACAGCAACGCGCGCCTCGTCGGCACGGTAAGCAGAGGGAGCGTAACAAATGCGTAAATTCGGCGCTGTCGCGCTGGCTGCGATTTTTCTCAGTTCATCCGCGCCGGCTGCGGTCCAGCCTTTTCCGGCCGAGTTTAAGACCGAGACCATCGCCACCAACGGCGCGCGGATCTATGTGCGTATCGGCGGCGCTGGCCCCGCCGTGGTCTTGCTGCATGGCTATGGCGAAACGGGAGACATGTGGGCGCCGCTCGCCGGGCGACTCTCCCGCAACCACACCGTGATCGTGCCGGATCTGCGCGGTCTTGGGCTGTCGTCGCGGCCTCCCGGAGGTTATGACAAGAAGACCCAAGGCGAGGACATCGCCGGGCTCCTGGATGCGCTGAAGATCGACAAGGTCGATCTCATCACCCACGACATCGGCAACATGGTCGGCTATGCATTCGCGGCCGAGCACCCGGAGCGGATGAAGAAATTCGTCATCATCGACGCGCCATTACCAGGTGTAGGTCCCTGGGACGACATCATCCGCAGCCATGCGCTGTGGCATTTCTCGTTTTATGGGCAGGATGCCGAGCGACTGGTGCAGGGCCGCGAGCGAATCTATCTTGATCGTTTCTGGAACGAATTCTCCGCCGATCCGAAGAAATTCGATGAAGCCTCGCGCGCGCACTATGCCAAGCTTTACGCGCAGCCCGGCGTCATGCACGCCGGATTCGAGCAGTTCAAGGCCTTCGATCAGGATGCCACCGATAACAAGGCATTCGTCGCCAAGGGTATGCTGACCATGCCGGTTCTCGCGGTCGGCGGCGAAAAATCATTCGGTCCGATGATGGCGACTGTAATGCGCGCGGCCGCTACGAATGTGCAGGCGGCGGTGGTCCCCAATTCGGGACATTGGGTGATGGAGGAAAATCCCGCAGCGACGATCAAACTGGTCGAAGATTTTTTGCGCTGACGCGGCGCTGCGGCTCGATCGACGGATTTTCTTCAAACTGAGGACATGCCGGGCTTGCCGCTGTCGTAAATGAGTCGTGCCGCTCACACAGTCCGGTATCGCCGCACACCGAGCCATAGGCTGAACTGAGGATATTAAGACCCGCAATCGCGCGCTCGAGCGCCGCCGGCGTGCCGACAAAGAACCGGCATGCGGCGCATCGGCCCCCGCCGAATGGCGGGGCGTCAATGGATGCCGGCCCAGTAACTGCCAAAGACGATCACCGACAAGAAGTAACCGAGGATAACGTTGACCCCGACGCCTATCGTGAAGGTCCAGAATGCCTTCCAGCCGACGACATGCAGATCGCGAAACCGCGTCGTCAACCCGATGCTGAGAAAGCAGAAGATGAAGGTCCAGGTGCGTAAGGATACCAGCGGAGCGAGGACATTGGGCCGCACCGCGCTGTTGAAGTCCGCGGTGCTGAAGCCGCTGGTGAAGGCGCTCATGAGCAGCGAAGCGGCAAAGAAGCCGATGACGAATTTCGGAAACCGCCACCACACTTCGCGCGCGTCTGGCGCGCGTCCGGTCTGGCCTTTTTCCCACACGAAGGTTGCGATCGCGGCGAACACGATCGACCAGATGCCGATCCACAGGTCGCGGCCGATAACCTTCATCAGCGTGAACGATTTGATTGCCGCGTCCTCGGCGCCGACCATTTTGCCGTAGGTGGTGGCCGCTGCGAAGCCGGCGGCGTCGGCAAACTCCGACGTGCCGATCCAAGCCCCGGCGACGCCGGCGGATAGCCCCATCGCGCGCGATAGGAACGGCAGCACCGCGATCATGACCAGCGCCCAGACGACGACGAGCGTCACCGACGTGTAGAGGTGATCCTTCTTGGCATTCACCGAGGCGGCGATTGCCATCGAGGCGGATACGCCGCACACCGCGCCGCCGACGCCCATCACCGCCGCCAGCCGTTTGTCGAGCCCGAACACGCGAGTGCCGATGAAATAGATCACCAGGCAGGTGACGAGCGATATGATCGTTGCCTGGACGATGGCGACCGGCCCGGCCGTGAGCACGAGCGTTATCGGGAACGTGGCGCCAAGCAGAACGATCCCGGTCTTGATGAAGTATTCAACGCGAAATGCGCTGTCCATCCACGCCGGTAAGCGAAACACATTGGCGCCAAACAAAACGAGCCAGAATACGAACTGATAAAGATAGAGATGAGCGTTTTGCGCGAAGTGGCCGGCGAGTTGACCGAACGAAGTCCATTTCAGCCCGCCAGGATTGATCGCTAGCGCCTTGAGAATGTTGCTGCTGCCGGCTTGGAATAACAGGATCGAAAGGACCATCAAGGCGAAACCGAGCCAGACGGCCCACCAGTCCTCTTTCAGATAAAGTTCTTTCCACCCCAGGCGTTCGGGTCTTGCTGTCTCACGGCTCGGGTCCAACGACCCTACGTTTGTCATCGCGCGGCCCCACGGTGTGAGTTGCGATTACCGATTCATGCGCATACGGCTGTGCAAGGATGCCAGTTTACTGCTCCATTATCTTTTCATTTTGCAGGCCATCCGTAGCGCGCGCGTATCATCAGCGAGCGCTAAGACGGAATAATATTTCGATATGTTGAGATGGTTGGCAACCATGCACCGCAGCAAAGCCGGCCGCCTGGCTGCAACCGTGCGTTTAGCGGCCGAATTCCGGAACTGGCATTTGACCGATTGCCATGGGCAGCGCAGTCGGGGGCGCCGTTTGCAATTGCCGCACCGCGAACATCCGCGCCGAGACCGAGGGGGTCGATGGTTTATTTGCGGGCTTGCTATCCGCGGGCTTGTTATCCGCGTGGCGGGGAGGTAGCGGCCGGCGCCGCGCGTAATCTTCTTCAAGATTGGCGAGGACAAGATAGTGTTGCGCCAGCAAACGGTAACACTCGCCAAATTCAATTGACGACGTATTCTTGGCCGAGAGCTCGCACTTGGCCGCTCGATCACGGTAGCGTTGCGCCGAGGCCAGATGGTCAGACATGGGATGCTCGCGAACTCCTTAAGGACGCGCAAGCTTGCTCGGCTGGTCGGGTACCGGTCAAGCGTCCTGTGGATAAGTGTCTTACTTCCGGCATGCGATTTGCTACTCGCGCGATCGAGATTGAGCGTTGAAAATTGCCAATTCGGGAGAGGTTTCTCATGCGTGGCGTGACTTTTCTTGGCGAGCGCAAATTGCAGGTTGCGGACTTTCCCGACCCTGCGCCTGGGCCTCACGATGTCGTCGTCGAAATCAAGGCGTCAGGCATGTGCGGCAGCGATCTCAAGTTCTATCGCGCGACCGGCGGGGAAACCGCGGCGCTCGGCTTGGGTAAGCTAGAAGGTCCCGTGATCGCCGGCCACGAACCATGCGGTGTTGTCGCTGCCGTGGGCAGCAAGGTCGAGGACCGCGCCGCTAGCGTCGGCGCTCGCGTCATGGTGCATCACTATAGCGGCTGCGGCGCCTGCCAGCATTGTCGCAGCGGGTGGTCGCAGATGTGCGCGACGGGAAGCACGATCTATGGCGTCACCGCGCATGGCGCGCATGCCGATTACATGAAAGTTCCGGCGCACACGCTCGTTGCCTTGCCCGATCAATTAAGCTTTACGACCGGCGCAGCGATTTCCTGCGGCACCGGCACCGCCTATGGCGCGCTGCGCCGGATGAATCTCAGCGGGGCGGACACCATCGCGATCATCGGGCAGGGTCCGGTCGGGCTGTCCGCGACGCAGCTGGCCGTGGCCATGGGCGCGCGCGTGATTGCGCTTGACGTCAGCGCCGAGCGGTTAAAGCCTGCCAAGGAGTTCGGCGCCGATGCGCTGATCGATCCCAAGGCTGCCGATCCGATTGGGGCGATCAAGGCTCTCACCCATGGCGCCGGCGCCGATTTGGCGCTGGACACGTCGGGCGCGCCAGAGGGCAGGGTGACCGCGGTGCGCGCGACGCGACCATGGGGAACGGTGTGTTTTGTCGGCGAGGGCGGCGGCGTGTCGCTCGACGTCAGCCGTGACCTGTTGCGCAAGCAGCTCACGATAATCGGCTCTTGGACCTTTTCCACGATCGGGCAGGCAGAATGCGCCCGGTTCATCGCTGACCGGAAAATCGCGGTCGATCATTTGTTTACGCATCGCTGGCAGCTGGCTCAAGCCGAGGAGGCGTACCGGCTGTTCGACCGGCAGACCAGCGGCAAAGGCTTTTTTGCCGCGCCGTGAGGTGCTGTGCCGGTGTCGGCCTTGTCCAGACGGCAAACATGGCTTGGCGAATGGCCTGACTGCGGTATCGCGCCTCCGCTGCGGCGACCCAAAATGGGCTTCAATTGCGTCTGGGTTCTCGACCCCAGGGCCACAAAACGTGCTAAAAGAATGTACCGATAAGAAACGCGATAGCTGACGTTCCAAAGGGAGGATTCCAATGGCTCGGATTCATCGGCGAAAACTGCTTAAGCTTTCTGGTGCCGGCGCCGTCGCTGCGGCGAGCGGAGGACTTGCTGCAATTCTGGCGACCGGGCGAGCGCCTGCTTATGCGCAGGGCACCACGGTGCACTGGCTGCGCTGGAACGATTTCGTGCCCACATCCGATAAGGTGCTGCGCGAGCAAATTGTGCCGGCCGCCGCCAAGGATCTCGGCATCACGCTCAATATTGAAATGATCAACGGCAATGACATCCAGGCGCGCACCACGGCCGCCATTCAGTCCGGCACCGGGCCCGATGTGATTTGCGCGCTCAATAATTGGCCGCAGCTCTATGCGGATAGTGCGGCCGACGTCAGCGACGTCGCCGAGAAAATTGGCAAGGATCAGGGCGGCTTCTACAAAGAATCGATTGCCGTTGGCAACAATGGCAAGAAATGGGTCGGCGTTCCCTGGTGCATCCTTGGCAACGAGAACGCGTATCGCAAATCGTGGTTTGAGGCGGTTGGGTTCACGAAGTTTCCGGAGACCTGGGACGATTACCGCGCCGCCGGCAAGAAGCTCAAGGCCAAGGGCCAACCGATCGGCCAGGCAATGGGCCACAGCTTCGGCGATCCGCCGACCTTCTTCTATCCCTATTTGTGGTCTTGGGGCGGCAAGGAAGTTGAGAAGGACGGCAAGACCGTAGCGCTCGACAGCAAGGAGACGCTCGAGTCGATCAAATTCTGGACCGCATTCTGGAAAGAATGCTGCGACGAAGGCGGGCTTGCCTGGGACGATTCCAGCAACAACCGCGCCTTCCTTTCCGGCACGATTTCGTCGACGCTGAACGGCGCCTCGATTTATCTCGAAGCCAAGCGCAAGCCGGATAACTATCAAAGCGACAAGGGTACCCCACTCTGGCAAGACATCCTGCATGGTACGCTGCCCAAGGGCCCTGCGGGGCAGTTCAGCTATCAGCTGCCAATGACCAACATGCTGATGGGCTATTCCAAGCAGCAAAAGGCCGCCCGGGACTTTCTCGCTTGGATCACCTCGAAACCGGTCTACCAGACGTGGTTCGAATCGCAGCAGGGCTATTCAGTCGGCGCAACGACCGTCTGGGAGCAGGACCCGCTCTGGCAGAAGGATCCGGTCATGCTGCCGTTCCGCCTGGCTGGTCGCTCCGGACAATTCCCCGGCTATGCCGGATCGGCGGATCGCAAGTCCGGCGAGGTGTTGAGCAAGTACGTCATCGTCGACATGTACGCCAAGGCGGTGCAGGGCATGCCGGCGGAGGATGCCGTAAAGTGGGCAGCCGGTGAGCTGCGCAAGATTTACGTCTGATTTGCCGCGCGATGATCGGTGACCGTTCGAACTCCCGTAGCCGCGCCGCCTGGTCGATAGGTCGGGATGGCGCGGCCGGCGTCGAGCCGGTGAGGAGTTGGCAATGGCAATAAGCGAGGCCGTAGGTCAACGACCGTTCGTGCGGGCCCCACGGCGTGGTGTGGCCACCCGACTGCTTGAGGATGAACGCTGGCTCGCAGCGGCGCTGCTATTGCCGACGGTCGTGCTGCTCGGCCTCTTTATTGCTTATCCTTTCGTCGAAGGCGTGTTGCTGGCCGTCACCGATACGAAGGTAGGTATCCCGGGCCATTTCGTTGCCCTGCAGAACTTTATCGCGCTGTGGGACGACAGCATCTTTCGCACCGCCGTTTGGAATACGTTCGTGTACACAGCAGTCGCGACCGTGTTCAAGCTCGCCTTGGGCTTATGGCTGGCGCTGCTGCTCAATCGGCATTTCAGGGGCAAGGCGTTTACCCGCGCGTTTATATTGTTGCCCTTCATTATTCCGACCGTGCTCTCGACCTTCGCCTGGAAGTGGATGTTCGATCCGACCTTCAGCGTTATCAACTGGACACTGTTTCAGCTTGGCCTCATTCACGGCCGGATCAACTGGCTCGGCGATCCCGATCTCGCATTGATTTCGGTCATCATCGTCAATGTGTGGCGTGGCGTGCCGTTCTTCGCCATCAGCCTGCTCGCCGGGCTACAAACCATCAATCCCGAACTGCAGGAAGCCGCTGCGATCGATGGCGCGCGTCCTTGGCAGCGCTTTTGGCATGTTACTTGGCCGCTGTTGCTGCCGGTGACCATGGTCGTGGTGCTGTTTTCGGTGATTCAGACATTTGCCGATTTTCAGCTTGTCTATGTCCTGACCGGCGGTGGTCCGGCCAATGCCACGCAGCTCTTTGCCACCTATGCCTATCAGATTGGCGTCGGCACCGGTCTCTTGAGCGAGGGGGCGGCGATCTCGCTCGCCATGTTCCCGTTCCTGCTCATCGTCGTGGTGGTGCAACTTCTCTACATCCGCCGAGTTGAGGTGCACTGAACTATGATTGAAGGGGCAAAGTGGCGCCGCTGGGTCTACTTCTATATTCCGCTGGGCGGATTCGTCTTCTGGCTGCTGTTCCCATTCTACTGGATGCTGGTGACGTCGATCCGGCCGGATCGCGAACTCTATCGTCCGTGGACCGCTGCTAACTACACGCCGTTCTGGACCGCGCATCCGACGCTCGTCCATATCACCGACCTGTTGACCGAAACGTTGTTCAACAGGTGGATGCTCAACACACTGTTGATCGCCATCGTTTCGACGCTGATCTCACTGTTCTGCGGTGTCTTTGCCGGTTACGCGCTTTCGCGGCTGAAATTCCCCTTCGCCGGCAGCCTGGGCACCGGCATTTTCATCACCTACCTCGTGCCGCAGACACTGCTGTTCATCCCGCTTGCAGACATCATTCGCAACTTTCACCTCGGCGACACACCGTGGGCGCTGATCCTGACCTATCCGACATTTCTCATCCCGTTCTGCACTTGGCTACTTATGGGCTACTTCAAAGCGATCCCGCGGGAGCTTGAAGAGTGCGCCAGGATCGACGGCGCGACACGTTGGAAAGCGATGGTATACATCATCATCCCGGTCGCGGTTCCGGGAATCATGTCGGCCGGTATTTTCGCCTTCACGCTGTCGTGGAACGAATTCATTTACGCGCTCGTCTTTCTCTCTTCGGCCGAGCAAAAGACGGTTTCGGTCGGCGTCACTTCTGAACTTGTACGCGGCGATGTGTTCTATTGGGGGCAATTGATGGCCGGCGCGCTGCTCGGTTCGATTCCGGTGGCTTTTATCTATTCTTTCTTCGTCGAACATTACGTTGCCGGCCTCACCGGCTCAGTAAAGGGATGAGGCGATGGCGCGCGTCCTGATCCGCAATCTGAATAAGATGTATGACGACTTTCACGCCGTCAAAGACGTGAACCTTGAGATCCGCGACAAGGAATTTCTCGTGTTGGTCGGACCGTCCGGTTGCGGCAAGACCACCACGCTGCGTATGGTGGCCGGACTGGAAACGATCACCTCGGGTCAGGTGCTGATCGGCGACACAGTGGTGAACGACTTGGCGCCGATGGACCGCGATATCGCTATGGTGTTCCAGAACTACGCGCTTTATCCGCATATGAGCGTCTATGACAACATGGCGTTCGGCCTGAAAATGCGGAAAGTTGAGCGGGCGAAAATCCGCAAGCTCGTCCAGGACGCGGCCGATATCCTCGGCATTCGCGATTACCTCGCGCGCAAGCCCCGACAGCTCTCCGGTGGACAGCGCCAGCGCGTCGCCCTTGGCCGCGCCATCGTCCGCCATCCGCAAGTTTTTTTGTTCGACGAGCCGCTCTCCAATCTGGATGCAAAGCTCCGCGTGCAGATGCGCGTCGAGTTGAAGAAGCTGCACAGCAGGCTTAACACCACCGCGATCTATGTCACCCATGACCAGGTGGAGGCGATGACGCTCGGCGATCGCGTTGTGGTCATGCGGGGCGGACTAGTGCAGCAGGTCGGTGACCCGCTCGAACTTTACAATACTCCGGTCAACCGTTTTGTTGCCGGCTTCATCGGCTCACCGGCGATGAATTTCGCCCCTGTCCGGGTGAGCAACGGTAAAGATGGCTTGCGTGCGGACAACCCCGGCTTTGGCATCGATGTGCCCGCCGAAATCCGTCCGCGGCTTCAGCCTTATGCCGGCCGGGAAGTGATCATGGGCGTTCGACCGGAAGACTTGCAACTCGCCAATGGCAGTTACCCGCCAGGACTTTGCTTCGACGCGATGGTTGAGGTGGTGGAGAGACTAGGCGCCGAGATTCTGCTCGATCTGCAGGTTGGCCAACAGACCATGGTCGCATCAGTTGAACCGGACGTACGGGCTAAGCGCGGCGACAAGTTGCGCTTTGCGCTACGGCCGGAGCGTCTGCACTTCTTCGATACCGATTCCGAAGCGGCGATCTAACCTCGCGGCGAAGGCCGTCGCAGTGAAACGCGCAACAGTGGGGCTGACAAAGTCGACGACTGCGTTGCCGCCTGATCCCATACCGGACCAATTGCGGAAGGCATTCCATGACGCCCTGTGGCTCTATGCCGATTGGAACCCGGCGCTGCCTGAACCGGAAGTGCAAATCGGCGGCAGTTCGCATGCAATCAGCGCAGTGTGCGCGCTTGTCGAAAAATTCGACGATCGATTGCCCGAGGAAATATTCGAGCGTCTGATGCTTCATATGCGCGAGATACGCTACACGCTGCTTCGGCAAAAACTCGTCGCCGGGCATTCTTATGCCGCTGCTGGGCGCTGTTTCTTAAGGTTGATCGAGGATCGCAAGCGACACTTCCTGGTGCCTTGAAGTTGTAAACGTAGAGGAGAGCGGCCATGGCTTTGCAGAAGTTCGTCATCGAGCGTGACATTCCCAAGGTCGGCACTTTCGAGCGGGAACAGTTGCGGCAAGCGGCGGCAAAATCGAACGATGTGCTGCGGCAACTCGGCCCCGACATTCAATGGGTCGAGAGTTATGTTGCCGATAATAAAACCTTCTGCGTCTATCTTGCCAAAGATGAAGCGATCATCCGCAAGCACGCCGAGATCAGCGGATTTCCCGCCACAAAGATCACTGAAGTTAAAAGGATGATCGATCCGACCACTGCCGCATCGTGATCTCCCCAAACTCGGCAAGGCATGGACGATCGTCGTCGCGCGCAGGAAGCTGACAACTTAGGCGCCGCCCCGAACCCCGCGTGCTGGGAAATATTCCAAGCTTGGGTCCAAATTATCCTGCCGCCCTCGCGTTGACGCGCCAATGTGCGCCGTGTCACGTTTTGCTGCCCTGTTTCCGCTAGGTGGCCAAAAACAAACAATAGAAGCGGGGCCGAGGAGGATGCGTATTCCAATGACGGCCCGATCGGCATGACGACTTTCCCGCTGCCGATAGCCGGAGCGACTGCCGCTCGCGCTACACCTTTGCTGGAGATTGCGCAGCTGACGATGCGCTTCGGCGGTATCGTCGCGCTTGAAAACGTCAGCTTCACGGTGAGCAAGGGCCGAATTGCCGGGTTGATTGGGCCGAATGGTGCCGGCAAGACCACACTGTTCAACTGTCTGAGCAGGCTTTACCGCCCGGAGCGGGGCGACATCCGCTTGAACGGCAGATCGCTACGCCAATGCGCCGCGTCGGATATCGCCGCAATTGGCGTCG
>WNGG01007514.1_pt1 | contig 12554 bp, 10 predicted proteins | sample 5400661 | NCBI WGS metagenome assembly WNGG01 (sample SAMN13153372, study PRJNA577476) | soil metagenome | isolation source: 100 cm soil or saprolite under Garry oak tree replicate 1 | place: USA:California | collected 2016-06-15 | reverse complement strand
CAGCGTCTGGCGCTCGGGCGAGAACCAGAAGCCGTAGTAGATCATCTCGGCGTAGCGCGGCACGAGCGAGTCGCGCAGGTGGAGCACCTCGCGGTCGAGCGTGAGCGACTCGAGAGCCCGGCGCGCGGCGTGCAGGATCGTGCCGCCCGGCGTCTCGTACACACCGCGCGACTTCATCCCGACGAATCGGTTCTCGACGATGTCCGCGCGGCCGATGCCGTGCTCGCCGCCCAGCCGGTTGAGCCGAGTCAGGAGCGGAACGGGCAGGAGCCGCTCGCCGTCGATCGCGACCGGGTCGCCACGCTCGAACTCGAGCTCCACGTGCACTGGCACGTCGGGCGCCCCTTCGGGGTCGTTGGTGAGCAGGAACATCTTCGCCGGCGGCTCCCGCCACGGATCCTCCAGCACCCCGCCCTCGTAGGAGATGTGGAAGAGGTTACGGTCGACGCTGTACGGGCGCTCGGCCGTCACGGGCACCGCGATGTCGTGTCGCTTCGCGAACTCGATGAGCGCGGTGCGGGAGCCGAGCTCCCACTCGCGCCACGGCGCGATCACACGCAGGTGGGGCGCCAGCGCGGCGTAGGTCAGCTCGAAACGCACCTGGTCGTTGCCCTTCCCCGTGGCGCCGTGGGCGACGGCGTCCGCCCCCTCCTTCGCCGCGATCTCTACCTGGGCACGCGCGATGAGCGGACGCGCGATCGAAGTGCCGAGGAGGTACGCGCCCTCGTACACGGCATTGCCGCGGAGCATCGGGAAAATGAAGTCGCGGACGAACTCCTCGCGCAGGTCCACGATGTGCACGGACGACGCGCCGGTCCGGCGCGCCTTCTCGCGGATCGACACGAGCTCCTCCCCCTGGCCGAGGTCGGCGCAGAAGGCGACGACCTCGCAGCGGTAGCGCTCGATCAGCCAGCGCAGGATGACCGAGGTGTCGAGCCCCCCCGAGTACGCGAGGACGATGCGCTTGGGGCTAGACATCGTCGATCGAGCCTCCCAGCAGCGTCAGGATGACCGCCTTCTGGGCGTGGAGCCGGTTCTCCGCCTGGTCGAGGGCGATCGAGTGCGGGCCGTCGAGCACCGCGTCGGTGATCTCCTCGCCCCGATGGGCGGGCAGGCAGTGCATGACCAGCACCGAGGGCTTCGCGAAGCCCACGATCGTCTCGTTGACCTGGTAGCGGCTGAACGCCTCCTGACGCCGCACCCGCTCCGCCTCCTGTCCCATGCTCGTCCACACGTCGGTGTAGATCACGTCGGCCCCGGCCGCGGCCTTCCGCGCGTCCTCGGTGACCTCGACCCGGCCGCCGAGCCGGCGCGCCGCGTCCAGGACCCGCGGGGCCGGCTCGTAGCCGGGCGGGCACGCGACGACGGTCGAGGCGCCGAGCAACGCGCCCAGGAGGATCACGGAGTGGCACACGTTGTTACCGTCGCCGATCCACGCGAGCCGCATCGCGCCGATGTCGACGCCCCGCTCCCACAGCGTGAAGAAGTCGGCGAGCGCCTGACACGGGTGCTCGGAGTCGGAGAGCCCGTTGATCACGGGGACGGTCGCGTGGCGGGCGAGCGTCTCGATCGTCGCGTGCGCGTAGACGCGCGCGGCGATACCGTCCACCCAGCGCGCGAGGTTCCGCGCCACGTCCGCAACCGACTCGCGCGTGCCCAGGCCGATCTCCGCGCCCGAGAGGTAAACGGCGCGCCCGCCGAGCTGGACGATCCCGACCTCGAAGGTGACGCGGGTCCGGAGGGACGGCTTCTCGAAGATCAGCGCCATGGTGCGGCCGGCGAGCGGCGTGCCGCGCCGTCCCGCCTTCCAGCGCTGCTTGAGGTCCGCGGCGAGCTGGAATACCTGGAGCGCCGCGTCGCGCGTCAGGTCCGCCGACGAGAGAAAGTGGCGCATCATGCCTTGGGCCGGAGCGCCGTGTCGACGATCTCGAGCGCCCGGTCGCAGTGGTCCTCCTCGATGATCAGGGGTGGGACCAGACGCAGCACGTTCTCGCCCGCCGACAGGACGAGGAGCCCGGCGTTCCGACAGGCGTCGAGGATGGGGCTGACGGGACGGTCGAGCTCGACGCCGATGAGCAGGCCCCGCCCACGGACCTCGCGGATCCCGACCGGCCCCTGCGCCAACCGCCTCAGACCGTCCATGAGGCGCCGTCCCATCCGCGCCGCGCGCTCGGGGATCTTCTCACCGAGCACCGTCTGGAGCGTCGCCAGCGCAACGGAGGTCACGAACGGCGTCCCGCCGAACGTCGAGCCGTGCGTGCCCGGCCCCAGCGCGCGCGCAACCTCCTCGCGCGTCAGCATGGCCCCGATCGGCACGCCGTTGGCGAGCGCCTTGGCGAGGGTCATGACGTCGGGCTCGATCCCCGAGTGCTCGTACGCCCAGAGCGTGCCCGTGCGGCCGACGCCGGTCTGGACCTCGTCGAGGATCAGGAGGGCGCCCGACGCGTCGCAGAGCTTGCGCAGCCCGGGCAGATAGTCGTCGTCGGGGACGATCACGCCCCCTTCCCCCTGGATCGGCTCGACGATGAGCGCCGCCGTCCGGCTGTCGATCGCGCGCTCCATCGCCCGGAGATCGTTGTAGGGCACGTGCTTGAAGCCGGGCACGAGCGGCTCGAAGCCGTGCTGGTATTTCTCCTGGCCAGTCGCCGTCACGGTGGCGAACGTACGGCCGTGGAAGGCGTTGCGCGTGGCGATCACCTCGTAGCGGTCCGAGGCGTACCGCTCCTTGGCGTACTTGCGCACGAGCTTGAGCGCGGCCTCGTTCGCCTCCGCCCCGGAGTTGCAGAAGAAGACCCGGTCGGCAAAGGAGTGGTCGCAGAGGAGCTTCGCCAGGTGGATCTGCGGCGCCGTGTGGTAGAGGTTCGACACGTGCAGCAGCGTCGCCGCCGCCTCGCGGATGGCGCCGGTCACGCGCGGGTGGCAGTGGCCGAGCGAGGCGACCGCGATCCCCGCGCCGAAGTCGAGGTACTCCTTGCCGTCGGAGTCCCAGACGCGGACGCCGTCACCGCGGACGAGGCAGATCGGAGCCCGCGCGTAGTTCGGGGTGTGGTACTTCGCCGCCCACTCCAGCAGCTCTCTGGTGTCCATGGCGTGCACCCTTCCCTAGAGGACGATCTCGGTCCCGATGCCCTCGCGCGTGAACAGCTCCAGCAGAATCGCATGCGGGACCCGGCCGTCGAGGATGTGGGCCTTCGAGGTTCCGCCCTCGAGCGCCCGCAGCGCCGACTCGATCTTCGGAACCATCCCGCCCTCGATCACCCCCGCCGACATGAGCCGCTCCGCCTCTTTGCGGCTCAGCGTGCTGATCAGGTGCTTCTCGCCGTCGAGAATCCCCTGGACATCCGTGAGGTGGACGAGCTTCTCGGCGCCCAGCGCCGCGGCGATCTCGCCGGCGACCAGGTCGGCGTTGATGTTGTAGGTCTCGCCACCCGCGCCGACGCCGACCGGGGCGATGACCGGGATGAAGCCGGCGTCCTCCAGGAGCCGAATCGGCTCGGTGTTCACCGCCTCGACCTCGCCGACGAGGCCGATATCCACCTCTTCGCCGTTCGCGAGCCGGTGCGGCCGCCGGCGCGCACGGAGCAGCCCCGCGTCCTTTCCGGAGAGCCCCACCGCCTTGCCGCCGTGGTGGTTGATCAGACCCACGATCGCCTTGTTGATCTTGCCCACCAGGACCATCTCGACGATCTCGACGGTCTCCTCGTCGGTCACGCGCATGCCCCCCACGAAGCGAGGCTCCATGCCGAGGCGCTTCATGAGGGCGCCGATCTGCGGGCCGCCGCCGTGGACGATGACCGGCTTGATGCCCACGAAACGGAGCAGGATCACGTCGAGCGCGAACGGCTCCTTGAGGTCCGCGCGCTCCATCGCGGCCCCGCCGTACTTGATGACGACCGTCTTGCCGCGGAACTCCCGGATGTACGGGAGCGCCTCGAGGAGCACCTCCGCCCTTCGCGGGTCCGTCATACCCTCGCCTCGCCTGCTCCGCGCATCGCCATCACAAAATGTACCTCGACAGGTCCTGGTCTCGGGTGATGTCGCTGAGGCGTCCCCACACGTAGCCGGCGTCGAGGGTCAGCTCCTTGCCCGGCATTTCCGGGGCGTTGAACGAGATCTCCTCCAGCAGCCGCTCCATGATCGTGTAGAGCCGCCGCGCCCCGATGTTCTCCGTGCTCGTGTTCACCTTCATCGCAATGTCCGCGATCGCCTCCACCGCATCCGACGCGAACTTCAGAGCCACCTGCTCCGTCCGCAGCAGCTCCGTGTACTGCTTGAGCAACGCGTTCTGCGGTTCCGTCAGGATGCGGACGAAATCCTCGCGCGTCAAGGGGTCGAGCTCGACGCGGATCGGGAAGCGCCCCTGGAGCTCGGGGATGAGGTCCGAGGGCTTCGCGATGTGAAAGGCGCCGGCCGCGATGAACAGGACGTGGTCGGTGCGCACGATCCCGTACTTGGTCGTGACGGCCGAGCCCTCCACGATCGGCAGCAGGTCCCGCTGGACGCCCTCGCGGGAGACGTCGGGCCCGTGGCCCGCCTCGCGCCCGGCGATCTTGTCGAGCTCGTCGAGGAAGATGATCCCCGCGTTCTCGGCCCGCCGGATCGCCTGCGCCACGACCTCTTCCATGTCGACGAGCTTCTGCGCCTCCTCCTGAACGAGGAGCCGCCGCGCCTCGGCGATCCGCACGCGGCGCCGCTTGGTCCGCGTCGGCATGAGATTCGACAGCATGTCCTTCAGGTGGATCCCCATCTCCTCCATGCCCTGACCGGAGAGCACTTCGATCATCGGCATCGCCTGCTGCTGCGTCTCGAGCTCGACCATCCGGTCGTCGAGCCGGCCGGCTCGCAGCTGGACCCGGAGCTTGTCCATCGTGGTCTCGCGCGAGGCATCCGGCGTGACCTCCTCGAGCGAGCCCGACGAGAAGGGCTCGTGCGTCCGCCTCGGCAGCAGGAGGTCGAGGAGCCGCTCCTCGGCGAGCTGCTCCGCCCGCTCCTGCACGCGCGCCATCATCTCGGCCTTGACCATGTTCACCGAGAGCTCGGTGAGGTCGCGGACCATCGATTCCACGTCGCGGCCCACGTAGCCGACCTCGGTGTACTTGGAGGCCTCGACCTTCAAGAAGGGCGCCTGGGCGAGCTTCGCGAGCCTGCGGGCGACCTCGGTCTTCCCGACGCCGGTCGGGCCGATCATGATGATGTTCTTCGGCGCCACCTCGTCGCGCAGCTCGGGCGGCAGGTTCTGCCGCCGCCAGCGGTTGCGCAACGCGATGGCCACGGCGCGCTTGGCCCGCTCCTGGCCGACGATGTAGCGGTCGAGCTCGGCGACGATCTGCGCCGGGGTGAGCGTCAGGTCCTGATTCACAGGACTTCCACGCTGATGTGGTCGTTGGTGAAGACGCAGATCGAGGCGGCGACGCGCATCGCCTCGGTCACGATGCCCTTGGCGTCGAGGTCCGAGTGCGCGACCAGCGCGCGGGCCGCCGCGAGCGCGTACGCCCCGCCCGAGCCGATGCCGATGAGGCCGTCGTCGGGCTCGATCACGTCGCCGTTGCCCGAGATGATGAACGAGTGCTCGCGGTCGGCGACCGCGAGGAGCGCCTCGAGCCGCCGGAGGACGCGGTCGGTGCGCCAGTCCTTGGCGACTTCCACCGCGGCGCGCGCGAGGTTGCCCCGGTGCTCGTCGAGCCGGCTCTCGAAGCGTGAGAAGAGCGTGAACGCGTCGGCCGCGGTGCCGGCGAAGCCGGCCAGGATGCGGTCGTGGTAGAGCTTCCGCACCTTCTTGGCGCCCGCCTTCACGATGGTGTTCCCGATCGAGACCTGGCCGTCACCGGCGACGGCCACCTGGTCGCGGTGGCGGACGGCGACGACGGTCGTCGCCTCGAAGGGGCCGGAGATCACGCGGAGGCGCCGCGCGCCCGCGGGTGGGCGGCGTCGTAGACGCGCATGAGCTGGTCGGCGCCGACGTGGGTGTAGCGCTGGGTCGTGCTGAGCCGGCTGTGGCCGAGGAGCTCCTGGATGACCCGGAGGTCGGCGCCCGCGTCGAGCAGGTGCGTCGCGAACGTGTGGCGGAGCGTGTGCGGGCTCACCCGACGCGCGATGCCCGCTGCCACGGCGCTCTTCCGCACGATCGCGTGGACCGCCCGGGCGGAGAGCCGGCCGCCGCGCTGGTTCGCGAAGAGCGTCCCGCGCCGCTCGGCGCGCCGTCCGAGGTAGGCGTCGAGCGCGCGCGCCGCCCGGTCCCCGAAGGGAACGATCCGCTCCTTCCGCCCTTTGCCCAGCACGCGCACGGTCTGCCCGGCCCGGTCCACGTCATCCATGTCCAGGCCGGTCAGCTCCGACACGCGCAGCCCCGTCGCGTACAGGAGCTCGAGGATCGCCACGTCCCGCTCGCGCGCGGCGCCGCCGACCGCCTTGCCGTCCACCAGCACCTGCGCCTCATCGATCGGCAGGAACGACACGAGCTTGCGTCCGAGGCGCGGGCCGCGAATCTCGCGGGCCACGTTGCGGGCGAGCACCCGCCGGCGAACGAGGAAGCGGAACCAGCTCCGCAGCGCGGCGAGCTTCCGGGCGACCGACGACGCGTCGAGGCCGCGGGAGTGCAGGTGCGCCAGGTAGGCGCGCACCATGCGCCCGTCGACCTGCGTGAGTGGTTTCTCGGGCCCGACGAACGTCCGGAACTCGCACAGGTCGCTCCGGTAGCTCCGCAGCGTGTGGGGCGACGCGGCCTTCTCCAGCGACAGGTACGTCAAGAATGCCGATAGCGGGTCGCTCATGCGACCGAGATCTCGACCTCCCGCTCGAAGTCGCACCCCTCGCGCACGCACCGCCGGAGCACGCGGCCGCGCGCGGCGCGCTCGGTCGTAAACGGGGCGCCACACTTCGGGCACGGCTCCAGGACGGGCCGCTGCCAGACGACGAACCTACAGGTCGGGTAGGCCGAGCAGCCGAAGAACACGCGGCCCCGCCGCGAGCGGCGCTCGGTGAGCTGCCCCGTGCACCCCGGCTGAGGGCACGCGATGCCGAGCGTCACGGGCTTCGTGGTCTTGCACTCCGGGTAACCCGAGCACGCGATGAACTTCCCGAAGCGCCCGTGCTTGATGACCATCGGCTTGCCGCACGCCGGGCAGAGCTCGTCGGTGGGCTGGTCCTCTGCGCGCCCGTTCCCCGGCAAGTTCCGTTTGTACTTGCACTCGGGATAGGCCGAGCAGGCGATGAATTTCCCGTACCGGCTCCACCGCTCGACCAGCCCCTTGCCGCACTCGGGGCACTGCTCCCCGGTCGGGGCGCCGACCTTGACGTTACGCCCCTCTTTGCTCGCCTTCTTGAGGTCCTTCTCGAACCGCGCATAAAACTCCTGAACCGTATCGACCCACTTCCGATCTCCCTCCTCGATCTTGTCGAGCGAGTCCTCCATCTGCGCGGTGAACTCGACATCCATGATCTCTGGGAAGAAGGGCTTCAGGAAGTTGGTCACCTCGATGCCCAGCTCGGTCGGGACGAGCGCCTTCCGCTCGCGACGCACGTAGCCGCGCTCATTGATGATCGTGCCGAGGATCGACGCGTACGTGGACGGGCGGCCGATGCCGAGCTCCTCGAGAGTCTTGATCAGCGAGGCCTCGGTGTAGTGCGGCGGCGGCTGCGTGAAGTGCTGTCTGGGATCGAGCGCGAGGAGCCGCAACACCTCGCCCTCCTCGAGCTGCGGGACGGCGCTCTCGGGGTCGTCCTCCACGGGCCGTGGCTCGTCCTCGCGGCTCTCCTCGTAGACGGCCGTGAACCCCTTGAACCTGAGCGTCGCGCCCTGGGCGCGGAAGAGACACCGGCCGGCCTCGATATCTGCCGTCACGGTGTCGTAGACCGCCGGCATCATCTGGCTCGCCAGGAAGCGCTCCCAGACGAGCCGATAGAGGGCGAGCTGGTCCCTCGTGAGGAACCGCGCCACGCTCCTCGGCTCCAGGCGGACCTCGGAGGGTCGGATCGCCTCGTGCGCCTCCTGGGCGCTCCCGCGCGAGCGGTATGCGGGCGGCGCCTCGGGCACGTACTCGAGTCCGAGCCGAGCCGTGATCCACTCCCGCGCCTCCGCCTGCGCTTCGCGCGCCACGCGGACCGAGTCGGTGCGCATATAGGTGATGAGGCCCTTCGCGCCCTCGGCTCCGAGGTCGATCCCCTCGTAGAGCTGCTGGGCGACCGCCATCGTCTTCTTCGCGGTGAAGCCGAGCTTCCGGCCCGCCTCCTGTTGCAGGGTCGAGGTGATGAACGGCGGCACCGGGTTCCGGCGGCGCTCGCCGCGCGTGACCGACTTGACGATGAACCGGGCGTCCTGGAGCGACGCCATGAGCGCGCGCGTCGCGTCCCCGTCCGCCAACGACACCTTCTCGCCGTCGACCTCCTTCAGCGTCGCGACGAACTCGGGCGGGAGCTTGGCGGCGAGCCGCGCGTGGAGCGACCAGTACTCGACTGGGACGAACGCCTGGATCTCGCGCTCGCGATCCACGATCAACCGGACGGCCACCGACTGCACCCGTCCGGCCGAGAGCCCGCGCTGGACCTTGTCCCAGAGGAGCGGGGAGAGCTTGTAGCCGACGAGACGGTCGAGCACGCGGCGCGCCTGCTGCGCGTCGACCTTCTTGAGGTCGATGCGCCCGGGCTTGGCGAACGCGCCCCGCACCGCGCGCTCGGTGATCTCGTTGAACGAGACGCGATAGACGTTGTTCTTGCCGACGTCGAGCTCCTGGGCCAGGTGCCAGCCGATCGCCTCGCCCTCGCGGTCGGGATCCGTGGCGACGTAGAGGGTGTCGGCGTTCGCGGCCGCCTTCTTCAGCTCGTCGAGGACCTTCTTCTTCCCGGGCGAGACGACGTACTTCGGCTTGAACCCCTTCTTGGGATCGACGCCGAGCTGGGACTTCGGCAGATCGCGCACATGGCCCATCGACGCCTTGACGACGAAGCTCGAGTCCAGATACTTCTGGATCGTCTTCACCTTCGTGGGCGATTCCACTACGACCAGCGATCGCTTCGCCACTACGTTCTCCTTGCGCGTGCGCCGACCGAGACCCATCGCTGTCCCGTAAGCTGCCGGGCCCACCCGCCCAGCTCGAGCGCGACGAGCGTCGCCGCGACGCGCGAGGGCTCGAGCCCGCCGCGCGCGATCAACTGCTCGATGTGTTGCGGCTCATCCGGCGTCAACATTGCTAGCACTCGGCCCTCGTCGCTCTGCCCGTCCGGCCGCGGAGATCCCTGCGTCGTCGGCGACGACGACGCGCGAATCATGCGACGCCACGGTTCCGGCAATTCTGACACGACGTCCTGCCAACAAGTAATCAGTTTAGCACCGTCCTGGATGAGCCGGTTCGTTCCGGCGCTCATCGCGGAAGTAATTCTGCCTGGAACGGCGAATACTTCGCGCCCGAGGTCGCCGGCGAAACCCGCCGTGATCAGGGCGCCGCTCCGCTCGGCCGCTTCGACCACGACGACGCCGAGGCTGAGCCCGGCGAGCGTGCGATTGCGCGCCGGGAAGTGGCCGGCGAGCGCCGGCGCGCCGCGCGCGAACTGCGACACGAGCGCCCCCTGCGCCTCGATCGCGCGTGCGAGCGCGCGGTTCTCCGGGGGGTACACGACATCGATGCCGCACCCGAGAACGGCGAGCGTGCGTCCGCTCGCGTCGAGCGCGCCCCGGTGCGCCGCCGCGTCGATGCCGCGCGCGAGGCCGCTCACGATCGTCACGCCGCGCGCCCCGAGCTCGCCGGCCAGTCGCTCGGCGACTTCGACGCCGTACGGCGTGGCGTCGCGCGCGCCGACGATCGCGAGCGCGAGCGCATCGTCCACGGTGACCGCGCCGCGCACGTAGAGCGTCGGCGGCGACGGGACCGCGCCGAGCAACGCGGGATAGTTCGGGTCTCCTGGATTGAGCTCGTCCATGGATCAGCGCGACGCAGCGGAGGCTCAGTATATCGGACGGGCCCGCCCGGTCAAAGACTCCAGGCGGATACAGTCGCGCGAAGCGCTAACGCTGGGCCGCGGCGTCCGTGCGAAGGAGTGACGCGGCCATCCTCGCCGGCTCCGAGCCCGGGTAGTCCCGCACCACGCGCTGCCACATCTGGCGCGCCCGGTTCCGATCGCGCAGGCTCAGGTGACACAGGCCGATCTTGACGAGCGCCTCGGGCATCTTCAGGCCGCCGTGATCGAGGACCTTCTGGAACTCGACCAGCGCCTGGGGGTAGTCATGCTGCACGTAGTACGCCTCGCCGATCCAGTACTGTGCGTTCCCGGCGAGCGGGTGTTTCGGGTAGCGGGCCAGAAAGTCGAGGAGATCGAGGACCGCCTGGCCGTGCTCATTCGCGCGGAAGCTCGCCATCGCCGCGGCGTACGCCCGCTCGGGGGCTACTGCCCGCGGTTCGTGCGGCTCACGTGCGGGCCGCTCGACCGGCGGGGCTGACTGGGCGGCCGCCGGCCGCCCGGGCGGTGGGGCGACGGGCGGCGCCGGCGGCGGCGTCGCGAGCGTCTCGACACGCGCACGGGTCTCGCGCACGGCGTCCTCGGCCGCCCCGGTGCGCGAGCCGAGTCTCGCGGCCTCGTCGGCGGTCTCGCGCACCCTGCCGGCCAGTTCACGGGTGCGCGCGTCGAGCGCCCTCAGCTCGGCCGTGGCGTGGGCGATGTCCTGTATCGCGGTCTCCTGCGCGGCGCGCGTGTAGGCGAGCTCGGAGCGGAACTGGGCGAGGTCGGCACGGAGCCGCGTCACCGCGCCCCTGGTTGCGCAGCCGGTCGCGACGACGACCATGGCGGCCAGGATGGCGAGGGCGCGAGTCATCCGCGCCGACCGTAGCACGCGGACGAAAACGAAGTCAATTTCTGGGCGCGCGAGGTACCGGCGCGCCGGGTACCGGCGCGCGGAGGAGGATGACCTCCACCCGCTCGCCCACCGGCACAATCGTGTCCGGCGCCACCACCGCGAGGCCGTCGGCACGCACCATGGAGCTGAGGATGCCCGAGCCCTGATCGCCGGTGAGCCGCGCGCCATACTCCCTGCCGTCCCGCACGAGCGTCACCCGCAGGTAGCCACGCCGGCCGCCGGGGTTCCGAATCGGCTCGAGCACCCGCGCCCAGATGCGTGGCCGGTCGACCGCGAGGCACCCTGCCATCTTCCGCAGCGCCGGACGCACGAACAGCTCGAAGGTCACCATCGCCGACACCGGGTTGCCCGGCAGCCCGAAGACGGGCCGGTCCTCCAGCGAGCCGAACGTGATGGGCTTGCCGGGACGCATCGCGACTTTCCACAGGTGGAGCTCGGCTCCGCACTGGACGAGCGCTTCCCTGACGAGGTCGAGCTCGCCCACCGACACGCCGGCCGAGGACACGAGCACGTCGGCCGACGCCGCCCAGCGGATCCGTTCGACGATCGCCTCGAGCCGGTCCGGCACGACGCCGAGGCTCACCGGCTCGGCGCCCGCCTCGACCACCTGCGCCATCAGCGAGTAGGTGTTCGTGTTCGGGATCTGGCCCGGCCCGGGCTCGGTGCCGAGGTCCGCGAGCTCGTTGCCCGTGGAGAGAACGGCGACCCGTGGCCGGCGGTGGACGCGCACGCGGGCGTAGCCGAGCGCTGCCAGCACGCCGATCTCGGCCGCAGAGATCGTCTGGCCCGCGCCAATGACGACGTCGCCCGCGCGGATGTCCTCGCCCGCCGGCCGCACGAACGCGCCAGGCTCCACGCGCTTTCCGACCGTGACGCGCTCACCGTCACCGGTGACGTCCTCCTGCGGCACGACGGCGTCCGCCCCGTCGGGCAGCGGCGCGCCCGTGAAGATCCGCATCGCCTCACCTGCCTGCAGCGGCCGCGCGGGCAGGGACCCGGCGATGATCCGGCCGACGACCGCCAGCTCCGCCCATGGCGGGAGCTCACGGCGCGAGACGACGGGCTCGGCGAGAACGCGTCCGAGCGTCGCCGCAAGCTCCACCAGCTCCGTTCCCAGCGGGGCTATGCGTGAAAGAATCGCTTCAAGCGCCTCTTCGACGCTCAGCACAGTGGTTACTGTACTACACGCGTGTGCCTCGACAGGCCGCGGGTGGGGGTGCTCTCTGAGACCCGTAGCTTCTGGGGGCGTTGCGGTCGCGCGTGAACGCCAAAACCGCCGCGGGGAAGAGTTAGCGTGGTCGAAGAGAGCACCCAGGCTCGGGGCTCGTCGAGTCGCGTCGCGTGGGAGTACTTGCCGCTCGAGCGCGGGCTTTGCCCGCGCAATCTCTCTCCTGGGGGAGGTCTCGGAGGGGGCCGCCGAGGCCCCCTCCGATTGCCTAGTGACCGGTGTGAGGAAGGTTGATGACGGGCTTGAATTGGCTGAAGAACCAGCGCCGGCAGAGCACGAAAAGCCCGAGGAACCCGGCCGTGATCGCGAGGTCGCGGGCGCCGAACGGGAGGCGGGCGCTCGGCGACACCGATGGGAACACGACCAGGACGCGCTCGAAGAAGATCGCCACGAGGCCGAACAGCGAGGCCACGACGAGCGGTGTGTGCCGCTGGGGCGGCCGGCCCGTGAGGCGCTTACACAGGTACACGAACGGGATCAGCC
>WNGG01006960.1_pt1 | contig 12557 bp, 13 predicted proteins | sample 5400661 | NCBI WGS metagenome assembly WNGG01 (sample SAMN13153372, study PRJNA577476) | soil metagenome | isolation source: 100 cm soil or saprolite under Garry oak tree replicate 1 | place: USA:California | collected 2016-06-15 | reverse complement strand
CGCGCTCCAGCGGCGGTCCGACGAGCGTGCGGGCAAAGCCCCGCCGTTCATCGTGATGATCATGGGAAAGCGCCGGGATAAACCGGCATGGAGGAGGAGATGGAAGTTCTCTGCGTCGAAGGGCTAGCGACCCACGGCGACCCCGAGTCATGCGTCGACGTTCCGTGAGGGCGTGGCGAAGCGTTGACAGGGGCACGTGCAGGCCGGGCTATCGAGCCGCGAAATGTGAATCCGGGGTGCCGACGCTGTCCATGAGGTGGAAGGCAATACCGCTGGTGGCGCTAGCGCGAGTCATCAGCGGGCCCCGCGCGGTCAAAGAACCAGGGCATGTACGGAACCTCCATGCGCGAGAACCGGGAGAGCCCGTGCCCGCCCGTCCGGCTGATCACCGGGCGGGCCGTCCAGGGAACGCCGAGGCGGTAATCCTGGGATGAACGGGCGCGGGCAGTCGGACGGCCTCGTAGTACCTGCGAACCCGCCGAACAAGACCGTGACCGCGGTCACGGGCGCGGAGGCGGGGGAGGAAAGGGGGCCGGCCAAGGGGAACACGGCCAGTGAAACACGCCCCGGACGCAGTGCCGGGCCTGGCGTGTCCAGTGAGCTGGGCCGTGTGCGCGAGGTTGCGCAACGGGATAAGGATGCGCGGTTCACAGCGCTGCTGCACCATGTCACCCTGAGCCGTCTGCGGTGGGCCTACTGGGCGATCAGCCCGAAGGCCGCGCCGGGGGTGGACGGGGTGAGGTGGGCAGCCTACGGGCAGGACCTGGACGTTAATCTCCGGGATCTGCACGAGCGGGTGCGGCAGGGGCGCTACCGGGCGAGCCCATCCCGGCGGGCTTACATCCCGAAGGCGGACGGGCGGCAGCGGCCGCTCGGCATAGCCACGCTGGAAGACAAGATCGTCCAGCGTGCCGTCACCGAGGTGCTGAACGCCGTTTATGAGGTGGACTTCCTGGGCTTCTCCTACGGGTTCCGGCCAGGGCGCAAGCCGCATCAGGCGCTGGATGCGCTGGCGACCGGGATCATGAGCAGGAAGGTGAGCTGGGTGCTCGACGCGGATATCCGCGACTTCTTCGGCCAGCTTGATCGGGACTGGCTGATGAAGTTCCTCGGGCACCGGATCGCGGACAAGAGGGTCCTGCGGCTGATCGGTAAGTGGCTGGCCGCAGGGGTCATCGAGGACGGGAAATGGACGGAGAGCGACAAGGGATCACCGCAGGGGGCATCGGTCTCGCCGCTGCTCGCTAACGTGTACCTGCACTACGTTCTGGACCTGTGGGCCGACTGGTGGAGGCGGCGGCATGCGCACGGGGATGTGATCATCGTGCGGTTCGCTGATGACTTTATCGTCGGGTTCGAGCACCGGGAGGACGCCGTGCGGTTCCTGACTGAGCTTCGTGAGAGATTTGCGAAGTTCGGGCTGGAGCTGCACCCGGATAAAACCCGGCTGGTCGAGTTCGGGCGGCGCGCCGCCCGGGACCGGGCGGCCCGGGGAGAAGGGAAACCGGAGACGTTCGCGTTCCTGGGGTTCACGCACATCTGCGCGACCTCGCGGCGCGGGCGGTTCTGGGTCAGGCGGAAAACCAGCTCGAAACGGGTACGGGCCAAGCTTGCCGAGGTGAAAGCCGAGATCAGGCGGCGCCGGTGCCTGCCCATCCCCGAGCAGGGGAGATGGCTGGCCAGCGTGGTACGCGGGCATCAGGCCTACTATGGCGTGCCCGGCAACTACGACGCGGTACACGCTTTCCGCACCCAGGTGACACGGCACTGGCACCAGGCGCTGCGGCGCCGGAGCCAGAAGACCCGGCTCACCTGGGTCAGGATGAACCGCATCGTGACCCGGTGGCTACCCCCGACCCGCATCGTGCACCCGTTCCCGGAGGCGCGCTTCGCCGCCACACACCCAAGGTAGGAGCCCAGTGCGGTAATCCCGCACGCTGGGATCTGTGCGGGGGGCCGCCCGCAAGGGCGGTCCCTACCGCGACGATTGGTGGCTTCCGCCCCACCAATCCCATGATCACCAGCGGGAGAAAGATCAACCAAGCGGCGCCCATGATTGGCGCGATCCGCATAATCTATTGTCCGTTTCCTTCCAACCATGGCAGCCCCGCAGGCGCACCTGGCGCAGACGGCGCGCCTCGAACCTCAGCCGAACCAAATCATGTCCCTGATATCGTCCACCCTGTCTGGAGACAGCTCCGCGTATGCCGAAAGCTCTTCAGCGCTACTGAATCCGCCGAGCTGCTGTCGGGCTGCCATAACCCCCGTCACTTCCGGCGCTGTCAGGCCGAGGGATGAGACAAGCACCTCGGGAGACACATTATTCAGGTCGACGAGGCCCCCGTCGTCGTACTCGCGGGGCAGGTCCGGCCTGCCGATCCGCAACTCTCGCGCAAGCACCGGGTCTTTTCTGGCAAGCTCACGTGCCTCGCGCCTGCGGGAAATCCGGCTGCGCGCGGTTGTCAGCGCCCGCCGGTTAGGCAACTCGAACGGGGATGCGGGCGCGACCGGCGGCAGGGTGGAACTAAGACGGTAAGAGACCAGCGTGTGCACCGCACCGACGCACATTAAGGCAATCATCACCGCGCCGGCGAAGTTGGCTGCAGCGCTGTCGGGCGGGCTGGCCCCGAAAGTCACTATCTCGACGATGGAAGCCACGAGATAGCTGCCAAACACGGCCCAGTCTCTCGCCTGGCGCCGGGCGATTGCCAGCCGCAGGAACGGCACGAAGGCGAGCCACCCGAGCGACCACACAGGCACCGATGCCCACGCCAGCTGACGCACTCGGCTGAGAAGGCCGCTTGCCCGCAGACCAGACAAAGCTTGGCTGACTTGACTGTGCGTGATCGGCATCTACCTCACCGAATTACCTGAGTCGATTCTTGCGGATCAGCATAGAGCGGGGCTGCCTGAGAAGCAGGCGGTCCACTCGCGGGGGACCCGCGGCCCGTGTCGAGCAGCCTTCGTGGTTCACGACCAGCAGCGTGCCTGAGGTTGGCTAACCGATCATCCGCGACTGGTGTTTCGCAACGCCGAGAAGCCGGCCCAATCGCGGACATAAGGGTATGGCTATCACATTCATCCCATTCTTGCGGTACGAATGTAACAGCCATGCCCTATCAGGCCAGCGCTCAGCCGCGTGCCGTGCGCCCGAGCGCCTGTTCCGCCGTTCCAAGTACCGGCGGCGGACCGGCCCGGCCGGATAGGTATGCCCGCGCGACCATCACCTCGAACTGGTACACGGCATCCTCACGCGGGGACAGCGGCCCCTGGACGTACCCGCGCGAGGAGACCCCCCGCTGGACGGCCTCGCACGCGTGCCAGTCCTCGCGGTTGGTGATGTCCCAGAAGTCGGTCGCGTATGCCGGATCGAAACCATCCCGCCCCGCCACCTCGCCGGGAAACAGCCACCGGCATTCGATCCGCGAGTGCGCGGGCCCCAGCGGGTCGATGCGGTGTGTCAGCACGTAATCGGGATGCAGGCTGATCAGCATGTTGGGGAACAGCCCGAAGTAGTAGACCTCCCGGCGCTGCCGCGCGCTCAGGCCCGGCAGGTAGGGGGCGCCCCGCTCGCCGGTCAGCGACATCGTCTCCGCGCCGGGCCGCAGTTCCATCGACCCGCCCACCCAGGCGCCCTGTGGCTGCATGTTTTCGCCGCTGTCAGGCGGGCTCACCCGGCACAGTTCCGGGTGGATTGATGGGCAGTGGTAGCACTCGTGGTAGTTCTCCACGATCAGCTTCCAGTTCGCGGCCACCTCGTAGTCGTGCCGGGCAGCCGTGACCAGCGTCCCCATCCGGTGTTCGCGCACCAGCGCGTCAAGGTCGCCCACGTAGTCCCCGAACGGCAGCGCTTCCCCCGACGCGTCGGCGAAGATCCAGCCCTGCCACTCGTGCACCCGGACCGGGCGCAGCGGGTAGCCGCCGCGGTCGAAGCCGGGCGAGCGGGAGAAGTGCGGCGCGCCCTTCAGCGCGCCATCAAGGTCATAGACCCACGCGTGGTACGGGCAGCGGATGACGCGCTGGTTGCGCGACGCACCGGACTCCATGAGTTCGTGGCCCCGGTGGCGGCATACGTTGAAGAACGCGTGGAGCGTGCCGCCCCGGTCCCGGGTGAGGATCACGCTTTCGGCGCCGAGCCGCACGGCGCGCTGGTCGCCGGGCGACGCGACGTCCTCGGAGCGGGCAAGCGCGACCCAGGAGGCATCGAAGAAGTGCGTGAGTTCCCAGTTGAGGACCGCGTCATCGGTGTACGCCTTCGGTGGCAAGGTTTTGCTTTCACCAAACGGTGCGGTGACCACCGCCAGCGCCGCGGGATCGATGGGAGCGTGTCCAGATGAGGTCATATGCCTGCACTCCCGCTGTACACCGTAACGTTCACCATAATACGGTTTTATTTTTCCCTCACAAGGAGGTGAACGGATGCTCACCAGCGAGTCCTACGACGTGGTGGTCGCCGGCGGAGGCCACAACGGCCTGGTGTGCGCCGCTTACCTCGCCCGGGCCGGCCTGCGTACCGCCGTCCTGGAGCGAAGGAACCTCCTCGGGGGCGCAGCGGTCACCGAGGAGCCCTGGCCAGGCTACCGGGTGTCCACGGCCTCGTATGTGGTGAGCCTGCTGCCGGACCGGATAGTGCGCGGGCTCGACCTGCCACGGTTCGGGTACCACGTTTACCCGCTCGACCCGGCCTACTTCGCGCCGTTCGAGGACGGCAGCGGGATCTGCGTGTGGGAGGACCCGCGCAAGGCAGCCGAGGAGATCGGCCGCATCAGCAAGAAAGACGGCGAGGGGTACCTGCGCTACAGCCAGGCGCTGGCGGAACTGGCCGCGGACATCCGCCCGCTGCTGTTCATGACCCCGCCGGACCCAGCGCTCCGGTCGGTCCGGGACCTGGTGAAGGCAGCCGGGACCGCGGGCTACTTCCTCAAGCGGCGGCGCTCGCTCGCCAAGCTTGTCGACATCATGACCCTGTCGTGCGCGGACTTCCTCGACCGCTACTTCACCGACGAGCGCATCAAGGGCGCCCTCGCTCCGGGTGGTGTCATCGGAATCTGGGGCGGGCCGATGAGCCCGGGTTCCGCCTACGTGCTCCTGCACCACCGGATGGGTGAGGTGGACGGCGTCACCGGCTGCTGGGGCCTGTCCCGCGGCGGCATGGGCGCGGTGTCCGATGCGATCGCCGGGGCAGCCCGCGCCACCGGTGTGGAGATCGAGACCAATGCCGAAGTGGCCTCGATCGATGTTGCCGCAGGGCGTGCCAGCGGGGTGACCCTGGCCGACGGCAGGCAGCTCCGTGCCCGGGTGGTCGCCTCGGGCATCCACCCCACGACGACGTTCCTGTCGCTGGTGGGAGACCAGCATCTGCCGGGCGAGCTGGCCGAGGACATGCGCAACTTCCGTACCCGCAGCCCGGCAGCCAAGGTCAATCTCGCGCTCTCGGAACTGCCGGGCTTCACCGCCCGGCCCGGCACAGAGCTTGGCCCGCAGCACCCGGAGTTCATGATCAGCCCTTCGCTTGCTTACCTGGAGCGGGCGTGGGATGACACCAAGTACGGCCACCCGTCCGCGCGGCCCATGATCGACTGCGTGATCCCGACCACGAAGGATTCGACTCTTGCGCCAGCGGGCGCGCACATCATGAGCTGCTTCGTCCAGTACGTCCCTTACGCCCACGCCGACGGTCCGTGGGACGACGCGAAACGCGACGCGCTGGCGAACTCGGTCATCGGCACGATCTCCGCGTTCGCGCCCAACGTCAGGGACGTGGTGACCCACCGCCAGGTGCTGACGCCCTGCGACCTCGAAGAGCGTTTCGGCCTGCTGGGCGGCAACATCTTCCAGGGCGAGATGTCGGCGGACCAGCTGTTCTCGTTCCGGCCCGCCGCACAGGCCGGGGCGTACCGCACGCCCGTGGCCGGCCTGTATCTGTGCGGGGCGGGCGCTCACCCAGGCGGTGGCGTGATGGGCATCGCGGGCCTGAACGCATCGAAGGCGATCGTGAAGGATCTGCGCCATCTCGCCGTTCGGATGCGCCGCGGTTAGCCGGCGTCCCGCAGCAGGGGGGCGGTCAGGCAGGTTGGGCCGCCGTCGCCTTTGAGCGAGATCTCTGAGCCCTCGTAGGTGTGTACCTCGCACCCAGCCGACTCCAGTGCGACGCGGGTCACCGGATTGCCTTCCAGCATGACCGCCACCCGGGGCCGGATGGCCAGCACGTTGCAGCCCATGGTGCCGTACTCCACGGCGGGCACGGCCACGGCGGTCACCCCGCGGTCGGCGAGGGTTTCCATCAGCGCGACCGGGGCGAGCGGGGGGTAGACCACTGCCAGGTCACTGGCAAGTGGTGAGATGACCGACATCAGGTGGAGCACGTGAGCAGGTCCCCGGTCGTGGGGCATGTCGACCGACTCCAGGCCGACGCCCTGTCCCGCCAGGATCTCCGCGAGCTGGCGCAGCGCCTCCTTGTTGGTGCGGTAGCTGCGGCCGGCGAGGAGGGTGTGCTCATCGAGCCAGATGAAGTCGCCGCCGTCGGCGTAAGCGTTGCCGCTGAGCTGGGCCACCACTGGCACACCCGCCGCCGCGAAGGCCGCCGCGAGCTGTTCAGGCTCAGGTTTGCGAACGGGTTTGGCCATCTGGAACAGCACCGCGCCGGTGCCTGTCACGATCCCTGGGTCCCGGACATAGGTGGCATCGACCAGCCCGTCTACCGCCTCGGCGACCTGAACGTCGCAACCGAGGCTGGCGAGCAGCGCGCAGAACCGCTCGTGCTGGCTGGCGAGCAGGCCTGGGTCGGGGGTGCGCCAGTCCGCCCCGGCAAAATCACCTGTCATGGCTGGCTTGCGCACGAGGACGCGAAGCAGCGGTGCCGTCATCGAGCGCACGCCATACCGCACAACAGCGTTATATCAGGCCGTCTGCCCTCAGCCAGGCGTTTGCCCTCCCCGCCGGGGGGAAGTGCTGAACCTTACCCAGTACTCACCGATGGGAGGCGTGACATGACGATCGGAGCAGCCCTTGTCCTGCTCGCGGTCGGGGCCATCCTCAGGTTCGCCGTGACGACCGTGTCGACGCACGGCTTCAATGTGCACATGATCGGCGACATCCTCATGTTCGTTGGGGTGCTCGGCCTGGTGATATGGGCGATTGTCTGGGCCCCCTGGGCACAGCGGCGCCGTACCGGTTATCAGCGCACGACCCTGGATGACGAAGGCGCAGACGGATACCGCTACACCGAACGCCGGTACGAGGATCAGTACCCTCCCCGCTGACCGTCGTGTGCCCCGCCCTTGACCGGGCGTCCCGCGACCCAGACGCCCGTGATGTGTTCCGGATTGGCCAGCACGCTGATATCTGCCAGGGGGTCGGTGTCTAGCGTGAGCACATCAGCGTCGTAACCGGCTTCGAGCCGCCCGCTCCGCGGAGCCTGCGGGCCGAGCGTCAGCGGCCCGGCGGCGGTGGCCGCCTCGACCGCTGCCAGCGGCTTGAGGCCCAGCGATACCAGGTGCGTGAGCTCAGAACCGTTCTTCCCCCACGAGTTCGGCACATCGAGGCCGGTCAGAGCGATGTCGGTGCCCATCGCGATGGTGACCCCCCGCTCCGCGGCCAGCGCCGTCGCATGAGCATGCACGTCCGCCAGCACAACGATTTTCGCGGCCGCGTAGGACGGCACGGCGCTCAGGTCGGCGAGCATGTCCTCGATGATGGTTCTGGTCGGAACGAGGATCGCACCGGTCTCTTTCATCGCGTCACAGCATTCCTCGTCGAGGTAGGTGCCGTGTTCGATGGTGCGCGCCCCGGCCTCCAGCGCGGCCATGATGCCGGGCTTGCCGTGGCAGTGCGCAGCGACCACGCGATCGGCAAGAGCCGCGACTTCCACGATCACCCGAAGCTCACCGTGAGTGAACTGCTGGTGGACCGGGTGATCCACCTCGGAGAGCACACCCCCGGACGCACATACCTTGATCACCCTCGCGTTGCGCCGCAACTGCTCCCGCACCGCGCGCATGCACTCCGGTTCCCCGTCAGCGAGCCGCATCATCCCGTCCATGCGGGCGAACTGCTCCATCCAGTGCAGCGGGTAGGCGTGCAGGTCGGCGTGGCCGCCGGTGGTGCTGAGGATCGCCCCGGCCGCATAGATGGATGGGCCGTCGAGAACCCCCTCATCGACAGCCCGCGCCAGGTAGACACCGATCCCGCCCACCTCACGGACGGAGGTAATGCCAGCGTCGAGAGCGTTCCGCAGATCGATGCTGGCCCGCGCCGCCCGCAGGGCAACGGGCTCCAGCGGCAGCTTGCCGAGGTCGAAGGTCCGTGAGCCGGTGAAGTGGCCGTGACAGTCCCACATCCCCGGCATGACCGTGGTGACCTCCAGCGGGGTCACACCGGGAGTCGGCGGAGCCCCAGCCGCGGGCCCGGCGTAACTGATGGCAGGGCCGTCAAGAACCACGACTCCGTTGTGCACCGGCTCGCCGCTGCCCGGGATGAGAAGGCCAGCTTCGATTCTCTCCATTGACCTCAGACTTCCGTCATCGTGCCCGATCGAGGCGAGCGGGGGCTAACTGGTGTTTCCCCATCAAAGCACGTGACGCCGCGAACGCCCGGGCGCGGTGCAAACGCCGCGAAAGCCCTGGCACGGTGAGCAAACGCACCGTGCCCGGGCGTTATCACATCAGTGCGCACACACCGCGGCCGCCACCCTGTTGCGGCTCCCCGGCGGGCGTCACGCGCTCCGCGGCAGGTGACCTTTCGCGGCGTGGCTGATCAGGAAGTCGGTCGCGGCTGCTGCGCCGTTGTGGAACAGGCTTGCCTGCTGTTCTGGCGTCAGATCGAACTGGGTGGCGGTGATGCCGCCGTTGCGGACGAAGATCATCCGCTCGGCGGATTCCTGTGCCACGTGGTAGCGATCCCACTCGCCCATCATCGTCTTCAGGCAGCGGTAGCCCTCCTCCACCGCGGTGTCCACCGCCACATCGGTCACCTCGGTGGCCGGCTCAGCCGACAGCTTGATGCCAATCGTGGGCCAACGCGGCGGCGCGCCGTCGGTGCGGTCAAAAGCAGCGATGGGGAAGTTCATCAGCAAGCCGCCGTCCACCCAGGTGACGGTCCCGCCGCCCCACTTGATCACCTTGCCATCCGGCAGCTTGGTGTCGGCCGGGTTGGTGACAGTGCGCACCGGCACGAAGAAGAACGGGATCGACATCGACGCCCGCACCGCCGAAACGACGTCCTGGTCGCTTCCCTTCATCCCGTAGTAGTTCTCGTAATCCCACGGCAGCCGGGCCAGCAGGCCACGGCTGATGTCGGACACGTGCGTGACCGCACGGTACTGCCGCTCCGCTGGCAGGTTCATGCCCGGGTCGTCAGCCAGGCTGATGGCCAGGTCGGCCCACGTCTTCACGCCACATTCGGTGAGCTTGCCGCCGAGCCAGTCGCGCAGGTAGTCGCCGCTGTAGAGACCGCAGTGGCTGACGGCCGCATAGCGCCGGCGCCGCAGCCGAAGGCCATCCCGTGATTCTAAGATCGGGGAATGCCCATCCCCGCTGCGTTTGATCTGGCTGGCCGTGTCGCCGTGGTCACCGGCGCCGGCAGTCCGGACGGTATTGGCTTCGCCACCGCCCGGCTGCTGGCGGAACTGGGTGCCGCCGTGATGATCGGCGCCACCACGGCCCGGGTCCAGGACAGGGTGAGCGAACTGCGCCGGGCTGGGTTCGATGTGGCGGGGGTGACGGGAGACCTCACCGATCCCGGCGCCGCGCAGAACCTCGTGTCAGCGGCGCTCGGGCAATGGGGGCGGCTGGACATCGTGGTCAACAACGCTGGCATGATCTCCACCGCCGATCCCGTTTTCGAATCCGGCACGGCGGACGCCATGAGCCTGCCCACCTGGCAGGCATCCCTGTCACGCAACCTGACCACAGCGTTCCTGGTCACCAAGGCGGCCCTGCCGTCCATGATCAGCCGTGGCTGGGGGCGGATCGTGATGGTCGCCAGCCTGACCGGCCCGGTGATGGCGATCCGGGCGGACGTCGGCTACGCCACTGCCAAGGCGGGCATGGTGGGTCTCACCCGCGCGACCGCCGTCGATGTGGCGGGGCATGGGATCACGGTCAACGCTGTCGCCCCCGGCTGGATCGCGACCGGGTCCCAGACCGCACAAGAGCATGAGGAAGGCCGAGCCACCCCCATCGGCCGCAGCGCCAGCCCGGATGAAGTGGCTGCCGCCGTGACCTGGCTGGCCAGCCCGGGCGCGTCCTATGTCACCGGGCAATGCCTGGTCGTGGACGGCGGCAACTCCATCACCGAGCAGCGCGCCATTACGCCCCAACAACCGTAGCAATCTCGCCGTCGGTCCAGTGTGGCGCTTCCACGTCGTGACAGGCAGTTTCAGCGGGCGACGAGACTGAGCTCGAAGGAGTACCGGGAAGCCCGGTAGATGTGGGTCCCGTACTCGATGGCCTGGCCGGCGTCGTCGTAGGTAATTCGCTCCATGGTGAGCAGCGGCGCGCCTTTGGTTTCTTCGAGCATGCGTGCTCCCGCCTGCGTGGCGGCCCGTGCGCCGATGGTCTGGGCTGCGGCACGCAGCACGATGCCGCTGGCCCTCAGGAGCTTCATCCGGCTCGCGACGATCATACTGAGGCAATGCGCAAGGTCGAGACCGTGGACAGGGCCCTGCGGCTGCTGCAACTGTTCGTGGGCCATGAGCAGGAACTGACGGTCGGTGCGCTGGCGGCTCAGCTGGGTGTGCACCACACCAGCATTTCCCGGCTGGCGGGCACCATGGTCGACCGCGGCTTCCTAGAACGCGTGCCCGGCAGCGAGGCCCTCCGGCTGGGACCGGAAATCGCCCGGCTGGGCATGCTGGCTGTCGCATCCCGGGATCTGGTGCGCGACGCCAGGGAGGCCATGTCGGAACTCGCGGAACAGACCGGTGAGACCGTGGTGCTCTCGGTGCTCGATCACATGGAGGCGGTGGATGTCATCCAGGAGGACAGCTCGCACCGGATCGGTACGCGTAACTGGAGCGGGCAGCGGTCGCCGCTCCACGCCTCCTCCAACGGCAAGGTATTCCTGGCCTTCGCGGGAATTGACCTTCACAAGCTGCCACGGCCCGCGCTCACGCCGCAGACCATCACGCGGCTCGCCGATTTGCGTGCCGAGATCCAGCGGACCCGCGAGCGCGGCTGGGGAGCGGCCCGCGGCGAGCTTGAATTGGGACTGAACGGCATAGCCGTACCAGTCTGGGATGGCGAGGATCGATGTCTCGCGGCACTGAGCGTCTCCGGGCCCGAGTACCGGCTGCCCGAGCCCAAGCTGCCCGAGATCGCGGAGCTGGCCCGGGCCGCGGCAGCACGGATCGGGCGGCGGCTCGGCCGTGCAGCGGACTGACTGCCGAGAGCTGGCCTGGAGCCTTGGTCTCAGTCTTCGTCGAGGAAGTTGGCGCCGGTGGGGCAGGCTTGCTCGGCCCGCCGCAACTGCTCCGCCTCCGCCGCGGCCGGATCGGCCAGCACGGCGATCCGCTCGTCCGTCAGGACGAAAGCTCCGCGCGTCAAGCGCACACATGTTCCCGAACCAATGCAGATGGCTGGGTCCACGCTGACGCGCAGCCGGTCGGGCCGCGCCGGGCCGGTTGTCATAGCAGCACCTCGCTGTCGCTTTCGAGTTCCCGCCGGGCGGCCGCCATGGCGCGGGGCTGGCCGGCACCGAAGACAGCCCCCAGCCGCCCCCGGAGCCGGTAGCGGGCCACGAACGATTCGGGCGAACCGGTGACCTCCACCTCGTCCCACTGCGAGGTGTGCCCGGCCCACTGAAGGCGCGTGCCGTGCTGCACGGACCAGAAGAAGGGAACCGGGGCAAAGGGGTCATCCAAGCCCATCGCGTTGCGGGCGGCTACAGCACCATGCTTGGTCGCGGTGTCCCAGTGCTCCACCCGCATCAGGCACTGGTACCGGGGGTTCCACCAGCGTGCGCAGTCTCCCGCAGCCAGCACGTCAGGGATGACGGTCCGGCAGTAGGCGTCGGTCGTGACCCCGCCCACGGCGGGCAGCGAACCGGCAAGCCACCCCACGCGGGGGGTCAGTCCCGTCGCGACGATGACCCGGTCCGCAGCCAGCGCCGTCCCGTCGGCAAGGGTGATCACCGCTCCGTCTGGCCCATGCGCCAGCGTGCTGGCAGGGACTCCGGTCCTGATGTCGACACCGTGGGCACGGTGCAGGGCAGCGATGCCCCGCCTACCTCCGGCCCAAGCACCTGGCCCAGCGGGCTGCGCGCGGCCTCGACCATGGTCACGGCCGTGCCGTTCGCGGTGGCCGCGGCGGCTAGTTCGCAGCCCACGAAACCGCCGCCGATGATGACGAGCCGCGGGCATTGCGCCAGCGCCTTCCGGAGCCGGGCCGCGTCGCGCAGATCGCGCAGGCTCAGCACCGCCGGATGCTTCAGCGCCGGCTGGGTGGGCTGCCCACCGGTGGCAATGATCAGCCGGTCATAGCGAAGTTGGCGGCCGTCACCGAGAATCAGCCGGCGCTCGGCTGCCGCCAGGCGCACCGCAGGCACGCCAAGACTCAACT
>WNGG01019539.1_pt1 | contig 12560 bp, 11 predicted proteins | sample 5400661 | NCBI WGS metagenome assembly WNGG01 (sample SAMN13153372, study PRJNA577476) | soil metagenome | isolation source: 100 cm soil or saprolite under Garry oak tree replicate 1 | place: USA:California | collected 2016-06-15 | reverse complement strand
CTCAAGGAGCGGGGTCTGGCAGAGGTTTCTGTGGAGATGACGGTGGCAGGCAATTACGCCAGCATCGTGCAGTTCATTAATGAACTGCAACGCGCCGAGAATTTCTATGTGCTCGAAGAGCTCTCGCTCGCGTCGGAGGCGAAAACCTCGGGCAACGGCTTGAAGCTGACTTTGCATCTAAAAACATATTTCCGGTCTTGAGAATGTCGCGACGCAACCAATGGATTGCCTTCACCGTTCTGGTAGTGATACTGGGCGCCGTCGTTTATTTGAATCACCGACAAGGCGGCGGGCCGGGCGGCGCCTTTTCCGCGAGCGACACCGCGGCGATACTCGCCGTGGATAACCCGCAGATCCGCATGGATAAGATTGCCAGGATCAGAGCCGCGAAATACTCCGGGACACGCAGGAATATTTTCAGCCTGGCCCCGCCGCCGCTGCCTCCGCGACCCCTTCCAAAACCAGATCCGGTCAAGCTTCCTGATCCTTTGTCTGTCGCTCCGCCGCCGCTGGTGCTCCCCGTGAAATTTTTCGGCTATGCGGCCGACGCTCACGGCAATCATCGCCGCGCGTGCTTTACCAACGGAGATGAGGTTATTATCGTGGAGGAGGGAGATGCGCTGCTGGGGAAGTACCGCGTGTTGCGAATCAGCAGCACAACGTTAGACTTCGAAGAGATAAGCTCCGGGCGGCGCGCCAGCGCGGGGATTGAGCAGCAAGGGCCGGCGGGATGATGGAAGCCAAAGCAAAGGCGAATCGAGGGCGGGCGCAATCGGGGTATGCGCTGCTGATGGTGGTGTTTATGGCCGCGCTCATGATCATCACGGCGGCGGCGATACAGATCAATTTTCTCACGCAAGGGCGCCGCGAAAAGGAAGGCGAGTTGATCTGGCGGGGCCAGCAGTACGCGCGCGGCGTGCGCCTCTTTTATCGGAAACACGGCCGCTTCCCGACTTCCCTGGAGGATCTCATCAAGCCGGGCATCGGCGGCGTGCGCTACATGCGCAAGGCCTACAAGGAGCCCATGAACACAGTGGATGGCTCCTGGCGGCTGCTCTATGTCGGGCCCGCAGGGCAGATCATTGGAAGCGTCAAAGCCAATCCTGGCGGAAGTATATTTCCCGCAGCGCCGGCGCCGAGGCCGGGCGGAGCTCAAGCTGGCACAACCGCGGCGCCGCTGGGATCCACGGGCGGCAACGCCGGCGGCGAAGCTTCGAGTGGCACAGCGCCAGGACAGCCGCAATCGGCGGGAAGTGGAAGTCCGCAAACAGCAAACACGTCTTCTCAGCAGCCTTCTTCTCAGCAGCCTTCTGCTTTCGGAACAGATGGAACCATAATCGGCGGAAACATCATCGGTGTGGCGAGCAAGATCAACCGAAACTCCATCAAGGTCTACGATTCCGCCACGACGTATCGCGCATGGGAGTTTATCTACAACCCGTCGAAGGATGTGACGCCGATCGGACAGACCGGCGTCGCGGTCGGGACACCGAATAACCAGGCTCCAGGAACGAATCCAGCTTCCGGGACAATGCCGGGTTCTGCAAATCCTCCGCCGAATCCTCCGCCGCAAAATCCGCCTCCGCAGAACCCGCAGTAACTCACCGCAAAAAAAATAAGCGCGAATGTGTGACTCTCAGTTTTTCTTGGGGGGAGTGGCGCGCGTCTTGTGGGCGCTGTAGGTTTGCGTGACGCGGTGGACGTAGGAAACGGTTTCTGCAAATGGCGGAACGCCGCCGAACCGTTCGACGCGGTCCGGCCCGGCGTTATAGGCCGCGAGCGTCAAGCGAAGATCCTGCTTATAGAGCTCGAGCAACTCTTTCAAATAGCGCGTCCCGGCGTCAATATTTTGCGAAGGGTCAAAGACGTCGGCGACCGCAAAGCGTTGCGCGGTTTCGGGGAGAAGCTGCATGAGGCCGCGCGCGTTGCGCGGCGATACAGCGCGCGGATTAAAATTCGATTCGACAAGGATGACGCTGGCAATCAATTCCTGGTCCACGGCGTATTTTTGCGAGGCCGCGCGGATCAGGTCGGCGAAGGGGACGGGAAGCGTGGCGTTCGCCGCTGGCGGCTGCGGCGGCGCAGTAAATACATCCTCGGGCTCGATGGCGACCAGCTCGGAAGCGGGCACTTCGATTTTCCCGCCCTTGAGGCGCAAGAGAATTGTCGCGCCGCGGTTTTCGTAGCCGGTGATGTGCAGACGCTGACCGCTGCGCAGCACGGCGTACTCGGCGTTCGCAGCGGGCGCGAGCGCGGAGAGAAGCAGAAAGAGCGCGAAAAATCTCAGGCGCGTCATTTTACGCGACATTTTATCTGTGGCGCCTCCGAAGCGTAATTCTCAATGGCGGCGGCGACGCCGCTTTCATCGTTGCTCAGTGTCTGCCGCCAGCCGAGATTTTTCAATTCTTCGACGCCGTTGGCCATGACGACAGGCAGGCCGGCGAAGGCAAGCATCTCCAGGTCGTTGTGATTGTCGCCGATGGCCATCACCTCTTCGCGGGCGAAGCCGCGCAGGCGGACCCATTCCGCGAGGGTCGCGCCCTTGGAGCAAGCCGGGTGAATCACGTCAATCATAGCAAAATCGCGGTCGTCGTAAACAGTGACGGCGAGCGCGTAGAGGTCCGCGAAGGGAAGCGAGCGAACCGCGGATTCGGCGCGGCGCATCGGCTCGCACTTGCCGGTGAACATCACCTGAATGGGGTCTTCGGTGAGGCAATCGGTGATCGGCGAAACCTGAGCGATGAATTCGCAGTTGCGGTCGTAGTAGCTTTTCTGGCGGGGATCGTCCCAATCAATGCGCTCGAAAATGACTTGATTCTCGCGCGGGCGGTCGAAAACGACGGCGGCTCCGAGACGAATTTCGGGAGTGGCGTCGAGGACGCGGCGAGCGACTCCGCGGGGCAGAAGGTGGCGGAGATGAGTGGCGCCGTCCTTGGACTTCACCAGCGCGCCATTGTTCACAATCATCGTGAGCGGACATTCAAACTGAAGCGCAATGGGCCGGGCAAAATCGAAACGCCGGCCGGTGACCAGGGCGACTTCGATGCCGCGCGCGGTGGCTTCGACGACGGCTTTGCGGTTGGCTTCGGACAGTTGGTAGCGGCTGTCGAGGAGCGTGCCGTCTATATCAATGGCGATGAGTTTGACAGGCATTTGGGTATTCTATCGTGGGGGAAGTTGACAGTCGACAGTCGACAGTCGAAAGTTGCGACTCGAAACTCGAAAATCGAAACACGAAATTCGGGACCCCACCCCCCTCCCCGTGGGTATGTTTTTCGTAAGTGTTGGATCTAAAGGGCTTAGGTGCCCGTTTTGACGTAAGTGCAGAATCTAAAGGACTTACCCGAGAAAGTTGACAGTCGACAGTTGAGAGTCGAAAGTAAGATTCCCGAGCGCGCCTACCCCCCTCCCCCACCCCTTTTTTTGTAAGAGTGTGAAAACAGGGCACTTTAAGTCCTTTGTTTTTGCAAGAGTGTGATTCTAAATGATTTGCAGACGCGTTTTCGGATAAGAGTGTGAAACTAAAGGAGTTGAAGGCGGTGACTCGCGATCGGTGACTGGTCCCGACGAGTCGGGACTCGCATAAGGCGCTCGTGACGGGTGAATTGGGGGAGGGCATGGGGGATTAGAGCAGGCGTCAGTCTTCAGTTCTCAGTCTTCAGTAGCGGCTCTCAGTGGTCGTCGTCCATTTTCCAGCGTATATTGTACCATCATTCATGAGGTAAGTCAATAGGGAATTAACTCCTTAGGATTGAGGAAGTTAGTGGAGGGGCGTTCATTCGCTGCGCACGCCCGACGTGATCGAATCGTGGGGTATGTCGTCAGGAATCAGAATCTTAGCAGGAATCGGCGATCCGGGCTGGGGTTAGCCCTAAACCCGCACCCTTGAAAACCAAAGCGTGCGGCACCCAAAATCACAGCGTGCGCTAGGCCTGTGCCACTCGCCCTGAACGGCAGGACTCAGGGCGGCTCCTCCCGAGTCAGACGGCCACTAGCGCAGGGCCTCCAAAGTGCCGCGTCCTCACTTCGTATTCGCTTGTCACCTCCTCCAGTTCGGTTTGTCCACCGCGCACGAAGCGCAGGGTGACGCTCAAGGTGGCTACCATTTGCTGCCGTGGGCCTCCGTGAAAGAGCGCCCGCCAGAGGCTCGGAGTGGGCAAGCTCCCAATCTTGAGAGAAGCCGCCCCAGGGAAGACCCGGCTCCATGTCTTGCCCGGCTTTAAAATATCGTTAAGGGAAACTTCCTCGCTAGCTTCGGTTTCCACCTCACCTTCCAGCGGGTAGACGTGGACCAACGCGGCCTTAACGATTGCCGGCAGGCTCGATGGGTTACCGGAATGCCGACACCTGACGATGAGCCGCAAGGGTACGCCCTGGATGATGCTTACATCCAAGAGCAGTGGCGCTGCCAGTTGTGCCCTAAGGAGGCTGAGCTGCTGCTGCACGAGGCGGACGTATCTATTCGTCGCGCGCACAAGGAAAAACGTCAGCGTAGCGACGCTCACTGCCGCGAGCGCTGAGACGAGAGCTGAAATCGCCTGAACTTCAACAGAGTACGCCTGCAGCCAGCTTGCCATATAAACCATTCCCGTCCTGCGGTTAGTCCCTAACAACTGGCGCTTGCAGGCCAGCGTTATGACGCTCCCTCGATGATTTTGCGCTCTTCGGCAGTGATGTCGTAGAGCTTGAGAACCAAATCGTCAATCTCGGCGTCCGTGGCAGCTATTTGGCGTTCCAGACGTTCAAGTTCCGAAGGCGCAAGTTTGGAGGAATGCTTCCTCTTATTCATGTCAAGGATGCGCTCCACAAGTCGTACCATCTTGTCGTGCTGTGCTTTGTCCCGAGAGTTAGAGAAATCGATACGCCGAATCGGAAGCTTTTCGACAAATTGCGTGAAATAGCGAAAGAAGCCGCCACGCATGGTTGTGCTGATCTTCTTCAAATACCAATCAAGCAGGCTGCTATTTAGGAGGCCCAAAACATATTTTGGCGACTCCGTGACCGCACCCTTGAGGACTATTCCGTATCCGCTGGTGAACGCATATTCGCCTCGCTCGTCGAGGGCAAAGGACGCGCGGTCAGCGATATCGGGTACGAGAATCTTGGATGTTTTCATCACTTCGATGTTCTTCGGGTACACGTACGCGTACCAGTCGTTTCCGCCCATCCTTCCGTGTTCGCGGGACTCCAAGCGGGCCTTGTTCGCAGAAAGGTATGCAAAGGTTCGTGGGAATCGTTTTTTCATCGCCTGCGGAGAAAGAAATCTCGCGCCTCCATCATCCGTTTCGTAGGGAATAATCACGATCTTGCCCGAAGGCAAGAGAGCATACGGCTTGATTTCTCTGCCTTGTAAAAACCTCGAGATCGAATCGCGTTCGATCTTGACTTCCCGGCCTAAGGCCTCCGAGTCGGCCGTGACAACCTTGGTCCCGGACGAAATCAAATTAGGGCATCAAGTTTGACCGGCATTTGCCGGAGCTTGTCAAACAGGCGCGCTCCTTCGCCGACTGCGAAGGTCCATTCCACGGATAAGAATGAGGAGGCTGGAATTTTCCCTTTGGTACCTTTCCCTACGTTGCGCCATGAGTCGAGATCTTCTACCTTAACGAAGTCGCAGTTCGGGCAGCTAGACTTTTCAAGAAACAGAAGGCAGGTGTAATTCGTTGCTCCATCAAAGACCTGTTGATCGCCGAAGTGTACGATGTGACGAACGTGCTTCCCTTTGGAGAGAATTGACCGCAATGGCTGTCCATATTGAGCGTTGAAAAATTTGTGCGGGAGAATGAAGCCAAGCCTCCCTTGTTGCCTGAGTAGGCTCAAGCCTTTCTCGACGAATACTACGTAGATGTCATAGTTGCCGGTGCTTGCCGAGTGGTACGCTCGCTTGTAGAACTCGACCTCGACAGGTGCCCACTCTTGCATCGCTTGGATGCGAATATACGGGGGGTTCCCAATCACCGCGTCGAATCCCCCCGCCTTGATGATTTCTGGGAAGCCGGTTTCCCAATTGAAAGCGTTGATCCGTTCTATGTCTGCATCCCCGAATAGCGTAGCTTGCTCGGATATTTCTGGTCCGATTAGCGAATTCCCGCAGATGATGTTGTATTTGAGTTCGGGGAGAAGGTGCTGTTTGGGAGGCAGTTGCGAGCGCTCGCCTTCGAGGGCCTTGAGGTAGAGGCTCATCATGGTGATTTCGACGGCTTGCGGGTCAATATCCACGCCGAAAAGGTTGTTCTTCAATATGTCCGCTTTGCGGACGACGGAAAGGCGAGGTTCGCCGTTCTCGTCTTTGATTATGTCGGGAAACAGTGCGTGACCCTGAGCTTCTTTAGGATGCTCGCTGAGGTAGCGCACGTGATAATCAATCAGGCACTGAAACGCGCCAATGAGGAATGAGCCTGAGCCGCACGCGGGGTCGAGGATGCGAATTTTCTCGATTTGTTTGGGTGTCTTGCCCTCAACGATTTTGCCGACTGTGTTTTTCACGATGTAGTCCACGATGTATTCCGGCGTGTAGTAGACGCCTCCCGCCTTGCGGACTTCGGGCTTTTCTTCGACGCGGACCTGCTTGGGCGTGACGCGGATGGTCTTGCCGAGGTAGCGTTCATAGATCGAGCCGAGAAGCTCGACGCCGATCACGTCAAAGCGGTAGGGGCTTTTGGGCGGATAGAGGCGCTCGATAATGCGCGCGAGCAGGTCCGAATCAATCTTGATTTCCTCGGAAAGGTGTGGCTTGAAGATTTCGCCGTTAAAGTCCTCATTAATCTTATGGAAGAGAGCGTTGAGCCATTCAAAAAGATGCAGCTTGCCGCCGCGTGCCCGCCACTCTTCAACAGCTTCCCAAAGCTGCATTTTCTCGATGACGCGGCGGTCTTCCGCGATGCGAATGAATACGACGCGGTCGAGCAGGCGCTGAACAATTTCGTTTAATTGTCTGGCTGTGAGGCCGGGGTTGTTCTTGTAAACGTTCTTCGCGAGTTCCTCGCGCCATCCAGTCATCTCATCGAGAAAAGCGGTGTCCGGCGGGATGCGGAGGCGCTGAGTGCGGCGGTCACGCCTGAGGAAAGCTTCGAGCGAACCAGCGACTACGCGCTCGCGCGAGAACTCCCAGAGTTTCGCTGCGTTCGCTAGGTAGTCCGTGTACTTGACCTTTAGTAACAAGCCCTCGTCTGGCTTGCGTTCATCGGGGACAAGAGAGGCGTCGTAGAAACGAAGCTCTTCAAAGTCGGTGAGCACGACAAAGAAGACCTGCTTGGTGTTCCAGGCATAGCTCTTGGCTTGAATGATGTGCCGGGCAGTATCGAGCTCCTCGGAGGGAGCTTTGGCCTCAACGAAGAATTTCGTCTGACCTGCGACTCGGAAGCCATAGTCGGGACGGCCTCTCGTATCTTCCGCTGCTTCGACGACAACTTCGCGCGCATGGTGCGCGAGACCCTGCTCATTTTCAACGTCCCATCCCAATGCCTTGAAGAACGGAGTGATGAAATCGACGCGCGCTTGCGCCTCGGAGTAGCTCTTGGACAGATAGTGAGGCCGATCTGATTCGAATCGGTGAATCAGTTTTTCGAGCGTTCCCTTGAATGAGGCGAGGGAAACCTCCAAGATCGGCTCCTTTTGAATCGTATGTCCTGGGATGGAGTCTAAACGGACAGGCTTGGAGGTGCAAGATGAGTAAGCGGCGGGACGCGCAACTCGAAGCGGGACGAAGGCAAGATCGTCCCGAAGGATTCGGGATGCTGCGCTATCGCGTCCCTTATTGTGCCGGGCACCTGGGCCCGGACCCCGCCGGCTACGCTCCCTTTGGCTGAACAAGTGTCGGGAAATACTTGAGGCCGTGGAGTGGATTCTTCGCTGTGCTCAGAATGACCACAAGAGGACTAAACGCAGAGAGGCCCCGACCCTTCGCAAAAAGCGCTCTGGGTAAACAGGGTCGGGGCAGGCTCCGGGCGCAGAGGGATTCGGTCAATTTCTGAGCCGCGAGAATTGTTCTGCCGGGCGTCCCGACGGAGTCGGGACTCGCGAAAAACGGTCGGCGCCCATTCGCTACCAGATGGTTTTGATCTGCTTACAATTCCGGATATTTCTGTCCTTAGTTACTAACAGGATGCCCTCGGCCAGCGCCGTTGCTCCGATCAGGCGGTCGCACGGGTCGGGGGAATAATTCGCGGGAAGCTGGTTGGCCAAAACAGCGACTCTGACGGTGATGGGCCGGATGGCGGTCCGGGACGAAATCCTCTCGACGAAATCGTCCACGGTACCGGCAATGTCCAGACGGCGATGGGTAGCTAGCCATGCCAGCTCCCACAGAGAGATTGCGGAGATGGCGATTCCGGTCTGCTGGCTGGCCGACCGGATGCTTTCGCGGGCCTTCCTAGAGAGTTTGGCGGGTTCACTGGCGAGCCAAATCAAGACGTGGGTATCGAGAAGGATCACTTCTTCATGACCTCCCAGTGCTTCAGCGGGGTCACGGGAGACTCGATATCTCCAACGATTTTGAATTCCCCGGCCATGAATCCGAAAAGGTCGCTCTTGTTTGACTCTACGGGAACGACTTTTACCACCGGGGTTCCGCGCTTGGTAACGATGACCGGCTCACCGGTGGCCTGGACATCGTTCATGACGGTGAGGCAACGTGCTTTGAAGGTGCTCGCGTGCATCTGCTTCATGGTGTCCTCTTTGTGTCTATGGTCATATTAACATGGCCAAGCCGGCAAAACCAACATTTGTGTGGCACGGGTGGCGGAGGGGGGGCGGGCATGACTACTGTCCTTTCGGCCAGTTGCGGGAAGGACACGCCGGGCAAATGTACACTGGCGGGGTGTGCTGAAGCTCATACAATTTATCGAGGGGATTGGAGGTCTAAGATGTTCAACTCTAGGGGCCATCGCAGACTTTGGCTCGCTGCGGCAGCGGCGGGCTTATTGACTTTAGCGGGCTGCTCGGACCAGGCCACGGAGCAAGCCACGAACCACAAGCCGGCCGCTGCCGCGGCCAAGAAAACTGGCGTCAGCAAAGCGGCGCCAGCTAACCATACCGCGAAGAAAGTCCAGAGCGGGAAGCTGGTGACGGTGCCGAAAGGCACGTCCATCAGCGCGACCATGGGCCAAGCGCTGGCCAGCAACAAGAGTCACGCCGGCGATTCGTTTGCCGCAAGCGTCTCCGCGCCCGTCAAGGTGGGGGGAAAGACCGTGATCCCGAAGGGCGCGCAGGTAACCGGCCGCGTCGTGACCGCCAAGAAGAAGGGTCCGGCAGCATTGACTGTGAAGCTGGCTTCGGTGGAAATCGGCGGAGTGTCCTACCCGCTGGAAACCAACTCGATTGGGCAATCAAGCCAAAGCAAGACCAAAGACGGTGCGGCGAAGGGCAAGAAGGACATAACTTTGCCTGCCGAAAGTCACCTGAAGTTCAGGCTCGCCAAGTCGGTCAAGATCCCGCTTAACGGATGAAGCAGTAGTCTTTGACTTCCGCGCCCCGGTCAGCACGAACTGGCTGGGGCGCGGAGTCTTTGGCGCGGCCACGGCCGGCTCACTCCGCCTGCCACGAGTTCAAGGGAAGCTCTTTCCGACACTTCACCCACGGCGTTCAGGGTAAGCCGTTCGCAAAAAACTGCTCCCTTCACAAACAGCGTTCAGGGCAAGCAGCACAGCCAGGACTGGCTGTGCTGCTGAGCGAGGAATTCGGATGTGCTAGACTCGCAAATCTATGAACAGCCAAGCTAAAGCTGCGCATGGCGAAGGGAAATCGGCGCTGACGCATCTGGAATGTTCGTCGTGCGGGAAAAAGTTTTCGCACCAGGCGCTGCAGAATTTGTGCACCTGCGGGAAGCCGCTGCTGGCGCGGTATGACTTGAAGCAGGCGGCGCGGACGCTGACGCGGGAGGCTCTGGCGAACCGCGTGCGGACGATGTGGAGATACGCGGAGGTCCTGCCGGGGAATCCGGCGGTTTCGCTGGGCGAAGGGATGACTCCGCTAATCGCGGCGCGGCGGCTGGGTCAGCGGCTGGGGCTGACGAACCTGTTTGTGAAGGATGAAGGGCTGAATCCCACGGGCTCGTTCAAGGCGCGCGGGCTTTCGGCTGCGGTGACGCAGGCGAAAGCGCTGGGAGCGAAGACGCTGGCGATTCCGACGGCGGGAAACGCCGGAGGAGCGCTGGCGGCTTACGCGGCGGCGGCGGGGCTGCCGGCGGTGATCGTTATGCCGGCGGACACTCCGGCGGCGAACGTCATGGAATCGCGGGCGTTTGGCGCAGATGTGCGCAAGCTGAATGGATTGATTTCGGACTGCGGGAAGTACGTCGCGGAGAACAAAGACCGGGAGGGCTGGTTCGACGTTTCCACGCTGAAGGAGCCCTACCGCATCGAAGGCAAAAAAACGATGGGTTACGAGCTGTGGGAGCAGTTCGACGGGAAATTGCCGGACGTGGTGATTTACCCGACCGGAGGCGGCGTGGGATTGATCGGGATGTGCAAGGGGTTCGATGAGATGGAAGCGATGGGCTGGATCGGCAAGCAACGGCCGCGGATGGTGAGCGTCCAGGCGGCAGGGTGCGCGCCGATTGTGCGGGCTTTCGAGAAGGGAAGCGACGCTTCGGAATTCTGGGAGAATGCGGCGACGGCGGCGTCGGGATTGCGCGTCCCGAAGGCGCTGGGCGATTTCCTGATCCTGGCGATGGTCCGTGCGACGCGCGGAACGGCGGTGAGCGCGACGGACTCGGAAATGCTGGCCGCGGCGAAGCATCTGGCGGCGTCCGAAGGGATATTTGCGGCGCCGGAGGGAGCTGCGACGGTCGTGGCGGCGCAGAAACTAACGCAGTCCGGCTGGATCAAGCCGAAGGAAACCGTGGTGCTGTTCAACACAGGCTGCGGCTACAAGTACCCCGAGACGTGGCAGGCCGCGCTGGATGCGTGAGGCAACGTTGGGGAGGCCGCTCGAAGGAATTGGTGGACGGCAGGGGACTCGAACCCCCGGCCTCCTCGTTGCGAACGAGGCGCTCTCCCAACTGAGCTAGCCGCCCACTCGAAGCGAAGCAAAATAATGGTAGCAGACACCCCGGCGGCTGCCAAATGGATAGCTGCTGGGTATCCGAAAGTGATTGCTTACGGTTTGGAAACCGGCTCGCCGGAGCGCTGCGCGATTACTTTGCGAACGTTTTCGTAGAGCGCCCGAGCCTGCGGAATGGATTCCACGGCCTTCTGGACCTGCGGGTCGGCCTCGAGCTCCACCTTGACGCTGTCGGGCAAGCCAAAGACGGAGAGGAAGACTTCCTGCCTGATTTTCCGCTTCATCCAGTCGAGGTTCTCGGCGAACTCGGACTCGGTGTAGCGAACGTTTTGCTTTTCCATATAGCGGCGGAGCTCATTCACAATCGAATCGGTCACCTCGAACTGATGCGTGACCGAAGGCTTCGTCCCCATGTAGGAGCGCGTAAACCCGCCAACGGTCCCCTCGAAGCCCGAGAAGACATCGTGGCGCAGAAGCGTCTCTTGAAAATGATTGTACTTTGGGGCGGAGACGACGATGTCCGGGTTGATGCCTCCGCCTCCATACACCTGGCGGCCGCTGTCGGTCAGTTTGATGTCGGTGGGATGATCGGGCGTCTTGCGCGTGTAATGATAGTCGTAGAGCGAGACGGTCTTGTAATCGCGCTGGATCAGGCGGCCGCTGGGAGTGTAATAGCGGGCGGTGGTCAGAGCCAGGCCGGTGCGCTCGCTCAAGTGCGTGACGGTCTGGACCAGGCCTTTTCCGAAGCTGGTTTCGCCGACCACCAGGCCGCGGTCATGATCCTGAATCGCGCCGGTGACAATCTCGGAGGCGGAAGCAGAAAATCCATTAATCAGGACAACCAGAGGAACCTTGACGCCCTGGTTGCCGTGGACGGCCCAGTAACCGTGCTTCTCGACACTGCGTCCGTAATGCGTGACGATAAGCTGATTTTTTTCCAGGAACATGTCGGAGACCGCCACCGCCGCGGTGAGCAACCCGCCGGGATTGCCGCGCAAGTCCAGGATCAAACCGTCGAGCGAAGCCACATCCAGTTTATCGAGCGCTTCGGCAAGTTCGTGGTCGGTGGTCTCATTGAACCCGTTCAGACGGACATAGCCGATCCCGGGCTTGAGAAGCGTGGCGATATCCACCGAGCGCCGGGGAATTTCATCGCGGGTCACCGTGAACAGAAGGACGTCGGGATAACCTTCGCGTGAAATCGTGATGTGCACGACCGTGCCCTTGGGGCCCTTGAGCAGATCGGCAACCTCGGGCGTGGAAAGCCCATCGGTGCTCTTGTCGTCCACTTTCATGATTACGTCGCCGGGGCGGATTCCGGCTTTATAGGCGGGCGAGCCGACATAGGGGGAGAGAACCACGGTGCGATTTTGGCGCGGAGCAACCGTCATTCCCACGCCAAAATACAGGCCATGCTGTTCCTCCAGAATCTGGGAAAATTGCCGGGCGTCGAAAAAACTTGAGTGCGGGTCGAGGACCCGAAGCATTTCCGGAATAGCGCCATGGTACATGACGCGGTCGGTATCGAGGGGCTCGGCGTAATTCTCTTCGACGACGGA
>WNGG01006958.1_pt1 | contig 12560 bp, 14 predicted proteins | sample 5400661 | NCBI WGS metagenome assembly WNGG01 (sample SAMN13153372, study PRJNA577476) | soil metagenome | isolation source: 100 cm soil or saprolite under Garry oak tree replicate 1 | place: USA:California | collected 2016-06-15 | reverse complement strand
TGGTTCCGCGGGTTCATGCTCGTCCAGCGCAGCAGCAATGCAGGAAGCGTAGTCGGCCGCCCCCCACGCCGTTGCTGGCGGCGGCGATATTCCAAATCCTGGCAAGTCCACGAGAAGATGCGGATACGTGCTCAGCGCGCTACGCAGATCGCGGCGATCACGGCCCCATCCGTGCAGCCCGACTACCAGCGGCCCCGGCCCGCCCGCCAGCTCACCGAACACGCGGCCATCGAGATAACTACGCAAGGGCACGGAAATAAGCTATCGCGCGTCTTCGCAGCCTGCCCGGCGACTTTGGATTAAGGCCGGAAGGCAGAGTTTCTGATACCTCGCAACGATTGGGGTGATTAATACTGAAATGTGTGCAACGCCGGCCGCCGGCGCCATATGGCTGCGCGATTCGAGACAGCCGCCGAGTGGTCATGGGCGGCCCTTTCCACAGCTAAACGATCTCGTCGTAGATTGCGACTGGAGAACGGGTCAGGGCGGCCCAGTACTGGTCCCCGTAGGACCAGTGCCACCACTCGGACCCGATGACAGTCATCCCCTCCGCATGCAGGCAGCTAGCCAGCAGCCGGCGCAGGTCCCGTGCGGTTCCGCCGGCATCGCCCTCGAGCGCGGCCGGCGCGGAATCTGGCAGAAACGCGTCAAAGTCAGTGCCGAGTCCGAGCACTGCGCCACGCCAGCCCAGTGTCAGATCCACAGCGCCACCCGTGGTGTGCGGCGGGACTGGCGCATCGCTCCAAGGATCTGCGACGAAGCCGGCGAGCGGCGATTCCGCCGTGGCCAGGTAGTAGTTCAGGAGCTCCGCCTGGAAGGCGCGCGTGCGGTGCGCGTCGATGACCACGATCTCGAAGTCGGCGGGAAGCCTGTGTGAGGCGCGCTCTAGCCGCTCCAGCACGCCCTCCCGTAGCCGCATGGCACCGGGGCCGTGCCCGAATCCCAGCCAAGAGTAAACGGGGTATGTCTTTATGATCCCGGCTAGCGGGACCAACGGCTCGTCATTTTCCTTGACCGGGACATCAGGGTGAGCCGGCATAGGACGCCGGAGCGGCGGAAGCCCTGGCTGTGACGGAACTGCGACCAAATTGCAGTCAATGAGCCACTTCATCGTGCCCTGGGCCTTGAGAGCCAGCCCGTGCCCCTGGCATGCATGACCCATTACGCACCCACGGGAACGGGGACGTGCTTTGCTGGTTCCGGCCTGTCATTCTGGCCACCCGACAATGACCGGGCCCGCAGCCAGGCCAAGCACGCCGTGCAACTCTGCGGCCGCCGCGGAACGTCTCTCGTCGAGATCATCGAGCACGGCATGAACATACTCTGATGCCAGTGTGAGCTCCGCAGGCGAGTTCAGCAGAGAATCGATTTCCGAGGGTTCGGCGGTCCGGAACAGGTCGAGCAGGTACCGGTGGTGCTCCTCAGCCGTGGCACCTGTGCCGGCTTTCATCATCGAGCGCAGCCGACTGGGCAAGTCACCGGAAGCCGCGCGATGGGCCGGTCGCTGCATTAACTGATCCTCGCTTCGCTGCAATTACCTGGCGTGAGCGCGTTGAGCTTATCAGTCGGCCGCGCTGCCAGGCTGGCTATTTGCATTCGCATGACCCAGCCTGAGATGCGTTTAGCAGTATTCGTCTTTCTTATACTGCTTTGCGGCGAAGAACGCGCCTCCAGAACAGCCCCCGGGACCGCTGCTTCACCACGTCTGCTCCATTAGCGCACCCGGCCCCTGACTTCCTGCTTGCAAAGATCGGACCCTGGCTGCCTGACCTGGCCTGTCGCTAGTGGGCGCCGACGTGGTGCGTCCGTGAGCGACCGTGATTCACCGCTGATCACCGTCCGATCGGGCACGCAGCGGGCACGGACAGGAGGTCGGCCAAGGGACCTTCACGGCTGCTCGTGCGTGAGCCACCTGGCGAACTTGTCGGTGTCGCGAACGTTGTGGTCGAGTACAGCCGTGTAGATGTCCCAGCTGCGCACCGATACCCCGTACTGCGGTCGAGCGCTCCACAGCGTCTTGATGCGCAAAATGGCGAGGCGCGCGTCATCGGTCAGACGCCCGGGCAGTGCACGCAGATGTGCAAGGTCGGGCTGCCGGGCCGGGTCATCGACGAACCACCGGTCGAGCTTCCATTCACGCAGTACTGCCGGGTGGTAGCGCAACCCGACATACAGACCGTCCGGGTACTTCTCCGGGTCTTGATTCCAGCGGCCGCTGTCGTCGCGGTACTGCATCGCCTTCACGTCCTCGCGTGCGGCAAGCTCGGCGGCGACGGCGAGCACCTGTCCCTTGTCGAGCGACGGGCACACGACGGTGATGTCAATATCTCGCCACGCCATCAAGCCGAGCGCAGCGCTTCCGACGAGGACAGGGTCACCGACGGGACCGAGCACCCGGGCAAGGTCAAGCTGCGCGCGGACGTGCTCCGCCTCCGCCTGCAGTGCTCGCTGCCGGGCCAGGAGTTCCGCTGGCTCGCCGCTGCCGCACTCCGTCAGCAGATGACGACGGCAGCCAGAGCCCCGCCGACACCGCGCCTGGAAGTCCAGCCCGGCCGCACCTGCTCCCGGCGGGCCCGCTCACCCGCATCCAGCCCGCCACCATCGGGGTACCTCATGCTTCCGGCATACCGCAGAGCAGGCCAGCCGTCGCCAGCCAGGTCAGTAACCCCCGCCATTGAAGATCTTTAGTTGATCCTCGTGACAAGGGCCAGGGACGTTCATTACCTTGCGCGCTAAATCACTTCAGGAAGCCCCAACGGCTTCGAGACCCAGCATCCGGATCGGTGCTACGGGTGTCGACGATGGCAACGCGCGGCGCGGCGGCGGCGGCGGCTGCGAAGCGCTCAAGGTCCAGCCGGCAGTAGGCCAGCCATAGAGATTGCCCGGCTGCCGCGTCACCCCGGCGACGAGGCACGGTTCCGATGAACTTTCCCCCCGACCCATCGCCCCTGACCGGCTCCTTGTAAAGGCTGATCTTCTCGATATCTTTCCAGGGAACGGACACCCAGGAGAAGCGCATCCCGGGCGCGAGCAGCACCGGATGCGGACCGAACGTGATGCCTTCCTGGTCGGCGCGAAACGCGATCCTGCGGGTAACGACCAGGCCCGCCAGCGGCAGGCCGAGAAGCGCGCCGACCGCGATGAGGATCACATGCGCAGCGAGCCCGGGCACAAAGATGCCGCCGGCAATGAACAGGAGGCCGACCGCAAGGATCCCGGCGACTTGCCAGGTCAGCCTGTAACGCTCTTCGTAGCAGCCCGAATCCGGATGCATACTGCTGATGCTCCACCATGCGGCCGGTTCCTGCCAGTCGCAATTCCCAGCGTTATTCTCCGACGCCACAGGCACGACACCCGGCAGACCTTCAGCATTAGGTTACCTCTTCCTTATCAGACTGTCTCGGCGCAGCGAGGGCGAGTGTCCATGAGTGCCCATGGCGGACCGTTCGCCTCCGTGACATGTGGCCCATTTGTGGCCCACGCACCACATCCGATCTTGATGCCACCAGCGGCAGCCGCGCGGCGCTGGCCGGGAGCGCGAGGCGGCGGCATCGCTGCTCGACCCGGAGGACGGAATCATCCTGGCGCACCAGGCCGGAGATGAGCGGCGACTGCACGATACGGGCGGCATGCACCGGGCGCACGCACTGCTCTCCGCTGGCGTCCGCTGGACGGTAGTCCTCCGGCAGTATTGCTGCTGGCCTGACAAGGATTGCTCGGCGGTTTACTGCAGCGTCCATGCACGGCAGCCGACTCGACCTGCTGCTTAGGAGCTATCCGGAGGCTGACGCTGTAGCCACCTGCGAAGACGCAGGCGGCGGGCGCCTGCTGTAGGCCAAGTTATCTGGTCATCAAATCAGGACCCGGCGGCCAGTGGGGGAACTCTACCGGCCAGCGGCTGCACCCAGCTTCCGGCCCAGACTGCTGCCCTGATCCCCTGCTCGCAAAGAGCGCAGGTTGGGGTTCACTCACCTCGGCACACGTAACTTCGGACAAGGTGCCCTGGGCGACGCGCCGAAACTACAAGAGTGGGACCTGCGAATTAAGAGCCGGGCTCAGTGGCTCCAGAAGCTGTCTGAGCCAGTCCGAATCTTCTGCGTCACCTGGCGTTGATGCTCGAACTCGTGTGCTGCGGTTCCGGGCCGTGTGACGGCGTTGCTGCTCGCGTTGCTGCATTGCCTGCCGTCATAACCTGTGCGGTCCGCGTGCTTGGCTATAACTGCGAGGGTGACTTCTCTTCCGACACTCGTTGTTGTCAGTGGTCCGATGGGGTCAGGCAAGACGACGCTTGCTCACAAGATCGCTCAGGCGGTGGGGTGCCCGGCGATCTGCCGGGATGAGATCAAGGAAGGGATGGTGCACGCGAGCCCTGGGTTTGTGCCCGGCCCGGGGGGATGAGTTGACCATGCGGACGCTGCCGGTCTTCTGAGGATGTCCCGAGTTCCGTTGAACTTCGGTGGCGGCCCCGGGTGACCATCAGGCCACCTTCTGATCCTCATTCTGGCTTACGGGGGTGACATTGCCGGTGAAGCGCGCTTCGAGCGCGGCGCGGAGCCTGGCCAGGTGCAGGTGGCCGTTGACGCGGCGGAACTGGTGACCGGCTTCGAGCATTCCGGCGGCGCACCAGCGCAGCGCCATGGTCCCGTCCCGCCAGCGCTTGACGTTCTTGGAGTGCTCCCGGCAAATCTCGGTCATGGACTCGGCCGGGTTGGTGGAGCGGAGCGTGCGGGCCAGGGTGGGCGGCACGTCCAGGCGCAAGATGGCCAGCGTCTCGGCCATGCCCTCCCGCAGCGAGGCGGCGGCACCGGGGCGGGTCTTATCCAGCTCGCGGGCCAGCTCGGTCAGCAGGCCCTCGGCCTTCAGCGCGGATTCGGCGTGGCAGGCCTGGCGCATCCGCCGCCCGGTTACCGTGCGGAGCCGTCCGGGCAGCTTGTCCCTCACGTTTTTGATCTTGTGCTGCTGGCACCTCTGGATCAGCGGCTTGCCGGACACGTCGCTGACCGCGCGGGACAGGGCCCTGGCCCCGTCGAGCACAGCCAGGACGGGCCTGGTGACGTCCAGGCCGCGCTCCCGCATCCCGGTGATCAGGCCGGTGACAAGGGTGGCGTTCTCCGTCGAGCCCTCCTCCAGGGCGAGCGGGTGCTTGACCCCGTCACCGTCGATGCCGAGCGCGACGACGCAGGTGTGCTCGCCGAAGTGCACCCCGTCGACCATGAACGCGACCAGGTCCAGGTCATCCAGGCGGCGCGACATCAGCTCGGCCAGCGCGGTCTCGGTCGCGGCCACGAACCGGCGGGACACCGCCGGCTTCGAGGTGGCCGCGGCCGCCTGCCCCGCGGCCTGCCCGGCGGGCTCCAGCCCGCGGGCGCCGCGGCGGGATGACAGGCCGGCCAGCATCTTTTCCAGCGCCAGCCGGGTCAAGATCTCGGTGGAGGAGAACAGGTCATAGCTGGGCAGGTGCAGCTCGCCGGACCCGCCGGCGGTCCGCACCCGAGGGCGGGTCACCGCGAGGCGACGCCCGCCCAGGGTCACCGGCCCGTCCTCGCTGCCGTGCCGGTACCCGGCGCGGTCCGGGTTGTGCTTGCCGTCCGGCCCGCACAGCCGCGTGACGTCCTCGCCGGACATGGCGGCCATCACCTGCATCCCGGTGCCCACGGCCAGAGCCAGCAGGCCTTCCTTCGCCGCCCCCGCGATCTCGGTCATCGACACGACCACCTGCCCGGGAACGATGACTTCGCACCGCTGCGGGCCAGGCTGGGCGCGGCGGGGCTTGTTCTGGCAGGTGTTGCTCACGGCGGTCCCTCTCCTTCGGGTGTTCCTAGTCCGTTCACCCGTGGCCTGCCATCCGGCAGGCTCCAGGTGGGGGACCGCCACTCTCAAGTTCTACGAAGGTCGGGACAACCTCGGTCTTCTTCGGCGTGGTGGAACTGCTGCTGCGAGCCGGGGTGACGACTGTGGCGGAGGCGGCGTTTCAGGACCGGCTCTGGCGGACCGGGCTCGAATCGTTGCTGAGTCTCGCCCAGCTCCGCATAGTGCAGTGCACGGTGGACGCTGACGTGGCGTTTGCGCGGAGCCTGCGACGCAGGGGCGAGAATCCGCTGCGCCGGGCTCACGCGGACCCGCGTCCGCAGAACGCGGCGGAGCACGCCCGGGACTATGACGCGTTTGCCCGGTTGTCGGTGGATGCCCCCTCGGTCGAGGTCGATACTACGGACGGCTACAGACCTGCCCTCTCGGAGATCGTGGCGTTTGTCAATGAGCAGACCTGAGGCTTCCTCAAGTGCAGCACCAGCTAATCCGAAAATCGGAGAGTTAGCGGGCACGCGGCAGCGCCCGGCGGAGCGCAGCGGAGCCGAGCTGGTTTAGGCGGCGGGGCTCGCTCTTCCTTGCAGATCGTCTCCCCAGCACCGATCTCACAACTCCTGGGCGAACGTCCGGTCATCTATCACTTCGGTAGTATTAATCCGATAGCGGCCATCCGCCCGGGCAGGAGGTTGGCAGAGGAGGTTCGCGTCAGCGGGAACTGGATCGAGCTGTGAAATAGGACGGGACAGCCAATGGCACACATGCTGGTCCTCTTTGATATCGACGGGACACTCCTGGAGCTGCCCTCGCTAATTCATGATCGTGCGATTGAACTCGCATGCGCCGGTGTCTTCGACGTCCAAATCACGGTCCCAGACACGAGGCGCTGGTGTGGTCCGCCGCTGGTCGCCGCTGTGCTGTGGTCCCCGTGAGCGACCGAGATTCACCGGTCATCACCGTCCGATCGGGCACGCAACGGGCACGGCACCGTGCTAGCGGTCTGGATCATCCCTGTGGCCGAGTAGCCCTCGTCGTGGGCGATGGAGTGGCGACCACCAGGTCTCGTCGCAACGGGGCGTGTTGCATCTGACCTTGACGTGGCCGCCGCGTGCTTCCCGGGCCGCAGGGCCGTCGCATGGTGCCCAAGTAATCTTGGAGTGATGGTTTAAAGCTGACCGTTGACCGGTGCGAGCCAGGACCTAGAACGCCCCGTGGCTTCGGGCAGCGGAGTGGTACCCAGCTGTGGCGGGTTCAGGCGATGAGCAGGCGAGCGCCAAGCTCTGCCGCCTCGAGATCGACGAGGTCGCGGTTGCGTTCGGCCCACCGACCGGATGCGAGGTCATCACGGAGGCTGTGCACTGCCCTCTGCTCGGCGTCCGGCCCGACTCTGGCCCACATCGATATTCCGCGACGGACATGACCGTCCAGGTACGCCTCGGGCCGGCGCCAGTAGGCCTCGAAGAAGCCGTCAGCACAGTCCCACGGAATGAGCACCGGCTCCATCCGGGCTCCGATCGCGCGGGCCTGCTCGGTCAGCGAAGGCCGGCCGACGCGGAAGTCAGCGACCTCGGGCAGGTAGTCACGAGTCAGCCAGAACCGGCGACGCCAGCTCCGGTCACTGGTGTTGAACTGGAACACCACCACGCGGCGAGCCACGCGCCGCATCTCAAGCAGGCCGACAATCGGGTCCTGCCAGTGATGAACGGTGGAAAAAGCCATCGCGGCGTCGAAGGACTGGTCCTCGAACGGAAGGCTCTCCGCGGTGGCAGCCACGCACTGCGCTGCGCCTGCGGGACGCTGCGCACGCATGACCGCCGACGGCTCCACCGCGGTGACGTCACGGTCGGAGGGCTCGTAGGAGCCGGTACCAGCCCCGACATTCAGCACGGTCCGCGCATCGCCGAGCGCAGCCCAGACCCGCGCGGCGATCCGCGGCTCGGTGCGCCGCGTCACGGTGTAAGTGGCTCCGATGGTGTCATACAACTGCGCGCTGGACATGACACTGCCTTCCTGGCTGTCACCACCGCCGTCCCCGCACCGCGCATGTGGCCCGGGTAACGTGTCGCTGCGCGGGGTGCTTGTCGCTTGCGCACCACTTCATCACATTGGCCGACCTGACGCTCCGCAGGCCACCGGCCAGAGCTAGCTAGCACACCCAGCTAGCCACGTCACCGCCGCTAGCCGCCCGGTGCTCACGGTGGCCCAGGTGTTTGACCTGGCCGACTTCGTGCACGTGGCGGGGTACTGCGCCGGGGCAACTTCCGTCGCGGCGCGGGCTGGGCGGCAGCCGCCACCAAGGCGGGCGCTTCCGGCCTGCACTTCCACGATTAAGCCGACCTCCGCGTTATGCCGACCTGGGTTTCCCCCTCCCAGCGTGGAGAGATCCTCTTAGAGGAGAGATCCTCTTAGAGGGAGGTATCTCCGATGGGAGGGGAAACCCACCTTCCTTCGTTGACTTGGTCGTCTTGAAGGGGAACCTACGCCCGTTGTTTCATTTACACCGGATCTTGGACGCGACCATCCGGGCTTGGGGAGGGAGCCTAGCTCGTGTGTGAGCAGGGGCTTCATGCTGTCGGGCATCGCTGTGACTCCCTCAGGATCCGGGTCGCCTGACCAAGCACGCCTACCTTCTGGCGGGCCACCTGCTCTGGCAGATATTCCAGGTCGCTGGCCGACGAGACGAAAGCAACCGCGGGCGCGCCGTCGGCGAAGTAGTCATGCAGGACGGTAGTCGCCGGCAAGTCGTCGGTGATAACGCTGATGCTTTGCCCGAACGCCTCCAAGTCATCGGCTCTGATCCCGTGCACTGCGATCCAAGGCTCCTGCAGGTGGATCAGCGTGATTCCCCGGCGAGCCAGCCGCTCGGCCACCGGCCGGATGACCTTCCGCGCGAGGTCGAGCATCAGGTCGTTCGGCCGCCGCCCCGACACCGCCACCCGTGAGAACAGATACGGCGAAGGCAGCGTGACCACTCTGGGCGCCGGGACCGGCACCGGCGCATCAAACTGCGCGGGCAGCCTGCCGCGAAGGCTCAGCCCGCCGCTGTCTTCGGGACCCGGAAGAATGCGTTGTTGTCGAACCACCGGACGAGAGCGCCCGCCTCGATGCCCAGGCACGACTCGGTGAACGGCCGGAACAGGTCCTGCCAGCCGAGCAGGCCATCAGAGTAGAAGTCCAGCCCCGCTTCCCGCTGGACCCGGATGAAGTCCTGCCCATCGTGCTGGGCGCGGCCACTGACCTCCTCCTCCGCCGTCCCGCGGCCCCGGTCCAGATCCCTGGTAGCGGCCACAAGGGCCTCTGACCGGGGGTTAGATGCCGTGCTGATATGCGTGGATCACCGACAGTTCCTCCGGCTCCTAGAGGTCCCTGGCATGGCAACCGGGCGGCGCTGGCCTCGAGGTGCATCCTGTGGCCCACTGCCCGCCGCCGTAAGGGTAGTGGTCGGCGGGCAGTGGGCCTTCTCGGGGCGGTCCCGAGCATGACAGCCGTTCGGGCCGTGAATGGCGGGCCGGCCCATCTCGGCCAGGCCGCCATTCGCGGTCTGATCCGCTGCTGGCGCTGTCGGTCTTGCCGGGCAGGGAGTCTGGGCTGGGAGCACCCTCGCGCCTGCGGGCAGCGGCGTGCTGAGCGACCCGATGTGAGATGAGCGCCGCGCCGGCAACAGCCAAGGGCCACGCCAGGTGTGGTCCCGCGACGCCGAGCATCGCCGCCACGGCCAGGAACGCCACACCGGCGCAGCGTCTGCCTGCGCTGCGGCGAGGCAACAGCCTGAACGCGGCAGCCGTTCCGATGGCATACACGGCGGCCAGCGAAGCCGTCACGAACGGCACCGCCCATCCCGTGTTTGTCCGCGTGACCGCGATCACAGAAAGAACGAGAAGCGCCAGCGCGGCGAGCACCGCCAGGCTGCGCCGGGGTACCTCGCCCGCCTCGCTGCCGCGCGCGAACCAGTCCGGCAGCCCCCCGTCGCGGCCCAGCGCGGATCCGAGCTTGGCCCCGGCCGCGAGGTAAACGCTAACCATCCCGAAGGTGAGGATGACGGATATGACTGCGGCGCCCACGCGGGCACGGCCGCCCAGGCCGGCCGCGAGCAGATCGGCGATGGGGGCATTCGACCGGCCCGCCGACCCCCCCAGCACCAGGACCGACGCGCCTGCCACGGCCAGGTAGGCGATCCCTACGATCGCTACGGCCGCGCCGGCGGCAAGCGGGAGCTCGCGGGCAGGGCGGCCGAACTCGCGGGCCAGGTGGGTGATCGCCTCCCATCCGGCGAAGCTCCACAGCAGCAGGCCGCCCGCCGTGGCGACGGCGAGCCAGCCGTGCGGCGCGAACGGGTGCAGGTTGGCAGCGCGCGCGTGCGGCAGCGACAATCCCACCGCCAGCAGCAGAACCGACAGGAGCAGCCCGGCAAGCCAGACCTGGATCCGCCCTGACATCCTGATCCCGAACGCGTTCACGATCGCCGTCGCGGCGATGACCCCTCCGGACACGGCCAGCACGGTGACACGCCCGCCCCCGGTAACGGCGGCGACATAAGACCCGGCAAACATGCCCGCGACCGGATCCCGGCGGGGATGCCGAAGTAGAAGCACCAGCCGGTCACCGTTGCCGCGCCAGCCCCGAATGCCTTCCGCGCGTACGCCGATACGCCACCGGCGTCGGGGTACCGGGACCCTAGCGCGGCGAACGTTCCCGCCAGCGGCACCGAAACGGCGACCATGCCCGCCCAGGCGAGCAACGAGGCCGGGCCGGCCGCCTGCGCAGCGAGCGCTGGCAGCGCCACGATGCCGGTTCCCAGGACCGCGCTGACGTACAAGGCGACGCCCCGGGCAACGCTGATCTGGCCGGGCCCGGCGGGCGGGGCACTGGGTGTTACGGGCCCGCGCTCGGGCGTGGCGACTGTCATGACAGCAGCACAGCGCGCCAGCCGCCGACAGCGAAATTCATTGAGCCCACAGGTCAAACGTTCGGCGCCGGGGGAAGGGCTGCATAGCTTGGCCGCATGACCTGTGCGGGCGCGGCGTTCTGGGATCAGTACTTCCGGCGGCCCGATGATGATCTCGACTGGGGCAACCAGTGGATCGGGCCGTTCCTGGTCCCGCTCCGGCAGGCGAGGGCTCAGACAATCCTGGACCTGGGCTGCGGTACCGGGAATAACGCGGCGCGGCTGGCCGATGAGGGCTTTTCGGTCGCCGGGGCTGACCTGTCAGCCAAGGCCATCAAGTGAGCGCAGGCCAGGTTCGGCTCGAAGGCCAGCTTCGCCGTGGCCGACATGACCACGCGGCTTCCCTTTCCCGGCGCAAACTTCGACGCGGTCATGTCCAACGTCGCCCTGCACATGTTCCCGACGCCGTGACCCGGTCGGTCTTCGCCGAAATCAGGCGGCTCGTCCGGCCCGGCGGCCTGTTCCACGTCAACGCACTGGAGGACCGACCGCTACGCGCGGGCTGGCAGCCTGCTCGCGAACTCGAGCAGGACTACGTGATCGAAGCATCTGATCAGACTATGCACTTCTTCTCCGATGCCTACCTGCGCGAACTTCTCCACCCCTGGCCTGACCTGCGCCTCGATCCGGTGACGATCAGACACCGTGAGACCGGCGAGCCGTTCAAGCAGGTATGGCCCGGTATTGCGCACCGGTGAACAGTGCGGCGCGGCTCCGCGGGGCCAAGGGCTCACCAGGACGGCGGTGTGGCCGCACGAGGAAGGCAGGCTGGGGATGAGTGATGTCACTATCCGCCCCGCGCGGGCGGGCGATCTGGCGGGCCTGCTGGGCTTGTACCGTGCTTGCCGAGGGGCGTTCAGACGCGCCGCCCGCTGCAGGGCATGCGGCGGCATCCCAGTTGGGCCAGATCCTGCAGGATCCGGCGCGGAGGTTGCTGGTGGCCGTCGCCGACTACAAGGTCACCGGGGCCGCGGATGTGACGGTAGTCACGAACCTGACCCCACCGGGGCAGGCCGTGGACGATCATCGAGACGTGATCGTCTCGGATAGGGCACGCGGCCGCGGAATCGGTACCGCGCTGATGGACCACGCCAGCGAGCTAGCCCGGCAGGCGGGCTGCTACAAGATCCAGCTGCTGTCCGGCAAGCAACGGGCGGATGCGCACAGGTTCTACCGGCGGCTCGGGTTTCACCCGGCAGCAGAGGGCTTCGCCGCTACTACGAGCACTGACGCCGGTGACACGCCCTCCACCACTGTGCGATCCGGTTGCCTTGGCCACCGGACCGGTTGCGCTGACAGGCCCGCTCCCGGCCGATGCTGCAGCCGCCCCGGCCGCGGGGACGCCGGCCATGCGGGCCGTTCAGCCGAGCAGGCTGTCTCCGAGCGGGCTGCGGAAATACAGCACGCTGCGGCCGCTGCGGGCGCGGTTGAGCAGCCGTGCCCGGTGCAAGGCGGTGAGGTGGCGGCTGACCGCGCCAGGGGTGACGTCCAGCAGCCGGGCGAGCTCGGTAGTAGAGGCAGGCTCGTCGAGAAGGGCCAGCAGCCGTGACCTGGTGCGGCCGAGCAGCTCATCGAGGACGGCAGGGGTGACGATGTTGCCCTGCTCCCACAAGGCTGCCCGACCCCGGGCAGGGTAGATGAGCAGCGGCGGCTCGCCGGCATCAATCATCGTGAGCGCGTTACAGACGAACAGGCACGGTGCGAGCACCAGGCCGCGCCCGCCGACCCGGATCGTCCGATCCAACCCGACCGGCCTCAATGCGATCCGCAGGCTCCCGTTCTGCCAGGAAACCCGGTCGTCAAGGTCGGC
>WNGG01013951.1_pt1 | contig 12563 bp, 13 predicted proteins | sample 5400661 | NCBI WGS metagenome assembly WNGG01 (sample SAMN13153372, study PRJNA577476) | soil metagenome | isolation source: 100 cm soil or saprolite under Garry oak tree replicate 1 | place: USA:California | collected 2016-06-15 | reverse complement strand
CCCTTGGCCACGTCGACCATGGCGTGGACGAGATCGAGCTTCTCCCGGTGGGTCAGCGTGGGGGACTCACCCGTGGACCCGAGCACCAACAACGTGTCGGTGCCGTGGTCGAGCAAGTACCGACCCAGCTCCTGTGCGGTGTCGAGATCCATCGAGAAGTCGTCTCGAAACGGGGTGACCATGGCGGTGACAACCGCGCCGAACCGTCCGGACATGACGAAGCTCCTTTCGCCACGGGGCTCGCCGCTATCCTAGCCGCGTGCGGATCTACACGAAGACCGGCGACGACGGGACCACCGGCCTGTTCTACGGCGGGCGGGTGTCGAAGGCCTCGGCCGCGCCGGAGGCGTACGGAGCCGTCGACGAGGCGGTCGCCGCCCTCGGCCTGGCCCGAGCCTTCGTACGGGTTGAGGAGATCCGTTCGCTGATCCTCGCCCTGCAACGGGACCTGTTCGTGGTGGGGGCGGACCTCGCCACCAACCCGGACAAGCGCGACCGGCTGAAGGCCGGCGAGTCGCTAGTGACGCCCGACATGACCGAACGCCTGGAATCGGAGATCGACCAGATCGTGGAAGCTCATCCCCTGCCCGAATACTTCATCGTCCCGGGGGCGAATCAGGGATCGGCCGCTCTCGACATCGCCCGGACGGCCGTCCGCCGGGCCGAACGTCGGTGCGTGGAGATGCGGGAGGGCGGAGGGGTGGTCAACGAGGACGCCCTCCGGTATCTCAATCGGCTCTCGGACCTGCTTTTCGTGATGGCCAGGGCCGAAGCCGGCCAAGGCGAGGAAGCCAGCCGGCCTGACTAGTTTCCGGCCTGGTATGCTGGCATACCATGAAGCGGACCACAGTGAAGCTTCCCGATGAGCTGGACGCTCGGCTACGTCATGAGGCAGAACGTCGAGGCACCACACTGTCCGAGATCACGCGGGAGGCGATCGAAGCTCACCTCGGCGCTGGACGGCGGCACCTGATCGCGGCCAAGGCCGGCCGCAGCGGTCGACATGACACCGCCCGTCGCATCGAGGAGATCCTCCGTCGGGAGGTTCGCCGATCGCGCTGATCGTCGACGCCGGCCCGCTGTATGCCTACGTCGACGAGGACGACCGGGACCACGAAGAGAGCCTTTCGTTGCTCTCGAGCCATCCGGGGCCGCTCATCGTTCCTCAGCTCGTGGTCGCGGAGGTCGCCTACCTGCTCGAGACACGGCTCGGCCCCGACGCTGAGGTTCGCTTTCTGGGGGACCTCGCGGCTGGGAGCCTCATCACCGAGCCCGTCCACGCCAGCGACTGGCTGCGGATCGCCGATCTCGTGGCCGAGTACCGAGATCTTCCGCTGGGGACCGTCGACGCCGCGGTGGTTGTCGCTGCGGAGCGACTCGACATCGTGCAAGTGGCCACGTTGGACCGACGACATTTCGCGGTCGTTCGCCCGGCTCACGCCTCCGCGATCGAGATACTGCCCTGACTGCCATAGGCAACGGCCGGCAGAGGCTCCCATTGCTCACGATGCCATTGAGGACCCGCTGGTCCCGGCCAGATGATCGACGGTCTCGGGAATGACTCGATCGTTCACCATCGGAGACGGACCGTTCGCCAGGTGGCTCCCGCGTCTTCCGTCTCAAGGAGGGTGCCGTTTCGATACTGCGCGCCGGTGCTTCCCACCACCCAGCCATGATCCGCATCGACGAAGGATAGGCCAACCATCGACGCTGGCAGGGTCGGCAATTCATAGTGGCTCCAGTGGGCACCGGCGTCGGACGTGGGGATTTTCGGTCGATGGCCGGCCTTCTGTTCGTTGGTTACGAGTGCGCCGACCAACGCCCGGGCCGAAACCGCGAAGAGAGCGCCACCGACGACTCCTGCCACGATCCGGCTCCTCGTGTTCGTCATCGCCCTCACGGTGCTTAGACCCCTCACCCCGCTCTTCGGTTCACCTCAATGAAGGGGAACGGGACGCTCGGCCTGCGGCGGGTGGGAAGCCTGGCCAACGGCCCCGGGTCGGGCCTCACGTCGACCGAAGCTGCAGCGGCTCCGTCTTCGGGAGCCATGCACCCAGGAACTCACGAAGCCGCTGGGCCTCGTCGAACGAGATGGAAAGAGCGCAGACGGCCTGATCTTCGATCCACATGGAGAACCGCACGTGGTCGGCGGGGATTCGCACGGACCCTTCGGGCGCCGACACCTCCACCTCCTCCAGATAGCAGCTCACCCGAAGGGCCGCCTCAGGGGGATCGCCCGGACCGACCGGCACGGACCAGAACCACTGCGAGACCTTGGGCCGCCGGCCCGGGAGCAGATCCCGTGGCAGGCGCAGGCCGCAGGCCACGCAGAAGGTGTGCTCCAGCGGCTGCTCGAGCCCGCATCGCGGACAGAACATGTTCGCCATCTGCCGCTCCTTGGTGGCCTGGCCTCGATTGTAGGTCCCGGCCAGCGTGCCCCGGTAGCCCCAAAGGTACGATGCCGTGCATCCGCCGGTCCGAGGAGGTAGCGATGGTCCGAGTCCACATCTGGCTCCGCAAGAAGGAGGGCATGAGCGCCGACGAGTTCCGCGACCACTGGCTGAACAACCACGCCCCGATCGCCCGGGATGGCTACGAGGTGGACCTGGTGACCCGCGTGCCGGAGGGCCAGGAGGCTCCCTACGACGGGGTGGCCGAGCTCACGTGGGAGGACCGCGACGGGATGAGGGCGGATTTCGCAACCGCGGCCTCGACGCGAAGCACCGAGGATCTCGGCACCTTCACCGACGCATTCGGCCTGCTGTTCGTCGAGCAGATCGTCGTGAAGTAGGCCGCCCGATGCCGATGACCCCGGAGGAGATCGAGGAGTTCCTGGCCGAGCCGCGGCTGTGTCACTTCGCCACGGTCGACGAGCGTGGCCGGCCCCGGGTTCGTCCGCTCTGGTACCTGTGGCGAGACGGGGCTTTCTGGTTCACCACCCGGCTGGAAGCTCGGCACACCGGCCGGGACGTCGCCGGAGGCGGCGTTGCGTCGGTGTCCGTCGCGTCGGAAGACCGGCCGTATCGGGCAGTGGTGGCGACGGGCACGGTCGAAGTGGTGGGCAAGGATCGAGCCCTGCTCGAGTCGATCTCGTATCGCTACGGCGAGCGCGAGGGCCGGGCGTGGGTCGCCGGAGCCATGAAGGAGCCCGATCGAACGGTGTTGAAGACGGTCCCGGAGCGGTTGGTCTCCTGGCACTACGGACGCGGCGACTACGGACGCCAGAACCGCGGCGCGTCGCTTCGCACCGATCCTCCGAAGACTGGATAGGGCCGGGGCCGCCGGGTCAGAGCTCGCCGTCGCCCTCCGGAAACCCCAGCAAGGGCTCCAGGCCCACGGTCAGGCCGGGGCGATCGAACACGGACTTCACTGCCATCAGCACCCCCGGCATGAACGAAACGCGCTGCGAAGAGTCGTGCCGGATGGTGAGGGTCTCCCCCAGCCCGCCGAAGATCACTTCCTGATGGGCCACAAGCCCGGGGAGCCGGACTGAGTGGATGCGGATGCCCTCGACGTCGCCTCCCCGGACCCCCTCCAGAGACTCGTCGGTTGGTCCCTTCCACTGGTCTTGCCGGGCCCGGGCCATCCGCTTCGCCGTGGCCATGGCCGTCCCGGAAGGGGCGTCGATCTTCCCGTCGTGGTGCAGCTCGATGATCTCTCCGGGAGCGAACACCCGCGCCGCCTGCGCCGCGAACCGTTGCATCAGCACCGCGCCGATGGCGAAGTTCGGCGCCACCACCACGTTCGACTCGTTGCCCTCGTTGTCCAGGAGCCCTCGGATCTCGTCGAGATCACCGTCGGCGAGCCCCGTGGTCCCCACCACGATGTGCATGGCGTGCTCGATGGCCCAACGGACGTTCTCCATGACCGCCTCTGGAGTGGTGAAGTCCACGGCCACCTCGGTCTCCGCTTGGAGGAGGACCTCCAGCTCGTTCGACACGCGAAGGTCGATCTCCGGGTGTCCGATGAGCTCGGGGTCGTCGACCACCGCCTTGCACACGAGCTGGCCCATCCGTCCGGACGCGCCGAGGACGCCGACCCGGATCACCGAGACCCCCCTCCTTCGGGCCCCGCCGCTGGGGCGTGGGCCGCGACCGCCACCTCCCCCGCCATCGCTTCGGCGGAGGAGTCGAAAGCATCCTCCGCGAACGGACCGATCACCGCAAGGGCCATCGGCCGTTCGAACACCACCCGCCCCACGTCCGTGGCCTGGTCGAGCGTGACGTCGTCGATGCGGCGAAGGACCTCGTCGACCGAGAGGATCTCCCCGTGGCTGATCTCCGACTTCCCGATCCGGGACATCCGTCCGGAGGTGTCCTCGAGCGACAAGACCAGCGCCCCCTTCATGTGTCCCTTGGCCCGCTCGAGCTCTTCCTCCGAGAGTCCCCCGCCGCCCACCTCCTCGATCTGGTCCCGGATGATCGACAGGGCCTGCTGAGCCTTCCCGGGGGTGGTCCCCGCGTACACCACGAACTGCCCGGTCTCGGTGAACATGGAGTGGTAGCTGTACACGGAGTAGGCCAGCCCCCGCTTCTCCCGGATCTCCTGGAACAGCCGCGAGGACATCCCTCCACCGAGGGCCGAGTTCACCACGCCAAAGGCGAACCGCTCCGGGTCCTGCCGGGAGAATGCGTTCGTCCCGACGCAGATGTGGGCCTGCTCGGTCTTGCGGGGGTGAACGCGGATCGCTCCGGACGGAGGAGGGACGCTGCCGGAAGGCCTGACCAGTGGAGCCCGGCCGGGCTCGACTCGCCGTCCCGTGTCCATCCCTTGCTCGACCAGCCGGCACAGGCCCTCGTGCTTCAGGTTTCCGGCCGCCGCGACGACGAAATGCGGCGGCTGGTACCGGGATCGATAGAACCGCCGGACCTGGTCACGGCCGACGGAGGCGATGGTCTCCCGGGTCCCGAGGACGGGCCGGCCCAAGGGGTGTCCGCCCCACAGGGTCTCGCCGAAGATGTCGTGGATGAGATCGCCGGGGTCGTCCTCGTGCATGTGGATCTCCTCGAGGATGACCAGGCGCTCGGCCTCGAAATCCGACTTGTCCAGGACGGAGTGCTGGATCATGTCGCACATGTGATCCACCGCCATCGGCAGGTCCCGGTCCAGGACCCGGCAGTAGTAGCACGTGTACTCCTTCGCGCTGAACGCGTTCAGGTCCCCCCCGACCGCGTCGAACGCTTGCGCGATCTCCTGGGCGTCCCGGGTCGAGGTCCCCTTGAACAGCAGGTGCTCCAGGAAATGCGAGGCCCCGGCGATGTGCGGTCGTTCGTCCCGAGACCCCACCCCCACCCACACGGAGAAGGCCACCGAACGCGTTCCGGGCATCTGCTCGGTGATGACCCGCAGCCCGGAGGCGTACTCGGTCCGGGTCGGCTCGGGCATCGAGGGACGGGGCCGGGGGCTCAAGGGTCGCGCCGCTCCGGGGCGTCCCCCCGGTCGGGTGCGTCGCCCCGGTCGGGATCGGCCGTCCGCGGTCGATCGCTTCGGTCCCGGTGGTCCCGGTCCCGGCGGCCCCGGAAACGGTCTCGGCCCTCTCGGCCGTCGCGTCCCTCGCGGCGGGGCCGCCGCTCTCCCCGATCCCGTTCGTCTCCTTCGGACCTCGGCCATCCCCCTTCGGGAGGGTCCCAGCCTTCGCCAACCGGCTTCAGGCCGACCTTGCCCCTGGCGGGGTCGACCTCGACCACCTCGACCGTGAGCTTGTCCCCGACCCGCACGGCTTCCTCGACGTTCGCGATGCGCTTGCCCCGGCCCAGTCTGGAGATGTGCACCAGACCGTCCCTTCCCGGACCGATGTTCACGAACGCGCCGAAGGTGGTGGTGCTGACCACGGTCCCGTCGATGCGCTCCCCGACCTCGGGAAGATGCGGATTGACGATGGCGTCGATCATCTCCATGGCCTTCTCGGCGCCCTCGCCCTCGCGGGAGCCGATGAAGATGGTCCCGTCGTCCTGGATGTCGATGTCGGCCCCGGTGACGGCGATGATCTCGTTGATCCGCTTGCCCTTGGGTCCGATGACCTCCCCGATCCTGTCGACCGGGATCGTCATGGTGACCACCCGTGGCGCCTTCGTCGAGAGCACCTCGCGCGGCTGGTCGATGGTCCGGGCCATGGTCTGGAGGATGAACAGCCGGGCCTCCAGGGCCTGCTTGAGCGCGGACGCCAGGACTTCCTGAGGCAGCCCGGTCACCTTCATGTCCAGCTGGATGGCGGTGACGAAATCCTTCGTGCCGGCCACCTTGAAGTCCATGTCCCCCAATGCGTCCTCCGCACCCAAGATGTCGGTAAGGGTTACGAACTGGTCCCCTTCGGCGATGAGCCCCATGGCGATGCCGGCCACCGGGGCCTTGATGGGCACGCCGGCGTCCATCAGCGACAGCGTCGAAGCGCAGACGCTGGCCATCGACGTCGAACCGTTCGACGACAGCACGTCCGAGACCAGCCGAAGCGTGTAGGGGAACTCTTCCTCCGCCGGGATCACCGGAATGAGCGCCCGTTCGGCCAGGGCGCCGTGGCCGATCTCCCTGCGCTTCGGCGAGCCGACCCGGCCCACCTCGCCGGTGGAGTACGGCGGGAAGTTGTAGTGGTGGATGTACCGCTTCGACTCTTCCGGATCGAGCGTGTCGATCATCTGGGTCATCCGGAGCATCCCGAGCGTGGCCACGTCGAGCACCTGGGTCTCGCCGCGCTGGAAAAGCCCGGACCCGTGCGCCCGGGGGATCATCCCGACCTCACACGTCAGGGGACGGATCTCGTCGGGCTTCCGGCCGTCCAGCCGGATGCCCTCTTCGACCACCTTGCGCCGCATGGCCCGCTTCTGCAGATCCTTGAATGCCGGCGAGACCATCCCCGCCACGGACTCGAACCCCTCGGGAAAGCGCTCCTCCAGGTGCTCCTTGAGCTCCTGCTTCAGAGCCGACAGCCTGTCGTCCCGATCGGCCTTGCCCGAAACCAACGCCTCCTGCAGCCGGGGACTGGCGAACTCCTCGACCGCGGCGTACAGGTCCTCGGAGTAGGCCGGGGACGGCTCCCACGACTTGGGCTCGGTCCCCATCGCCGCCACGAACTCACGCTGGAAGTCCACGATCTCCCCGATGGCCTGCTTGGCTACCTCGAGCCCCTCGGCCACCACGTCCTCGGTGGGGCCGGCACCGCCGCTTTCGTGGATCCGATCCCACGAGCCCTCCGGCGCCTCACCCTCCACCATCAGGATGTCGACCTGCCCCTGATCGTTCTTGCGGCCGGCCACGATCACGTCGAAGGTGGCCAGGTCCAGATCCTGGTATGTCGGGTTGACATGCCACTGCCCGCCGATGAGGCCGAGCCGGACCGCGGCCACCGGCCCGTCGAACGGCAGACCCGCCAGAGACACCGCGAGGCCGGCCGCGTTGATGCTGGGGATGTCGTACGGGTTCGCCATGTCGGCCGACAGGACCGTGATGACGACCTGGACCTCGTCCCGGTACCCGTCCTTGAACGTCGGACGAAGCGGCCGGTCGATCAGACGAGCGGTCAGGATCGCCGTCTCGGAAGGTCGGCCCTCACGGCGGAAGAACCCGCCGGGGATCTTGCCTGCCGCGTACATCCGCTCTTCCACGTCGACGGTGAGCGGGAAGAAATCTATCCCCTCGCGGGGGGCGGCGCTGACGCAGGTCGCGAGGACCTGGGTCTCGCCGATGGTGGCCACGGCCGAGCCTTCGGCCTGCATGGCCAGCTTGCCGCTTTCGAAGGTGAGATCGGTCCCACCGATGGACTTGGTGACTCGATGCATGTGGTTCCTCCTCGAACCAGAGCCGCGTGGCGGCTGGAGCGTTCGGTCCAAGGAGCGATCGAGATGGGTTGGCCAGTTCTCAGTGGTGGGCCTCGGCCAGCTTGCCGGCCGGAGTCCGCTACTGATAACTGATCCAGCCCGGGCTCTCCACCGCTCCCTTTGCTACTTCGGTCTTCGAGTCGGCACCACCCCAATCCCGACGGTCCCCGCCGCCTCTTCGATGCCTAGCGCCGGAGACCCAGGCGCGAGATCAGCGCCCGGTATCGTTCGACGTCCTCTCTCCTCAGGTAGTCCAGCAGCCGGCGCCGCTTGCCCACGAGCATGAGGAGGCCGCGGCGGGAGTGGTGGTCCTTGCCGTGGGTCTTCAAGTGCTCGGTGAGCTGCTCGATGCGCTTGGTGAGAACGGCGACCTGCACCTCGGGTGAGCCGGTGTCGGTCTCGCTCCGGGCGAAATCGCTGATCAGCGCGCTTTTCTGCTCCTGTGCCAGTGCCATGAGGATCCCACCGAGGGTACCACAGGGGCCCGGTGCGGCCCCCTCGACTACGCCGTGCGGAGGACCGGGTGCCCGGGCGATTCGATGTAGGCCGGGAGGAGCTTTCCCCGGATGCGACCTTTCGGGGACACGGTCACCTCGGCCACCGCCGTGGTCGAGCCCTCGGCCGAGTTGTTCGGCCAGACGAAGTTGCCCAGGCTGTAGAAGATGGGCCGGCCACGGTAGATCTCCATCGGCTGGAGCCGGTGGGAGTGGCCCCCGAAGATGACGTCTGCTCCGGCGTCCATGAACCGGCGGGCCTCGTCCACCTGGTAGGCCTCGGGCACGCTGTCACGCTCGACCCCCCAGTGGATGGCCACGATCATCAGATCCGCCTGGGTCCCGGCTCGCTCGATCGCCTCGACCATGCAGTCCACGTCGTGGCCGCACGCCGTCCCAGGATGACCCGGCCGAGCCTGTTCCTCTGGCTCGGGGTCCAGCACCTGGTCGAATCCGAGCACCGCCACCCTCCATCCATTGATCTCGAAGAATGCCGGCTTCGTGGCCGCGTCCGGATCACGCCCCGAGCCCACCGGGGCGATGTGCGCGTGGAGCAGGTGCTTCCTGCTCTCCAGCAGGGCCTCGGGCCCGTAGTCGTACGCGTGATTGTTGCCCTGCAAGGCTACCTCCACCCCCGCGTCGTGCATGGCTGGCAGCGCCGCCGGATCGCACCGGAAGTTGAACTCCTTTCCCGGCCACCTCGAGCCGCCGGTGGCGGCGGGGCATTCCAGGTTGACCACGGTGAGGTCATCCTGTTGGAACAGGCCGCCCAATCCGGACCAGGCGTACTCGTACCCGTAGGTCCGAAGGGCCGGGATGTAGTCGGGATCCAGGCTGACGTCTCCGGCGGCGTGAATCACCAGGCGACCCCGAGCAGGCGCGGACGGCGGTGGGGTGGTGGCGACGGTCTGGGCGCTCCGCGACTGCGGATGTGCCGGCGATGTCCTCGCGGCCGGTGACCCTCGCAGGGCCAGCCTGACGCCGACCGCACCCCCGGCGATCACGGCGAGGGCCGCGATCATCACCATGAGCGGCGGGCGTGACCGAGCGTTTGCAGAGACCGGCACGGCTTAGCCCATCAAGGCCCGGGTCCGGTCGACATCTTCCCGGATCTTCTCTACCAGGTCATCTGCCGAGCCGAAGCGAAGCTCGTCCCGAAGTCGGATCCAGAACTCCATCGTCATCTCTCGCCCCAGCAGGTCTCCCTCGAAATCCAGAAGGAAGGCCTCCGCGCGAAGGGGCTCTTGCCCAAAGGTGGGATTGGTCCCCACGTTGATGGCAGCGGTGTGCGCTCGCCCGTCGACGTTGGCGAGGCCCGCGTACACCCCGTCCAGGGGCAGCAGGATCCGCGGCGAGACGTGAAGGTTGGCGGTGGGAAAGCCGAGCGAGGCTCCGCGGCCGGCTCCCCGTACGACCGTCCCCGAGACCGAGTACCGCCGCCCGAGCGCCACTTCCGGCCAGTGGAGGTCGCCGGCTGACAGCGCTTCCCGGATGGAGGTGGCGGAAACCCGGCGTCCTTCGAGGGTCAGCAGGCCCATCCCCTGGACCTCGAATCCGCCGGCCGCCCCGAAGTCGTTGAGCGACACGATGTTCCCCAAAGCCTTGTGGCCGAAGGTGAAATTGGCACCTACGACCACGCGGGCGACATGCAGTCCGGCCACCAGGACGTCATCGACGAACCTCTCGGGGGGCCATTTCGAGAACTCCTCGTTGAACTCGAGCACCACCAAGGTGTCGATTCCCAGCTGTTCGATGAGCGCGGCCTTTCCTTCGAGACTCGTCAGGACCTTCGGCGCTGTCCCGGGCGTGAGGATCTCCCGGGGATGCCGGTCGAACGTGACTGCCACGGGTCGCAGCTCACGATCGCGGGCGACCTCGACCGTGCGGCCGATGACCGATTGATGGCCGCGATGCACGCCATCGAAGAACCCGATGGTGACTGCGCTCGGACCACCGGGAAGCGGGAGAGCGGCGATGCCTCGTACGATGTCCATCGCTGCAGGAGGCTACAAGAAGCGCGGACCGGAAGATGACTCTGGTGGGAAAGCGCGTTGTCGCTGCAGGCGCCCTGGTCGTGGCGCTCGGTGTCGGCTTCGCGATGGGCTGGGTTACGCACCGTCCTCCGCCTCCTCGCGTATTGATAGCCGTGCCGAATGTCCACGGCCAATCCCTGGTTCAGGCGACGTCCGTTCTTCATCGCGCAGGGGTGAAGATATCTGTCATCCCCGCTCCTGTTACAACCCTGCCGATTCAGCCCTTCGTCGGCGTTCAAATGCCACCCGCCGGGACTCCGGTAGTAAAGGGAACGGTCGTGCAACTTCGAATGTCCACATCACGTTCCGCCGGAGGCTGAGGCGGATGAACGTCGCCCGGTACGGCCCTTCGATCCCCGTCCGACTCAGACAACAGCCATGTACGGCGACCTTGGCTCCCTCGGGATGTAGGACGCGGCTCTGGCAGGTGGATGATGGCTACCGGAGCAACCGATACCGAGCATCGACGATCTGGTACGCGCTCGCGGCCCGGGCATCGAGCGTCAGCAACGTGGCATCCGAGGAGCGGGCGGTGGCCCCGACAAGCGCATCGTAGATAGCCCCGCCTGTGAGGCCCATCTGGGCCGCCACGCGCAGCAACTCGTCGTAGCCCCTGGCCGGGAGCGTGATGACCGGGAAGGCGAACGAGCTCCGCAGGAACTCCCTCGCCACATCGGGTGCCACCCTGTGTGGAGGAGGAAGTCGGGTGAGGACCGAATAGGTCTCGATGCCGACATGAGCCAACAGGCGCGTAGGACTTGACGGTAATTGGGCCATCACGGCTCGATGACTCTCATGCCATGGCAAGGCCGCGGCCACGGCGACGCTCGTGTCGACCGCGATCAACGCCGAACGCGCTCGAGGGTCGCTCGGACATCGGCGGCCGTAAGCGCCGGCACGTCCCTGTCGGCTTGGATGACCGCCCGTCCACGTCGACGTTCGATGCGCATCCCCGCACCGGTTGGCTCGATCTGGATCCGACCATCCGCGGCCGTCACATCGAGCTCTTCTCCACCGCGGAGGCCCAAGTCCTCTCGGATGGCTTTCGGGATCACCACTCGCCCTGCCCGATCAATGGTAGTCTTCATGGTCTTAACATACCATCACAATGGGTGCCACTCACATCCACGGGTGCGGGCTCTAGGCTGGCGCCAGGATGACCTCAGGAACGGCCTTGGCACCGTCATCCCGGTAGATGCCGATCAAGCGTCCATCGGGGGCGAGCGCCCGGTACGGGCCTTCGATGCCCGTCGGACCCAGGCAACAGCCGTGCACGGCCACCTTGGCTTCCTCGGGATGCAGGATGCACTCCGGGAGGTGCGCCACGGCTCGCCCGAGCGGAAGCAGGGCTCCTGGATCGTCCGGCGGGCGGGCGTCCTCCACGCGGAACGGCCCGATGGCGGTCCGGCGGAGCTCCGACAGGTGGCCCCCGCATCCGAGCTTCGCCCCGACTTCGGCCACCAGGGAGCGAACGTAGGTCCCGCTGGAGCACTTCACCCGAAAATCGAACCGCGGCGAGTCTAACCGCAGGAGTTCGAACGCATAGACCTCGACCCGTCGGGGCGGAGCCTCCACGGCATCCCCCCGTCTCGCGGACTTGTACAGCCTCTCTCCACCCACCTTGACGGCCGAATACGCGGGGGGCGCCTGTTCGATCTCGCCGGTCAACGCCGACATGGCCGCCAGGAGGTCGGCGGGCGTGACATTCACTGGGGCGGTTCGGGTCACGTCGCCATCCGCATCGAGCGTGGTGGTTTCGACGCCCAACACACTCGACCCCTCGTATACCTTGGGCAGGTCCCCCAGAAACCGAAGCAGCCGGGTACCCCGGCCCACCCCCATGACCAACAGCCCCGTGGCCATCGGATCGAGGGTCCCGGCGTGGCCGACCTTCCGCACCCCGAGCGACCGGCGGACCCGGGCCACCGCGTCGTGTGACGTCGAGCCGCCGGGCTTGTCGATGAGGAGCAATCCGGAAGGCGGTTCCGCGTTGAGCTCAGGCATCGGCAATCGGCGCCTGGGGGAGAGCGGCGGTCAACGCACGCACCGCTTCTTCCGGCCCATCGCCCGCCGTGTAGCCGGCGGCGAGACGATGGCCTCCGCCGCCGAAGCGCTGGGCGATGGCTCCCACATCCGTGGCCTCCTTCGACCGCAGACTCACCTTGAACGTCCCATCGGCCTGTTGCTTGATCACGCAGGCCACGTCCGCCTCCCGGGTCATCCGG
>WNGG01006954.1_pt1 | contig 12563 bp, 6 predicted proteins | sample 5400661 | NCBI WGS metagenome assembly WNGG01 (sample SAMN13153372, study PRJNA577476) | soil metagenome | isolation source: 100 cm soil or saprolite under Garry oak tree replicate 1 | place: USA:California | collected 2016-06-15 | reverse complement strand
ACGGGAAGGGGCAGTTCTTCCTGCCGCACCAGGACTCGGAGAAGGACGACACGATGATCGGCACGCTGGTGGTGTCGCTGCCGTCGTCGCACACCGGCGGGGAACTCGTCATCGAGCACAACGACAAGACCGTCGCGTATCAGGCATCCTCGACCGAGGTGTCGGTGGCCGCCTTCTACGCCGACTGCAGGCACCAGGTCAAACCGGTCAGGACCGGTTACCGGGTCACGTTTACCTGCAACCTGCTGCTGGACCCCGATCCGGCCGGTGAGGTTCCGGTCGAGCCGTCGGCCGAGGCCGCCCGGTACCTCACCGAGCACTTCACCACCAGGGTCTCCCGGTGGAAAGGCGACGACCGGGAGCCGCCGAACCGGCTCGTCTACCTGCTGGACCACGAGTACACCCAGCGAGGGCTGGGCTGGGACCGGCTCAAGGGCGCCGACGCCGAGCGGGCCGCGCTCCTGCGGGCCGCCGCTGAGGATGCGGGGTGCGAGGCGGTACTCGCGCTCACCGAGATCAAGGAGACCTGGGATACCGAGCCGGGGAGGCGGGGCGGCAGTGTTGATCTCACCTACATCATCACCTCCGAGCTGACCCTGAGCTGGTGGGCCGGGGTGCCCGGCGGGGAGCCCATCTCGCTGTATGTGCCGGACGAGCAGGTGTGCGCATCGACCCCGTCGGCGGACCTGAAGCCGTACGACTCCGAGTACACCGGATACATGGGGAACTACGGCAACACGATGGACCGCTGGTACCGGCGAGCCGCGATCGTAGTGTGGCCTCGGCAGCATGCCTTCGCGGCCCGGGCGGAGGCGTCGCCTTCGTGGGCGCTGACGGAACTGAGAACCTGGCTGGACGCCGGGGACCTGGTCAACGCGCGGGCCGCCGCGGAGTCCGTCGCGTCGTTCTGGAAAGCGCCCGGTCCTGAGCTGCTGGAACCGGCACTGCGCACGGCCGCAGGGCTGGAGGATCCGGGCATCGCGCTCATGCTGCTGCGGCCGTTCGCGGTCGAGTGGGTGACGCCCGCGCACGCGGGCGGGCTGGCGGCGCTCGCCGCACGGTACGACGAGTCCTGGCACCGGAACCTCCTGGAGGCGTGGTTCGGGTCGCGGAACACGTGGCAGTACACCGGGGACGTGGACCGCAAGGGCTGGGCCGGTGTGCTGCCCAGGCTCACCGCGGCGCTGCGTGACGCCGGCGCGGCGGCCACCGCCGGATGGCTGCTTGCCGCGTCGTGGGGCTGGCTGGATGCCGACATCCGGGTCTGGCTCGGGTACCCGTCACCGGCCACGCGGCGCAAGCAGCTCGCGGAGCTGGGCAAGCCGCTCGCCGGGCTGCTGGCAGCCGCCGACGGGACAGCGCTGGCCGGCGAGATCGTGGCGGTCCTGCGGGAGCACGGCGACGGCGTGCTCGCCTGCCTGCTGCCGATGCTGCGGGCGGCCGGGCCAGGACCAAGCGCGCCCCTCGAGGAGCTGACACGGGACTGCGAGCGGCGGCTCGCCGCGATCACCGAACGCCCGGCCCGGGCCGATGATGACTGGTCGGTCCCCTGGTCCGGCGGCTGCGGCTGCGAACTGTGCGGCACACTCGGCGGGTTCCTCGCCGACCGCAGCGAGCGCACGCTGGAGTGGCCGCTCGCCGAGGCCCGCCGCAAGCACGTCAAGGGCCAGATCAGCACCGCCGAGCTGCCAGTCAAGCACGAGATCTGGAAGTTCGGCAGCCCGCACACGCTGGTGCTGACCAAGACCGGCGAGCTGTTCCGGCGCGAGGCCAAGGCACGCAAAGACGCCACGGCCAGCCTGGAATGGCTGGCCGCGCAACGGAGGCGTTAACCGAGGCACGAACCCGGTGCGTGAAACACCGGCCGTTATGATCCCTGGTCCAGGCATTCGCGGCGACCAGAGCGTCGTGCCGAACAGCAGGACGAGGTAGATCGTAGGTGCCCGCACGCAGCGGCGCCTGCAATCTGACCGTCGCGGAGTCATTCCGCCCGCGACACGGCAAAGCCTCGCTTCGATGATCGGCGCTGTACTAGTCGTAGTGCAGGCGTTCTCGCATGTTTGCGCAGGTCAAGACGTTTCCACGGACGGTGTCCGTGGCTATCCGCGTGCCGGGCCGCGAAAGCTCCCGCGGGCACGGACATATAGCGGACAGGGTCGCCGCGCCGAACGGCATACAACATCGTTTTCGCAGATCAGCGGCCGTGTGGAGGGGCAGGCAGTAGCGGTCTGTAAAACCGTCGGCTCAGCCTACGTTGGTTCGAACCCAACACCTGCCACCACCTGCGAAAACGGCCCGCTAGCTGCGGAAACGCGGCCCGGCGGGCCGTTTCCTTCTCGTCACGTCATGTATCAGGGTGCGTCACCGTGGGTCGATATGGCGCAGTGGTTGCGTACATATGGTGTACAGCTTCCGGCCGGAAGGAGAGGTGCGCAAAACCGCTCGCTTTGCGGTCTGGGGTCGTCGGCGGTGGTAAAGGCGCCCGTCAGCATGCGGCAGCCAGGTGATTCAGGCCCGCGGATGCGCCGCGCCGTGGGTGCGAGCAAGTGCCAGCGGTGTGCTCTCGGCATGGTTGGTACGCGCGGTGTCCGCGGCCTGAAGCTGGCGGAGGTAGTAGCACCAATGCCCGTTCGGGATAATTAGAATCTTTTCCCGAACGGGCGGTGGTTTCACGGCCCGGAGGCTAGTGCATCGCGGCGGCGCCTGGTTCCGCGACTGCCTGGCCCGCGCCTACGGGCGGAGCTGGAACCGGATCTGTGCTTGTCGTGCTCGTTGGCTGTTCGCGGCCGGGATCTCGTGCGGCTGGCAATGGCCCGCAGGCGTTCCCCGGCGCGGGTGGCTACGAGAGATGGTGGCCGACGCCTTCAGTGCCGGCGCCCTCGATGACGCCCCTCCCGTCTACCCAGATTCCCCAGTCAGCGATTTGCCTGGTCTCGATGCCCACCGGAGGACCTGGCCGCACCCCGGATGTGAGTTCCCGGCCGGTGTCGCGGACGACCGCGTGTCCGGCGTCCTCCCAGGACTCGACCCTGGCCCACCGAAGCTCGCCGGTGTCTGTTGTTTCATGCCGGACCATGAGCCGGCCGCCGGGCGGCAGGTCGCCGCGCAGGAACCGGGACCGGGCTTCCGGCAGGGTTTGCGTCGCCTTACCGATGGCATCGACGAGAGCGCCGAACTCTGGGATGTAGTGCCAGGGCGGCTTCTCGAAGCCGAACATCGCATGGCACGTGTCGGCGATGAAGTCCTCCCAGCTCATGTCCCAGCTGGCAGGCGGGCATACGGTCAGCCAATCCCCGGGTTCTTCGCTTTGTGCCGGATCGAAACGCAGTCCGATGATGGTGCGCGTGCCGCCCCGGTTCGGGACGCCGTTTGCCCTATCCAGGTCCCGGCGGTGGATGTCCATCTCGGCCGGCACGCGCAGGAAACGCGGCAGGTCCAGCAGGCCCACGGCGTTCGGGGGGTCCTGCGCGCGGGCGAGAAGGTCGGACCAGATCCGGAAGGCCACCCCGTTCAGCAGCGTGGTCAGCTCCTGGCGCAGATCCGGCGATGCGGCGCCCATCCTGAGCTCGGGCAGCCCGAAGCGGCGCATGCCATGGGTCATGACCGCGATCATGCCCAGATAGTCGACGGCGTGTATGCGCACCCAGGGTTTGAATGGAAGGCCGACGGTCACGTCGTCGCTGATGCTGGCCGGAATCGTCAGCGCGGTGTCCGGCAAGGCAGCCAGCGCGTCCTCGGCGGTCAGTACCTGGGGCGCCTGCGGGTCAAGCACGGGTGCGCCGAGGTCGGCGGCGAGCGCCGCGGCCGGGCCGCGCGCCTTCCATTCCTGCACGCCGATGAGCGATGCACGCTGCGTGGCGCTGAACTGGACGAATGCGCGCGCACGGGCGAGGAAGACCCGCTGTTCGGGGGTGCCGAAGAGCGGCTTGTCCAGCAACCCTGGCGGCGGCGTACCGGCCGGCTCGACCTTCACCTTCACCGCGCCCTTGGCGAGCCACTCCGCCGTCAGCGTCCGCAGCGGCCCGGTCAGCCTCGCCTCGACGGCTTTACCGGCCTGCCGCCTGGCTTCGACCGTGCTCATTGGCACGGGCACCGGGACTATGTAGGTCGCCGACACGGTCCCCGGCACCGGCAAGACCAGTTCCTTCATCGTCCGCTCCTCCCATCCCGCTCCCCAGGCGAGCACTGAGGATCACGGTATCGCCACTCTCTGACAAAACCAGGGCATAAGCGGAGCGCGGGAGCGCGCCCCTGCGGGAGAGGACCAGGAGGCAACCACGAACCTTGCGTGAAGCCAGCCTCACCGCTGGCCCCCGGCCCGCGTGATGCAGGTGCCTTGGGCGGCCGTTGTTGTGGTAGCGGCCAGGCGGTGGGTGGGCTGCCACCACCCGTTTCATGCGTGCCTGCCTACTGGCCGCAGCGTCCGCGGCATGCGACTACTGGAGATGGATTTCCCATGGCGCGGGCCGCGGCCCTTTGTGGCGTGCGGCCCGGAAGGCCAGGGAGCACCGCATCACGATGCAGGAGGGGTGGAAATGGGGAAGATCGGGGCGCACGCGGTGGTGCTGGGCGCCAGTATGGGCGGGTTGCTCGCGGCCCGCGTGCTGGCCGACGCGTACGAGCGGGTGACGGTCGTCGAACGCGACCTGTTGCCGGAGTCCGGGTCGGCCGAACACGACCCGGTGCTCACCGAGCAGTTCGCGCGCGTCGCCGAACTGCTCGACCCGCCCGCACGGCTGCTGCGCCCCGCGATCGGCGCGTGAACGGAATCCTGATGCGTACCACCGCCTTCCTGGGCAATGTCCCGGTCCTTTCCGGTCTGCCCGATGAACTGCTCGAACGCCTCGCCGGGCAGGTGAATGACGTGCACGTGCGCGCAGGCGCCTGGATCATGCGCGAGGGCGAGCCCGCCGACAACATGTTCATCGTGCGCAGCGGCCGCATCGAGGTCGTCGAGGAGGGGCCTCCAGAGGCGCTGATCCGCGTCCTGCGCCGCGGCGACGTGCTTGGCGAGCTGGCATTGCTGCGTGAGGAAAAACGCTCGCTGTCGGCGCGCGCGCGACACGACGCCGAACTGGTCGAGCTTGGACGCGCCCAGTTCGAGGCGCTGATCCAGGAGGCGCCGGGCTTTGCCCTCGGGCTGACGCGGGCATTGGGGGAAAGGCTCGCCGTGAGCCGCACGCCGGTCATTGCCGCCACGCCGCCCAGGACGATGGCGGTGGTGGGGCTGGATCCTGGCGCGCCCGCCGCCCAGGTCGCGGAGTCTCTGGCCGACGGGATGTCAGCCTACGGGTCGGTCGCACGCCTGGCAGGCGGCGAACTGGCCACGATCGACCAAGCCGAGCGCGATGCCGAGCGCGTGGTCCTGCACGGTGGCAATGATCTGGCTGATGAGTGGGCTGAGCTGTGCGTGGGCGAGGCCGACCTCGTGGTGGCGGTCACGACCGGCGTGCCGGACGCCGGATGGCTGCGGAAGCCAACCACGCTTCATGGCTGCGAGCTGCTCGTCCTCGGTCCATCTGTGACCGAAAGCATGCTGGACCTGTTGCAGCCGCGTGAGGTGCAGGTCGTTGCCCAGCCGTCGCGGCACCGCAAGGCGCTAAAGCAGACCGCCAGGCGGATCGCTGGCCGGGCCCTTGGGATCGTGCTCTCGGGCGGCGGCGCGCGGGCGTTTGCCCACCTTGGCGCGCTCGAGGAGCTGCGTGAGGCCGGCCTGCAGTTCGACCGCGTGGCCGGTGTCAGCCTGGGCTCGCTGGTCGCGGCGGCGATGGCCGCCGGTTTCAGCCCCGCGGAAACCTATGCGGCGTTCAGGCGCGGCTTCGTCGATACCAACCCGACCAACGACTTCGGGCTGCCCGTCTACTCTCTGATCCGCGGCGCCAAGACCCGCCGGCTGCTGCGCGAGGCATTCGGCGAGCGCCGTATCGAGGAACTGCCGCTGCGGTTCTTCTCCATGAGCTGTGACCTGGTGGCGCGCGAGACGGTGCTGCACCGTACCGGGCCGGTGGCCGACGCTGTCTATGCCAGCCTCGCGATCCCCGGCGTGTTTCCGCCCGTCGCCACCAGCGGACGGCTGCTCGTCGACGGCGGCGTGCTCGACAACCTGCCGGTAGCAGCGATGGCGGGTACTGGCGAGGGTCCCGTGATCGCGGTCGACGTCACCGGGCGGACTGGGAGCTTCAGGCACCGGGAGCGGCCGGCGATCGGGCGCATCGGGCGCGCGGTCCGGCGCGTCCTTACCGGCAGCGAGGCGGAGATCCCGCGCCTCGGCGAGACGATCATGCGTTCGGTGACCGTCGGCAGCATCGACACGGTCATTGCCGCCCGCCTGCATTCCGATCTCGTGATCACACCGCGGGTCGAACTGATAGGCCTAACGGACTGGACAGCGTTTTCGCGCGTCGTGGAACTGGGAAGGCAGGCGGCGCGTGAAGCGCTCGACGCCAACCCAGAGCTGCGGCACCGCTTGGGAGGCTGACGAATGCGGCGCAGGCCTTCTCCGCAGAGCGTGCTCGCGATCGCGTCGCTGGGCGCAGCCGCCGCCTTCGTCGATGCGACGATCGTCAACATCGCGTTCCCGGACATCGAGCGCTCATTCCCCGGCACGTCGATCTCATCGCTGTCGTGGGTCCTGAACGCCTACAACATCGTGTTCGCCGCGTTCCTTCTGGCCGCCGGGCGGATCGCGGACTTGCTCGGACGCCGGCGCGTCTTCATCTTCGGCCTCGAACTGTTCACGGCAGGCTCGCTGCTGTGCGCAATCGCGCCGTCGGCGGACGCGCTCATCGCCTTCCGGGTTGTCCAGGCGCTCGGCGCCGCCTTCCTAGTGCCATCCTCCCTTGCGCTCGTGCTGAATGCGTTCCCGCCCGCGCGTCGCGCCCACGGCGTCGCGCTGCTGTCTGCGGTTGGCGCGGCGGCGGCCGGCCTGGGACCCTCCCTCGGCGGCCTTCTCGTCACGGCTGCGAACTGGCGCCTGGTGTTCCTCGTCAACCTCCCGATCGGTGCGGTGGCGGTATTGCTGGCCCGTCAGCGGCTGGCAGAGAGCCGGGCGCCGGGACGGCGGCGGATTCCCGACCTGCCGGGCTCGCTGCTGTTCGCGATCGCCATCGCGGCGCTCGTGCTCGGGGTCGTCAAGGGCCAGGAATGGGGCTGGGGCAGCGCACGGATCATCGGCTCTTTGGCGGTGGCGCTCATCACCGGCGCCGCGGTCGTCTGGCGCTGCACCTGGCACCGCTCGCCGGTCATCGACCTGTCCCTCCTTAAGATCCGGACGTTCAGCGCCACCAATGCCATGACGGTCGTCGGTGCGGCCGGTTTCTATGGCTACACCCTCTCGAACGTCCTGTTCCTCACGGCCATCTGGCGGTACTCAGTCCTGGCGGCCGGCCTCGCGCTCACGGTGGGCCCGGTCGTCGCCGTCGCCGTTGCCGGGCCGATGAGCCGGCTGGCGCAGCGCACCGGCCCCCGTCCGGTTCTCGTTGCGGGGGGCCTGTTCTGGGGCGGGGCAGTGATGTGGTTCGCCGAACGAGTCGGGACGACGCCCGACTTCGCGGGCGAGTGGCTACCGGGTATGGTGCTGCTCGGAATCGGTGCCGGCACGTTGTTCCCCAATCTCAGCGGCGCCGCGGTCGCCTCAGCGCCTGGCGAGAGCTTCGCCACGGCAACCGGGATGAATTCCGTCGCGCGCCAGGTCGGGGCGGCGCTCGGAGTCGCCGTGGTGGTGGCGATCATCGGGACAGCGACGCCGGCGGGAGCCTACACGGCGTTTCGGCACGCCTGGGTATTCGGTGCGGCCTGCCTGTTCGCCGCCGGGCTTGGCTGCCTGCTGGTCGGACGCGCCGGGGCCGGCCAGGCGCCGTCGCTCGGCGATGCCGCACGAGGGGTGCTGGCGGTGAGTCAGCCCCAGCAGGCCGTGCGTCCGCGCGCGCGGCGCGTGATCGCGCTTGATACCGCCGAGCCGGCGGTGTCGCGTCCGGAGTCGGCGGCCGACTTTCTCGCGCAGGTGCCGATGTTTTCGGACATCAATGCCGAACTCCGTGAGCAACTCGCGCTGAGATCAAGCACGCGCCGCTTCTGCGCCGGGCAATGGCTGTTCCGCGAGCATGAGCCGGCAGACGTGATGTATGTCGTCCGCGCCGGCCGTCTCCAGGTCGTTGATGAGGCCGCCGGTGCCGTGATCCGCGAGCTAGGCCGCGGGGACACGCTGGGCGAGCTCGCCTTGCTGACGGATTCGCCGCGATCCGCCTCGGTACGCGCCGCGCGCGCCACCGACGTCATCGCCGTCAACCGGGCCGACTTCACCGGGCTCCTCCGCACCTCGCCAGACCTGTCGCTGGCGCTTAACCGGTCGCTTGGCCGCCAGCTCAGGGACACGCGCGCCCTCGCGCCCGCGACCCGGCCGCGGCCCACGACGGTCGCGCTGATCGCTCTGGACGCCCGGATCCCGCTGCCGCGGCTCGCCGCCCGGCTCGGCGCCGCGCTGGAAACCCACCTGTCGGTCGCGGTGCTCAACGGGGCCGAGATAGCCGCCCCTGTGGCAGGTGAGCCGGCGACCGTGTACGGCCCGCTGCTCGACCGCGCCGAGGCAGGTCATGACATGGTCCTGCTCGCCGCCGGGTCTGTTCTGCGACGGGAGCCCTGGATGGAGTTCTGCCTCCAGCAAGCAGACCGGATCCTCGCGGTGACCGGAGCCGGACTGGTCCCGCGGGAGCTCGCCAGTTATCCCGAGCTGCACGCCTGCGACCTCGTCGCTTATGACGCCGCACCCGGGGAACTCAGCGGCTGGGCGGCTATGCTCGACCCGGTCGAGTCGCACGTGATCCGGGAGACTGAGTTCGACGCCGACATCGCCCGCACTGCCCGCCGGCTCTCTGCCACCTCGCTCGGGATCGTGCTCTCTGGCGGCGGCGCGCGGGCGTTCACGCACATCGGCGTGCTCGAAGAGCTGGCCGCCGCCGGCCTGACGATCGACCGCGTCGCCGGCGTCAGCATGGGCGCAGTGATCGGCGCGCTGTTCGCGATGGGCCACAACGCCGATGAGATGGACGCGATCTGTTTCGAAGAGTGGGTACAGCGCCGACCGCTAGGCGACTACACGGTCCCGCGCCACTCGCTGATCCGTGGCGAGCGCTTCCGGTCCATGCTGCACCGCACGTTCGGCACGCGCCTGATCGAGGAATTGCCGCGCAGCTTCATGTGCGGCAGCACCGAACTCCGGAGCGGGCGCCTAGAGATCGCGCGGCACGGGCCGCTATGGGAGGCGGTCGGCCTCAGCATTTGCCTGCCGGTCATCGCGCCTCCGCAGATCCGTGGCCGCGAGATCTTCGTCGATGGCTCGCTGGTCGACAACCTGCCAGTGAAGGCGATGGCCGACATGGGAGAGGGCCCGATCATCGCGGTCGACGTGAAGGCCGCGTTCGAGCGCTCGCAGAACGGTCCCGCGGCGGCGGGCGGGTCAGGCGATCGACCGCCGCGGCCGCCGAGCCTCGGCGAGACGCTCACGCGCGTACTGCTGCTCGGCAGCCAGAACACCTCCGAGGCGGCCCGGCGCCACGCCGACCTGGTTATCAAGCCGCGTGCCGAGGGCGTTGGACTGCTTGAATTCCATCAGCTCGACACCGCACGCGAGGCTGGCCGCGCGGCGGCCCGGGAGGCACTCGAGCGGGCGCCGGCCGGCCTGTTCGCTTAACCGAACCGGCCCTCGTAGCGTGATCGTGCTGCCAGCAAGTCCTGGACGGCGCTTGCCACCTGATGCCGGGTGGATCTCGATTACCGCGGGATGCTAGCACGAGGTCGCGCTGGTGGCTGGCCACCTTGCTGATCTTGGCCGGTGCGGCAGACTGCACACAGGAGGTTGGACCGGGAGGTTTGCCATGCGGGCTGTTGCGATGGTGCTCCATGTGCGGCTGCGGCAGCAGTGGAAGTCCTGGCTGGCCCTGGCCGCCCTGGTGGCGCTGGTCGGCGGGCTCGTGATGGCCGCGGCGGCAACCGGCCTGCGGACCGCGGCTGCCTTTCCTGATTTCGTCGCCCGGCACGGTTACGACGCTGTCGTCTACAGCGGCCACCCGCTGCCGGCGCTGGCTCACATCCCCCAGGTCGCCCTGGTGACGTCGGCTCCTGGCCCGTTCAACTTGGCCCGCTGCCTGTCCTGCCGCAAGCCGATCGACGCCGGGTCCTTCGGCGTCTTCGAGGTCCCGCCAGCCGGCCTGTCCCGGCTGGTCGAATTGCGCTCCGGGCGGATGCCAGATCAGGCCAACCCCGATGAGGCCCTGGCCTCCTATACCCTCGCCCGGGATAACGGCGTGCGGTTGGGCTCGGTGATCCAGGTCCTGGTGCCGACCCCGGAACAGCTGAGGCTGGGGCCGGCCAAGGTCAAGCTGTCGGCGGTCCCGCGGCGCGGCCTGCGGGTGGTGGGCCTGGTGGTGGCCGAGAATGAGTTCGCGTACGGGATTGGGGCCCGCTACGACCTGTTCCTTACGGAGGCGTTCGCGGCGGCGGTGAATCACCGCGCGGTGATGGGGTGGGCCTACTACGTGCGGCTCCGGCATGGCGCGGCTGACCTGCCCGCGTTTGATAGCCGGCTCCGCCCGATGGGTTCGTTCGGCGCCGATGACCTGGATATCGACGCCGCCGCGGTGCAGCGCGCGATCAGGCCGCAGGCGGTGGGCTGGTGGGTGCTGGCCGGCCTGGCCGCGCTCGCCGGGCTGGCCGTCATCGGCCAGGCCGCGGCCCGGCAGTTCGTCACCGGGCAAGACGACCGCCAGCCGCTGTCCGCACTGGGCTTGCGGGTGCGGCAGTTCGTGGCACTCGGTCTGGCGCGCGCGGCCATCATCGGTGCTGCAGGCGGGGCCGGGGCGGTGGCGCTGGCCGCGCTGCTGTCCCCGCTGACCCCAGTGGGCGAGGCGCGGCTGGCCACCGGCTCGCCGGGCGCGGTGGTCATTGATCCGCTCGTCACGGTGCCTGGCGCGCTGGCCACAGTTACCGCCGTCGTGGCGTTGTCGGTCTGGCCGGCGGTGCGGCATGCGCGGCGGCTACGCGGTGGCTTGCCGCTGCGCACGGTGCCGGTGGCGCTGGTCCGGGCCGTGGCCGGGATCGGCGCGCCGCCCAGCGTGCTGATCGGGGTCCGGTACGCGCTGGAGCGGGGCCGGGGCCAGGGCCGCCAGACGGTCCCCGTGGGGACGGCGCTGCTCGGCATGGTCTTGGCGGTCGCTGCGCTGTGCGCGACCGCCGTGTTCGGCGCCAGCCTGACCCGGCTCATCTCCTCACCCGCGCTGTACGGCGCGCCCTTCCAGGCGGACTTCACCAATCCGGGGACGGAATCTGGGTCCGTCCTCACCGGGTCGCTGCTGACCAGCCTGCGGCAGGATCCGGCGATTCAGCAGATCACCCTGGTCACGGTGGCGGAGATCGACGTGAACGGCCGCCACGTCCGCACGCTCGCGGCGACCGCGATCCGCGGTCCCGCTCTGATCTCAGTCGTGGACGGGCGGCTGCCCAGAGGTGACCGGGACATCCTGGTGGGCGCCGCGACGATGCGCAGCATCGGGGCGCGGCCGGGGGGGCTGGTCCGGGTCACTGTCCCTGACCCGGTGACCGGTGCCGCGCACACGGCTCAGTTCCGCGTGATCGGCCGTGCGTCTTTCCCGCCCAGCTTCGGCTCCGGAGGGCTCGGCAACGGGGCCGCGATGACCGTGAGCGCGCTGACAGCTGCGGAATGCCCGCCCGGTAACGGCCAGGCCGCATGCCAGCGCAAAGCGCATCAGGGCATCATCTATTCGGTGCTGGCGCGGTCCGCTCCCGGCCCGGCCGGAGCCGCCGCGCTGGCCCGGTATACCAGCAGATACCGCTCGTATGTGGCCCCATCGCAGGAGCCGGCCGAGCTGGTCAACTTCGGCGAGTCGGTCAACTTCCCGCTGCTGTTCGGCGGGATGCTGGTGCTGTTCGGCGCGGCGACAATGGTGCACCTGCTGCTGGTCAGCGTGACCCGCAGGCGCGCCGAGGCTGGCTTGCTGAAGGTGCTCGGGTTCGCCCGGTACCAGGTCGCGGCAGTGGTCAGCTGGCAAGCCACCACGGTGGCCCTGGCCGGGACCGTGGCCGGGGTGCCGCTGGGCATCGCGGTCGGCAAAGTGCTGTGGCGGGTATTCGCCACGAACTTCGGGGTGGTGCCGCTCACCGTAGTGCAGGCCCTGCCTGTGGCCGCGATCGCCGTCGGGGTGCTCGCCGCCGCCAACGCGCTCGCCTTCCTTCCCGCGCTGCTGGCCGCGCGAGCGCACCCGGCCCAGCTGCTGCGGGCCGAGTAAGGGACGTCCGCCGAGCCGAACGGGCGCGGGGCAGCCGGGCACCGGGATTTGAGGCCGATAGCGCCCGGGCGGCCAGATGATGCCCGGCTCAGTCCGGCGAGGAGCGGGCGGTCAGGACAACGACTGGGAGCCTGCGGCCCGTTCGCGCCTGCCACCTGGCGAAATGCGGCGCACGCGCCGCGATCAGCGGCCACAACTCCTCTCGGTCAGCGTCGCTGGTGATCCGCGCGTCAACGTCGTGCTGCCGATCACGGATCCGGATGT
>WNGG01006949.1_pt1 | contig 12565 bp, 8 predicted proteins | sample 5400661 | NCBI WGS metagenome assembly WNGG01 (sample SAMN13153372, study PRJNA577476) | soil metagenome | isolation source: 100 cm soil or saprolite under Garry oak tree replicate 1 | place: USA:California | collected 2016-06-15 | reverse complement strand
CAACCTGCCGATGAGTTTAAGTATCTCCGGATGGATGCCGTGCACCCCCAGATCAAACGCAGCCTGGTCTCCGGCCTCCTTGATGGCCAGTTCAACCTCCTCCTCGGCCTTTGTCACAACCTCCTCGATCCGTCCAGGATGAATACGGCCGTCCGCAATAAGCTTCTCCAGTGCGATCTTGGCGACCTCGCGGCGGACCGGATTAAACCCGGAGAGGATAACCGCCTCGGGGGTATCGTCGATAATCAGGTCAATACCGGTAGCTGCTTCCAACGCCCTGATGTTGCGCCCTTCACGGCCTATAATGCGCCCTTTCATCTCATCCGAAGGGAGGGCCACTACCGACACGGTCCGTTCCGCGACATACTCGCCCGCATAGCGCTGAATGGCGAGGGCAATGATCTCCTTGGATTTCTTATCCGCAGTTTCCCGCGCCTCTTCCTCGATGGCCTTGATCCGTTTAGCCGCATCCATTTTGGCTTCACTTTCCATGGTATCCATGAGGACTTTTTTGGCCTCGGCGGAGGTCATGCCCGAGATGTTTTCCAGTGTCTTACGTTCTTCCTCGATGAGAAGAGCAAGTTTTTCCTCCTTCTGCACCAGGTTTTGTTCCTTTGCAGCAAACGCCTGTTCCTTCTTGGAAAAATCAAGGTCACGCTGGTCATAGAGGTTCACCTTCTTGTCCAGGTTCTCTTCTTTCAGCTGGAGCCTTTTTTCAAGGGCCTGAAGATCGCGGCGTTTATCCTTGGTATCCCGCTCGAATTCCGCCTTCGCCTGATACACCACATCCTTGGCCTGAAGCGTCGCCTCCTTGGTGATGGTCTCGGCTTGACGCTTGGCGTCTTCCAGCATCTTTGCCGCATGGTCCTCTGCCTTAGCCAGCAGAGAACCGGAAAGTTTCTTCCGTAACAGGTTACCGACCGCAAACCCGATACCAGCGGCAATAATAACGAGCAGTATGGCTATTTCCATTTTCAATGTCGTATTCCTCCCTATATAGTTAATCCCGAGGGCAAACCACCCTCTTCTCGGTGATGAGCAGATCCATCTTCACATCGTGAGGCTCGCCGGCAATGTCACCCACCAGCTGAAAGTCATAACAGAAGCCAATCAGCTTGCCTCTCCCCTCCAGGGAATGCAGCGCCTTATCGTAGTACCCCTTGCCATAACCGACCCTCTTCCCCTTAGCATCGAAGGCAACGCCAGGCAGAACGATCAGATCGGCCTCGCAGGGGTCATAGGCGTCGCATGAGGCATCCGGCTCCAGGATGCCGAAAGCCCCTTTCTGCAGCTGATCCGGGGCGAAAACCCGGCGAAAGAGCAGGCCGTCACCAGAGACGGCAGGGTAAAGGACCGTTTTTGCCGCAGCCAGCGCTTCAATGAAAACCTCGGCAGTATCCACCTCATTATGAATCGGCGCGTACAACGCCAGGACTCTCGCCTTGGTAAACTCGGCGGAGGCGACAAACGCCTGCTGGATCAGCAGGCTTGCCACCCTGACCTCGGATGCCGCAAGGGTCCGACGCCTGGCAAGGATCGTTTGTCTGAGCTTCTGTTTGGGCATACAGCCTCAACTCTGCGTTCGCGACAGATACAGTCCTGCTGCCCCGCACAAAATGCGTACGCCAAATGAGATTGGTTCTCTGGAGGGAGATCGGGGGAGGGTGATGTTTGACAGGCTTGTTAGGTAGAGCCGCCCTGGTTGGCCAATGAAAAGCTAAAGCTGCAAAGCGGCGTAGGATACCCCTTGTACGTAAATACCATGGTGGCAGGCTACCTATCAGCGAAACGGGGGGTGAAGCAATACAGAAAACCCCGCTGAGACTGGCAAAACGATCAACCCAAAATCCGGCCGATTATATATGATGAAATCTCCCTGAAGAGACCATTGGAACCATTGGAACACTACAAATTATCTTCAAGCTTCTGCAACAGCATAGTTAGCCATTCCGTTTCTTGCTGCCGCGAAGCCTCCTGTTCCTTGACAAGGGTAAGATATGCCTCAGCTATCGTCATTAAGGTGATGATGGCCACCACCTGCGAGTCACCGCCCGTCACTGAGGCAGCGACTCCGGAAAGTTTGCCGTTGACAAACGCCTCAATCTCCTGAACCGTTTCAGGAAGGGCCGCGCTTCTTACCTGCAGTTCCCGGCCCAACACCCTGATGCGGTGCAACGAGCTCAACGGTATTATATCCCTTCCAGTTTCTTGAGAATTGCGTCTACGCGCGCCTGAAATCCGTGCCGTTCCTCAAGCAGATGGCAGTTCTCTTCGTTCAACCGCACATTTTCATGCTTCAGCGCAGCATGGGCATCCACAAGGGCCTCCACTTTTTTCTCAAGCTTGCTGAGCAGTTCCGCATTCATACACTAAACACCTTTTGGATAAAAAATTTTAAGTTACAACCCCCCAAAAGTCAAGGTAATTATTGGAAAAGCGCTTCCACGAACTGGGCCGGATCAAACTCACGGAGATCTTCAGCCGACTCGCCCACACCTATGTAACGAACCGGTATTTTAAATTCATTGCTGACCGCCACCACTATTCCCCCCTTGGCCGTGCCGTCGAGCTTTGTCAGGGCTATCCCGGAAACAGAGGCGGCTTCTTTGAAGAGTTTGGCCTGGGATACGGCGTTCTGCCCGGTTGTGGCATCCAGCACAAGGAGTGTTTCATGGGGCGCACCGGGGATTTCCCTGCCGAGGATGCGTCGGATCTTTTTCATCTCCTCCATGAGGTTGACCTTGGTATGCAGCCGACCAGCGGTATCGATCATGAGAATGTCGCATTCCCTTGCAACGGCGGCCCTGCAGGCATCGAAGGCCACCGCAGACGGATCGGCCCCTTCCTGATAACGAATAACATCGCTCCCTGCCCGCTTCCCCCATATTTCCAACTGCTCGGCGGCGGCGGCGCGGAATGTGTCACCGGCAGCCAGCAGCACCTTTTTCCCTTCAGTGGCAAACCTGCAGGCCAGCTTGCCGATCGTGGTGGTCTTGCCGACCCCGTTGACCCCGATAACCATGATGACAAACGGAGCGTGCCCCCCCGTATCCAGTGGAGCGCAATGCTTGGCCAGACGGGCCAGAATCTCCTCCTTGAGGGCACTCTTCAGCGTGTCGGCATCCTGCAGCTCATTCCTTTTCAAGCGCTGTTCAAGGGTCCTGACCAGCTCAACCGCGGTGGGTACACCGATATCTGCCATTATCAGGATCTCTTCCAATTCCTCCAGGGTATCGGCGTCGATCCGTTTCTTACCCAGAAGAAGGGTGTCAATTCTGCCGATCAGGTTTTCATGGGTCTTGCTCAAACCGCTTTTCAGCCTTTCGAAGAATCCGGGCCTCTTCTCCTCCTTCGGTTCGTCCGGCGGGGGTGCGTCTGACAGAGCGGGACAGGCCGTCCCGGTCATTTTATCGACGAGCCCTTTGAAAAAACCTTTCTTCTCCTCTGCCATCTTAATATATCTCCTTCGCCAAACGCTTCATGGAATCTCTGAAACGGTACAGGGCACGACCGACCACTGCTTCCCGGTCGAGGGTCATCACCAGCGAATAGTCGGGCCCGACAGTACCCATCAAAATGTGCCGGGTGTCGGTCGTAATCACGGCATCGCCAAGCTCACTTGCCGGGAAAGCGGCATAAACCTCCTTCATTCGACTCAGGACGATACCCTTGTGGGCAGCGATTATTTTCAGCTCGTAGTCGTCGTACAGGCAATACTGCTCCACCGCCTCCCCCTCCCAGTCAGCCAGGATTGCCCCAGTGGCGCCTGGAACGGATTCGACGAGCTCTTTGAGGATGGTTTTAAAAGGCACCTCTTACTCCTTGAAAGCGCATTTTAGTTCAGCTTCACCGACACCAGTTTAGACACCCCCGGCTCCTCCATGGTGACGCCGAACAGGGTATCGGCCACGGCCATGGTGGCTTTGCTATGGGTGATCATGATAAATTGGGAAAAGGCTGTCATCTCCCGGACCATCTCGTTAAACCTGCCGATGTTCGCGTCATCAAGCGGCGCGTCAACCTCGTCCAACAGACAAAACGGCGACGGTTTGATCAGGAAGATCGAAAAAATCAGGGCCACTGCCGTCAGGGCCTTTTCACCGCCGGAGAGAAGGGTAACATTCTGGAGCTTTTTACCCGGTGGCTGGACGATGATGTCTATGCCGGTTTCCAGGAGATCCTCTTCGTTGGTCAGCTTCAGCTCGGCCCGCCCTCCGCAGAAAAGCCGGGGGAAAACCTCCTGGAACTTGGCGTTGACCAGCTGGAAGGTTTCCAGAAATCTCCGTCGCGTGGTTTTGTTGATCCGCTGGATCGCCTTCTGGAGGGAATGCAGCGACTCTTCAAGATCGGCTTTCTGGGTTGAAAGGAAGGTGAACCGCTCCTCCAGTTCCCGGTACTCTTCAATGGCCGTCAGGTTGACCTCCCCCATTTCGTCGATGAGCCGCTGGAGCTCGGCTTGCCGCTCCCGCCGCTCGGCTTCGCTGTATTCCACTTCCGCGTACTCGGGAAGAAGCGAGCTGACATCGAGGCGATACCTGTCCATCAGGGTGCTCTCCAGGTTTTGCAGCTTCATGGCAAGCTCGGCTTGCCTGAGGTTCTTTTCGGCAAGGGACTGTCTAAGCTCCTCGGCGCGGGAGCGCACTCCCTTTAACCTCGCTTCCTCTTCCTGAACTACCGATGCCCCTCCTTCGTACCGCTCCTTGATTGCGACAACGGAAACCTCGGCATCCAGATGTCCTTTCAGCAGCAGCTGCAGCTGTGCCTCGTTATCGGCAATCGCCGTTGTGAGGACTTGGTGTTCCTGGTCACACTTTTCCAACTCCGCAAGATGACCGGCAATGCGTGACCGCAAATCTCTGGCAAGCTGTTCGACCCGCCCGATCCCCCTGAGATTCGATTCCCGTTTCTCCTTAAGCGCAGCGGCCCTGATTTTCATGCCGGTAACCACCTCGCGAAGCTCATCGATCTGCCGTTTTTGAACGGCCAGGGCTTCCTGCAAGCCGGCCGTTTCCGCCTCAAGCCCGGCTTTCCGTTCTTCGCCGACAGACCTTTTCCGGGTTGACTGCTCCATCTCCTTGCGAAGCCCGTCTCCCTCTTCCCGAAGCTGATCGTCCTCCATCTCCTTGATGGCAAGCCGCTCCTCTAGCCCCCGGCACTCCTCCACAGATCGCTGCAGGTCCTTGTCACAGTTTACCATCAGGATTTCAGTCTCATGAAGCTCTTGCCGCAACCCCCTCAACTGTTCCTCGGCGCCGGATATGTCACCTTTTAACCGTTCTCTTTCCTGCTCCTTTTCCTGAACGCTTGCGGTTGCAGCAGCCACCTGCCCGGTAAGCTCCTTCACCTCCCGTTTCTTGTGAACCAGCCCATGTTGCCCCCCTTCCGGAGAGCCACCGCTGATGACCCCGCCATTGCTGACCACGTCACCATGGAGCGTTACGAAGGTCAAGGCGGGATAACGGCGGGAAAGGGGGAGAGCCGCCGCCAGGTCGTCGGCAATGTAGGTATCCGCCATGAGTATTCCAAGCAACTCAAGATACCCATCGCGCACCGTAACCTTGCTCAGGAGTTTTTCGAGGCCAGCCGGGGGCTGCGGAGGAAGGGGCGCCGCCAACCCTTTCGGGACCAGACTGCATCGTCCTCCGGCGCTCTCCTTCAAGTAGGCAACAGCGGCCAGCGCGTCACCATCGCCTGGACAGACAACATACTGAAGCTTTTCCCCCAAGACCGCTTCCAGCGCCGATTCATACAACTCGTCGGTTTCCACAAAATCAGCCACAACGCCGCATAAGCGCCCCTTGAAAGGCTCCGCCAGAAATAGGGTTCTCACTCCCTGGCCATAGCCGGCGAACTGGGCTTCCAGCTCCTGCAAGGAGTGGAGACGCGACCCCTTTGTGCTCAAATCGTCGCGGAGTACCATCAGCTCACGTTCTAAGGCCTCAAGCGCCCCCTTAAGGCCCTCTTCGCGCCCCTTGCAGCCCGTAAGAGATTCGATCACCCCATTCTTCTGCTCTGCCAGGGACTGCTGAACCAGCCGCAATTCTGCGCTCCGCTTGACCGCCTCCGCCAGTTTTTCCAGGAACGCCGTCTTTTCCCGCTCGTTTCGCTCGAAACGTTCCTCAATCGCTTCCAGCCTCTTGGCTGCCCCGGTTTGCTGGTTGTTCAGGTGAGCAATTTCCGAAAGGAGAGAGAAGAGTTCCCGCCTGGCCTCATCAAGGCGCCTGGCAAGATCGCGCTCCGCACCGGCAAGCTCATCCAACCCCTTTTCCCCGGCCGAGAGGGCCTCCTCTTCTCCCGCCATTTCGAAGGCGAACATCCCCCGCCGCTCCTCAAGGGTTTTCAGTTCCGTCTCCGCCTCCCCCAACTGCTTCTGGAGATTGGTCAGTTCCTCAGCCAGTCGCCCTTTCTGGCGATCGAGGTTCAATAGCTCTTTTCGCTGGAACTCCAGCCGGTTCTCGGCAGCCTGGATCGCCCCTTTTCTCTCGAATAACTCCTCCTGGGCCACGGAGAGAGTCTTTTCTTCTTCCAGAAGGGCTATGCGTTTTTCATCCAGCAGCAGCTCGCCTTTTTCCAGTTCTGCCAGAAGCGAAGTACTCTTCCCGTCGAGTTCGGCAAGCTCCCCGGCCGCCTGTTTCCGTTCTCCATCAAGGGCTATAAACGTTGTTGCCGCAAAGGCAAGCTCGATCTCCTTCAGTTCCTCCCGAAATGCTCTGAACCTTTCGGCCTTCTTTGCCTGGCGCTGCAAGGAGTTCAATTGCCGCTTCAGCTCCGCAATGATGTCGCCGATGCGGAGGAGGTTCTGTCGGGAGTAATCAATCTTTCTAATGGCCACCTGTTTACGGGCCTTGTATTTAGTCACGCCGGCCGCTTCCTCGATGAGAAAACGGCGCTCCTCGGGCTTGGACAGGAGGATCATGCCGATCCGCCCCTGTTCGATGATGGAGTAGGCGCGGGCGCCGACCCCCGTATCCATGAAGAGTTCGGCGATATCCATCAACCGGCAGGGGGTCTTATTGAGGAAATACTCACTCTCGCCGTCCCGGTAAAGCCTTCTGGTCACCTGGATCTCGCTGTAGTTGAGGTATTTGGCGGGGACCTTGCCGTCCTCGGAAGAAAAAACCAGGGAGACTTCGGCCATTCCAAGTGCTTTCCGCGACTCGCACCCGCCGAAGATCACATCCTCCATGTTTTTGCCCCGCAGGTTCTTGGCGGACTGCTCCCCCATGACCCAGCGGATGGCATCGACGATGTTCGATTTACCACAACCGTTAGGTCCAACGACGGCCGTGATCCCCTGGGTAAAATCGAGCGAGGCCTTGTCCACGAAGGACTTAAAGCCGATTATTTCGAGTCGTTTGATTTTCATAAACCGGGATATAGTAGCAGAGGGGAGGTTTTATTGTAAAGGCAAAGTTCCCGCCGGAGTTTCATTTACAGCACCTAACAAATGTTCTATACTGTTTCCCATGATACACCCCAGCATTAAAAGCTATCGCTATCTCATCGCAGCTCTTCTCGTTCTCGCCCTCCTGGGAGGGGGAGGAGCCTTTGTCCTGGATAAACTGCTCCATCTTGACAGTTACAAGGAGCAAATTCTCGCCGAGTTGCAAAAGAGCCTCAACCGCACGGTAACGTATGAAAAGGGGACATTCTCCCTCGGCTTCGGCCCCTCATTCACCTTTACCAAGCTGGTGGTTTTGGAAAAAGAAGGGACCGCACGTTTCATCACCGCCGATAAGGTTACCTTCAGGGTTGCCCTTTTGCCCCTCCTCGAAAAAAAGATGGTGCTCAAGGAGATGGTGCTCGACCGGCCCGCAATCTCCATCTACCGCAACACAGCAGGCGTATTTAACATCAGCGATCTCCTGGAAAAGAAAAAAGAGGAAATTTCACTCCAGATCAAGGGAATCCGCATCAAGAAAGGGAGCGTGCAGTTCCAGGATCTGGCAATGGCACCGGAAAGAATGAATTTTGCTCTCGAAGAACTGGATCTTTCCCTGAGCCAGCTGGTCCGGGGTAAGAGTTGCGATTTCAAGCTTTCCACCTATCTTGCCGCGGAAGGGAGCAGAGGGAATGTGACCCTGGCCGGATCGGCGAAACTGGCAGACCCGGGAAAACTCCTGGCCGACACCAGAGTGAATGCCACGGTGCTCATCAAGAACCTGGATGCGGCGCATTACTGGCCCTATTACCGCCGCTTTGTCCCCTTCAAAAAGATACTTGGACGCCTGGACATGGACTCCAGCTTCAAAGGGAAACTCACGGAGTTCACCTCAAAGGGGAGCGCAAAAATCACCTCCCTCCGGTTCGATTATCCCCAGGTATTCCATTCCGTCCTCACCCCCCAGAACCTCCACTTCAACTACGACATGGAGCTTACCCCCCGCGACATTTCCGTCAAGTCCCTCGATCTGGCCGTAGACTCTCTCAAAGTGAAGGGGAGCTGCAGTATTCTGGATATTCCGAGCGGCGATCCCCGGATCCTGGCCCATGCCACCACTTCCACCTTCCGCCTGGAAGAGTTTTACCGATACATCCCCTACGGCATCATTGTCAAGGGTACTGCCGAATTCATCGAACAGCACATTAAGGGAGGGGTTTACCGGCTCGATGATGGCAGGCTCGACGGGAGGGTCAGCCAAATCCTTCACATGGAGCGGGGCAATAACTACAATGTGCTCGCCATCCGCGGCAGGGTCGAAAAAGGGCTTGTAACCTATGGAACCAACGTGCCGACCTTCAACACCATAAAGGGTGAACTGGAAATGCGGGGAAAGGACTTCCTGCTCCACCAGATGACGGGAAATTTCGGCGGCGCCCCCTTCTCACTGGAAGGAAAAATCGCCGACTACCCCCTCGACAAATCTTGCTCCTACCCGTTCGACATGACCATTACCCCCAGACAGGCCGAAATTGCCTGGCTGATGGGAAAGGAGGTCGGCAAGAAATTTGTCTTCACCGGAGAGTCGAAATTGCGGCTTGCCGGTGACGGCCCTTCCAGCGGTTATAACCTTTCGGGCGAATGGAACCTCACCCCCTCCGCTTACAGCTACCCGGACCTTATCAGCAAACCGGCCGGGCGGCCGAACCTCCTCTCCTTCAAAGGGTCGATCAACCAGCATGAGGCGCGGCTTGCCTCACTCCAGTACAATCTTGCTCCCATGTCACTCTCCATCAGCGCCGCGTATAGCTTTGCCGAGAAAAACCACCTGGCACTGGATATAAAATCGAACCAGTTCCAGATCAACGAGTTGGCCCCTTTATTCCATGCGGTCAGCAAGTACCAGCCAGCGGGAAAAATCCAGGCTGCGGTTCGGGGGGAAAGCCCGAGCGGACGCCCGGCAAACCTCAAATGGGGAGGAAACATCTATTTAAACGGATTTTCCTTCAAGCCATCTGGGCAGATAAGTCCCATCAGCGGCATGAACGGCACCATCACCTTTAACGGGACGACCCTGGAGACATCACAACTGGTCGCCCGACTGGGAAGTTCCACCATTTATGGCAGGGGAAGCATGGTCGGATTTAAGAACCCCGCAGTGAACCTTGCCTTCTCCGCTCCGTCACTGGATTTGTCCGACCTGGGCTTGCACTCTCCTCAGAAAGAAGTGAAAGCGTCCAAGATCTTGGGAAACGTTGCCCTTAAGGACAATAGTCTCCAGATTAAATCGCTCTCCGGACAGGTCGGCAATACCATCGCCAGCATCAAGGGTACAGTTCAGGATCTCGGCAATCCCAGGATCGATATCGTTGTCACCTCGCCGCACCTGGAACTCGAAGACCTGATGCTTTTGACGGGACTGGAGAAGACGGAAAAAAAAGGGGGGCCGCAGGGCAAGCTACCGACGATGGAGGGAGCGCAGGGCGGATTGGCAATAAAGGCCGTCATCCATGCGGAGTCGGGGAGGGCAAAGGAGCTCGACTTCGAAAAGCTCACCACGACCGTCATGTATGAGAACCGGATACTCTACCTGCAACCCGTGGAACTTACAGCCTTCGGCGGTCACGTTTCCGGCAAGGGACGCCTCGACTTCGGCACAAACGGCTCTCTCCCCCGTTATCAGTTCAGCTACAATCTGGAAAAAGTTGCCGCCGACCGCTTCCTGCAGGCCTTTGGGATCAAAAAACAGGAAATTACCGGGACCCTGTCAATGCAGGGTGAGCTGACCGCCAGGGGTAATACCACTGCTGATCTGAAGAAAACCGCCCTCGGGTCGCTCAAATTGAGGTGCGAAAAAGGTTCTCTGAGAAAGTTTGCAGTCCTTTCGAAAATCTTCTCTATCCTTAACGTGTCCCAACTATTTAAGTTCCAGCTCCCCGACATGATCTCCGGCGGAATGCCCTATAATTTAATTACCGCCACCATGTCCGTTAAGGACGGCATCGTCTCAAGTCAGGATGTCTATATAGCCAGCAATGCCATCAACATCTCGGCTGTCGGAAAAGCCGATCTCGTCAACAATGAACTGGATGCCGCCATCGGCGTGCAACCTCTGCAGACGGTTGACAAAGTGGTTAACCGCATTCCGGTCGTCGGATGGATCTTATCTGGCGGGAAAAATACCTTTCTCACCACCTATTTCGAAGCGAAAGGGAAGCTGGATGACCCAACCGTCAGGGCAATTCCGGTCAAGTCTATGGCCAAGGGGGTATTTAATATCTTTAAACGTGTTTTTGAACTTCCCGCGAAACTGTTCACCGACACGGGCGATGTGCTTATCGGCAAATAGCCTGCCATTCCTTTCTCACACCCCATCAACGCTTATGCTGGGGATGTTGTCCTGATATCTTCTTGAAGATTTTGTATTGTAAATTTCTTTGATTATATGTTATTTTACTAAATCAATAAAAATCTCCAACAGGAGGATAACAGTGAAGAAGACAGCTGTGGTAATTTTAGCAATCGTGGCGCTCGCAGCGACGGGATGCAAGAAAAAAGAAGAAGCCCCGCAGGGCATGGCCCCCCAAGGTGGCATGCCCGCTCAGCAAATGCCCGCCGGGGTCGCACCGGGCGGCAATCCCCATGCAGGGCTGAAGCCCCAGGAAATCCCCGCCGGAGCCGGCCACAAGGGAAAAGTCCTGGAGACGATGAACGCCGCCGGTTACACCTATGTGCAGGTTGATGAAAACGGTCAGAAACTGTGGGTTGCGGTCATGGAGACCAAGGTCAATGTCGGCGACGCCGTTGAATTCCCCGATTCTCCGCCAATGGTGAATTTCCAGAGCAAATCCCTGAAGCGGACTTTCGACAAGATTATCTTTGCACCCGGCCTCCGCATCGTCAAATAATCGCGGGCGGACAAATCCGTTACAAAGAAAAGGCGAAACCTCTCCAGGTTTCGCCTTTTCTTTATCCTCCGACCAGCTTGACCCCTGTTCGTGCGGTCTCTTCACACGGGTCGAGACTGAGCGCCTGGCGATATAGCTTGTTTGCGGAGCGAAAATCTCCGGCCAGGCGAGACAGCTCCCCCAGGTACGAAAAAGCGGGGGCGTGGGCGGGGACACACCTTGCCAGGGACTCGAAAGCCTGCCGTGCCAGAGTAACTTTACCCATCTTGGCGAATAGCTCTCCGAGCATCAGCCATCCCCAGGGATTTTCCGGCTCCCGCAAGATTATCTCCCGGTACTCGGCCTCCGCCTTACGCCATGCCTCCCCGGCTTCGTATACCTCACCGGCCATGACATTTGTCGCATGACAATAGCCGAGAGCCTTTTTCTGGGCTAAGAACTCGGCCTCGGAAAAGGAGCTTGTCTGTGCGACCGTTTCAAGCCTTGCCAGGAGCGTTTCGGCCTCATGCGCCACGAAGGGGTCGGAACGGGCATACAAGGCCTCCCGCCGGTCTGCCTCGAACACGTCCCCCGCTACGGCGCCGGAACTTACCCCGGTTTCAAAGAGGCGGGTCCCCGGGTAATAGGCAAGCGGAGAGACCTGGCCGTCATGGGCCTTTATGGCGTCAAGGAGTGCCAGGGTCTGTTTCAGGTCTTCCTCCGTCTCGCCGGGGACACCGGCAATAAGATAGACGGAGAGCTGTATCCCCGCCCGTCGTACAGTCTGGGCGGCCCTTTTGACCTGATCGGAGGTAATCCCCTTTCCCAACGCCTTGAGGACCCTTGGCGAACCGGACTCCACGCCGAACTGGATGCATTCGCAACCTGCCCGCTTCATCCAGGAGAGGGTCTCTTCGTCCACGGCATTGATGCGGGACTGGCAGTTCCAGAGGATATACACCTTTTCCTGGAGAAGGAGCCGGCAGAACTCCAGCACCCGTTCCCGGTCCGCAGTAAAGGTGTCATCCCGAATGGAAAAATAGATAAGCCCGTACCGGTCCCTGATGTACCGTATTTCATCCACGATTGAGCGCGGAGAACGGAAGCGGAGCCCCTTCCCCCAGAACTTGGGGGACGAGCAGAAACTGCACGAGGCAGGACAGCCCCGGGAGGTGATGACAAATTCCAGTTGCCGGTGGATGTCCACGCCGAGCGCATCGTCGAAACAGGCGGCGGCAAGGGGAAGGACATCCAGGTCTGCCACGGGAGGCCGGGGAGGGGTCGTTACTATATCCCC
>WNGG01010285.1_pt1 | contig 12569 bp, 8 predicted proteins | sample 5400661 | NCBI WGS metagenome assembly WNGG01 (sample SAMN13153372, study PRJNA577476) | soil metagenome | isolation source: 100 cm soil or saprolite under Garry oak tree replicate 1 | place: USA:California | collected 2016-06-15 | reverse complement strand
ACTCGTGGCTGACGTTCGAGAAGAACGCCGTCTTGGCGCGGTCGATCTCTGCCAGAGCCTCCGCTCGCTTTCGCTCGTCTTCGTAGGCGCGGGCATTGGCCACGGCCGTCGTGACGCCGGCCGCAAGGAGGTCGTAGAAGGCGCGATACGATTCATTGAGCGGCAGCCGCGCGCTGACTCCGGCCACGAGGATCCCGGCAGGTCGTTCGTACCCCGGGGGGACGAGCGGCAGCACCAGAGCGGTTTTTGGAGGCTCGGGATACGGGTCGCACGCAAGGGAGCGCAGCCGCCGGCCCAGATCGTCGGCCTGTCGAGGCTCGCGCGAACTTGCCACCTCGGCCAGGGGCCAGGCTGCCTCCTGAGATCCCTCCAGGTTGACGACCTCCGGGCTGGCCACCGTCCCGGGGGGCAGTCCCGCGCGGGCGACGAGCCGGGCCTCCTTGCCTGCGGCGTCGAGCCTGTAGAAGAGAAGGAAGGGGAGGTCGAGCACGGACTCCGAGAGCGTCTGAGCGGCGAGCTTGAAGGCCTCTTCGAGGGTTCGCGCCTTGCCGGCGCGCCCGGCCAGGTCGCGCAGGGCGCGCGTGCGCCGCTCGTTGAGCATCTTGCTCGTGGTTTCGGTCACGGGGTGGAAGAGTCCCCCGACCTTGCCGGTCTCGTCCCGAATGGGGCTGAACGAGAAGGTGAAAAAGGTCTCTTCGAGATAGCCGTTGCGATCCAGGAACATCCGCTGGTTCTCGAGGTAGGAGGTCTGGCCCCCCAGGGCCCGTTCGAACGCCTCGCCGACGACCGGCCAGGCCGAGGCCCAGCACTCGCTGAAGTCCTGACCCATGGAGTGGGGGTGCTTCGCGCCGCAGATCGGCCAGTACCCGTCGTTGTAAATCTGGACGTGCTTGGGCCCCCAGGCAAGGGAGATGGGGAAGTTGGAGGCCAGGCAGAGGCTGACCGTGGTGCGCAGGCTCTGGGGCCAGAATGAGATGCGGCCCAGGGGCGTCCTCGACCAGTCCATCGATCGGACCAGCTCCCCCATCTCGCCGCCGCCGACCAGCCAATCCTCCGGGCGGGCGTCCTTTGGATCCGGAGTGTGCCCGACTTGAATCTTCTTGATCTTGGCGTTCTTCATCGCAGTCCGTGAGGCCGTCCTCGCTGCCGCATTCGAAAGGTGGGAGGGTGAGTCCGGCGGAGCGGCCCGAGGTGTAAATATTTGCGTCGCAGCGCTTCTGTCAAGCGCCACCGGCGATCAGTACGGAATCGTTATCCCGGCGGTTGGGGGCCGTCGAGACGGTAAAGCGAATCGCCGGCGTGGCGCCGGCCGCTTCATAGTCGGCGTCTTGGGGTGGCGCGGGTTCGGCTCCCGCCGCCTCAGCCAGATCCTATGAATCAGACCTGCGCGTCGGGCGCCGTGGTGGGCTCGTACCTCGCGACCAGAGCGGCGGCGGCAAGATCGCCGGTCACATTGAGGGCGGTGGCGAACGTGTCCGGAAGGACATCGAGCGCGATCAGAATGCCGATGCCTTCCACGGGCAATCCGATCTCTGAAAAAAGAGGCGCGAGCATGATGAACCCGCCGCGAGGAACCCCGGGAGCCGCCGCCGTGAGGAAGATGGAAGCAAAGGCGACGATGGCTATCTCGCGCGGGCCGATCGGTATCCTGTAGAACCAGCCGACGAACAGCGTCCCCACCGTCCACGTCACGGGTGCCGCGAAATGGAAGGTGGATACGGCCAGCGGCAGCACGAACCCTGAAATCCGCTTGGGCAGGCCGAGCTCTCGCTGGGCGCTGTCCACGAGGGCAGGCAGCGAGGCGACCGACGAGCTTGACGTGAAGGCGATCAGCTGCGCCGGGAGTGCGGCACGCCCGAACCGCCTCATCGAAACCCGTCCGAAGGCGGCGACCATCGGATACGCTACCAGCATGGCCCCTAGACTGAGCAGTGAATAGGCCAGGATGTAGAAGCCGATCGCCCCGGCGATGTTCGCTCCCGCGTGGGCGGAGAGCGGCAGCATGAGGGCGAATACCCCCACCGGCGCCGCCAAGATGACCCAGCGCACGATCGTCAGCATCGCCTCGCTCACGGCCTGAAACAATCGGAGAATCGTCTCGCGCGTCGCCGGCGCCGCCTTGGCGGCGGCCAGCGCAAACAGGAGCGTGAACAGGATGACCGGAAGCATGGAGCCGCCGGAAGCGGCCGCGATGGGATTCGTCGGAACGAGCGAGACGAGCCACCCGGCGAGCGATTGCTTCGGATCGGCGGCCAGGAGCCGAGCGGCCTCGGTGGCGCCAGCGGGCAGGGGAGGGGCATTCACGCCCCGCGCTCCCAACAGCCCGAAGACCGCCTTGGTGATAGGGACAACCACCACGGCAAGGGCTCCCAGCATGGCGACGAAGACCAACACCGTCTTGCCGCCGAGCCGGCCGACCGCCTTCAGGTCCGTCGCCGACGCGACACCGGAGACGATGAGCGACACGATGAGCGGTATCACCGTCATCCGGATCGCGTTCACCCAAATGGTGCCCATCGGTTCGATGGTGTCGGCGGCGCTCAAGAGCGCCGCGTTGCCGCTGGCGGCAACGGCTATTCCGATGGCGACAGCGGCCCCGAGGGAGACGAGGACCCGGATGCTTTCCTTCATCGTGTCGTCGCCTACATCATCAGGTCGCCGCCGTTGATGTCGAACGACGCGCCGGTGATGTATCCGGAGGCCTCCGACGCAACGAAACAGATCAGATCCGAGACTTCGAGCGGCGTCCCGAGCCTCGGCACCGGATACGACGCGGCGAGGCGGTTCAGCAATTCAGAGGATGCGTTCTCGCGGGTGAGCTCGGTGTCGATCATTCCGGGGCAGATCGCGTTCACGGTGATGCCGAACCGGCCGAGCTCCTTCGCGGCGGCCCGCGTGAGGCCGAGCAATCCGGCTTTCGACGCCGTGTAATGCGCGCCGCCAAGCGTGCTCACCGTCCGCCCTGCGGAGGAGGAGATATTGATGATGCGTCCATAGTTCTGGGCCTTCATCGCGGGGATCGCCGCCTTCATCAAGAGAAACGGCGCCGTCATGTTGGTCTCGAGCGCCAGGCGCCATTCCTCGGCGGCGAGCTGCTCGAACCGCGTCGATCGCGCATGCGCGGCGTTGTTCACGAGAATGTCGATACGGCCGAATCGGTCGAGAGTTCTGCTCACGATCTCCGTGGGAACACGGGGGTCGGTGATGTCGCCGGGCACGGCGAGCGCTCGCGGGCCGAGCGTGCTCGCCACCTCGTTCGCGCGGTCTTCCTCGCGCACGTTGACGGCGACCGATGCGCCGCGCTCGTGAAGGCGCGCCGCGGCGTTGCGACCCAGGCCGCGCCAGGCCCCTGTGATCATGGCGACGCGTCCCGTGAGGTCCACTCAGGTGCTGATCAGCTCGGAAAACTTCTGCAGATCGATGTTCCCGCCGGAGACGATCGCGACGATCGGCCCCCGTCCGGCCTTGCCCGTCAGCGCGGCGGCGAGCGGCAGGGCCCCCGCTCCTTCCGAGATGACGCGCGTCTTCTCGGCCATCAGCCGCATCGCCCGCCGGGTCTCTTCGAGGGTGACCACGATCGAGCCGTCGATCAGCGGTTTCATCCGCTCCCACATGCGCGGGAAGACGCTCTGCCCCCCGGCGCCGTCGACGAACGACGCCTTCCAATCCTTGAAGGCCTGCGGCGATCCCGCGGCGAGGGACAGCGCCACGGGCGCGGCCGTCTCCGGCTCGGCGCCCCAGATCTTGATGTCCGGCTTGAGCGCCTTCAGGGCGCTGCCGACCCCGGTGATCAGCCCGCCGCCGCCGATGCTCGCGATGACCGCCGCCGTGTCGGGCGCGTCTTCGAGAATCTCCAGCCCCATGGTCCCGTGGCCCGCGATGAACTGGTGATCGTCGAACGGATGTACGAACGTTCCTTCCGCCCCGGGGTAGGCGCGATCGTCGAGGGCCTTCCAGGCTGTCGCGTAGGGCACCAGGATGAGCTTCGCGCCCAGCGCCCTCATGCGATCGAGCTTCGCCGCCGGCGCCGTCTCGATGGCGACGACGGTGCAGGACACGCCCGCAATCCTCGCCGCGTAGGCGACCCCCTGCCCGGCGTTGCCCGCGCTGATCGTCCAGACGCCGCGCCGGCGCTCCGACTCGCCCAGCATCGCGACGGCGTTGGCCGCACCCCGCAGCTTGTAGGCGTTGATCGCTTGTAGGGTTTCCAGCTTGAGGCGGATCTCCGGATACTCCGGCCCCATCTCCAGCCGGACGAGTGGCGTGCGCACGATGGTCGGGGCGATGCGCTCGCGCGCCGCGCGTATCTCGGCCAGGGCGATGGGACGGACAGGCTCGGGGGCCGCAGGCATGGTCATGAGGGTAACACAGACTGCGCGCGGGATGGCCCGGCGCGCGGTTCGCGATTGACACCCCTCGGAACGCCCCCATAGAATCCGCACCGCCATGTTGATCCTGTCCGCGGATGACGTCCGCGCGGCGCTCGACATGCCGTCGTGCATCGAGGCGATGCGCGGCGCGCTCCTCGGCCTGCATCGGGGAGAGCTGTCGATGCCGCTGCGCTCCATCGTCCGCCCGCCCGGGAGCGCCCTCCTCGGGCTGATGCCGGCGCACCGCAGCGGCGAGCGCCCGCTCTTCTCGCTCAAGGAGATCGTCTTCGCGCCCGCGAACTCGGCTCGCGGGCTCGACACGCACCAGGGCGCCGTCCTCCTCCACGACGGCGCCGACGGGCGGATCGTCGCGATTCTCAACGCCTCGGCGATCACCGAGATCCGCACCGCAGCGGTCTCAGGGCTCGCGTCGACGCTTCTGGCGCGCCCGAACGCGCGGCGGGTCGCCATCCTCGGTTCGGGCGTCCAGGGCCGGTCGCACGCCGTGGCGATGCGCGCCGTCTTCCCGGACGCCGAGCTGCGCATTTGGAGCCTCAGCCTGCCGCATGCCGAGGCGTTGGCGCGCGAAGCGCGGGGCCTCGCCGCGCGGTCGATCGGCGACGCGCTGGAGGGCGCCGACGTCGTCTGCACCTGCACCTCGGCGCGCGAGCCGATCGTGTCGCTGCGGATGCTCGCCCCCGGAGCCCACGTCAACGCGGTTGGGTCGTCGATGCCGTCGGCGCGCGAGCTCGAGTCCGAAGTCGTCGCGGCCGCTTCCTTGTTCGTCGACCGGCGCGAATCGACCGTGAACGAATCGGGCGACTACCTCCGCGCGGTCGAGGAGCGCGGCATCGGCCCCGGCCATATCCGTGCCGAGCTCGGCGAGCTGCTCGCCGGCGCGCACCCCGGCCGGACCTTCGAGGGCGAGCTGACCCTGTTCAAGTCGCTCGGTCTGGCGGTCGAGGATCTCGCGGCCGCCGAGCTGGCCGTCGCCCACGCGCGGGAGCGTGGCCTCGGGACCGAATTGGACTTCTAATCCGCCCTCCCACAAGCACACCGGGCACGCGCTCGCTCGGCACCGACAGCGACGGCGATCCGCGATCGGAGAGATCCCGATCAGAGAGCATCGAGGAACGCGGCGAGCTGAGACTTCTCCTCATCGCTCAGGCCCATCTGGAACCGCTGGTCGTAGAAGCTCACGACCTCGCGGACGTCCTTCGCCGCGCCGTTGTGGAAGAACGGCGCGCGCGCCGCCAGCCCACGCAGGATCGGCCCCTTGACCCTGTTCACGTCGGCGCAGTGTCCGGTGACGAGGGCGCGGCCGGGGTCGGTCGTGTAGACGACGTACGGAGCATCGGGCCGGCTCGGGTCGGGGAACGGGTTCGGGCAGCCGTCGATCTCGTAGACCGGCACGTTCGGCAGGCTGAGGCTGGAGATCGCGCCGGCGATCCGGGGGTCGGTCTCGTTGATCGCGTCGTGCCCGGTGCCGATGTCGAGCGGCAGCGGGAAGGAGTGATCGCCGACGTTGGGGGTATTGTGGCACGTCGTGCAGGTGCCCTTGAACGACGCGATCGGCAGCGTCGTGCCGAGAGCGGCGGCCACGGCGGGGTTGTCGTTCAGCCCGCGGACGTTGGTGATGGTCAGCGGGTGCGTGTTGAAGATCGTCTCGCCCGCGGCGACGGCCCGCCGCGCCGGCGCCAGCCCGCCCGGCGCGCTCTCCCACGGCGCGAACAGCGTGAAGGCGACCGGATCGAACGCCGCCCCGCTCGGGTCCTTGCCGAGCGTGTCGTTGATCCCCGGATGGGACGCCTGCGTCGCGAGCGCGACGGGACCGCCGGTCGCGCCGAACGCCGACAGCGACCCGGCGCGCCGATCGAGCACCTGCGCGCTCGTGAGCCCCATCTCGAACGCCACCATCGCCGCCTGCTGCCCGGTCGTCGGGGCGACGCCGGCCTGCGCGTGGCCGAGCGTCGCGTCCACGCTCTGGTGCATGAGATCGGTGACCAGGTTCGCCTGGAACGTCGCGGGATCGTTCAGGGGATCGATCGTCTCGCGCCCGTCGAACATCACGGCGCTCAGGAAGCGCAGGTTCGTGGTCGGCAGCGGGCGACGGTAGACCGAGACGGTCTGCCGCCCGGTCACCGGATCGGTCATCAATGCGCACCCGAACGGATCGCGCACCGCGCGGATGCTGAACTCGGCCCCCGCCGGCACCTGCAAGCCCACCCTGATCAGCCCGTTGTTCAGGAGCGCACTGTAGGATGCGGGATCGCCCGCGGCCGCGTCCGGGCAGTCGGCCCCGTCGACGGCGGCAAACAGCGGGTCCTGCCCATGCGAGGAGGCGAAGCGCGCCTGGACGTTCGCGACGCCGAGGCCGAACGCGTTCCCCGCGATGTGGCAGGTGGCGCAGCTGCGGCCATTCGTCCCCAGGCTCTGGAAGAAGGGATTGCTCGTGTCGATCGCCCCCGCCGCGTTCTGGGTCGCGACCATCCCGGTCGGATCGGGGGATGGGATCAGGTTCGGGAAAATGGCCGCCGAGACGGCGGTCGCCAGGCTCATCAGCCCGGCGACGAGCGGCCACCATCGGACGCTCCGGCCGGGACGCCCGGTCGGGTTCGGATCTGTGCGCATCTGACCTCCTCCTGGTGAAGTTGCAGCGGGCCGCATATCGGCACCTACTGGGAGATGCGGAAAAGAGGGGCAACTCGGCTCACGATCGACCGAAGCAGGCCTGGGCCCAACGAGCCGGATTGCGGAATTTGACGCGCCCGTGAAGCGGGGTCTATCATGGCCCAGAAACGCCTGATGCCCTTGATTCAAAGAGGTTTCCCCGGATGCCCTCCGGCCCCGTCACCGAACTGCTCGCCAAGTGGAGAGGGGGGGACGCGCAGGCGCTCGAGGCGCTCGTTCCCCTGGTCTACAAGGAGCTGCACGACGTCGCGCACCGCTATCTTCGCCGCGAGCGTCCGGGCCACACGCTGCAGAGCACGGCGCTGGTCCACGAGGCCTACCTGCGTCTCGTCGATCAGGGCCCGATCAACACCCGCGACCGGGCCCACTTCATCGCGGTCGCCGCGCGGCTGATGCGCCAGATCCTGGTCGACTACGCGCGTCACCATGGCGCGAAGAAGCGCGGCGCCGATCTCAGGCTGACTGTGGACGACGCCGTGGAGCCGCAGACCGCCGCCCCGGGTACCGATCTCGTCGAGCTGGACGACGCGCTGAACGCGCTCTCCCGGCTGGACGATCGACAGAGCCGCATCGTGGAGCTGCGCTATTTCGGCGGGATGACGACCGAGGAGACCGCCCTCGTCCTCGGGATCTCCCCGGCGAGCGTCAAGCGCGAGTGGAGCGTGGCGAAGGCCTGGCTGGCCAGAGAGATCCGCCGGGACCGGGGCGACGCGGCCGGAGACGCGGCGAAGGGACGATGACCGATCCGGAGACCTGGCGCAGGATCAAGGAGATCGTCGGCGCGGCCCTGGAGCGCGAGCCAGCCGAGCGCGCCGCCTACCTCGACGAGGCGTGCGCGCGCGATGCGGCTCTGCGAGCCGAAGTCGACTCGCTGCTCGCGGCGCACGCGCAGCCGAACGCCTTCTCGGAGGCCCCGTGGCCGGGCCGAACGCCCGGCGCCGCAGCCGCAGCCACCGGGGCCCCCGCCGCGCGCGCGTCCGGAATGATCGGCCCCTATCGCCTGGTCCGCGAGCTCGGCGAAGGGGGGATGGGCCAGGTCTGGCTGGCGGAGCAGACCGCCCCGGTGCGGCGGCCGGTCGCGCTGAAGCTGATCCGGGCCGGCCTGTTCGACGCCGCCGTCCAGAGGCGCTTCGAATCCGAGCGGCAGTCGCTCGCCATCATGGACCACCCGGCGATCGCCAAGGTCCTCGACGCGGGCGCGACGCCTGAGGGGCAGCCCTATTTCGTGATGGAGTACGTGCCGGGGATTCCGATCACGGAGTACTGCGATCGGAAGCGCCTGTCGATCCGGGAGCGGCTGCGGCTGTTCGTCGAGGTCTGCGAGGGGGTGCAGCACGCGCACCTCAAGGCGATCATCCATCGCGATCTGAAGCCGGCGAACATCCTGGTGGTGGAGATCGACGGCGCGCCGCGGCCGCGCATCATCGACTTCGGCCTGGCGAAGGCGGCGGCCCCGGAGGCGGCGACCGGCGCCTCCGCCGCCTCCCTGACGCAGCGGGGCGGCTGGGTCGGGACGCCCGGCTACATGAGCCCGGAGCAGGCGGATCCCGGCGCGCGCGACGTCGACACGCGCACCGACGTCTACTCGCTCGGCGTCGTCCTGTACGAGCTCCTGACCGGATCGCTGCCCCTCGACCCGAGCGACTGGCGCCAGAAGCCGCTCGACGAGATGCTGCGGCGGCTGCGCGAGGACGACCCGCCGCGCCCGGGCGCGAAGGCGGGCGCGGATCGCGCCACGCTGGGCGAGAGGGCCGCGGCCCGGAACGCCGAGCCCAGGGCGCTCGCCGGCCTCCTGCGCGGCGACCTCGACTGGATCGTCATGAAGGCGCTCGAGAGGGACCGGGCGCGGCGCTACGCCTCGCCGGGCGAGCTCGCGGCCGACGTGGCGCGCAGCCTGCGTGACGAGCCGGTCCTGGCCGGCCCGCCCGGCGCCGCCTACCGCGTGCGCAAGTTCGTGCGCCGGCACCGGCTGGCGGCCGCCGGGTCGGCCCTGGTGGCCGCCGCCCTCGTGGCTGGCCTCGCCCTGGCGCTGTGGGGACTCGTGCGCGCCCGGCACTCCGAGGCCGTGGCGCGCGGCGAGGCGCAGGCAGCCGAGCAGACCGCCTCGTTCCTGATCGACCTCTTCCAGGTGTCGAGCCCCGACCGGGCGAAGGGGCGCGCCGTCACCGCGCGCGAGCTCCTCGATCGCGGCGCGCGCGAGATAAGAGCCGGGCTCCGCGGGCAGCCCGCGCTGCAGGCCCGCATGATGCTCACCATCGGGCAGGTCTACGACCACCTGGCGCTCTACGACGATGCCCGGCCCCTCATCGAGGAGAGCCTCGCGACGCGCCGGCGCCTCCTGGGCGACGACCACCCCGACACGCTCGACGCGATGTCCCAGCTCGCGCTCCTCAAGGAGCACAAAGGGGATTTCGACGGCGTCGAGGAGACCCTTCGGAGCGTCCTGGCGGCCCGCCGGCGGCAGGGGGGCGACGACGCGCCCGAGACCCTCGCGGCGATGTCGCAGCTCGCGGTCTTCCTCCACGCCCGCGGCCGGCTCGACGAGGCTGAGTCCCTCTACAGGGAGATCGTCATGAAACGGCGGCGCGATCCCGGCACGAAGCCCCGCGACCTCTACATGAGCATGCACGATCTGGCCTCGCTCCTCCAGGACAAGGGACAAGGAAAGGAGGCCGAGAGCCTCTATCGCGAGGCGGAGGCCGGCCAGCGGAAGGAGTTCGGCCCCGACGACACCCAGCGGCTGACGACCGAGGGCGACCTCGCCACCCTCCTCGTGTCGCAGGACAAGCTCGCCGAATCGGAGACCACCTTCCGCGAGCTCCTCGACACCCACCGCCGCATCTACGGCCCCGATCACCCCGACACCCTCACCATGATGAACAACCTCCCGGCTGCTGGGAGACGATCACCCCGACACCATGTTCTCGATCCACAACATGGGCGGCCTGCTCGCCGACCAGGGGAAGTACGTGGAGGCCGAGCGGTTCCGCCGCGAAGCCTGGGAGCGCCGCCGCCGCGTCCTCGGCCCCGACCACCCCGACACACTCGAAGCCGCCAGCAACCTCGGCGTGGTCCTCGGTCAGCTCGGCCGGCTCAAGGAGAGCGAGGATCGCCTCCGCGAGGCGGTCGACGGCCGCCGCCGCGTCCTCGGCTCCGAGCACGCCGACACACTCGACGCGCTGAGCGACCTCGCCCTGACGCTGCGGAAGGAGGGCAGGATCGACGACGCGACCGCCGAGTACCGCACCCTCCTGGCCGCCGACAAGAAGACGCTCCCCGCGGGGGACCCCCAGATCGGCGGCGTCATGAGCCGCCTCGGCGAATGCCTCGGCTCCCGCGGCGCGGGCGCCGAAGCCGAGTCGATGCTCGTGGGAGGGTTCGAGATCCTCGATCGCGCGGCATCGACCACGCCTGCCGTGCGCCGCGACTCGATCCAGCGGATCATCCGGTACTACGACCGGGTCGGCCGGCCGGCGGCGACCGCTCCGTGGCGGGCGCGGCTGGAGACGGAGGCGAACGCGGGGTCGAGGAGGTGAAGGTCGGGAGGGGGCGAAAAGCGTACCTCGAGCTGACGGATCCCGTGCTCGCGTCGACACCGGACGGGCGATGGTGCCTCTATCCGCTGGCGAAAGACGGCGTGCGGTGACGCCGGAGAGCACCGGCGCGGTGGAGTTCCGGCGCGAGCTGGATCTCCTGGATGCGTCGGTGGTGGTGGCGGGGGCGATCGTCGGCGTCGGGATCTTCGCCAACCCCACCAACGTCGCGCGGATCGTCGGCGAGCCGATCCTGATCATCGCCGCGTGGATCGCCGGCGGCGTTCTCGCCCTGCTGGGAGGATTCGCCTACGCCGAGCTGGCGTCGCGCCTCCCGGTCGTCGGCGGCCAGTACGTCTACCTCGCCCGTGCGTGGCATCCCGTGGTCGGGTACCTCTACGGGGTGGCGCTCCTGTTCATCATCAACGGAGGCTCGATCGCCGCCGTCGCGATCCTTTTCGCATCCTACCTCGACGCGTCATTCGTCCCCCTGGGACCGGCGGGGATCCGCGTCGCCGCGGCGGCTGCGCTCTTGATCCTGACCGCGATCAACGCCGCCGGCATCCGCGCGGGAAAGCGCGTGAACAACACTCTCATGGCGATCAAGGTCCTCGGGATCGTCGGTCTCGTCGCGATCGCCTTCCTGTGCACCGGCTCGTCGGCGAGCCGCTACGACGTGTCGGTCCTCGCTTCTCCGAGCGCGTCGTGGACGGGACTCCTCCTGACGGCGCTCGTGCCGATCATGTTCGCGTACGGGGGTTGGCAGAACTGCGGCTCCGTAGCGGGCGAGATCCGCGATCCGGCGCGCAACCTGCCGCGGGCGAACGTCCTCGGCGTCATCGTGGTGATCATCCTGTACGTGGGTCTCAACCTGGCGTATCTGAGAGTGCTCACGTCCGCGCAGGTGGCGGCGTCACCCGCGCTCGCCGCCGACGCAGCCCGGGCCGTGGCGGGAGAACCGGGCGCGCGATTCGTCGCCGCGCTGATCGTCGTCTCGGCCCTGGGGTTCTTGTCGGTGATCATCCTGACGGCGCCGCGCCTGTACTATGCGATGGCGCGCGACGGGCTCTTCCTGCGCCGGGCCGGGACACTGCACCCGCGCTGGCGAACGCCCGTCTTCATGCTATGGTTCCAGGCTGCCGTGTCGATCGTCCTGCTCGCCACGAACACCTACGACGAGCTCCTTTCCTTCGTCGTCTTCGCCGACTGGCTCTTCTTCGGGCTTACGGTTGCTTCGATCTTCGTCCTGCGCCGTCGGCAGGTCGGGGTCCAAGGGCTCGTCGCCATGCCGGGCCATCCTGTCACGACGCTGATCTTCGTGGCGGTCGCCGCGGGAATCGTCGTCAACAGCTTCCGCGCCTATCCGAGGCAATCGCTGATCGGATCGGCGATCCTCCTGCTGGCATCGGCCTCCTACCCGCTGGCCGCCGCGAGGAAGGAGGAGTGAATTGAAGTTCACCGAGGTCGCGTACCTGAGCTGGGCGAAGGCGATGCCGCCCGCCCGGAACAACCTCGCGCGCAGCGGCATCGTGCCCTGCCCGTCCGGACTGCTGCGCCTCTCCCCGCGTGACCTCGCGACGCACCACCCCGACGGTTATGGCTGGCCGCCTCTCCTCGCGTCACTCGGCCGGCGCTACGGAGTGTCGTCGGACCGGGTCCTGACCGTCTCGGGGGGGACGAGCCTCGCCAACTGGGTTGCCTGTGCGGCCGCCCTCGACGGGGCGGGCGCGGGCGCCGAGGTGATCGTCGAGCGCCCGACGTACGAGCCGCTCCTGCGCATCCCGGAGACGATGGGGTGCAGGATCCGGAGGCTCGATCGCCGGTACGACGACGGCTGGGCCATCGATCCCGGTCGCCTCGCCTCGCTCGTGACGCGTCGCACGCGGCTGGCCATCGTGACGAACCTCCACAACCCCTCGGGCGTCCGGATCCAACCGGCCGCGCTCCGGGAGATCGCACGCGTTCTCGCGCCGGC
>WNGG01010367.1_pt1 | contig 12570 bp, 8 predicted proteins | sample 5400661 | NCBI WGS metagenome assembly WNGG01 (sample SAMN13153372, study PRJNA577476) | soil metagenome | isolation source: 100 cm soil or saprolite under Garry oak tree replicate 1 | place: USA:California | collected 2016-06-15 | reverse complement strand
CGGCGCAAGGCCGGAGACTGACCATTGTGGACAATCATGCGATGTCCGCCCAGGTCAGCGGAAGGATCTCCGACCGGCTGCGTCAGGCAGTGCGCGGGTCAAGATTGTGTCTATCCTCCTGCGCGGAAATCCGCGCTAATGGCTGCGCAGTAGCGACTGTCAGACCGCCCCGCTACTGTCGGGTCGTGCTGGAGGAGCTACGCATCACCGGGCTCGGGGTCATCGAGGACACCACCCTCCCGCTGGCCGGCGGGATGAACGCCATCACCGGCGAGACCGGTGCGGGCAAGACAATGGTGGTCACCGGGATCGGGCTGCTCTTCGGCGGCCGGGCCGACGCGGCGCGGGTCCGGGCGGAGCCGGGCCGGGCGGTGGTCGAAGGGCGGCTGCGGCTGGCCGGTCCGGTGGCGGCGAGCGTCGCCGAGCGGGTCGTCGACGCCGGTTCCGAGCCCGACGAGGACGGCAGCGTGCTGCTGGCCCGCACGGTCAACGCGGAGGGCCGGTCGCGGGCGCACGTGGGCGGCCGGTCGGTACCCGTCTCGGTGCTCGGCGAGCTGGGCGAGCAGGTGGTCGCCGTGCACGGCCAGTCCGACCAGCTGCGCCTGCTGCGGCCGGCCGAGCAGCGCGCGGCGCTGGACCGGTTCGCCGGACCCGAGCACGACAAGCTGCTCGCCGAGCTGCGCGAGCGGTACACGCAATGGCGGGCGGTCTCCGACGACCTCGACGACCGGCGCCGGCACGCGCGGGAACGCAGCCAGGAGGCCGACCTGCTGCGGCTGGGGCTGGACGAGATCACCCGCGTTGATCCGCAACCGGGTGAGGACGACGCCCTGCGCGCCGAGGCCCAGCGGCTGGAGCACGCCGAAGGGCTGCGCACCGCCGCGGACACCGCGCACGCGGCGCTGGCCGGCCCCGGCGACGGGGTTGCCGAGGCGCCCGACGCGACCAGCCTGCTGGCGTTCGCCCGGCGGACCCTGGAGACGCAGTCCACTGTGGACCCGGCGCTGGGCGAGCTGGCGGCGCGCCTGACCGAGGCGGCCACGCTGGTCGGCGACGTGGCCGTCGAGCTGGGCGGCTACCTGCAGTCGCTGGACGCCGACCCGGCCCGCCTGCAGGAGATCTACGAGCGGCGGGCGGCGCTGCGGGCGCTGACCCGCAAATACGCCGAGGACGTCGACGGGGTGATCGCCTGGGCGCAGCACGCGCAGAGCCGCCTCGCCGAGCTGGACACCTCCGACGAGCTGCTGGAGGAGCTGGAGCGGGAACGGGTCCGGCTGGCCGGTGAGGTCGCCGAGCTGGCGGGGCGGGTACGCGCGGCGCGCCGGGACGCGGCCGGCCGGTTCGCCGGCGCGGTCACCGTGGAGCTGACCGGCCTCGCCATGCCGCACGCGCGGGTCGACGTCGCGGTCACCCCGCGCCCGCCCGGCCGGGGGGAGCCGGCGCTGACCGTCGGCGGCACCGAGTGCGGCGTCGGCCCGGACGGGGCCGACGAGGTAGAGCTCAAGCTGGTCGCGCACCCGGGAGCGCCGGCCCTACCGCTGCAGAAGGGCGCGTCCGGCGGCGAGCTGTCCCGGGTCATGCTCGCGATCGAGGTGGTGTTCGCCGGCGCCGGCGGACCGCCCACGCTGGTGTTCGACGAGGTCGACGCCGGGGTCGGCGGGCGGGCGGCGGTGGAGATCGGGCGCCGGCTGGCCCGGCTGGCCCGCGCGCACCAGGTCCTCGTGGTGACCCACCTGCCGCAGGTCGCCGCGTTCGCCGACCGCCACCTCGTGGTCGCCAAGGACACCGGCGGCTCGGTCACCACGAGCGGGGTACGCGTGGTGGAGGACACCGAACGCGCGCGCGAACTGGCCCGGATGCTCGCGGGGTTGCCCGACTCCGATCTGGGTATCGCTCATGCCGAGGAGCTGCTGGCCGTGGCCCAGCGCGAAAAGTCCGGATAGCGACGTCTCGGTCGGGTACGCATGTCGCGTACCAACCCGCGGCGCCGGCCGTGACAGGATGGGTCACGATGCGTCTACCAGTCTTGCGCCGGTCCCGGAGCGCCGAACCGGGAGTCGTCACCGGCACCGTGCGACTCGACCGGCGTACCAAACGCCTGGTCGGGCGCTTGCGGCCGGGTGAGGTCGCGGTCATCGACCACGTCGACCTGGACCGGGTCGCCGCCGACTCGCTCGTCGCGGTCGGTGTCGCCGCGGTGCTCAACGCCAAGCCGTCGATCTCCGGGCGGTACCCGAATCTCGGCCCGGAGGTGCTCGTCCAGGCCGGCGTCCCGCTGCTCGACGACCTCGGCGAAGCGCTGTTCGAACGGCTCCGCGAGGGCGACGTGGTCCGGGTCGAGGCCGACACCGTCTACCTCAACGGCCAGCCGGTCGCCAGCGGTACCCGGCAGGATGCCGAGACCATCCGCAAGGCGATGATCGACGCGCGGGAGGGCCTGTCCGTCCAGCTCGAGGCGTTCGACTACCAGGACGACCTGGAGGTCCTGCGGCCCTACATCCGCGAGTTCAAGCCGGTGCTCATCGGCGTGGACGGCGGGGCCGACGCGCTGGTCGAGGGCGGGTACAGCCCGGACATCATCATCGGCGACATGGACTCGGTCAGCGACGACGTGCTGCGCTGCGGTGCCGAGGTGATCGTGCACGCCTACCCGGACGGTCGCGCGCCGGGCCTCACCCGGGTCAACGAGCTCGGCGTCACCGCGACGACCTTTCCGGCCGCCGCCACCAGCGAGGACATCGCGATGCTACTGGCCGACGAGAAGGGCGCGTCGCTGATCGTCGCCGTCGGTACCCACGCCACGCTCGGCGAGTTCCTCGACAAGGGCCGCGGCGGGATGGCGTCCACGTTCCTCACCCGGCTCAAGATCGGCGGCAAGCTCGTCGACGCCAAGGGCGTCAGCAAGCTGTACCGGCAGAACATCTCCGGCTCCTCGCTGTTGTTGCTGATCCTGTCCGCGATCGCCGCGATGACCTCCGCGGTCGCCGTCTCCACGGTCGGCAAGGCCTATCTCGGCCTGGTCTCCGAGTGGTGGAACAACCTCCTCTTCCAGATTCAACGGCTGTTCTGATGGGCTCCCCACAGTGATCAACTTTCGGTACCACGTCGTCTCGCTGACCGCGGTGTTCCTGGCGCTGGCGATCGGGCTGGTCGTCGGTACGGCGGCCCTCAACGGCCCGCTGTCCGACGCGTTGAAGAACCAGGTCAGCTCGCTGACCAAGCAGACGCAGGCCTACCGGGACCGGATCAACCAGCTGGAGACCGAGACGGGTAAGCAGGAACAGTTCACCCAGCAGGCGGCGCCGATCATGCTGGCCAGCAAGCTGACCGGCCGGCACGTCCTGGTGCTGTCCATGCCGCAGGCCCGCCCGCAGGTCACCAAGGTGCTCGACATGCTGCACCTGGCCGGCGCGACGGTGACCGGCCAGGTGGAGGTCCAGGACAAGTTCCTCGACCCGAACAGCAAGGCCTCGCTGCTCGACAGCGCCAACACCGCGCAGCCGGCCGGCCTCACCGGGGTACCGGCGCACAGCGACGGCGTGGAGACCTCCAGCTTCCTGCTGGCCTCGGTCCTGGTCGTCCGCCATCCGACGGTGCCGCTGTCCACCGACGCGACGAAGACCGTGCTGACCGCCTTCAAGGAACAGAACTTCATCGTCCCGACCGGTGATCTCACCACCCCGGCGGAGGCGGTCGTCTTCGTCGCCGGCGAGCCCTACAACGACAGCAACGCCGACCTGAAGAACGCCAACATGGTGACGATGGTCGACCAGTTCGCCAACGCGTCGGCGACCGGGCCGGGCGCGGCCCCCGGCCCGATCGTGGTGGCGGCGAGCGGCGCCGCCGGGCCGGGCAACGTGATCAGTGCGGTACGCGGCGATCCGACGCTGTCCAAGGCGGTCGCCACGGTCGACAACGTGACCACGCCCGACGGGCAGGTGGCGGTACCGCTGGCGCTCGCCGAGTACCTGACGACGACCAAGCCGGGGCACTACGGGGTGGCCGCCGGGGCCAGCGCGATGCTGCCGAAGCAGAAACCGGCCACATGAGCGCAGCGCGACGGCTCGCCCTGGTCGCCGCCGGTGCGCTGGCCGCCCGGGCAGCGTTGGCGGGGGTACGGGCGCCGGTGGCGCTCGACCGGACGAACTTCCGCGGCCGCACCGTGAACCTCGCGGGCGGGCCGGCGCTGGCGTTGTCCGCCTCGGCGACCGCCGCACTCGGCGCGGGCAGCCCGGCGCAGGCCGGTGCCGCCCTGGTCGCGGGGCTCGGCGCGGGCGCGGTCGGGTGCTACGACGACATCGTCGGCGGCCGGCCCGAACACCAGGCGAAGGGCTTCCGGGGACACCTGCGCGCGCTGCGGGAGGGGCGTGTCACCAGCGGCCTTGCCAAGATCGTCGGAGTCGGCGCGGCCGGCCTGAGCGCGGCGGCGCTGCTGCCCGACCGGCGCCGCGGGTTGATCCACACCCTGCTCGGGGCCGGGGTGATCGCCGGTACCGCGAACCTGGTCAACCTGCTGGACCTGCGGCCCGGCCGGGCGCTGAAGACGGGCTTGATCATGGGAGCGCCGCTGGTCGGTGGGGGCCTGGCCGCCGGACCCGTCGGCGCGTGCGCGGCGCTGCTCCCCGCCGACCTGGGCGAGGAGATCATGCTCGGCGACGCCGGTGCCAACGCGCTCGGGGCGCTGCTCGGCGTGGCGCTCGCCGCGCGCACCGGAACCGCTGGCCGTGCCGTCCTGCTCGCCGGGCTCGCGGCGCTCACCGCCGCCAGCGAGCGGGTCAGCTTCACCAGGGTCATCGAGAGCACGCCGGGGCTGCGCGAACTCGACGCGCTCGGCCGGCGGCGCGCCTGACCGTGACCGCCGAGCCTGCCGCGGCCCGGCCCCGGGCCAACCCGTCAAGAGCGGGCCGCATCGCCCAGGCTGCCGCGCTGATCGCGGTACTCACGCTGCTCAGCCGGGTCACCGGGTTGGCCCGCACGCTCGTGCTGGGGGAGACGGTCGGGTACACCCACCTGGCCGACATGTACCAGACCGCCAACAGCATCCCGAACATCGTGTTCGAGATCGTCGCCGGCGGCGCCCTGGCCGCCCTCGTCGTCCCCTTGCTCGCGGACGATCTGGACCGCGACGACCGGGCCGCGGTGGGCGCGACCGCATCGGCGCTGTTGACGTGGGTACTCGTCGGGCTCGTCCCGGTGGCGCTGCTGGTGGTCGCGCTCGCCGACCCGCTGATGGCGCTGCTCGCCCCCGGCCGCTCCGCCGCCGAGCAGGCCGTCGGGGCCGGCATGCTGCGCATCTTCGCTCCGCAGCTGCCGCTGTACGGGGTGGGCATCGTGCTCACCGGCGTCCTGCAGGCGCACCGCCGCTTCGCCTGGCCGGTTCTCGCGCCGCTGCTGTCCAGCCTGACCGTGATCGGCGCGTACCTCACCTACGGTGCGGTCGCCCCGCACCATCCGGACATCCCGCTGGTCAGCCGGCCCGGCCAGCTCACCCTCGCGGTCGGGACCACGCTGGGCGTGGTCGTGCTGTCGCTGTGCCTGGTACCGCCGGTCCGCCGGCTCGGCCTGCCGTGGCGGCCGACGTTGCGGCTGGCCGACGGGCAGCGGCGCGCCGTCCGGGAGCTGGTCTGGGTCGGGGTACTGACCGTCGCCGCCCAGCAGTTGACCAGCGCGCTGACGATTGCGCTGGTCAACTGGCACACCAGTGGCGGCGCGCTCTTCCAGTTCGTCCAGGCGCAGACGGTGTACCTGCTGCCATGGGCGGTGCTCGCGGTACCGGTGGCCACCTCGGCGTACCCGGCCCTGGCCAGCGCGTCCGCGGCCGGCGACCTCGACCGGTTCCGGGCCACCCTGGCTGGCGCCACCCGGGGCGTGCTCCTGCTGTCCGGGTTGGGCGCCGCCGCGCTCGCCGCCCTGGCCTGGCCGGCCGCCTGGGTCTACGCGAAGGTCGCCCACAGCCCGTCGCAGGCGCCCGGGCTGGCGGCCGGCATCGCGGCGTTCGCTCCGGGGCTGCTCGGGTACGGGCTGTTCGCGCTGCACTCCCGGGCGCTGTACGCGGACCGCCAGAACCGCGCCGCGGCCCAGGCCACGATGCTCGGCTGGGGCGCGGTCGCGGTACTGGCGGCGGTGTTCGCGCTCACCCTGCCGGCCAGCGTCCGGGTGGCGGCCGTCGCGGCGGCCAACTCGGCCGGAATGCTGGTGCTCGGCGCGGTGCTGCTGGGGTTCGTGGCGCGCCGCTGCGGTACCGGGGCGCTGGCCGGGGTGGGCCGGGCGGGCGGGGCGGCACTGATCGCCGGTACCCTGGCAACGCTGGCCGGGATCGCGGTCCGCGCCGGGCTGCCGGCCGCCACCGGCTGGTTCGCGGTCCTCGGCACGGCCGCACTGTCCGGGGTCGTGGTCGCGCTGGTGTTCGCCGGCGTCGCCGTCCTGGTGGACCGGCGCGACGCGGCAGCTCTGCTGGTCCGGCTGAGAGGGGGCAAGGCGTGAGTTCGCGGGTCGCCATCGTCCTCGGTGCCAGCACCGGCGGGATCGGGCGGCACGTCGCCTCCCTGGCCGCCGGGCTGCGGCGGCGCGGCGTCGAGGTCATCGTGATCGCGCCGGCCGCGACCGGTGAGCGCTTCGACTTCGGGCCGGCATACCTCGCCGTCCCCGTGTCGGCCGGCCCGAAGGCGGTGCCTACCCTGCGGCGCGCACTGGCGACCGTCCGGCCGGACGTGGTGCACGCGCACGGTCTGCGTGCCGGCCTCGTCGCCGGATGGGCGCGACCGGAGGGCCTTCCGCTCGTGGTCACGTGGCACAACACGGTGCTGGCCGAGGGGCTGCGCGGCGCGGTACACCGGCTGCTGGAGCGGCGGGTCGCCCGGCTCGCCGACGTCACCCTCGGCGCGTCGGCCGACCTCGTCGCCCGCGCGCTCGCGGCCGGCGGGTGGGACGTGCGGCCCGGGTCGGTCGCCGCGCCCGAGCTGGCGCCCCCGTCCCGCACCGCCGAGCAGGTGTGCGAGGAGCTGGGTGTGGCACCGGGGCAGCCGCTGGTGCTGTCGGTGGGCCGGTTGCACCCGCAGAAGGGGTACGACGTCCTGATCGACGCGGCGGCCCGCTGGCGCGGCCGGACGCCGCGGCCGGTGGTGGTCATCGCCGGCACCGGGCCGGTCTACCTGCGGCTGGCCGCCCACGCCTCCACGGCGCGGGCGCCGGTTCTGCTGCTCGGGCACCGCGACGACGTGCCCGACCTGCTGGGCGCCGCCGATCTGGCGGTCGTGACGAGCATCTGGGAGGCGCGACAACTGTTCGTGCAGGAGGCGCTGCGGGCCGGGGTACCGCTGGTGGCGACGACGGTTGGCGGGCTGCCGGAACTCGTCGGCGACGCGGCGGTGCTGGTACCCCCGAAGGATGTGGACGCGGTCGACGCGGCGGTGACCGCGCTGCTGGACGACCCGGCGCGCCGGGCGGAGCTGGCCGCCCGCGGCCGGGGGCGGGCCGCGACCTGGCCCACCGAGGAGCAGGCGGTGGACCGCGTGCAGGCGCTGTACGCGGAACTGACCGGCCAGCCGGCGGAGCGGTGATGCTGCGCCGGCTCACCCCGTACCTGATCGCCGCCGCGGTCGCGCTGACCAGCACGCTCGGCTTCGTCTCCCGGCCGGCCACCGGCGCGCCGGGCGAGCACGCCGACTACGTGATCATCGCCGGCGCGGCCGGGCTGCGCTGGGACGACGTGAACCCGGTCGACACCCCGACGATGTGGCAGCTGGCCCAGAATGGCGCGGTCGGCGCCCTGTCGGTGACCTCCGCGCACACCCCGACCTGCCCCGCCGACGGCTGGCTTACCCTCGGTGCCGGCAACTTCGCGCTGCGCTCGGACAACCGGGTCGAGCAGGACTGCCCGACGAAGATGGCGGACATCCAGTCGCCGGACGGGATCGGTGCGCTCCTGCCCGAGCAGGACCCCACCGTCACCGGCCTGAACGACCAGCAGTCCTACGGCACCCAGCCGGGCGCGCTGGCCGAGGCGGTGCGGTGCACGGCTGCGGTCGGGCCGGGTGCGGCGGTCGCGGCGGCGCGGCCGTCCGGGCGGGTCGACCGGTACCAGGCGGCGCTGCCGCAGCATCCCGAGGCGTTCCTGGGCACCTGCGTGCTGTCGATCGTCGACCTGGGCACGATCGTCGGGACCTCGCCCCAGGTGCGCCAGGCCGCCGCCCGACAGGCCGACCAGGCACTCGCGCGGGTACTCGCGGCCCGCCCGGCCCAGTCGCTAGTGGTCGTCGCGGGGCTGTCCGACACCGACCGGACCTCGCGGCTGCACGTGGCCATCGCCGACGGCCCCGGGTACCCGGCCGGCTGGCTCACCTCGTCGAGCACGTCCCGCCCCGGGTACCTGCAGCTGACCGACCTGGCACCGACCGCGCTGACCGCTCTGGGCCGGCCGATCCCGAGCAAGCTGTTCGCCGGACAGCCGGCCATCTCGATCGCCGGGCGCCCGACCGACCTGGCGACGGCGGTATCCCGGCTCGCCGACGCGGATCGGGAGGCCGGTGCGCAGCGCCGGGTCACCGGCGGGTTCCTGTCCGTACTGACCGGGGCTGAGCTGCTGCTGTTCGCCGCGATGGTGCCGTTCCTGCGCCGGGCCCGCCGGTACGCCGGGCCGCGTGGTCCCCGGCCGATGCCGCCGCGCCTGGTGCTCGCCCTGGAGGTGCTGCTGGTCGCGGCGTCCCTGACGCTGCCGGCCGCGCTCGTCGCCGACGCGGTGCCCTGGTGGCGGACGGACGCGGCCGGCCTGATCTTCAGCGTGGTGACACTCGCCGTGGTGGCCACGCTGACCAGCGCGGTGATCCTCGGCCCGTGGCGGCGCGGGGCGCTGGGGCCGCTCGGCGCGGTCGCCGGGATCGTCGCCACGATCGTCGGCGTCGACGTGCTCACCGGCGCCCGGTTGCAGCTCAACGGGGTGGCCGGGTACTCGGCGCTGGAAGGCGGCCGGTACGCCGGCCTGGGTACCGTCGGGCTCGGCCTGCTCCTGGCCAGCATCCTGCTGCTGGCCGGCTGGCTGGGCCAGCGGTTCCGGCGGCGCTGGCGACCGGTGGTCGTCGCGGTCGTCGGCGGGATCGGCGTCGTGCTCGTGGGCAGCCCGTACCTCGGCGCGAACGCCGGGGGAGCGGTGGCGCTGACCGCCGGTACCTGCGTCGCGGCGGCGATCTGCACCGGCGGGTTCCTCACCTTCGCGCGGCTGGCCTGGGCGGTACTGACCGGCCTCGCGGTGACCACCGGCTTCGCCTTGCTGGACCTGCTCCGCCCGCCGGGCGACCGGGGAAGTCTGGGACGGATCCTGACCGAGGCGCAGGAAGGTACCGGCGCGGCGGCCATCCACCGCACCGGCGCGGCCAACGCGGCGTCCGCGCTGACCAGCCCGTTGACCCTGGTGGTCCTGGCCACCGGGCTGCTGCTCATGCTGGTCCTGCTGCGTCCGTGGGGTGGCCTCAAACGGCTGTTCGGCCTGTACCCGGCGGTGCGCGCCGTGCTCATCGGCGTCGGGGTCGCCGGATTGCTGGCCGGGCTGCTCGACGGGGCCGGGTTCGTGGTGGCTGGTGCGGCTGCGGCGACCGCGATGCCGCTGGCCTGTCTCGGCGCGCTCCGGGTACTCGACCGCGCGGACGACCGGACGGCCGGCGAGCAGCCGTCCACGGAGGGTGATGCCGAGATGGCCGCGGCGCTGCTGGCGGAGGGGACCAGCGACACCCCGGCCAGCGATACCCCGACCGGCGACACCCCGGCCGGCGACACTCGGGCCCGGATCCCCAGGCCGGCCCGGCGCCTACCGGGCCCCGCGTGGCCACGTCCCACCTGGCCACGTCCCACCTGGCCCCGGCCCGCGTGGCGGCTGCCGGGTCGGCGGCGGGTCCCGCCGGTGGCGAGCCAGGCCGTGACCGCGTCGTCCGGCCCGGCCGTGCCGAGCCCGGTGCCGGCGGTCCTCGCTGAGCCGGCCGGTGAGCAGGCCGGGGAGCCGGCAGCGCCGCCGGCGGTGTGTCCACCGGCCGGCTCCGCCACCGACGTGTTACCGTGAAATCCCGTGGGTCGCGTGATCTCCATCGCGCCCTGAGCAGCGCCGACACGATCCTCGGGAGCAGGCCTTGACCCCTTCGGCACGGACGACCAGGCACATTTTCGTCACCGGGGGCGTCGCCTCCTCACTAGGCAAGGGGCTCACCGCCTCCAGCCTCGGTAACCTGCTCACCGCCCGGGGCCTACGGGTGGTCATGCAGAAGCTCGACCCGTACCTCAACGTCGATCCGGGCACGATGAACCCGTTCCAGCACGGCGAGGTGTTCGTCACCGAGGACGGCGCGGAGACCGATCTCGACGTCGGGCACTACGAGCGCTTCCTCGACCGCGACCTGTCCCGAACCGCCAACGTCACCACCGGGCAGATCTACTCCGAGGTGATCGCCAAGGAGCGGCGCGGCGAGTACCTCGGCGACACCGTGCAGGTGATCCCGCACGTGACCAACGAGATCAAGTCCCGGATCCGGGCGATGGCCACGCCCGACGACGACGGCCGTATCCCGGATGTGGTGATCACCGAGGTGGGCGGGACGGTGGGCGACATCGAGTCGCTGCCGTTCCTGGAGGCGATCCGGCAGGTACGCCACGAGATCGGCCGGGACAACTGCTTCTACCTGCACGTCTCGCTGGTGCCGTACCTCGCGCCGTCCGGCGAGTTGAAGACGAAGCCGACCCAGCACTCGGTGGCGGCGCTGCGCAACATCGGTATCCAGCCGGACGCGATCGTCTGCCGCTCCGACCGGGAGATCCCGGAGAAGCTCAAGCACAAGCTGGCCCTGTACTGCGACGTGGACCGCGAGGCGGTGGTCTCCGCCCCGGACGCGCCGAGCATCTACGACATCCCGAAGGTGCTGCACCGGGAGGGGCTGGACGCCTACGTGGTACGGCGGCTGGGACTGTCGTTCCGCGACGTGGACTGGACCCGGTGGGACGACCTGCTGGATCGGGTACACCACCCGCGGCACACGGTCACCGTGGCGATCGTGGGCAAGTACGTCGACCTGCCCGACGCGTACCTGTCGGTGTCCGAGGCGGTCCGCGCGGCCGGGTTCGCCCACCGCGCCCGGGTCGAGCTGCGCTGGGTACCCAGCGACGAGTGTGTGAGCCAGTCCGGCGCCGCGGCCGCGCTGTCCGGCGTGGACGGTGTGGTGATCCCCGGCGGGTTCGGGGTACGCGGCATCGAAGGCAAGATCGGCGCCGCCCGGTACGCCCGGGAGCTGGGCATCCCGATCCTCGGCCTGTGCCTGGGCCTGCAGTGCATGACCATCGAGGTGGCGCGGCACCTGGCCGGACTCGCCGGCGCCAACTCGCGGGAGTTCGACGAGCAGGCCGCCCATCCGGTGATCGCCACGATGGCCGACCAGGCCGACATCGTCGCCGGCCGGGGCGACCTGGGCGGCACCATGCGCCTGGGTGCCTACCCGGCCGTTCTGACCCCCGGCTCGCAGGTGGCCAAGGCGTACGAGGCGACCGAGGTGTCCGAGCGGCACCGGCACCGGTACGAGGTCAACAACGCGTACCGCGACCGCCTGACAAAGGCCGGCCTGCACATCTCCGGTACCTCGCCGGACGGGCGGCTGGTCGAGTTCGTCGAGCTGGATCCGGCATTGCACCCGTTCTTCGTGGCGACCCAGGCGCATCCGGAGCTGAGGAGCCGGCCGACCCGGCCGCACCCGCTGTTCGCCGCATTCGTCGGCGCCGCGCTGGCCTACGCCGACGCCGAACGCCTGCCGATGGACCTGCCCGACCCCGTCGAGCTGAGCGAAGCCGCCCGGTGACGCACGAGTACCGGGTCCTGGCCCGGCACGAGCAGTTCCGCGGGCGGGTCTTCACGGTGGTGACCGACGAGGTCGCGATGCCGGGCGGCGGGCCGGCCGAGCGGGACTATGTCATCCACATCGGCGCGGTGGCCGTCGCGGCGGTCGACGACGAGGACCGGCTGGTCCTGGTCCGCCAGTACCGGCATCCGCTCGGCCAGGAGCTCTGGGAGCTGCCGGCCGGGCTGATCGACGTCGAGGGGGAGGAACTGCCCGCGGCGGCAGCCCGCGAGCTGGCCGAGGAGGTCGACCTCGTCGCGGCCCGCTGGCAGCTGCTGCTCGACCTGCACAGCTCGCCCGGGTACTCGACCGAGGTGGTCCGGATCTACCTGGCCCGCGACCTCACCGAGGTACCGGAGGCCGACCGGCACACCCGCGAGCACGAGGAGGCCGGCATGACCACCCACCGGGTACCGCTGGACGAGGCGGTCGCGATGGTGTTCCGCGGCGAGATCACCAACGCCAGCGCGGTCATCGGCGTACTGGCCGTCGCCCGCCTGCGCGACGCCGGCTGGCCACCGCCGAGCCGGCCGCTGGACGCTCCGCTGCCCCGGGCGGCGCCACCCTCGCTGTAGCCGCCTTCCGCTTGGCGGAACGTTCGCGTCGTGGTCGTCAACCGGCTGCACGGACCGGGTACCCGACGCCGTCGTCCGCTGACCGGGGGACGCGCAGCGGGCGGTCAACCAGCGACGGCGCCGGGCTGCGG
>WNGG01006946.1_pt1 | contig 12572 bp, 18 predicted proteins | sample 5400661 | NCBI WGS metagenome assembly WNGG01 (sample SAMN13153372, study PRJNA577476) | soil metagenome | isolation source: 100 cm soil or saprolite under Garry oak tree replicate 1 | place: USA:California | collected 2016-06-15 | reverse complement strand
TGCCGCTCGCCAATGTTAACGGGCTCCCGCATAGGTCGATTTCGGGTAACAGGAAACGACCGGCTTCCCAGCCCCCCACCACCGCCCAAACCCGCCAACCGCGAACACTCGATATAAGAATGGTGCTTCAACGCGCCAAGCCAACGAAAAAACGATTACAGCAAATGGTCCCACTGTACGCGACAACTTGAACGAGAGTACGGTTATCGTGCAGGGAACTGGAGCGTTCGGTCTTGCGGCCACGAAGGAAGAAGGACCCGGCTCGGGCGGCTGAACGTGGTTTTATCAGCGTTTCACGAAGGGCGGGACGCGCGAAAATCGACCACCCGGGGGGGTCATAGATTAGTTAGCAGAAAAAGAATAGTTAGCGAGAAAGAAAAAGTTGCTCAACAAAAGTTACAGGAAAAAGAAATCTTCGGAAAAGTCGGGGTCCCATCGTGTTTTACCGTCTCCGAGATTGGTTTGTCCATGCGGGAAACAAGGTAGAACGGGCCCAAAAGAGCCAAAGCTATCAGTCATCTCACGACTTCAAACGTCCCGGCTCAGAGCATGGGGAAAGAACTTTCCAAGTAGTCGTTCATCACTCCGGTGATCCGGAAGAGAACGTATAGACTGACGCTATAGGCTGCGAAGATCAATGCGTAGTACAACAAGAGGACGAACCAGCCCCTCGCCAGCGCGACTAGGCCCACAAGATATGCCTGGCCGACCAAGGCGCCTGTTACAAGCCTCCGGGGATTCGTACTATTCCTGGACCTGAAAACCTGAAACAGCCAATCCACGGTTGCAGGAAGCACAAACGCGACAATCAGGCCCGGGTATTGCAGAAATCCATAAGCGAGAAAATTGACATACAATAGTCCGACTAGCATTCCAATACCGATGCCAGTACACCTGGCACACAAGTACACCTCTCGCCTCCCGAGCCTTACCCGGATTGTATGAGACAGCTTGCTGTATGAGTGATGGGATAGCATGAAGAACCAGACGGGAGGCCTCGAATCTGTCAGGCGCTGCCTTACGCTCTTCACAGCTTGACTCCACGGTGATACTTTCTTCACTTAAATAAAGTGGACAGTTGTTGAACATATCTGGGTTAGAACTGTGGGCGATGAGAGAGACTACAATCTTGCTATTCTTGTCATTCTGCTCTTGTTATGCTGGCCCCTAGCGCTGGTCTACTACTACACTCGCCCAAAGAAGGCGAGCCCTTATCCATATGGCGGTCCGGCTTACACGCCGTCGACTTCAGTCGGAGACTTTTACTGCCGAAACTGCAACAACAAGATTCCAAACTGGCAAAATTCTACTTATTGCCCTTACTGCGGCCAGCCGCTTGGTAACCGCTAGTGCAGCCGTTTTGCTTTGTGAAAAGGCCAAGACTCCGGCTACGAATCAATGACCCCCGCCACGGGCACACCTATGGGACCCCCAGCAGCTGGAGCACCAAGGGTTTCTCTAGACAAGTCTGAGAGGGTTGTAGTTTTTTATAGATTGCAGGGTCTTGCAAGTGATGATATGAAATGAGCACAGGCGCCGGATTTTGCCCTAGCTGTGGCAAGCCCATCATTGCTTCAAACATGAAGTTCTGCCAGTATTGTGGCGCAAGCCTTCCAGGCCAACAACAAGTGCCCCCCGTGCAGAGTACCCCTTGGTATCAGGCTCCCTCCCAGCCAACTCCGACTAAATCCAACACTACCCTAATTATCGCAATTATTGTGATAGTGATTGTTGCTGTCGCTGTGATTGGCGGGATCCTGGCCGTAGGGTTCTTCAGCGCGCTCAGCTCGACGACCACTCAACATTCAGGAAACATAGTCAACGGCCTGGTCACGGTTCCCGTGGGGTACTATCAGTATTACCAGTTCACGGTGCCTGCTAGTGCCACATTGGTCAGCGTGAACGGCATGTTCACAGCTTCTGGCGGTAGCGGAAACGACATCATCGTTTATGTGTTCGACTCGACTAATTTTGTCAACTGGCAGAACGGGTATCAAGCAAGTGCCTATTACAACAGTGGGCAAACCACGACCGGGACAGTTAGCGCGTCTCTTCCGAGTGCTGGTACTTACTATCTTGTCTACTCCAACACCTTCTCTACCACGTCCAGCAAGAACGTTCAAACCACCGTCAACCTCTCCTATTACGGCTGACACGATTGGTGAGTCAACTAGAATCTTAATGCGGGTTGGCAGGTTGCTCGTTAGCGAAAATATTCTGAGACTAGAATTGAGATACCAATCGTCAAAGGCCAGAAAAATGCCCGTTGAACCTATCGAGATCAACTTCGAAACGTCGGTTGCTCTCGCCGAAGCAAGAACTAGAATTATTGCGTCGATAGCCGAGCGAAAAGGCAAAATCAAGGTGGATTATCCAACTGAACTGGTCGCCGGTCTTGGATCAGGAGCAAAGACTCGTCTGTTGGGCGGGATGTGGATTGACAAGCGGAATCTTCCGAGAGATCTCGCAGTTTCCCTCCGCGAACTTGCGAACGGTAGCCAGGTCAAGGTGACAGTCCGCGACACGATGGGCATCGGTTCCCGTGCTGGACTGAGAGAGAAGTATCAGCGGGTAATGTACGAAGACGCTTTCACGCCCAAGAGCAGGTTCCAAGACGCACGCTAGTTGTTCGCAGAAGAGCGACTTGGGTGAAAGGTAACGATCGGGGCTTATCGACGCCATTCTCTAGCAGACCATCATCAAAGTGTCAAATACTTGTGGACGTGTTGTTTTCCACTTAATGTCCACCGTTTCACCATTTGATCCAGCGAAATTTGCTTCAATTCTGAGCGATGTCGTGGAAGAAAATGCCAAAGCAATCTATGGAGGTTCTTCCCCTCCTCAATTGGGCAAGGCATTCGCCTTCTGGTGCATCAAGAACATTTCTCCCAAACTTCAAGAGAAGGAAATCGACTCTGCTCGCGCAATATGCGAGGGAAGTGGCCCAGGTGACGCCCACGTCGATGGTGCTTGGGTATATGGCGACGAATTTTATTTGTTGCAAGCGAAATACTCTCGCAAGGGGCTTGTTGAAAGTGAGGGAGAAGATTTTCGGCCCATTAGTTTCCCGGCCGAAGCCGCAGAGGAACTCGATTCTGGGTTCAAACGCCTCATCATGTATGTCAACGGTTCATTGCCTAAGAGTAGCTCTACCGCTAAACTAGTACACTTGGCCAATCTATACAGCGAGAGTGTCAAGGATCATAGAAGGATAAATTTGGTTGTCGCCATCGCAGGCGCGGCTAAGAAATCTCTTTACGAAAAGATTGAGGAAATGAACGCTTCTTTCGATACCAACAGAGGAGCTTACCAAAAACATCATGTGTACTTGTACGATCTTGACAAGCTAAACGACATAGCAAGCAATAACCTCGCAGAGCCACCTAACGTCGTTAACATCGATGTTGTAGAAAGCTACGAACTGAAAGACCAGCTAGACGGTAGCACCTTCGCATATGCCTGTGCAGTTGAAGCTTCAGAACTCGCAAGAATTAGAGATGAATGCGGTTATCGCCTCTACCACTCGAACTTCAGGTTTCTATTGACGAAAGGAGGTGTCGCAAGGCCGAAGATCGTGAAAACCCTTGAGGACCCAAGCGAGAGGAGGAATTTCTGGTTATACAATAACGGAGTGACAGTCGCGTGCTCCACCATAACTAAGACCGCCGCCAACAAGTTTCAGATAAAAGGAATACAAGTCGTCAATGGACTACAGACAATAGAAGCGCTGTACGAGAACAGGAACAAGAATGGATGGCTAGATGGGGTTCGCGTTCTTGTGAGATTTATTCCGACAAAAGAAGCTGACTCGACTCATCTCCGCTCGGCTAGGTTGGAAGAGCGCATAGCGGAATTCTCCAATTCACAGTCTCCCATTACAGCAAGAGACCTTAGGTCAAATGACACAGTTCAGAAGGAGATCCAACGGGAGATCTTGGAACTATACGGAGACGATTATGTCCGAAAAGTAGGCATAGCCCCTGGCTCTCCAGGCAGACCGAGTCGCGATCGCATCGACATGCTCGAAGCGGCAATGGTCGCACTCTCGTTTTGGTATGGAATGTCATGGGAAGCCAAGCACGAAAAGCGCCTGATCTTCGAGCTTAAGAACAGCGCTGCACCAGGATATTATGAGACAATTTTCAACGACGACACTCCAGCCCAGTACATTTACTTACCATGGCTGTTCTATGAAGACGCATATTCATTCATAGGAACCGCATCTGACAAGAACACAAGGGGGGCGTACAAAAGCCTCGACCTCCTAGCCGTCGCTGTCGCCGGAGATTGCTACAAAGTGTTGACAGGAATCGGTTCGAGGCCTAAGCGATCAAAACGCGTTGTCGAGCTTCTCAAGGCAAACATCAACACGCTAAGAAAATCATCGGAAAAGAACCGACAACGTATATGGAAGCTTGCCTTCAAAGCGCTTCGAGAAACCGCAGAAAAGAGAAGGCTCGCACAGTCCAAAAGAGAGAAAGTAGGTATCGACGACATATCCCTGCTGAACGTTATCTCTGGGATAAAATTTTCAGACCCCAGCTTCAAGAAGCAACTTGTCAAGAAAGCGGAAGTCCGCCAGATTCGGAAGAAACTGTCGGAACTCCTCAAGAGTTGAGATCTCTGATTGTGATGCGCTATTGAATCCACAGACGGGTCAAGCCAGCGTTGTCAACCATTTTCATTAGCCATAGTCGAAAAGACTCATCCCTAGTTGAAAGTATTCGTCAAATCTTAGTGAATGTTGGGCACGCTCCAATAATCGAAGAGTTCATTCCGGAAAGCGAAAAGAAACCGATTCCTCATGACGAGATTTCGGAAAGAGTATCCAACAGCGACGCGGTCTTTCTTTTCCTCACTGATAATGTACTCGCGACAGAATACACGAAAAGTTGGGTCGTGTTCGAAGTGGGGTTAGCCAGGCCGCCTAAGAAGAGGGTCTTCGTCTTCGAAAGAGATGGTATACCAATCCCCTACCCAATTCCATACTTCACAGATTACATGATTTTCGACCCCCAGAGTATCAAGGACCTCTTGGCCGTCCAAAAAATTGCTAAGGTACTGGTTGGAACAATCCCGGCTGGCTGGAAGGGAGCGGGAGCGGGTGCTCTTTTAGGCGCAGTTTTTGGACCGGTAGGTATGGCGATAGGCGCTATCACAGGAGGTCTCTTGGGATACGGCGTCGATATTCAAGTGGAGGCTAACATTCCGCAGGCAGAGTGTTCCCAATGCCACATCCGCTTTAGGTACTTCTCTCCAAACATTTCGCGTTTCAGATGTCCGGCATGCAGAGAACCCGTTACATTCAAGCTGGAAGTGAAATGACAGAGACAAATCGAAAGTTTACCGAAGACGCAGATACAACATACGCGCGAGTCAGGGCCGCTTGTACTAAGCTCGGTCTTAAAATGGTGAGGGAAGATCCAGTCACGAGGAGGATCCATGTATCGACCGGTTGGTCGGCTTTTTCATGGGGGGAGACGATGAGCATCCTCGTTACTCAACAGAAGCACGGTTCAATTGTAACCGTTGACTCCAACCCGAAAGTCGGTTTCAATCTTACCGCATCAGGTCGCGCCAAGAAAAATGTAGAACTCCTCTTCGAGGAACTTGAAAAGAAGCCGCAGACCTAAACCCCTCGGGCTCGATTTGTTCGGAGAACCTTCTGGGGGGAAGTGTGACCGGTGAGAGCGGTGATATTCCTGCTTTTTCGCAGCATCCGATTAACGAATTCCACAGATCGCCCAACCGTGCGGTCCGTTCTGACGAACGATGTCAGGAGTCGAGATGGGCGTGTATGGAAACATCAGTCGTAGCTAACGTGGATTTCAGCAGAGTTGTGGAAGGTTGGGGAGGGTCCTTACCGCCTTGTCAGCTCTTGCCGTCAAGTTCTGTGCATTAAATGTGAACTCGTTCATCAGTAGGCTGATGTCACTTTCTACTGTTTTGATATGATTGGCTAGGTTTTCCTTGGTGACAACATCGACCATGTATGTCTCGTAGTCCCCGAAGGTCTTGGAATACCTTCCCGTCCTCAAGAGAACGTGCGAGGTGGGCTTGAGACTCCACTTCCCGTTCTTGGTTCTGGCCTCATACAGGAGTCCATCAAACGCGATGGTCAAGAACAGGAAGACAATATGTCGCGCAGCAGGGTTAGTAGCAATTCTGTTTCCGTATCCCCGCAGGAAGTCATGTGAGAATTTCATCAGCTGGTTTGTTGCCTGGAATATCTCATCTCTGTCGCGCTTGATTGATCCTTCCCTTCGCTCGGTTTTCGAACATAATCCCGCGTGTGCAATGTCGTTAATCGTGTCGAAGTGCAGCTTAGGCAATTCCAAGAACTTTCCTCTTAGGAAAGAGGAAGTTCTATTGGAGAAAACCTGGAGGAAATCCAGCGTCTGTCCGGATCCAATACCGGGAGGGGTTAACTTCCTTCGAGTCGGAAAGACCCATGCATGGGATTCGCTTCGCTTGCATTCCACTGCTAGGTCAGTCGCTAAAAAGAGACGAGGAGGTCTAAGCCACCTAAGTTGGTCGGTTTCGGTTTTGTGAATAGCGAATACATCGATATCACGCGTTTTCCCTTCATCCTCGTCGAGGTAAACTTCGTTGTTGGAAACGAGCCAACGATCTTCGAGTAAGTCCGCGACCTCGATCTCGAGTGGAAGCCCACTCGTCTGTAATTGGTCTAAGAGATAGTCTTCGAGAGACCCTTTCTGGGTCATCTGCTGGCTCCAACCAACGCATAGTCCCAGACCGTGTTGTTTGCAGACACCGATGCCATCGATAAGTAATCGCGTGAAGTTTTAAGGTATGTGGCCAAAAAGTCAAGCGAAACGCGGATCCTTATTCTAACACATTCAGAATCCTTCTCAACGCTGTGAATCAAGGGTGACAAGATTTCAAAGACCCTTCGTTGCGGTTCTCCCGGTGTAGGTGTTATGGTCTCTTCTAAGGGGTCGGCCGTGGTGATACTTGTTTCAGGGGGAATAGATTCCACCATACTGCTGAGCTACATGACTAACAAGGGTTCAACAGTTTGCCCACTCTTCATCAATTATGGACAGAGGTCTGCGAAACGTGAGAGCCTTTCCTTTACTAATACGTGCAACAGACTAAGCCTGCCACAAAGAATTCATATTGATGTTCCTAATCTTTCACGATTGACTAGAAATCAGCTTACTAGCCAAGATTCAAAAGATCCATGGTTCCCAATGCGAAATTCATTGTTGGTGGACATTGCTGCTTTGTACGCTCAATCTGTTGGCTCGAACACGGTTGCCATCGGACTGACCGAAGGCCCAACTTTTCCGGATACTTCAGAACTGTTCATTAGAAAGGCGACTCAGGCTATTTCATTATCTCTCTGCGCCCCGTTTCAAGTCGTTGCGCCATTTCGAAGTCTCCGGAAGTCAGAAGTGATATCGTTAGCGAGCGGGCTCAACGTGCGGTTAGCTGACACATACTCGTGCTACATTGGTGACCCCGACCATTGCGGCTCTTGCCAGGGTTGCACTTCTAGAAAAGATGCGTTCCGCTTAGCATCCGTTTCCGATACTACTCGATACTCGAGTCAGACTTGAGATCTGCCTGGATACTGTCTAACGGTAAGCGGATCGACACACCTACCTTTGTTCCATCGTTAACAAGCGTTTCAGTTTCTCATTGGGCAAAACGCTGGGTAGGGTTCCTCGAGAGCCAAGTCAGAAATCTGATTTCATGCCCCTTTGCAGGTTTCATGCTCTCAGTTTTCGATTTTCTCGATGTGGATGGGCAGTTCCCAAATTGGGCAAACGAATGCGTGAACAATCGGCGGACACTTCACGAGGTAATAGATATCCCACAAGAAAAAGTGCTCTGGCTAGACAGTGGCGGATACGAACTCGCACACCTAGGAAACAAGCAATGGTACGATCCTCGAACAGTTTGTCAGTTCCAAATGGTTAGCGGTTGTGACATATCGTGCATCTTGGACGTACCCTTCGATAAGAGAACTAGGCCCGAACAAGCTCAGAAGTTGCTCAGCACGAACATCGATTTTGCCAAGGCTGCGGTTCAAGTTGCGTCGCAGAAGTCCAGTCTAATGGCCGTAATTCATGGAATTGATACCGAATCTATGATCGATCACGCTGAGAAGCTGATTGGCATTGCTAGGCCTCAGGTACTTGCGGTCCCGTGGAGGGACATCAAACCTCACGGTTATGTTAAAGCAATGGCCACTCTCAAGAGCTTGGCCGAAATGTCCATCGGTCGATGCCGACTCCACTTGTTGGCCGCGGGAAGCGTAAAGCAATGGCCATTCATTTTTGCTTGTGGCGTCGATAGTATCGATAGCACCTCATGGGCTCACAAGATTCTCGATCCTAAGAGCCTATCATGGAAGGAGCCTCATAGCTACGCCAGGCTAGATTGTACATGCTCTCTTTGCTCAAGAAGACAAAACCGGTTGATCAGTGGTGATCCATCGCATGACTTGAACGTCTACCAGCACAATCTAGTTGTTATGCACGACCAAGTGCAACTGATATCCAGAGCTCTTGCTGACGGGTCAATTTCTGAATTTGCTAGAAAAGTCAATCCTAAAATGCACAAAGAGCTGAAAGCATTGTTGTTCAGGGGTGAAGGAGAATAGGTGGCGGAGGAGGAGGTTGGCAGGGACCCCAACGTGGTCCCGGCAGTTCAAGCGGCTCTCAGCAAGGTCGAAGCGTTCGTCCCGGCTTTCAAGATAGATTGGAAAAGGACTTCGAGGATACACAAGCCGCCCGTAAGTTGCCCGCTGTCAGAAACGTGGTTAACACCACCCTGAGTCAGAATCGTGATAAAATAGCTTGGGATATAGTTGATCACGGCGGGACTCATGCAGACAATGTGGCGCTGTCGGTGGACGAAGTAAATGACGTTCTCGAAGAGAACGGCTTGGCCAAATCTACGTTGGGTCGAACTCTAACTCCTAAAGAGCGATTTGAAGATCAATCCGCGGCATACTTGCACGATGTGGGCAGGTCAATGGGCGAAAAGTCCCATGCAACCCAGGGCTCAAAATACACTTCGGAGAACCAGGATCTCCCTTTAGATCCAGATGAGAGGAAACGAATTGCACGTCTTGTCGAACTTCACTCGGATGGAGCTACACGTAAGAAATACGGAACGGATGACCTCTCGGACTTAATGAACAAAGGGCTCATTTCCAAGGAAGAAGCAGTGCAAGCAACCTCGCTGAGAATTGCAGATGCCCTAGATGCTGGGAAAGAACGGGGTTCAAAGAATAGCCAAGGTCAATCGCGCTCTGAGGTCATGCAAAAGCTCACTCAATCGTTGCCACATGGTGAAGCCGCCAGCAAACTCTCACACTGGGCCGGGCACTCGGGGTTTGAAAAGCCTGAACTCAGTTCGGAAGGAGGAAGGTTGAAGTTACGAGTTCAACTCGATGACAAAGTCTTGCAGACTAACGGTGGCGACGTGGCATATAGGGTCAAGGACATTCTCAAGGACGTTTCTTCGACCATTGTCGACAAAACCTATCGGATGGACTTTGTGGGAGACAAGAGGCAAAACGTCGAGTCTTGGTTGAACAGATACGGTGATGTAATGGCAGAAGAGCTTCGAGGCATAGACATACGGACTGGAGGCTCCGCATGACCCCAGAGTTTGGTGGGGGTGGGCCACTTGCCCCCTTTCGATTAGAAGGCTCTTTGAGAGTGCAGACAACAACCCCGCTAACGACCTCCGACGTTAATCTTGTGTTAGAGTTTCTTCAACGCCTGCGATCCTCTGTCGCTCCCAATCTCGAAGTCACATCCTCGATGAAGGTTGGAGAGATCGGTACCTCGATCCCTAGCGACATCGTTACGGCTAGCAAGCTGATCGAACAATACGGAGGGGCGGATGAATTGGACTACCTATCTCTCTTCGTTCCTCAGGTCTTCTCAGTGGAAGCCGACTTCAGGAAGAACATTCTGAGGATCATGGCAAGGTCGCAATTGGAAGCTGATAATCAGCTTGCGACGTGGAATGAGCTCAAACAGTCTCGCTATACGAGTTGAGGTGCATACCAAATCATGAGTCAACTTCCTGACGACGTTAGCCTGATCTTTCGATACACCATTCCCGGAACAATCTTCGTCACCTGGATTGTGGCTAGCACACCAGTCAGTTTTCTTCACGCGGTTACGATTTCCAGCCCGGGAGCATCCGAGATATTCATTGCATTTCTAGCCAGTATGGTGTTGGTAGGAGGCTGGATTGCTTATTCTGGATTTTATCCAGTCTGGCTTGCCATATTGCGCAGAGGGCATGTTATCAGTGCTCTCAAGTGCCATCAGAAAGCCTCGCAGGCTATCAAAGCAGCAGGAGTTTCCGGAGTAACGCCCAAGTCAGTATGGTCATTCTTTCTGTGGTATGAGTGCAATGAGCCGATACGGAACAGAATAAAGACACTGGCGAACTATGCCCACTCGTCGTTCATGGCGGCCAGCGGCTTGATAATTTATCCGCTCATTTACCTCGCACTGCACTCAGTGACAAACTACGTCAGTGTACTGAACGAATCTTCTGAACTGCTGGCTGTATCATTGGGCTTCCCGGAAACATTTCTGGAGACATTTGTTTTGTTCGGATCAGTGGTTGCAGGGTTCATCGTCATCGCTGAGGGTCGAAGAAGATGGATTGAAAGTGATTCCGTACAATTTCTCTTGTACTCTCAGAACCCTGAGCGATTGAAAGAAATTGCAAGGTCCATCTTGCCGGGGCTATCTTCAAAGAACGTAGTTTCGTCGACAGCAGTCAATTCGGCGTAAAAAGGTCTAGTTGTCTCTTTCACAGCTGTGCATCCAGATGCAGAGCCACAATTCCTAATGGGAGTCTATTCGCTAGCGCTAGTATTATGATGCTAGCTCCGACAGTCGCAATACCTCGTTCAAAGAACATGATCGGCGCGATTATGCCCCAGATTCCGTCAACGAGTCCGAGCAATAGAATGCTCTCGATGTTCATCGTGACAAGTTCGGCCATTGTGGTGGAAAAGCAGAGGAGTGGAACGCGTTGACGTCCTTTAGCCCAACCTAAGAATGGAATGAATCCAAGCACCATGAAATAGGGAACTAACCAAAGCTAGGTCCCTCCTCTCGAGAAAAACACGTAAAGCACAGTGCCCAAAAAAACATAGGCCCATATCAACAGACGCCCCCAGGAATAATGAAAGGCTGCGCTACCCATCGCTACCGCCAACAGAGGAATGAGAATTGCAAACGGGCCAAACGAAAGGAACATTGTTACTTGCAGCAAGGTAGCTACTAGTGAGCCCGCGAGGACGCTGAGGCATGAAAATGCCGGGCGCTGCAACCAAGCAATGACTGGTAGGATAACTATCTCAAGCGTGACAAAGCCTGAACCACCGACAAAAGCGGTTAAAGGGAAAAAATTGGCTAGGACATAGATCCCCGCGAGTGTAATACTCATCGCGAGTTCCGTTGTTGGCGATCTAGAAATGCTACTCGACATAGTAGGCTTGACGCTCAGGTTCTTGTAAAACTCTTCACCTAGGTGCACCAGGGGATTTCTCACCCTCTCCATACCTGAACTCCAGCGGGTCTTAGAGGGAGAGGAGAACTCACCTAAGACCGACGTGTCGCAAAAGTGGCTTCATTCGAGACTCAGTCGTCTGGCCCGAAAACAATCTACCATGGCCCCGAGCGGGCGTTATTGACGTCCCTTGTTCCATCTGATAACCTGAACTCCAGAAGATATATTCCCCCTTATATCGAGGGCGACCCGACAGCATATTGTGGCTCCCGAGTTAGATACTTGTCCGGAGTGTTCTGCAGAGAACCTCTCGGGTTCACGCTTCTGTAATACTTGCGGGGCCCGTCTGGATTCTGACGGGCAGCTCAGACGAAGGGAGGACGTGCAAATTGGGAGGAAGGGCAACCAAGGAGCCGCTCTGATCGGCCTTGGAATATTGTTCCTCTTCGGTGCCTATCTGGCATACGAGCATCAAGCATGTTATCAGTACCAGCAATTGTTCGGCACCACGTACTGTGTCCAGACTTGGTATCCTTTTCGGCTCCTAGGACTTTTCGTTGGACTCGTAGGATTGATGCTCATCCTCGTAGGTCTGGCAATGGTGGGAAGGGGAGACTGACAGACAAAAGAGCCTGCTTCCTCTTTCTGAACATCATTGTCTCATAGGTGTTGTATTGAATGCCGACGGGATATCGTAAGTTCGGCCAGAATATCGAGAGACATCTGGGAATTTCGACTTGTGTCCGTTGACCCTGAGATTGGCCCTGCAAAATCCACTATTGACACCGTGACAGCCAGAGGGAATATTAGCGGAGATGTCCCGGCTAGGTTACTGTGAAGGAGCGTAGGAAGACACTTCCACCTAGACTGAAGCAGGTTTCTGCCGCCATAAACGAAGCTCTTACCGAAGCGAAGAAGATCAGAGAGCTAACGATACAGGAGGAAGTTATGGTCGAGCTGGACAAAGTGAACGAGGCTTTGGAGCAGGCAAAAAGACAGATTTCGAGACTTCTCGAGAAGTAGAAACGACTGGTTCCAATTTTGGGCAACTA
>WNGG01006944.1_pt1 | contig 12573 bp, 11 predicted proteins | sample 5400661 | NCBI WGS metagenome assembly WNGG01 (sample SAMN13153372, study PRJNA577476) | soil metagenome | isolation source: 100 cm soil or saprolite under Garry oak tree replicate 1 | place: USA:California | collected 2016-06-15 | reverse complement strand
CAACACCGTGGCCCACGAGATAGGGCACCAGTTGCTGCTTCGCGATTGCGCCGAAGAGTCGAGGCTGCTGCCGCGGTCCGGACATGGTTCCGCGGGCAGACTCCGGAAGGTCCTTTGAACCCTACATTCCGCACCACCCCCCGGAAAGGACCCGGAGCTATGAATTGCATGAGGTGCTGTTCTCCCTCAACATTGGATTTGCCATCACATTTTCTCTGCTGGCGTTTATAACTGAACATCCTGGGCCCACATACTCGATGTTTATCTTCTGGCCGGCGGGGGGCCTGTTGCTTCGCAGCGCGCTCAAAGTCGACCAGTTATTGCACCTGGATACCGTTGTGAGCACCGGAGGGCTCGAGATCATCTCCGTTGGTCTGATTTTCCTGGTGGCGGTATGCGCTTTCCTCTTCCTGCGTCTTGTGGGGCGGACTGCTTACGCGCAGACCGTAGTGCCTCCACACGGCCCGCCGGAAGAAATCGTCCAGCCTTTTCTAAAATGGATGCACGGGGGAAGCGGCGAACCACGCGATTATAGCATCCTCGTTGATCTCTGAGATTAGGCGAAGCTCAATTCCCATAAAACCGCGCGTTCTCGTTTGTCTTCCGCTCGCTCCCCTGCTCCTCTGCACCCCAGCCCGGCTTTCACGGGGCCTTGATTTATCAGGGGCGGGATGTAATGCTGGCAAAACACGGAGAACACGAAATGCCTAAGAGGCTGTCCGGAATCGCCCTTATTTTGATTCTGATCCTGGCGCTCGGTGGTTTTTCATTCCTGGCGCAGATGTATTTTGACTTGCTCTGGTTCCAGGAACTGGGAAAGACCCGTCTATTCACGACGATACTGTATGCGAAGAGCAGCCTGGGTTCCGCGATGCTGCTACTCTCGTTTTTCTTTCTTTACTTGAACTTGCGGTACGCCAACAGCGCACCGGGCCGGATTCAAATCGGCATTCCTACGCCGGCCGGACAGATCACCGCCTACACTTTTCCGGAAGAGCTGGTGCGCAAAGCCCTGGGCCTGGCGTCGCTTGTGGCCGCTGTTTTTTTTGCCGCGCGGGCGGCGGAGCGATGGGAGATCATGTGGCGCTGGCTCCATGCCGTGAATTTCGGCGTGATCGACCCGATTTTTTCTCGCGACATTGCGTTCTATTTTTTCCACCTGCCCCTGTTCGAAGAGATCGTACGGCTCGGCCTGGTTTTGTGCTTTCTCGCGGTGGCAGGAGCCCTGGTTCTGTATCATTTCAAGGGGATGCTCAGTTTCGGGAGGTTGCGAACGTTCGGCGGGAGAGGGCGGGTTCGGACGCACGTCTCGCTCCTCGCGGCGCTCGGATTTTTGCTGCTTGCGGGCGATGCCTTCGTGGACCGGTACCAGATCCTCTTTTCCACGCACGGTCCGATGTACGGGGCGACCTACTCGGACATCAACGGGCGGCTCCCTCTGCTGAACATGCTGGCTCTTTCAGCCCTGGCAGGTTCGATACTGTGGATCTACAACGCGTTCGCGTCTCACAGCCGGGGAGCCGTTGTGGCTGCCGCGCTCTATCTGATCATGATGCTTGCGGCAAGCGTCTATCCGGAAATTTTGCAGCGCTTCGTTGTGGCTCCAGACGAGCTTGGAAAGGAGTCCCCGCAGATCCAGCACAACATCGAGGCGACGATTCGCGCTTACGGGCTGGAACGGGTTCAGGAGCGACACCTGTCGGGGGACAGAGCGCTGACGCCGGAAGACATCAAAAGCAATGCGGCCACCATCCAGAACATTCGCCTGTGGGATCATGAGCCCCTTCTGGACACCTTCAGCCAGATCCAGGAAATCCGAACCTACTACGACTTCGCCACGGTCGATAACGACCGTTACATCGTCGACGGGCAGGCGCAGCAGATCATGCTATCGGCGCGGGAATTGAACTCTGCCAGCTTGCCGGACCGCAAGTGGATCAACGAACATCTGCAGTTCACTCACGGTTACGGACTGACCCTTGGACCCGTGAATCGCGTAACCAGCGAGGGACTCCCGGTCTTGTTCGTGCAGGATATCCCTCCCCGTTCCACCCATCGGGCTTTCAAGGTCGACCGGCCTGAGATCTATTACGGAGAACTGACTCGCGGCTATGTGATCGTCAAGACCGGGGAGAAGGAGTTCGACTACCCGGCGGGCGAAGAGAATGTCTTCACGACATACGAAGGCTCCGGGGGCGTGCCGGTGCATTCTTTCTTCAGGAAGCTTCTCTTCGCCGTGTATTTCAGAGATCCGAATATCGTCCTCTCGCCGCTTCTGAAGCCCGAGAGCCGCTTCCTTTACTTTCGCGACATTCATACGCGAGTCCAACGGATCGCGCCCTTCTTGCGCTTCGACCGGGACCCCTACCTTGTGATTTCGGGAGGGAAACTCTTCTGGATTCAGGATGCGTACACGTCAGGGAATCGATACCCGTATTCTTTCCCGACTCGGGGGCTTTTCAACTACATCCGCAACTCGGTCAAGATCATCGTCGACGCTTACAACGGAACGACGGAGCTTTACGTGGCGGATCCTCAGGACCCGCTGATTCAAGTGTACGAGAGGATCTTTCCCGGGGTCTTTCGGCCGCTGTCGGAGATCGCGCCCGACTTGAGGCAGCACCTGCGCTATCCCGAAGACATATTCTCGATTCAAGCCTATATCTACTCCGTGTACCACATGACAAACGCCCAGATCTTTTACAACAAGGAAGACTTGTGGGAAATCCCTCAGTTGGGTCCGGCCGGGGGGGAAACGCCGATGTCGCCGTACTACACGATCATGCGCCTTCCTCAAGGAAAGAACGAGGAGTTCATCCTGATGCTTCCGTTCACGCCTGGGCGCAAAGACAATCTTTCGGCCTGGATGGTGGCACGGAGTGACGGCGAAAACTATGGGCAGCTCGCGGTCTATCGCTTTCCAAAGCAAAAGCTGGTGTACGGCCCCAAGCAGATCGTTGCGCGCATCAATCAGGACGCGGAGATCTCGCGGCAGATCTCGCTCTGGGACCAGAGAGGATCTCAGGTCATCCAGGGAACGCTTCTGGTTATTCCCATCGAAGAAGCGCTGATCTATATCCGGCCGCTCTATCTCAGGGCGGAGAGCGGGAAGATTCCGGAGCTCAAGCGCGTCATCGTCGCTTACGAGAACAAGATCGCGATGGAAGAAACGCTGGACGGATCCCTCGCGCGAATCTTCCAGGGACGGATCCCCACGGGAGCTCCGCCACCGGTTCAGGAAGCCCCGATAGCATCATCCGGCGGGCCTGGGCGGCAGCAGCAGCAACCTGCGCTCAGCCTGATGCGGCAGGCGAAGGAAGTGTACGACCGGGCCATTCAGGCCCAGAGGCAGGGGGACTGGGCGCGGTACGGCGAAGAGATCAAGAAACTGGGCTCGATTCTCGAGGAGATAAGCAAGGGCAATCAGGATAAGGAGTGAGACGATTGACGATTTACAATTGGGGGATTCTGACGCATCGGTCTTGTTCGTAAATCGTCAATCGTAAATCGTAAATCGCCAATAAAACTATGCCAGGCACACAGTCTTTCGACATCACGACAGGTTGCGACCTTCAAGAAGTGGATAACGCCGTCAACCAGGCGACCAAAGAGATCCAGCAGCGCTACGACTTCAAAGGCTTAAAGGTAAGCATCGATTTCCGGAGATCTGAAAACAAGATTGTCCTGCAGGCTCCGGATGATTACAAGCTGAAGGCGATGTGGGATGTGCTGCAGGAGAAAATGATCCGGCGTAAGGTCCCGATTCGCAATCTCCAGCCGGGCAAAGTCATCCCGGCAGCCGGTGGAGCCGTCGAGCAGGAAATTGTTCTGCAGCAGGGGATCCCGACGGAAACAGCGCGCGCTATCGTCAAGTTCATCAAAGAGAAGAAGCTGAAGAAAGTCCAGGCAGAGATTCAGGCCGACCAGGTCCGTGTTTCGTGTCCGTCTCGAGATGAATTGCAAACGGTGATCGCCTTGCTCAGGGAACAGGACTTTGGGGTCGAGCTGAACTTCGGCAATTACCGCGGCGTCTGAGGATGCGCCCCCCGCTTCTTTCACCACAAAGACGCGAAGGCGCAAAGAATCGCGAAGAATTTGTGTGACCGTCACAGAGCAAACAGTTCAGGCGCGGCAAGCTCTGTTAGCACCCACTCAGTGGTGAGCATCTTACCGTCGTAACCTTGCGGTCAAATGACAAATGAACGATGACAAATAGAAGTCAGAAGTCCGGACAACGAACTGACATTTGTCATTTTTCATTTGTCATTGGTCATTTGTCATTTCTTTCTCTGCGGCGAAGAGCGGTTTAGGGGCGGGAGGCGGATTCCAGGGCTCTGACGATGTGGGCGTCGAAGACCGTCACATCGTACGGGTCTCCCTGAACGACTTCCAATTGCTGCTGCCAGTAAGCCGGCGCAGGCGGCGAGGAATCCCAAAAGGTTCTTTTTGTGTAAAGGAGGAACACATCCCAGGCCGTACGTCCGGCAGGGAGACGGAGGGTAGCCGAAAGATCCTCTCCCAGCTTGGGCGTGGGGGTCCAGAAATGCATCGAGTTGGGTGCGGCAAAACGCTGCGCGTTCTCACGGGCCGCCGCTTCGTTGTCGCTTCTTATAAAAGGGCCCCACACGAAATAGGACCGCAGGTTCGGATCGCGGTGCTGGGTCAAGAGCAACTGCATTCCGAGGGCCCCTCGGAGGCATTTCATTCAGGTCGGCGAGAGGACGAAGAGAAGGCGGACGCTGCTGCGGTTGGAGTTGAAGTCCAGTTTAAGGCGTTCGAAGTCGTTGGGCTTGAGAACGCAAAGCGGGTCCGCCGCAAAGGAGAGCGCGGCAGCCGCAGGCAGGAGCAGAGCCGCTGAAAGGAAGTCCCGCCGGTCAATTGCGGATTGCCGATTTCGGATTGCGGATTGAAGCCGAAAATCCGCAATCCGAAATCCGAAATCCGAAATCGAGAATCCGAAATCCGCAATCCGCAATCCGCAATCCATCCGTCCTCCTACCGGAGTGATTCCATGATTTCTTCGAGAGCCCTGCGCGAGGGGCGCACCTTCTCAGCGGGCAGCGTCGCCAGCGGCTCGTCGTGCAGGTTCAGCAACGACAGGAAACCGGGCTTGACCGGATCGACATACAGAAGGCCGGTTAGAAATTCACCCTTGTCGTTGGCCTCCCGGATCGAGCGAAGCGACTGCGCCTTGTTCATGGGGTTGAAGTCGCGCTCCAGCTTTCGCAACACGATGTGGGAGCCGTCGTGCATTTCAACGACCTTGCTGGTTCCTTCGTCGTAATCCACGGTGATCTGCTCGTAGAAGGGAACGAAATCTATTTCGTGCAGGAGCTCTTCGGACTCCTTTGCGTGCTTGTAGCTCTTCGTCGAACCCTCGTGATTGTTGAACGTCACACAGGGGGAGATTACGTCGAGGAAGGCCGTCCCGGAGTGGGCCAGCGCGCCCTCCAGCAATGCCACGAGCTGCTTGGGATCTCCCGCGAAAGAGCGGGCGACATACCCGCACCCCAGTTCAATCGCGATGACGCAGAGATCGACGGCGGGAAGATCGTTCACCACTCCGGTCTTCAGTTTGGATCCCAGATCCGCCGTGGCGGAGAACTGCCCCTTAGTCAGCCCGTAGACACCGTTGTTTTCAACAATGTAAATCATCGGCACATTGCGGCGAATGAGATGGACAAACTGTCCCATACCGATCGACGCGGTGTCGCCATCTCCGCTCACGCCGATGGCTGTAAGGGTGTGGTTGGCCAGCATGGCCCCGGTGCCGATCGACGGCATGCGGCCGTGGACGGCGTTGAACCCATGGGAGCGGGCCAAGAAATAAGCGGGTGTTTTGGACGAACACCCGATGCCGGAAAGCTTGATCAACCTGTAAGGATCGACTCCATACTCATAGAAAGCCTTGATGATCTGGCTGGTGATGGCGTCGTGGCCGCACCCGGGACATAGAGTAGAGTTCTTGCCCTTGTAATCGGGTAACGTAAGGCCGATCCGGTTCACCCCTTTGGGCTTGGGAGCGTCAACAACAGAGGACATACTCAGTCGGTCTCCTTTTCCTGGGCGATTATGGCCCTCGTAATGAAACGAGCATCGATGGGGAATCCGTTATAGTGCCTTACGGATCGCAGCTTTATGGTCATCTCCGGATACTCCAGCCGGAGAAGGTCGCGCATCTGCCCGTCGCGATTCTGCTCCACGACGTAAATCCGCTCGTGTTCTTCGATGAAGGTTTCCACTTCCTCGGTCAACGGCAGTGCGCGCAAACGCAAATAACCCGTTTCGATGCCCTGTTCTTCTCGCAACTGATCACGGCATTCACCGATGGCATGGTGTGTGCTGCCGTAGGCCACAATTCCAATCCTGGCGTCCGGCACGCTTTCGATCACAGGACGCGGCACGAACCGGCGGGCTGTTTCAAACTTTTTCGCCAGGCGGTCCATGAGTCTCACATATTCCTCCGGACGCTCCGTGTACTCCGCAGCCTCATTGTGGCCGCTGCCTCGGGCGAAGTACGCCGCCAGCGGATGCTTGACTCCCGGAATGGTCCTGTAGGGAATGCCGTCTCCGTCCACGTCCTTGTAGCGCGCAAACTTGCCGATCTTCTCGAGATCCTCCGCCAAGAGCACCTTGCCCCGATCGATCGGGATGTCGGAAGGATATTCAAAAGGATCCGACATCCAGTTATTCATCCCCAGGTCGAGATCGCTCATGCAGAAGACGATCGTCTGAAATTTCTCGGCAAGATTGAACGCTTCCTGGGCAAACCGGAAGCACTCCTCCACTGTTGCCGGAATGAGCAGTATGTGTTTGGTATCGCCGTGACTGAGAAGAAAAGCGGAGAGGATGTCTCCCTGGCTCGTTCGCGTGGGCAGGCCGGTGGAGGGGCCGATGCGCTGGATATCCCAAACGACGGCAGGCACCTCGGCAAAATAGGCCAGGCCCGCAAACTCGGCCATGAGAGAGATTCCGGGTCCGGAGGTTGATGTCATGGCCCGGGCGCCTGCCCAGCCCGCTCCCAGCGCCATCCCGAGCGCGGCCAACTCGTCCTCGGCTTGAACGATGGCGAAGGTGGCCTTACCCGTTTCGGGATCGATGCGGTATTGCTTCATGTAGTCGATCATCTGTTCCACTAGCGAGCTGGAGGGGGTGATCGGGTACCACGTGACGACCGTGCATCCTCCAAACATCGCTCCCAGGCCCGCAGCCGCGTTGCCGTCGATGATGATCTTCCCCCGGGTCTTGTCCATGCGTTCGACGCGGAACGGGTCTGTCTTGACGAGGTTGGCTTTCGCGTAATCGATCCCCAACTGGACGGCTTTGACGTTGACGTCCGCCGCCTTGGCCTTGGTTTTGAACTGCTTTCTTATTGCCTTTTCCACCTCGACGAACTCTACGCCGAGCAGCTCTGCCATCACGCCGACGTAGATCATGTTGGCCAGGAGCTTCCGCAGGCGCACGTCTGTCGTGAGCTGGCCCGTGAGTTTCGAGAATGGAACACCGTAATAGCTAACGTCATAACGAACGCCTTTAAGGCCCAGGCTCTCCTCAGCTAGAAGGGCGCCCCCCTTCTGCACCGTCATCGCATCCTCGCGGGCAGTCTGAGGATTCATTGCCAGCATGAAATCGATTTCGGCCTTGCGCGCGATGTAGCCGAATTTGCTGGCGCGGATGGTAAACCAGGTCGGCAGCCCCGCGATATTGGACGGGAAAAGGTTCTTGCCGCTCACCGGCACGCCCATTTGAAAGATCGAGCGCATGAGCACACTGTTGGCTGACTGACTCCCCGATCCGTTGACGGTGGCAACTTGAACACTGAAATCGTTGACGACCAGTTCTCGCTCGGTGGCGCGTTCGACTTCATCCGCAACGGCCGTTTGTGAGTTGTTCAAGGTTTTCCTTCTCCAAATAGAATCGTTTCAGCACACCTCCCTGGGCCCAGAATTCCAGGCCTGGAGCAGGGCGCAACTCGTGCTAGCGTCATACTCTACCACAAACTTTCCCACGATCCCAAGCACGCAACTTGCTTCGCGCACTTAGCGCCTTCGCGGTGAAAGTGGCCCGGAATTTAACCGCGAAGACGCGAAGTACGCAAACGGAATCGTGAAGGTCTGTCGGTTGGGACTGCGCCGCGCGGAGTTTCTCCGTGGTGAAGTCACAGCACTCGTTGGTAGAATGCCCCGGAGCGCAGGGAAAGGCTGCTAACCATTGATTGAAGTCAACGGGCTGACGAAGATCTACGGTACCTACCCGGCCGTGACGGATCTTTCCTTTCGCGTGGAACCGGGAGAGGTGATGGGGCTGGTCGGCCCAAACGGCGCGGGCAAAACAACGACGTTGCGCTGCATTACCGGCATTATTCCGTCGACGCGCGGCGAGGTCCGCATTTGTGAGTTCGCTCTTCGGAACAATCCTCTGGCTGCCAAACGACGCCTCTCGTTCATGCCGGACGAGCCGCGCCTTTTTGATTACCTCACCGTGATGGAGCATCTGCAGTTTATCACCCGCATCTACGGCGTGGAGAACTGGGAGGAGAAAGTCCATTCACTGGTCGATGAGCTGGACCTGGGGGAGAAGAAGGACAGCCTGCCGGCCGAGCTCTCCCGGGGAATGAAACAGAAGCTGGTGATCGCCTGCGGCCTGCTTCATTCGCCGAAGGCGCTGCTGTTCGACGAGCCTTTGACCGGATTGGATCCGATAGGGATTCGGCATATGAAATCGACCATCCTCAAGCGCGCCGCCGAGGGGGCCGCAATCATCGTTAGTTCTCATTTGCTGCATCTGGTAGAGGAGCTGTGCGACCGGATCCTGATCCTTAAAGAAGGGAAGAAAATCATCCACGGATCCCTCGAAGAGATCTCGCGCAGCCTTCCGGAGCTGCGGGGCGACGCCAGCCTGGAAGAGATCTTCTTCCGCGTGACTGGGCATTCCGGGAATGACCCGAGCGCCAGATGACCGCGGCTTTCGTCTTTTATCTTTATTGCTCCCTCAAGAACCGGATACGCACCCGTGTGCAGCGGCTCCGCCAACCGAGATACCTGATCTCTTTGGTGGCCGGCCTGCTGTACCTTTACCTGGTCTTTTTCCGGCAGTTCCTCTCGCGTGATGGAATGAGAGTCCTGAGGAATCCTTCGGCACGCGCCGAGCCCGACCTGCTGCCCTTGATGGAGACAGGCTTTGCGCTGCTGCTCTTTGGGATTGTGCTGCTCCCCTGGATATTTCCACGCAGGAATCCGGGCATTTCTTTTACCGAGGCCGAGATCCAGTTCCTCTTTCCAGCGCCCATCACCCGCCGCGCTCTGCTTCACTTTCGCCTGGTCAAAAGCCAGCTGGCAATCCTCTTCGGCGTATTGATTTCATTTCTGATCTTTGGGCGCGGGCGAAGTTTCTCGCACCCTTTCTATTTTCTTGTGGATCTCTGGATGGTTTACTCCTTTCTGGCCTTCTACCGTATGGGAACAGCTCTTGTCCAAACCAGTCTCGCAGAGCACGGAGCCACCGGGATCCGGCGGCATCTCTGGGTTCTTGTTCTTGTCGCCGGCGCAGTTTTCTCTGTCTTTGTGTGGCTTCGTTGGTTTGTTCCCTCGTTGCCGCCGCGGAAAGGTCTGACGCCTGAGAGTATTGTCGCCTGGATATCGGAGCTCGCGCGGTCAGGTCCTGCGTTTTACATTCTCCTTCCTTTCCGGGCTCTTGTCAGGCCGGCGCTCGCCCCGGAGCCGGTTTCGTTTCTTCTGAGCCTGATACCGGCGTTGCTCCTCGTTTTGCTCTGTTATGCATGGGTGCTGCGCAGTGATGTCAGCTTTGAAGAAGCCTCGCTGGAACGCGCTGAGAGAATGGCGCGGCGCATTGAGGCGGCTCGCAAGGGCGGGCCCCTTCTGTTTGCCGCCGCTAGAGTCCGGCGTCCCCCGTTTGACCTCGCGCCGGGCGGCCCGGCATTCCTCGCGATTTTCTGGAAGAATCTGATAGGCGCGGGTCGTTTCGGCTTCGGCCGCGTTCTTTCTGTCGTCTTGATTGCTGCAACGGGGGTATTGTTTTCCCTTGTGTCGGTGAGCGCGCCAAACCGCGAGATGTTAGCTGTCGTTGTCGGCTCCGCGGCTGTTGGGATTGCCAGCTTCCTGGTCGTGTTCGGACCCGTGGTTCAGCGCGACGATCTGCGTGTGGATCTGCTGTATGTGGATCTTATCAAGACCTATCCGCTTCCGGGCTGGGCCGTCGTTCTTGGTGAGATCCTGACGCCGGCACTTATACTGACCGGCCAGCAGTGCGGCCTGGTTCTCGTCGCCCTGTCCGTCCTTCCGCCGGTGGATGAGTATCTGTCCTCGTTGTATCAGCGCGCGATGTATGCTCTGGGCGCTTTTATTCTGATTCCTTGCCTGAGTCTGATCGGGGTTCTGATTCAGAATGCCGCGGCTCTGCTGGTGCCGGGCTGGGTGGCTTTGGGAAAGGCGCAGCCGCAGGGGATCGAAGCTATGGGACAGCGAATGATCACGATGATAGCCAGTCTCGTCGTGCTTCTGTTTGCTGTGATTCCGGGCGCCGCCGTGTTTGGCTTCGCGTTTCTTACGGGGTACTGGCTGCTGGGTCCGGCCATGGTTCCGCTGGCGGCCCTGCCGGCGGCGGCGGGTTTGCTGCTGGAAGCGGCTGTGATCGTTGCCTGGCTGGGGCGCCTGTTCGAGAAATTTGACGCCTCTCTCGAGCTGAGAGAGACAGACTGAGCTGCTTGACCGAAGCTTGACCGCCAAGACGCAAAGACGCGAAGAATCGCCAAGATGGGGTCACCACCCGCCGGCTGCTCGCACGGACCCGGCTGACGGCCGGCGGGCCGTTGCTGCCTGAAATCGCACTGACTCCGCACCCAAAGAAAAAGTCTTTAGCTGATGTTAGGTTTGGTCCGGGAGGATAGGCAAAACATGCCCTCTCACAGGGCGTCCGGAATGATGAGGGGAATGACCCCGCGGCCATGCTTTCGATAGATCCTGAAATCCGTGTCCAATGTGAGGACTGCGCTCTGATCGAAGCGTTCGGCCATGCGCACAAGGCAGGCATCGGCGACGGATATCGGAACATCGGAATACTTCTTCAGCAACGCTGCAACCGGAACAATATGATCGGACAATTGAAAGCTGATGGTGACGATCTGCCTCCGAAGCAACTCAAACACCGCACGCTTTGCGCCGGGCACACGGTTAAGTAGAAAGCAGGTTTCGGATATCACGCTTTCACACGTGAGGAAGGGGGGCTGGACCTGTGTCCATAACGGCTTCACCCATGCGTGATAAGCGTCGTTGTAATCGAGCGAGGCGACGAGCGGGCCAGTATCCAGTAATACCTGCCGCATCACCGGCCGTACCCCCGCATATATTTGCGGCTGGTTGAAAGATCGCGCGGACCTCGAAACTTGCCTATCAGATCTTTTGCCAGATCATATGCAGACACTGCCGGCTTCTTTTGGCCGTTCTCAAAAAACGCCACCAGCGCTTCACGCGCGATTTCGGATTTCGTCTTACCTCTTTCTTCGGCAATGGCCTCCAGCATGGTGTCCATCTCTTCCGGTAGTTTGAGCGATATCGTTTTCATCCTGTGACTCCTGGTAATACCAGCATGCAGGGAGTGTAATACAGAACCAAAACACAAATCAAGATACCGGCGTTTGATATGACTCCCCTGTTCCAGAGGACGAAGGGGCGGCGGGGCAGAGGAGCGGAGGAGCAGAGCGGCGGAGGAGCTAAGGCTTCTTCAGTCTTCCCCTTTGCCCCTTTGCCCCTTGACCCCTGAAGTTCGCGAGCTAAACTCGATATTGCGCGTCTGGTATATGAAGGAGTGAATGATGCGTACCGTCTTACGAGTCATTGCAGTCATGGTTTTCTGCGTGGCCGGCCTCGCGACCGGACGGCGCGACACGGTGCTCGCGGCCGTCACCATTCAACTCGAGCCGGTCCTCACTGCGGGTCTGGATCGCCCCCTCTACGTGACGCATGCGCACGACGGAAGCAACCGGCTATTCATCGTCGAGCAACCCGGGAGGATAAAAGTCTTACAGCCGGGAGCGACGTCCGCCGCGACGTTTCTGGACATCACCTCTCTCGTGCTGTCGGGCGGAGAACGGGGGCTCCTCGGGCTGGCCTTTCACCCGCAGTTTCCCACAAACGGGCGTTTCTTTGTGGACTACACGCGGCGTCCGGACGGCGCCACCGCGGTTGCCGAGTACGGCGTTTCCAGCTCCGATCCGAATGTCGCGGACCCGCGCGAGACCGTTCTTCTCACGATCCCGCAGCCTTTTGAGAATCACAATGGAGGCATGATCGCGTTTGGCCCGGACGGTTTCCTCTACATCGGAATGGGGGACGGGGGCTCCGCCAATGACCCTGGGAACCGCGCGCAGAACATCGACGAACTCCTGGGCAAGATTCTCCGCATCGACGTGGACAGGCCGGAGAGTTCTTCAAAGAGGTATTCCTCGCCTCCCGACAATCCCTTTTCCGGCTCGATCCCCGGACGGGACGAAATCTTTGCCCTGGGCCTGCGCAACCCCTGGCGTTTTTCCTTCGACCGCTCAACGGGGCAGATCTA
>WNGG01006940.1_pt1 | contig 12576 bp, 10 predicted proteins | sample 5400661 | NCBI WGS metagenome assembly WNGG01 (sample SAMN13153372, study PRJNA577476) | soil metagenome | isolation source: 100 cm soil or saprolite under Garry oak tree replicate 1 | place: USA:California | collected 2016-06-15 | reverse complement strand
GCAAAACGAGGATAACGTTTTAGAGAGGGTGCTCTACCGGGTGATTCATCAAATGCACATCTAACATGTATAACCAGCATTGAGATTACCGGTATCTTTACTCCAATCCAGCTAGTAGGGGGAGAAGGGCGAATGGCTAAAGAAAAGATCATTTATCTTGGCCCAGAAGAAGAATTGACCAATGTGCGTGAGCGCCTAGAAAACACCAAAGCCGGATATATTATACTTATAATTCCGCCACAGACTCAGTTGCGCAGTCATGTTGGATGGCGGTTGCTGCGCTCTCGTGTAAGAGAGCTTGGCCAGGATGTACTAATCATTAGCTCTGATCGACAAATCCGAGCTGTTGCCAAGGCTGCAGGATTTCGAGTTGCGGATTCGCTTGAGTCTCCCCCTTCTGATAGACCTCGACCCATCAATCGTCCTGTTCGCAGCAACATGAGCGGGAAAACATCTCAAGGCGCTAATAAACAAGTAAGCAACGGTACCAAAGCTAGTCGTTCTTTACAATCAGGCCAACAGCAAATGCCATCTTCATCAGGTAAGAATAGCGGCACATTAAGCGGCTCTGAAAACATAAATAGAGAGATAGATGCATCTGCTTCGTCCACGTTTGAGATAGAAGACATACCCTACGATTCTCACTACGACTTACCAATTGAAACGGTGCCTTCCCCTCAATCTGGCGCAAGAGATCAAGAAGATGGTGAAGTCGACCCATTGGTAGAGGATTACTATGTTGCGCGTAGTATTCGCGAAGCAGCGCAAAGCTCCGAAAGTAGCCAGCTATCCTCAACAAGTGAAAACACAGAAACATCGAGTGCTAAATTAGAACAATCTAGCAAGATTCCGCAGCCGAGTGGAATGGAAGACGATCCATTTGGATATATGGAGGATATTCAGCCAACTGCTTTACCAGAGCAAAGAGCTTCCACTTTCATACATGATATCGATCAAGGTGTTCCCGATATTTCTGATGTGCCAACTGATGTGTATGACGCAGAGGTCGAAGATTTAGGCGATGTCGGAGGGAGGATGCTTCAGGATGATTGGCCATCCCATGCATGGGATGAACAGACGCTGGAGGAATCAGATAGGCAAGAAACACCGCAAATGTATGGTATGCCCCAACGCAGTAGTCGTATGGGAAATACTATGCGTCCATCGTTAGAGGACTTTGGCAATGAAGATGACCTGTTACCTCCTTCAAGCCCGATTGAGGATCAACCGACACGCGTTACTCCATCTTCTCAGGCGCGTCCGTCTGGTGCATCCACTCCATCAACTGCAGCCAGGCGTGAACCACAACCAATTATTCAGCCTTCCCCACAGGCGCGTAAGATTACGGTCAACCCTACAACTCAACAAACGAAAAAGCCTGTAACTACGAAAACGGGTCGTACTGTCACAAATCCGCCTTTAAATATGCAGGCAAGTTCGCATTCCAACCGCAATGGTAAGAGAATGTTGGCTATTTTTTCGATCAGTCTTGGGGTATTGTTACTGGCTCTCTTGCTGTTTGTCTATTTTGGCTCGAACGCCACAGTGACTGTTGTTGTACCTTATCAATCAGTGAGTGTAACGAATCCATATGCAGCAAGTATGAATCCACAAAGCGGTCAACAAAATACTATTCCTTCTCAGATTCTTACGCATCCAGTACGTGCCACTGGGCAAGGATCAGCCACGGGCACAATCAAACAGGGAAATCAAGTGGCATCAGGGACAGTCTCTTTTACCAATACTGGTTCGAACCCATTGGATATTCCAACAGGCACAGTGCTCTCTACCAGTGGAGCTGTGCCCGTACAGTTTGTGACGATTGCAGATGTACTTGTTCAACCTGGTGCGAGCAATTCCATTCCCTCGCCAGTACAGGCACAATCTCCAGGTGAAAGTGGCAACGTGCCAGCTAACAGTATCACCATCATCCCGCCTGATAGTCTTACGAAAATCGCACAAAACAGTCATGTAAACACTCTAACTCCTGGAACCCTAACGGTCACGAATCCTAATCTCACAACGGGAGGCGGAGCAACGAACGCCCAGGCGGTGAGCAGCAGTGACGCGAATACGCTCGAAGCGACACTCCAGAAACAAGTGCAAAACGATGTCAATGCCTGGTTGAAGAACGTTGTGCATCCAGGTGACGTAGCCGGAACACCGGTACCAAATGTGTTAACTAGCGCTACCCCTCTGCAAGGAGAAACCTTCAGCACCACACCCTCTGTCGGGCAACCGGCGCCTGGAGGGAAATTTACGGGTATATTGAATGCCAAAGTCTCGGTGCTGGTAATCCGAAACGCTGCCATCCAGGCGGCAGGAAGAGCGCAGCTTATGGCACATGCCTTGCACATGAACCCACCTACCGTCGTGGTAACATCAACAGCGAAGGTTGCCGTTACTAAGAGTACCCCTTCGCAAGATGGGAAAAGCCTGTCCGTGACAGTGAACGCAACGGGGCATGTTGTGCAACAGGTCCCGGCACAACAAATCAGTCAACAGTTGGCTGGAAAGAGTGTGGATCAGGCGCAAAGTTTTATCACCAGTGGACAGGCTGGCATCAAAGAGGTGAATACTGCCCCTATTGTGCACTTCCCGCCGTTTCTTGGTTTCATGCCTTTCCGTCCAGAACAAATTCACATTGTGATCCAGCCTGGGCCAACCAAAGGCACCTCTAACGGTTAAATGTATCCTGAGCATATCCCCCAATCGTTGTAACTTCTAGACAAAAAGGCCTTCCTCCGTTAGAATGATCTGAAGCTTAATAGGATATGTCTTGAGATGTGGTGAATACTCAACTACATCGGGAATAGTATTCGTCGTCTTCGATACTAATTGGTATTCTTTTGGGAGAGCTACATGGCACGATGGTTGGCGTTAGATGTTGGAGAGGCTAGAATCGGCGTAGCGATAAGCGATGCTACAGGGTTTCTGGCTTCACCTTATACGACGCTGCATGTCACTCGTGATGAATCTCAGACCTGGAAAGCTATTCAACATCTAATTGAAGAAACTGAGACTGAGAGACTTGTAGTAGGCCTCCCTATTAGTTTGGATGGAGCAATACACTCACAAGGTAAACGGGTGCAAGCTTTCGCTGAACGTCTGAAAGAGCACATTACTGTTCCGATCACTTTCTGGGATGAGCGTCTTTCAACAGTCGAGGCAGAACGTTTGCTAGTTGAACGAGGAGAGGCCGAACTGGGAAAGCGTTATATGACCACTGGTGGAAGGAAACGCAATCAAACAAAGCGGCGGCGCAAAAAACAAGAAGTTGATGCTCTCGCTGCGGCTGTCATCTTGCAGGAATACCTGGATACCCAAATGAGCAAAATGAGAGGCACTGAGTAATGAAAAAACGAGGACAGCGCGGGGCTATTGTTGCGGTGCTTCTGCTTGGCCTGCTGATATTTGCTGGAGTCTACTTTGCGTGGACGACGGTCACAGATATCTTCCAACCTGTGAACACTGATCAAGGCAAAACTGTGGCAATTGTGGTTCAGAACGGAGATACTGCACTCCAGATTGCTGATGAATTGCAGGCAAAAGGCTTAATACGAAATGCACTCGCTTTTCGTATATGGGCCAGGATTAAAGGTCTGGACACTCATCTACAAGCAGGCGCTTATAATCTGAATACAAGTATGACTATAGACGCAATCATTGGTCAATTGCTCAATGCGCAGCCTGACTACTATGTTGTATCTATTCCTGAAGGCTTACGTATTGAGCAGATTGTGCAGAGGCTGAGGGCTGCTGGCTTACCTAAATTCAAGGCACAAGAATTCCTGAACTATACAAGAAATCCGGCGCAATTCCCCGATGCAGCCAAATATCCGATCCTGAAATCTATCTCTTCGGGAAATAGTATGGAGGGGCTGCTCTTTCCTGATACATATATGATACCCGTAAATGCTACAGCACGTGATGTTGTAAACATGATGTTGATAGAGTTCACCGGCAAAGTTCAGCAAAATCATCTAGAAGTATTGGCGAAGCAGAATCGCATGACATTGTACCAGATGGTCATTCTCGCCTCAATTGTTGAGCGTGAGATCGTCTTTGACAAAGATCGGCTACTTGTTGCAAGTGTTTATTGGAATCGTATTTACAGACAAAATGATGAAACTATGGGGCTTCTTGATGCAGATCCTACTGTTCAATATGCCCGCGACTCTCTACCTGGAACAACAAGCTACTGGAAGCCGCTTCAGGATGTAGGCAGCAATATTGCCCCTGATAGTCCCTGGAATACCTATAAAAACAAAGGTTTTCCTCCTACTCCGATTTGTAATCCAGGACTTGCCAGTATGCTTGCTGCGGCTGCGCCTGCCAGGACAGATTACTATTTCTTCTTCTCTAAAAAGGACGGGATGAACGTCTACGCGAAGACGCTTGCAGAATTTGAGGCAGACAAACAGAAATACTTGCCTTGAAAATAATGCAAAAAGCGCTTTGTGATAACACTGCGGGCCATGTACTATAAAAACATATGAGAGAGTAACTAAGCAATGATCTTAAATATATGGCAGATTATCTTTTTGGCAGTGCTTCAGGGAGTGACAGAACTCTTTCCTATTAGCAGCCTGGGCCATTCTGTAATCATTCCCGGGCTATTAGGCTGGGGGAATCTTATTAATGATACAAGTTGTGGCGGGCAAAGTTGTTTTCTACCTATTATTGTAGCCCTACATCTTGGCACAAGTATTGCCCTTGTGATCTATTTCTGGCAAGACTGGCTGCAAATAGGTCTCACTCTTGTTAAGAATATTAAAGAAGGCGAAGTTCATACTGGTACTGAGGAGTGGGTAAGCTGGCTGATCATAATCGGCGTCATCCCAGCGGCTATTTTAGGCGTTTTGTTAGAAACACGTCTCAAGCAAATATTTGCCTCTCCTACAATTGCTGCCGCATTCCTGGTTGTGAATGGTTCCATCCTGTTTGCTGGGGAACGCATGCGGCGAAGGGCGGAGCAGAAAATGACGTTTACCAATGCGAAAGAGAGGGAGGCCAATTTTCGGAACCTCTCATCTCTTTCATGGAAAGAGGCACTCATTGTTGGTTTCGCACAATCCCTGGCTCTGATAGCTGGAATTTCACGTACTGGTGTGACGATAGTCGCTGGACTGGGCGTGCGACTGAATCACGAGGATGCAGCTCGCTATTCCTTTTTGTTGGGTACACCATTGATTGGTTTAGCGGCCTTGCTTGAGATACCACAACTTGTTGGCCAAACAGCTCAAACGTGGCTCTATGTTGCTATCGGCGCGATCATTGCAGGAATAGTAGCCTATCTAGCCACAAAATTTCTGATGAAGTATTTTGAGACCGGGCGGCTTTATCCTTTTGCCTATTATTGTTGGGGTGCGGGGCTTGTATCACTTTTCTTACTTTTTACCATTGCCCATGGCAGAGTATAAAAACGAGTGAGTACCCAAATTGGCTATTTCGTGCAAATCTAAGTGGCTGAATGTACTTTACACGTTTGATACAATAGATACGCTCTGGAGAAACCAGAGTAATTATTATAGAGCGATTGCAATCTAAAAATCGCTCTTCTAGGAGAGGTAGGTAGCTCTTAAAATGAAGAATTCCGCAATTTTCTACGCTGTTATTGCAATTGGTATTGTAGCTTTAGCTGTTGGTATTTATTACCAGGTAGGTGGCGCCCATCCAGCTCGCGCAATTGCTGGACTCGTAGTTGGCGCTGTTCTGCTAGTTGTTGGCGTCGTTGGTATGTTCATGACTCGTTCCAAAGCGACTGCCAGGTAGACAGATTTGGAGCAAGATGACCACCAGGTGAATATAGTTATTTCCTGGTGGTTCTTGTGTTTTATTGGGCAAAAACTCTTACCTGGTTCAAATTTGCTAGTGTTAGCTCATCCTCTTGAGAAGATGTGAGAATCTGGTATAATAAGCATGCCCAGAACGGGCTAATCTAGAAGAAAGGTATAGAATTCATTATGAAGAACCCGACAATCTTCTACGGAGGAATTGTGCTGGCTATTGTTGGTATCGCTCTCGGAGTATTTTTTCTAATTCCGGGCATTAACCATATTATTACTGATAGCAGTATGCACATTAAGCATGCGATTCTGTGCTTTGGCCTTGCTGCCATTGGCATCATAGGGGCGCTTGTTGCACGGCCCAAGGCAGCGATAAGGTAAAAGTAAGAAAAGCGAGGAGAAGACCATGATCAGGTCAGATATAGCTGGCTGGTTATGGTCTTCTCCTCGCTTGTGACAAAAATTCAGCCTAACACTTCTCCAACGATGTGTGAATATCCTCGTAGGAATTCATCTGCGCTCGTAACTTTCTTGCCCTCTAATTGAAGCTTCTCTAGGATTAAGAGGCCCTTACCTGTAGCTACGATGAGTGTTTGCAAGCCATTTTCTTTGCGCAGGCTGACCGTTCCGGCTCTGGCTTCTGAGCCTGGATCAGATTGTATTGTATGCGCGGAAATAATTTTCAATATCTTATTGCCCCAGTTGGTATAGGCACCGGGCCATGGAGTGAACGCGCGTACTGTTCGTGCCAGTACATCTGCTGGACGGTTCCAATCTATCTTACCATCTTCCTTGTGCAGCATGTGTGTATGTGAAGCAAATCGCTCGTCCTGTGGCTGCGGTGTTATCTTGCCCTGTACCCAGAGTGGTAGCGCTTCTAGTAGCGCGCTAGCTCCCAGTGCTGCTAATTTGAGAGTGAGGCTCCCAGTGGTGTCATCTTCAGCAATCGGGATTGCGCGTTGAAGCAGGATTGGTCCTGTATCTACTCCTGCATCTATGAGCATGATGGTTACTCCAGTCTCTGTATCACCCTGTAAAATTGCCTCGGAGATGGGAGAAACACCTCGGTACTTAGGAAGTAAGGAAGCATGTATATTCAATGTTCCATAACGTGGAAGGTCTAGCACAGCTTGCGGTAAAATTTGTCCAAATGCGGCTACAATGAATAAATCGGACTGGTATGCTGCGAGCATTTCGATATTTTCTTGACGCTTAAGAGATCCTGGTTGCCAGACGGGAATTTCTTGAGACAGAGCGAGTTGCTTAACAGGAGAATATACAACCTCTTTTCCTCTTCCCGAGGGTTTATCTGGACGAGTAATCACAGTCACAATTTCGTAACCCTCTTGAAGTACCAGACCTGGTTTTGATCCAGCGATCAGCGTTTCCAGGGCGGGAACGGCAAACTGGGGTGTTCCCATGTAAATAATTCGTAACATGATGCAATCCCTTCCATGTAGGTCGAATAGAGTCTTTAGAGCGTGTTCCCTCATATTAGCATAATCAGGCTACCTGTTCAGCAGAAGTGACACTTCTCCTCCTGTTTGGAAAAGCTATATGGTATACTTGCTCTCACCGAGAAGACATAGCAGCAATAGCAAATTGTGAAAAAATGCATCAATCACCCTACATTCTCAAATCCAGTATATATTCTAAAGTACCGCCATTGACTGATCCCCGGATTGTGCTGCAACGCGCTGATGAGATCAACACCGCTTTTCGTATGCTCGGTGATGCTCAAACCAGTACCCTGGTGCTAATAGGCGATGCGGGAGCCGGAAAATCAATGCTGGCAGCTCTACTGTACCGGCGTATAGAGATGGCAATATGGGCTGGACAAGCGCCTATACGGCATTTAGTGTGGTTGAGCCTCGGGTCAAATGCGACATTGCCTGATGTGATTGCTGCTATCCTTAGTGAAATCGAAATAGCTGACAAGAGAAAGACAGGAGCTGGTAATGTAAGGGCGGGGTTTACCCCCGCCCGTGCAAGCCCCGCCCCTACATTATATGAAGGTTTTTCTGATTTTTTTATGCAGAAACCAGAAGAGCAGATTGGATTATTGAGGCGAGTATTATGCCGACCACAAGAAAGCGCTTTTGTGGTATTGGATCAATTCGAGGAATTATATGACGTCGAGAACTCCAAGGGAATAGTTGGACGAGGCGCAATACCTCTTTTTTTGAATATGCTTCAAAGTAATCTCTGTGGCAGTAAAATTGTGTTGACGAGTCGGATTTCGCCATTTAACAAGCAGAATGCTGAGGATTCATGCATACGCACAAACCTGGTTTCACGTATAAGCATTCCAGAAGGTGTCGCGTTACTACAACAACGAGGCGTTCAAGGATCACCCGAAGAGCTATCGTTCATCTGGCAGCGCTGTGCAGGTCATGTTTTTGCGTTGATATTGTTCAGTACGTTGAGTGCTTTGAGTGGATTTTCTCTGAGCTACCTGCTCAATTCGCCTGACTATGCGCCAATGTGGAATGGCGATGTCACATTCAATTTGATTGGTACGGTCATTAATTTTTTGAACCCAATTCAACGTACTATCTTACGTACACTTTGCCTATTTAACGAACCAGTTCCTGTAGAAGGTCTGATTATCGCGACAACAGGGCAAGACAAATTTTCTCTTGACATACCAACTTTTGAACGCGAATTAGGTGCCTTAACGGGATTCGCACTTGTACAACACTATGCGCAAGATAACGGCAGATCTAGTTATTTTCTCCATCTACTATTACGCCACTATATTAAGGAACATTATCTTGAAGGTAGCGAAAGGCATACGAGTGGTGATTTGATGATTGCGTTAGGTGTTACGGTTGAACCCAACCCAATACTAGGCAATTCAGAGGCCCGAGACGTTGCTCTAGCGGCAGGTCATTTGCGCGTTGCTGCCTATTATTCACACCTGGCGCAACGATATTGTCCCCCCTCCAATAAACGTCAAGGACTTCAAGATGCTGAGCCATTGATCGCAATTGCGCATCACCTTTGCCTTGGCTGGCATTGGCAACAGGCCTACGACTTGCTCTCTTACGAGGAATTAGACGAAAATATGGTGCGTTGGGGGGCATGGAACACATTGATTCAACTTTATACGGCCATGGTTCCGCCACTTGGGATAGTAATCAGGCGTGATGAAGGGCAGATTTTTAGTCAACTTGGCTTGCTTTATGGTCGACTGGGTGATTATAAACACAGTATGTTCTATTTTGAGCAGGCGGTTGCCACAGAAGAAGAGATTGGCGATCTGCAGGGCGAGGGTATTACGCTTGCGAACAAGGGAGAAATACTGCGTAGTATGGGTGAAACGCAACAAGCCCATGCTACATTCGAGCGAGTGCTCCTGTTAAACAGGCAAGAATATGACGCGCACCTGGAATGTGTGGTATTACATAACCTGGGGTTGCTCTATCATAATGAAAAGAACTATCAACAAGCATGGAATTACTATCAGCAGGCTTTGAAGCTGGCTCAAAGCCTGCAAGAACGCGCAAACATTGGCATAATCCTCACAAATATAGGGATATTGCTTTTCGATCAAGGTCAACTACTAGAATCATTAGCCTTATTATTGCCTGCACTACAAATCAGACAATCACTCCAGGACAGGACTGCCAGTTCACTTGTACTCTTCCTTGAGAGGCTTGAGCAAATGATGGGGCGAGAGGCGTTTGTAAGGTTGAGGCAGGAGGCTTTGGGACGAGAGGCCGAGGTACTGGCGAAGGTTGGCATTAGCCAGTTCAGCTCATAGCAGAAAATCCTCACTTCCGCTAGCACAACATTCTCTCTACATGCTATACTGCATGCTAAGCAAATAGCATGCATTCAAAAGCAAAAACCTATATGGGCTTAGCATGAGCTGGCCTATAAAACCATAAACTTTTCCAGAGGTGTAGAAAGAGAGTTTTTCTATGTCCACCACCACACCCAGTTCAAATGAGACACAAGCGGAGGAGGGCGCAGTTGCCCAAACTGCTGGTCGTAATATACAGGGCTGGCTGCTCATTTTGCTGGTCTTTGTCGCAGGAGCAAGTTCGCTGGCTGTAGAACTTTCGGCATCTCGTTTGCTCGCGCCCTACTTCGGAACCTCTCTCTTCGTGTGGGCGAACCTGATTGGCCTGATTCTGCTCTATTTAACTATTGGATATTACCTCGGCGGGCGAATAGCCGATCGCTATCCAAGACCCGAGGTGCTCTATACACTGACAATCATAGCTGCATTTCTGATCAGCCTGATCCCGTTTCTCTCAAAACCCATTCTCCAGTGGTCGCAGAGTTCCTTTGCTTCCTACTCAGTAGGCGTCTTTTATGGATCACTGATCTCCGTTATCCTGCTCTTTGCTGTGCCTATGATCCTGCTGGGCTGCGTCTCACCGTTTGCCATTCGATTACGCATCGAGCGTTTGGGCAAATCAGGGCGTACTGCTGGCCAACTCTATGCTATCTCTACTGCTGGAAGTATCCTTGGAACATTTTTACCTGTGCTCTTCCTCATTCCTACTATTGGCACCTATCGTACCTTTTTTACATTTGCTGTAGCGTTACTGCTCGTCTCGATTGTTGGTCTGGCAAGTACACGATTTGATAGTCCTGGTTCTCGGAGGAGACGAATAAACAGCAGCTTTCTCCCAATTTTGCTGTTAATCCCAATGGCGCTCTCGGTTTTGACGATACAGGGACCAATTAAAGCGGCATTTGGTAGCAACGGCGGAGGTGTGCTGATTACTGAACGGGAGTCGGTCTACAACTATATCCAGGTGGTTAAAGTAGGCGATGAGACACAATTGATCTTAAACGAGGGTGTGGGTATTCATTCGATTTACAATCCCAACAGTATTCTCACCCAGGGTCCTTGGGATTATTTCATGATCGCGCCTTACTTCAACAATCCACCATTTACGCAGAATCAGGTGCGCAAAGTTGCGATCATAGGATTGGGGGGTGGAACTGCTGTACGTGAATTTTCCGCCGCATATGGGCCAATCCCGATTGATGGTGTGGAGATCGATAGCGCTATCGTAAATATGGGACGGCAGTATTTTCGTATGAATGAACCTAATCTGCATGTGGTTTTACAGGATGGACGTTACTTCTTACAGACTAGTTCACAGAAATTTGATGTGGTTGCGATTGATGCTTATCAGCAACCGTATGTGCCTTTCCAACTTACTACAAAGGAGTTCTTTCAGGAGGTGCGCAACCATCTCACCCCAACGGGCGTGACGGTGATCAATGCAGGACGCACAAGCTCAGATTTTCGGCTTGTCAATGCATTGGCACAGACGATGCACTCGGTCTTTCCAAATGTCTATATCATCGATACAGCACGTTTCACCAACAGCATGGTAATTGGGACGAACTCGCCAACCTCGCTTAACAATTTCATGATAAATACTGGCAGCTTGACAAATCCATTGCTCCAGAGTGTGGCTCGGGAAAGCATTTTGTACGGCAATATACGCGAAGAGCATTCTCGCACTGTGTATTTTACCGATGATCGCGCTCCGGTCGAACAATTGATCGACCAGATTATTCTTGGCGCAGTTGAAAATAAAGGTAATTAAAGAAGGAGAACCAATGAAACCCATCGACCTGAGTAACATGCGTGTGGTTGACCTGTCGCAGAACTGGGACGTGAATACCCCATCCTTTGCGACTTACGAGGGACCTACTGTCAAGTGGATCAAACGCCCTGCCTTTGAGAAAGTGGGGGGGCAATTTATTTCATCAACGTTACATGTTGGTACCCACCTTGATGCACCCCTGCACTTTATCACCAACGGGCAGGATATTGGCAGCATTCCATTGGACAAGCTGGTTGGGCCGGGAGTCGTGGTTGATCTGGAAGCAATGGGAATTGGTGATTACGAGATTTATACGTCGGAGCACTTCGAGGCATGGGAGCGCAAAACGGGTATTCGTATCGAACCTGGCGACATTGTAGTTGTGCATACCGGCTATCACAAGCATTACCAGAGCAACTGGTACGGTAAATGCGAACCAAACGAGATTCGCTATTTCAACATGCATCCTGGTCCCACACATGAGTTCGTCGACTGGACACTGAAACGCCAGATTTCGTGGTTTGCAATTGATGCCAGTTCAATGGACCACCCCATGAATACGGTGCTGCGCATTGTACGCTCCGATCTTGCTGCCAAGTGCGCAAAGAAGCTCGGCAGACCGCTTGAGGAAATCTGGCCCGAAGACGATCTACAGCTCATGCATTACCAGTTGTTCCCACATGGCGTGTTCCACGTTGAGAACGCGGGCGGTATGATCGACGAGGTGCTCGATATGCGCCTGTGGATCGGCTGCTTCCCATTCAAGTTCAATATGGGCGAGGCAGCTTTCTGCAGGCTGGTGGCGTTCGTAGAGAAATAGAATACATGCAAACAGGGTGATTGTTGCCAGGTCAACCTGGCAACAATCACCCTGTTTGCATGTATTCAGGATATTGTTTTATGCCGATTTCGTCTCGCTTTCCCTCTCTGATGCCAGTCGCCTGAACACAAAATAACCTGCGTAGAACATGGCTAGCCACATGATGAGATCTACTGGCCACGCGAGAACACTATTCCACACCACATAGCTTGTGAGTGTGGTAGCAGCGAAGAGATCTCGAGCAAAGCCAAAAATGGGAACTCCAACCAGCAGTAATATGGCGAACCAGTGCAAGCGTGTATGCCTGAAACGCCAGATCAACAGATACACAAGTCCACCGAAAATCAGAATTGGTGTAATATAAAGGTAGAGGTAACTGCAAGATCAG
>WNGG01000823.1_pt2 | contig 12577 bp, 10 predicted proteins | sample 5400661 | NCBI WGS metagenome assembly WNGG01 (sample SAMN13153372, study PRJNA577476) | soil metagenome | isolation source: 100 cm soil or saprolite under Garry oak tree replicate 1 | place: USA:California | collected 2016-06-15 | reverse complement strand
ATTTTGAGAACGGCAGGATTGAGCGTCTGCTTATTGAACTGGCGGACACGCTCCCGAAATGGTTTTACGTATCGTAGAGCAATGAGAAAAACCACCACGAGCAACACAGGCACAAGAATCAGGAGAAACAGTGTGCCGAGTGCTGTGGCAGACCAACGGATCACCGTAACAGTAGTAGTATGGTCTTTTTCTCTATCACGTGTGCGCATAACTTCACCTTCTTTTCTGGGAAGTAATTTTGTATTTGTCTCACAACCTCCCTTTTAAAGTATGAAGCATTCGGTTTACGTGCCTGTCACAATGATACCTCTATTACTCACAGTTTCGTCACACTGTCTGAGACTTGACAAATCACAACACTGGCATGTATATTCTATTAAGACCGTTTCTGTTCGTCAACACACTTTCATTACTCATTAGATCTCAAGAAACAAGAGGACGACAACCGTGACGCAAAAGCATCAATCTTCCACCATTATTGTGGCTATGCTTTGGCTTGCTCGCTTTATGCCTATGGCATATAGCAGGGTGTCGCTGTCCTCTTCTCTCAATACACCAGAAATGCTCACATGAGCAGTAGCGTAGCTACATACTAGCTGTACAAAGGGGGCGCAGGCGACAGACCTGCGCCCCCTTCTTTTTGTTGATTCTAGCAACAACATTCATACTACGAAGAGAGGTAACACGTGAACAGCAACCTTGAAGAAAACCCCGCCGGTAGGCGCTATTACATTACAACTGCCATTGATTATCCCAACGGATCACCGCACATCGGCCACTCTCTAGAGAAAGTGGCCGCGGACGTCATTGCGCGCTATCATCGTTTGTTGGGACACGATACCTACTTCAGCATGGGGCTGGACGAGAACAGCCAGCACGTGGTGAAGGCGGCACAGGAGAACAACACGGACCTCGTTAGCTGGACAAACCGCATGGACGAGGCCTTTCGCCTGGTCTGGTCCAGGCTGAACATCTCGTTTGATCGCTGGATTCGTACCACAGAACAGCAGCATTTCCAGGCTTCTCAGGAGATGTTTCGCCGGGCGCAGCAGCGGGGAGAACTACTTTTTCGCTCTTTCGACATATAGCGATCGTTTGCTCGCGCACATCAACGAGCACCCGGATTTTATCGTGCCAGCCAGCAGGCGCGCGGAGGTGCTGGGCATCATTCGCCAGGGTCTGCGGGACTTTGCCGTCTCGCGCGTTGTGCGTTCTGGTGTAACACCGTGGGGAGTTCCGGTGCCAGGCGATGAGACCCAGGTCATTTATGTGTGGTTCGATGCTTTGACAAACTACCTGACTGCTGTTGGCTTTCCGACTGACGAGACAACATTCGCTCATTACTGGCCAGCCGATGCCCACGTCATCGGCAAGGACATCACGCGCTTTCACTGCCTTTACTGGCCGGCCATGTTGCTTTCAGCGGGGTTACCGCTGCCACGCCAGGTGGCAGTGCATGGCTTTATCACCTTGGAGGGGCAGCGCATCTCTAAGACGAGCGGGAACACGATTAATCCGGTGGAACTGGTAGATACTTATGGCGCAGATGCCGTACGCTATTACCTCCTGCGTAACCTGTCGTTTGCCTCGGATGGTGATTTTTCGCGTGCGGCCCTCATCCGTCACTACAACGACGAACTGGCCAACGAACTGGGGAATCTGTTGAACCGTGTCGTCAGTATGATAAACCGCTATCGCGGTGGCGCCGTACCTGCTGCCGGATCCATTGGTGAACTTGAAGAAGAGCTGCAGCAAGCCGCCGAGGAGACACGTTTGCAAGCGGGGGCCGCACTGGAGCGCTGGGATATCGGCGGCGCTTTAAGCATCATTTGGGGCTTTGTGCGCCGCACAAATCAATATATAGAACGCAGCGAACCCTGGCACCTGGCGCGTCAAGCCGGGCAGGAGCGTCGCCTGGATACGGTGCTCTTTACCGCGGCGGAAGCGACACGCTTACTGGCACTATTGCTGGCCCCATTCATTCCGTCGGCCAGCAATAGTATTCTGAGTCAACTTGGCCTGGCGCCTGTCGAACATGCCGCGTGGTTACAGCAAGGAACATGGGGAAGTGGCTCATTCACGAAGGTAAACGCCGGTTCCTTGTTGTTTCCCCGCCGCGAAATCCTTGAAAGCGGAGGATGATGAAGACAGGGTTGCCCTGGCTTGGAGGAACGATGCCAGGAACATAGCTAAAGCTTGACATTTCATGGTAAAAAAGCACACTGGCTACATGCGTAACAACTGCGACAAGTGCGACAAGTGCGACAAAAAAGCCAGAGGAGGAAACACCTGCCAATCATCGAGGTCGTTGACTTACAGGAAGAATTATAGATACTTCTCGAACCAGCGCAACAGGCGCTCCTGGTAATCACGTATATGTTCACGTTCGCGCAAGCTGTGCCCTTCACGAGGATAGATCACCAGTTCGGTGGGGACGTTTCGCTCACACAACGCACGGTAAAATGCATGTGCCTGGTTGAGCGGTACGACATCGTCCTTCTCTCCATGGACAATCAGTGTCGGCGTCTGCACCCGGCTGGCGTAGGTAATTGGGGAACGCTCGCGATATATCTCGGGGTGCTCTGAAGGGCTAATTACCTTGTTGCTCAAGTAACGCATATCCCAATCTGGAATGTTGGATTGCGCGTGGTAGCCATGGAAGTCGCAGATGCCAGCCCCCATAACAGCTGCCTTGAAGCGCGTGGTCTGCGTCACCGCCCATGCCGTCATAAAGCCGCCATAGCTCCAGCCCATGATGCCAACTTTCTTTCCATCCACCAGCCCCTGCTCAACCAGGTAATCTACGCCGAAAAGGATATCTTGCAAGTCCTTGCCGCCCATATCCCCTACCACAGCATCGGCAAAAACCACGCCGCGTCCCATACTGCCGCGCACATTGGGTCGCAGCACGGCAAAACCAGCTGCTGCTAGCATCTGTGAGCGATAATCATCCCAGTCATCAGTCCAGGCGCCCGTTGGTCCCCCGTGTACATTCACAATCAAGGGTGGAGGTGTGCCGCTCTTCTGCCTGAGTGGTCGTGTAAAGAGGGCATCGATCTGCCAACCGTCGACGCTTTCGTAGCGAATCTGCTCTGTGCGCGCCAATTCAAGGGTATCCTGGAGCAGTGGATTGAGCTCTGTCAGGCGATTTCTGCTCCTGATGGTATGGACCTGGTGATGAGGGGATTGCCCGGGGGGCCGATAAATCGGCGCTGGGCGCGATAAATCGGCCCCTACGGGTGTACAGGATGTGTCGTTAGTGGAAGTCGCGGGGGTGGTGTTAACGGTCGTTTTCGCGTCCCCTTCGAAGGTAAACTCCCCGATCCACACATCTGGTGGGTGCTTATCGGAGCTGGTAAAAACAAATTTTTGTAGGTTCGCTGTAGTCGAGAGGTGCGGCCAGAACGTTTCGCCAAAATTGATATCACTCATAAGTGTTGTAATTGTCCCCTCCGTCTCGTCCACGATGCCAAGCTTATATGCCACGCCCTCCCAGGCAACAAAAAGCAGCTTTCTGCCATCAGGGAACCACTGGCACCAGCCTGGGCTGCAGCTGATACCCGGAGTCAGATTATGCGTCACGCCATCATGGAGTGAAAGCACGTAGATGTCTCCGCCACCTCTGTCTGGATCGCTCCACTCCCCAGAAACATAAGCAATACGCGATCCATCGGGCGACCACGTCAACGTGCTTGCCTGGCGCGTTAATTCGCCCAACTGGCGTATGTTTCCGCCGTGTGCCTTCACAACGCCGATTTGCCCGCGAAACCAGTCCGTCAGACCGGGGCCATGCGCGAAGAAGACAACAAACTGCTTCCCATCTGGTGACCAGCTGTATTGCCAGATGCTCAGTCCATCGGATGTAACAGGCTCAGGTCTATCGCTATCTACGCGCACCGTCCACAAGCGGCGATGTCGACCCTGCCCTGGTATGAAGACGAAGGGATCACTTGCAGGTTCTTCTCCATCTACGGAAAGAAAAGCGATACGTTTGCCATCAGGTGACCACGAAAGGTCACTGACGCCGTTGGGCATCTTGCACACCTGCCTTGCTTCGCCACCCTCGGCAGGTATCACATGCAATTGTGGTCTATCCTTCTCGCCTTCGCCCCTGGAGATAAAGGCCAGTTGCTGGCTATCCGGAGACCAGCGCGGGCAGGTATCGGCGCGCGGACCCCTGGTAAATGGTTGGGCCTCGCTTCTGTCATCTTTGTCATCTTTGTCATCTTTGTCATCTTTGTCATCTCTGACACCGGTATTGACTGTCCAGATGCGCGCGTGTTGTTTTGATCTGTCTGGTACCCATTCCCACATCACAAAGGCCACGCGCTTGCCATCAGGAGAGATGTTTGCATCTATCGCCGTCCGGATATCTTTCAAGTTCGTGTTTGTAGTGACTGGCACCAGCGGACCTGAGCTGCCTCTGCTGCTCGTTTCACCCGGGGAGGTATTCCTGCTTGTATCGTCCATTGGATCCTGCTTCTATGCCAAAAATGAGCATTACAAGTCGTTGGAGGGATGAACACATCACGAGAAGATATGTGCTCCTACTTCTTTTTGCGATTCTTCTTCCGACTAGCTTTTGCCATTCTGGCCCGGCTCGGACTTACTATCTTTATCCTGTCACGTATATTACCGGCACTTCTTCTTTGTTCGCCGGGCAATGGGATACGCGGTTGTGTTCCTGCCGCGAGACCAGCATTATATGTTTCCATCCACGACTGTAATCCCTCTTCAGTGCTCATATCGAAGCCTTGATCTTTGCCCATCATGAAGAACGACTTGGCTATGCCAAAGTTGGCGGGATTACTCATTTCTTCTTTTAGCTCATTTGCTGCTTCGTCATCCAGTATTTTCAGACAGGCAGCGGCATTCTCCAGGTGGAACTCACGCTGCAAGAATTTCCAGAAGTACTGCAACTCGCGAATGATATCGGGCGCTTCGTCCTCTTCAGCGGACACTTTGCGCGGGAAGAGATTGAACAGTATTTCTTGCAGGTTGTCGGGCGACATGGTTGCTGGTGTGACGCGTAAATAGTTCATGCCTAAATCGACCACCATGTCAGACCAGCCGGGTTCTATACCTTCATCTAGCAGCGCCTGCCCCTCAGGTGACTCAAAGAACGACTTAGATAATTGTTCTTTGTATTGTTCTGCTACCTTCTCAAGTAGCATCCCATCTCTGTCAAATATCTTTTGACGTATATTGAATGTCATGATTCACCTCCAAACTGTAGTAAAAGGTATATGCTATCTTCATTACCTTTGCTGTTACAACATGATACCACTCTTCAGGAACATACTCCACATTTTCTCATCCTCTCCCACTCAGTGGGAAACCTTTTTCTCTCCAGGAAAAACCTGATATTGTACAATACATAATACATGTGTAAATGTACGGGCGACTCCACCCGGGTGGAGGAGCATAGGGAACTTTCTATCTAAGGGAATCAATACGTGCGAGAACTTTTTCAAGAACTCCTACAGGAACTGGAGCGTGGAGAGACCATCGCCATGGCAACTATTGTCAGGCGCAAAGGCTCCGTGCCGCGTGAAGTGGGTGCGAAAATGCTTGTCCATCGGGGTGGAAGGATCAGTGGCACCGTTGGTGGCGGCTGCGGCGAGGCCGAGGTATGGCGCAGCGCCCTCAATGTCATTGATACACTGCGCCCAAGCACCGTCCAGGTGGATTTAACCGAAGAGATAGCCATGGAGAGCCAGGGCGTTTGCGGCGGCATTTTCGATGTATTTATCCAGCCCTGGTACAATACTTTGCTCCCGGGTCAACCGGGCATGATAGAATTCGCCCTCACTATTCAACAAGCGCTTGAGGGTGAGCACGCTATTGTCTTGATCACCATTGTCGCCGCAGGTGGTCCCTGGCGTTCCCTGGTAGGTCAGCACATGCTTGTCCACGAGGATGGCGGCACTGTTGGTACCCTTGATCTTCCCACAATTTCGCCTCCCTCCCTGACCGTGCAGCTTGAAAGCTATCCCTGCAACTCCGACGTGCTTGATACATCCGCACTCTACAGCACGTCTACTTTCAGTCAGCGGGAATGCAAGGAAGTGCTTGTCGAGAGCGCTCATCGCGCCATCTCAATCGGAAAACCCCACATCGAAAAAATAGCTGGCACTGAAAATGCATGGGCAGAGCTCTTTGTTGAGCCATTCTTGCCTCCTCCCGTGCTCCTCATTGCGGGCGCTGGCCATATTGCCGCCCCTCTGGCCTCCATAGCCCACCTGATGCGCTACTCCGTCAGCGTGACCGATGATCGCGCGTCGTTTGCCAGCCGCGAACGCTTCCCTGATGCGAAACGCTTGCTGGTGGGTGATATCGAAGAGACGCTGCGCAAATATCCCATCACCCCACGTACCCACATTGTCCTTGTCACTCGCGCTCATGCGCACGATGTACAGGGGCTGCGCGCCATCATCGACTCTCCTGCCGCATATATCGGTATGATCGGCAGCCAGCGCCGCGTCTGGGCCGTCTTTAAACTCCTGCACGAAGAGGGAGTTCCCGCTGAAAAACTGCTGCGTGTGCGCGCTCCTATCGGTCTTGACCTCGGTGGGAGCACGCCAGAAGAGATCGCTCTCTGTATCATGGCGGAGATCACTATGCTGCACCATGGTGGGACAGGCCTCGCCATGTCTGAGTCGCTGCGTGCGCGCTATGTAGAACGGTTGAAGAGGTCGGACCAGGAGGCGGAGCAGTAGTTGCCGGGCTGGAATAGCATTGTGAACGGACTTCTGAGATGAAGACAGATTCGTAGCAGAACAGCCAGAATTCACCTCTCTTCTGTGAAAGAATAGAGATTCTGAAGATTAGTCTTGACACAGCCCTTATTATCTTGTAATATCATTAGTATACTAAATATTAGCACACTAATGATAAGTTTATGGAAGAAAAGCTATGACATTCCGGTCAGAAGACCACCTTGGATACTGGCTATTCTATGCTCAGCGCAGTGTCGCGTATGCCTTCTATGAAGCGTTGAAAGCGTGTTGTATAGAGCATGATAAGCCGTATGTCATCACACCTCCTCAATGGGGTGTGCTGTCTCTTCTACATGAGCAAGATGGGCAGACGCTTGGCACGTTGAGTCAGCAGCGTGCAATCGATGCGCCTACGATGACGGGCATTGTGAAACGGCTGGAACAGAACGGCCTGGTTGAGCGTAAACATGACCGCGAGGACCGCCGCCTGGTGAAGGTCTATCTTACTGATGAGGGGCGGGACATCATGCGATTCTTGCCCGAGGCTGTAATTGAGTTTTCTAAGATCATGGCACAGGGTCTTTCTGAAGGTGAACTGCGCGATTTACAAACAAAACTCCAGCGCATCATCTTCAACGTATCCTTTGTTGCATCACACACAGGCGACCGTTTTGGCTTGCTGCCCCCGAATTTCCCGCGTGATCAGCAAGAGTATTCACAGGAATGTTCAACGGACCAGGCAGCCGCATTCGGGGAATGAAGAAGGCACCAATAAGGAAGGAATATATGAGTAAAGAAGCTACACAAGTGACAACAAGCACAGCACAGACAGGTGGAAACTCTATCCCGGCCATAGAGATCAAAGAACTGTGTAAGTCCTTTGGCAAATTTCAGGCCGTTGATCGTTTGACACTGACAGTGCGACAGGGCGAGATTTATGGGCTGTTGGGACCAAACGGCTCAGGCAAAACAACCACTATCAATATGATCAGCGGTCTGAGTGTCCCCACCAGTGGCGAAGTACGAGTTATGGGTTATGACGTTCGACGCAATGCTCGCCAGGTGCGCCAGATACTCGGTTCCGTGCCACAGGAAACCGCGCTCTACGAAGAACTCTCCACCTGGACAAACATGGATTTTCATGCTGATCTCTTCGGTATTCCCCGTAAAGAAAAGAAAGAGCGCATCACCATACTACTCGAACTGGTGCAACTATTCGATCGCAAAGACTCTCGCGTCAGCACCTTCTCTGGTGGAATGAAGAGGCGCCTGGCTCTTGCACGAGCGTTACTACATGATCCCAAACTGATCTATCTTGACGAACCAACGCTGGGTGTGGATGTCCAGGCCAGGCGGGTGATCTGGGACTATATTCTTTCGCTGCGCGACGAGGGCAAGACGGTGTTGATTACCACGAACTACCTTGAAGAAGCCCAGGCACTCTGCGAGCGGTTAGCAATTATTGATCACGGCAAATTGGTGGCTGAGGACACCCCCGAACATCTGAAGCAGACCTATGGCGGGAGTGTCATTGAGCTGGAGACCGTGAAGCCAAGCAAAGCTGTCGACGCATTACGGGCCATCGAAGGGGTCAAAGAGGTGACTCAGGATGGTACGCACCTGAAGATTACCACGCAGGGTATGTATAATATCGCTCCGCAGATCATCACCATCCTTACGCAGGAAGGGGAGATCAGGGATATTGTTATTCGCGAACCCAACCTTGACGAAATATTCCTGTATTTAACAGGGACGGCATTACGAGATTAAGGTTGACCGCGAGGGTCAACCCTACTATATACGCCCACCCATCAGCCGCATGTGCGATGCGCAGCATCGCAAGGTGTATGGTCAACCTGGTGGGGTGATGGGGTCAGCAGCGATGAAAGGAAGTGCATAGCATGCTAGCAACATCTGGCTATACTCTACGTGTCATCTGGGCATGTATGAAAAAGGACATTAAAAGTGCCCTGACCGAACGGGTTTTTACCATTGTCAGCGTTTTTGTCCCTGTAAACATCCTTATTCTGCTGAGTTTATTTGCCATCTCTGGGGGCCAGGCGCCCACAGCCGTTGTAATGAATGATACTGGCCCATATGCCAGGCAGTTTTACAACTCTATGAGCCATGCCCACTCCTTCATTTTGCAAACCGCGACTGCGAGCGACGCGGAAAGCCTGATTCAGAGAGGAAAAATTGTCGCGGTAGTCACAATACCAGCCGATTTTGATACGCGCATCCAGCAAAACCAGCCGGTACAGGTGCGCGTGGATATCAACAACCTCAACACCGATTTCACCAATGACATTCGCCGTGCCATACCGCTTTCCATCACCACTTTTTACGCCAAAGCCTTACCAGACCTGGTAACGATTACGCCCAATGAAACCGATCAGTACCCGCAGGATACTGGATATATACCTTATCTGACAGTCTCAATTCTGGTTGTCGGCCTGTTGCTCGCAGGCATCTTGCAGTCGGGTACTGCTTCGGCGCGTGAGTGGGAGAACGAAACGATCAAAGAACTACTGCTTTCTCCGGCCAGTCGTTGGGCTATCATTGCCGGAAAAATGCTGGCAACTTTTGTCATGAGTATCGCAGCAGTGATTGTGGTGCTGTTTGTACTGATCTTAATCATAGGGGTGCAGCCGGTATACTGGGGTGAGGTTATCGGTTACACCTGCCTATGCCTGCTCATTTTCATTGCCTGGGGAGCGTTTTTAGGAACGGTGCTGAAACAGCGGATGCCGGTTATTGCACTCTCCTTTGGTACATCCATTCCCCTCTTCTTCCTGAGTGGCGCATTTGGACCGATTTCCTTTACCACTCCGGCAATTCAGTTCATCGCCAAGATCTTTCCCATCTACTATGCCATTGTGTTGCAGCAGCACGCCTTTCATGGCTTTGATCTCAACACGTACGGCACGAGCATCAATGCCTTGATTCTTGCTGTCTATGCTGTGGCGCTTATCTTCCTGGCCGCCATTGTTTTAAGGCGCAATACTCTTGCCCACTAATCTGAGGAGAAGCATATGCTATTCACATTCTTTCGCTCTATCTGGGTCATACTCAGAAAAGATCTACGCGTCTGGATACGCCAGCCTGTAACATTAGCGGCGACGTTTCTTCCGTCTATCTCCTTTTTGTTGGTGGGAGCGCTTGGAGCCGCCGCAGTTGGGCGCAGTCCTGTTGCGCTGGTTACCCTGGATACCGATCCCAAAGGGATGCAAATGGCCCAGATCTTTCACAGCGCGGACGTTTTTCGAATCACCGAATCGACGTGGCCGCTATCATCACTATCCCGGCTGACTTCACCCGGCGCGTTGATGCCCATGAGAGTGCGCCTATTGATGTCACCGTCAACAATCTCAATCTTGACTTTACCAATGATATCCGTCGCTCCGTTCCCGATGCCATTACGCAATTTTACAAGGCGCAGGGCGAGAAAAGCCCTATTAAGGTTACCATGGATGAACATGATTTGCGGCAGCGCGATGTGCAGCTATTCGAGTATAGTGTAGTACCCACCATCGTTTTGCTGCTTAGCATCAGTGGGCTGATTAATGGTGGTCTCTCGACCGCTCGCGAGTGGGAGAGCCGCACCGTCAAGGAACTGCTGCTATCCCCTGTCTCAAGAGCGGCCATCATTGCCGGGAAGGTCTTTGCCAGCTTTGCGATCACGTTTTGCCTGGGGACATTTGTGTTGCTACTGGGATATGCTCTTGGCTGGACGCGGCCAGAGGGCATCTACTGGTTGAGTGCCCTGCTCGCCATTGCGCTGCTCTCTCTTTTTAGTTCAGGGCTTGGTGTCGCTGTTGGAGCTGCGTTACAAAGGATTCAGGTTGTGATTGCTGTCTCCATCAACGTCGCAATCTACCTGTTCTTCCTGGCTGGGGGAATCGGCGTTCTTGCTTTTGAGCCTCAATGGCTGCAGAATATCGCCATTGTTGATCCGCTGACCTATGGGAGACATGCCATGGAGATGGCCATATTCTATAGCTCTTCTGACCTCTTTGGTCTCGATATGACCATACTTGCCCTCTCGGCCCTGGTTGCTGTGGGTGTAGGTGTACTCTCTATGCGCCGTGGAATAGTCGTTTAGGAACTCAATTCAGTTCATTAGCCCCCAGGGTTTGGCGCGGCGGCGGGCTTTCTGCGCCTCCTGGGAGTTGCCTAGTATTTCATAGACATCCGCCTTCAACGACCAGGCGCGGCTGTAGCTGCGATCCATCTCTGTCGCTTCATTCAGCGCGTCCAACGCTGCCTTATTATGCCCCAGGCGAATCAGGGCCTCTGCCTTGTTACACCATGCTACCGCGCTTCTTGGATTCACCAGTAGCGCGTGGGTATAGGCATCGACAGCGCCGGAGAAAGCGTACAGGCAGGAGCGTGCATTCCCAATGCCGTTCCACGCCTGGAAACTCTCGCGATCATAAACCAGTGCCTGTTCATAAGAGGAGAGGGCTTCTTCAGGCATATTCATATCAAGCTGCGCGTCGGCTTTGCCATTCCATGCCGGCACATAGTGCGGATCAATCGACAATGCCCGCTCGAAATGTACGAGGGCCTGCTGGTACCGTTCCAAACGATTTAATACGAGACCCGCGCTAACCCATGCGATTGCGTTGCCGGGGTCAATCTCGGTCGCCCTTTGATAAGCCTCCAACGCCTTTTTATAGTTGCCCTGGTTGTAATGTGTTGTCCCCTTGCCATTCCAGGCATAGAAATTGCGCGGATCCATGCGCAGAGCTTCTTCATATGCCTGTAATGCTTGAGAATATCGTTGCTGCTTTCTCAGCTCATCACCCTCAAGGCATTTCTCACGCACGGTGCTTGTGTTTACCTGTGCACTTATCCCTGACTGCCCATCGACCATACGCTCTGTTGCATAGTTCTTTCCTCCCACTTGAATAACAGGTAACGCGGTGTTTGAGGTACCGCGCGCGGAGGGTAAATTCACAGGATTGGCTGGAGGCGTTATATGTACCCTGGTGCCAGGAAGACATGCCAGGTCGAAAGCCTGCATAAACTCCAACATACTAGCGTATCGCTTTTCTGGGCGAGACGCCAGAGCGCGTAATACTACTTTGTCCAGAGCTGGAGGCAGGTCGGAGTTTAATTGAGAAGGGAGTAGAATACCGCCTCCCTGCGAATCGAGTGGATGATAGCCTGTCAGCATCTCGTACAACACGACCGCGCAGCCATATTGATCGCTACGTGGATCGACAATGCCGCTTGTCTGTTCAGGTGCCATGTAGCCCACCGTCCCGCGCACGGTAATCGTCTTTCCTACCCGCGCGCCAGGCTCCAGGGAGCGGGCAATACCAAAATCCGTGATTACCAGGCGATTATCTTCTGGATGAATCAGGATGTTCTCAGGTTTTATATCGCGGTGGATGACCGGACGAGGCCGCGTGTGCGCGTAGTGGAGAGCGTTGACAAGCTGGTGAAAGTTATTCATTGTCTCAGAAGCGGGCAGAGGACCACCTGCTTTTGCGAGCCGTGTGCGCAGAGAGCCGGCGGTGTAGAGAGGCATTATCAGGTAGACACTGGGACCATCCTTGCCATAATCAAGCACGGGCGCGATGTTGGGATGGTCAAGCGCCGCGGCAATACGCGCTTCGCGCAGAAAATGCTCGTGTTCGGTTTGCGTCGTTTTACTGGGCAGCAAAACCTTAATCGCGATGCGACGAGTAAGATTCTGATCGACCCCGTGAAAGACCGCCGCGTAGCCACCTTTACTAATCAGGGCATGTATATTGTAGCGACCAGCCAGTGCAGTGTTCAATAAAGGTAGCGCACACGCCCGACAAAATAGATCGCTGTCCCGATTCTCATAGCCGCAGTCAATCTGATCG